>Ga0207774_100226_pt1 | contig 33559 bp, 26 predicted proteins | sample TtaePargueraPR_13_FD_187754 | JGI IMG/M metagenome (GOLD analysis project Ga0207774, IMG submission 187754) | Aerobic enrichment media microbial communities from Bioluminiscent Bay, La Parguera, Puerto Rico - Tt and M2 (2) (SPAdes) | ecosystem: Environmental > Aquatic > Marine > Unclassified ... | reverse complement strand
AAGGAGCGCCCGCGACAATCGCCGAACCGTCCGCCGACACCGCGACCGAGTGGCCGAAATAGTCATCGTCGTCAACGTAGTCCGCCGTCAGTTCTGTTTGCGAATAGCTACCGTCGGTCTGCAGGGTGAAAACGTGGATCGCACCTTCATCGCCAAGGTCGCTTGCGATGACGGTCGAACCGTCCGCCGAAACGGCAACGCTGGCGCCGAGATAGTCATATTCCTGACCGTCTTCCAGGGTCAGTTTCGTTTCGAAATAGCTGCCGCCGTCCCCCAGCCTGTAGACGTAGACCGCGCCGGTTTCGTCCTCGTTGCCGTCTTCGCCTGCCGCACCGACAACGATGACCGATCCGTCCGCGGAAACCGCGGCGGAAGTGCCGAAGACATCAGTTTCTTGGGCATCGCTCGCAGTCAGAATTGTGATTTGATTGCCGTTGGAATCGAAGACATAGACCGCGCCGGTATCGCTTTCCTCGCCATCGGACCAGGGGGCGGCGAGGACAATGGTGCTGCCATCCGCCGAGGCCGCGCTCCAATTGCCGTACAGAAAAACTTGAGTGCCATCGTCCGCTGCCAGCTTCACAGCCGCCGCCGTGTGCTCGACGGTAAGTGCCGGCGTGTCGTCCACCGCCACCGGCGCGTCGTTTTCCCCTTCGACCGTCACCGTGACGGTTGCCGTGTCGATGCCGCCGTTGCCGTCGGAGACGGTGTAGGTGAAGGTGTCTTGCGCCGTCTCTCCGACGGCAAGGCTCTCGAACTGGCCGTTCGGATTGTAGGTAAACGTGCCGTCGCCGTTGTTCGTCACGGTTCCGAGCGTGCCGGAGGTGTCGACCGCGTAGGTCAGGGCGTCGCCATCGCCGTCCGAAGCCTCGGCCGCAACGATCAGGCTCTCGCCTTCCGGGGTCGTTGCGGTGACGTCCTCGGCAACCGGCGCCGCGTTCTCCTCATCCGGAACGCCCGTGCCTGCGTCCCCTGCGCCGGAGCCGCCCGCGTCTTCTTCGATTTCCGTCGACAACCGTTCTTCCGGCACTTCGAACGGCTCTCTGTCCGGTTCCGGCAGGGATGAAAGCTGCAGGCGGTTGATGTCCACCGTCTCCAGATCCGCAACGTTCCCATCGAATTCGGTGATGACGGAATTTGCATTGGCGGACGTCTGCCGTGTGCCCTCGGCCAGCGAAAACGCGTCGTCGTTCTCTTCCAGTGCCTGTTGCAGCTCCAGGCCGTCCAACTGCCAGCCGGATCCCTCCAGAATTTTGCCGCTCTGCCCTTCGGTGTCGAAAAAACCGGTCAAGACGATCCGGAACTGGCCCGCCAGTTCCACGACCAGATCGTTTCCGTCTTTGTGGAAGACCGTTCCCTCCACCGGGAGCGACCGCAAGTCGATTACCTGCGCGTCGCGCACATCAAGCACCGGGCTTTCCCCCGCCGCCGGTTTGGTGACGGCAATCGCCTGACCGCCGGCCGATCCGTTTTCATTGCTGGACTGGGCCGGGATTTCAATAGCTTGCTGGTTTTCCATCGCAGTTGTAGAGCCTTAAACCGAAATTTTACCGCTTGTTAAGCAAGCAATATGGTGACTCTTCAAGTGCAGTCAATTTGAGTAATTAAATAATTGTTAGAGTTAACAGTAATTACTACGAATTTGAAAATAAAATACCAGTCAGTCATGAATATTTTTTACGTAAAGAAGGGCATTTAAATTATAGAAAAACATTAATTTCAGGCGGATACGCGATCTAAAGTTTAAGTTGTCATCGTCGCTTGTCAAAAATACGCAGTATGTATACCTATAAATTAATTTCAAAACTACATGCGAAGATCGCTTCTGGAGCAAAAATCCCGCCTTGCCCGACCGATAAGCGTTGGCCTTTTTCAGGACCGCAGAAACTGCCTCTGCGTCGATTTTGCAGCTCTTGGCCGGGCCTCGACCCGTTTACCTTAAATAAAATTTTATCGACCGGGACCCTAGGGGTCGTGACAGATGAACGCTTGACAGCGCCACAGAGAGGGTGGGCCACGCTTAAGGAGCGTGGAGGAAGGCACGCGGCGCATGTTCGACGACGCGCGACACGGAAGTGGCCCGGCCCTTATCGGGTTGGAGCTGGATCGCTCCTGAAGACGGAGAAACTGCGCGAAAGTGCGCCACCCTTCCCGCGACTTTGCTTCTTGATCTCAGCGGCTTTCTACAAACCACGGCCAAATCCTTATTCCCCACAGACCCTAGATGTGAATGCTCAACAGGTTGTTCTTTTCGAGAGCGGGGCGACCGAGAGGTGTTTGACCTTTTGTGCCGCCAATTGCTCTGCCGCCACTGGCACGATTGAGCGTTCCACTGCAGGAAGGCCGTTGCTTCCGCGGCGCTTCCGTGAGCCAAGCAGCTGCCTGGCACGCGAAAAGTCGCGTTCGCTAAATCGGTGGAATCTATAAGACGAAACTGGCGTGCCTGAGCGGAGAAACTTTGAACGCGGCGCGCTCGCACTCAAGTAGTCTGAAGGATGGAAGTGCAGGAGAAATGGCGCACCCGACAGGATTCGAACCTGTGACCTCTGCCTTCGGAGGGCAAAAGATTGCCTTCGCCGCGATATCCGAGAATATCCAAAACCGCGTATTTTCAATAGCTTATGAAGGATGTCTTTCGCCATCATGTCCAAATTTCGCCACTGATTTACGCTTGATTGGTTGCAATATGGTTGCAACAAAGATGAGCTCCAATGCCAAAACTCACAAAACGAGTGATCGAAGGTCTGACCTCAACCGGGGCAAGAACCGGTACAATATACTGGGACAGCGAACTTAAAGGGTTCGGCGTCAGGGTCTTTTCATCGGGCCTCAAAACCTTTGTCGTGAAGTTTCGCGCCCGAAGCGGGCGCCAGCGCTGGCTCAAGATTGGCACGTTCGGACCGCTGGCACCGGAGCGGGCTCGCGAACTCGCCAAGCTTGAGCTCGCTAAGGTCGTGGAAGGTCAGGACCCCGCCAGCGAACGGGACCAGCTTCGCGGGGCCGCAACGGTGGCCCAGCTCTGCGATCACTACATGGAAGCCGCAAGAGCCGGTCTGGTTCTTGGCCGGAAGGGGACGCCGAAGAAGGCGAGCACCCTGGCCACCGATGGTTCACGCATCGACGCCCACATCAAGCCATTGCTTGGCCACTTGAAGGCCGGCGAGGTAACACGCGCCGATATCGAGAGTTTCAAAGCCGGTGTCGTGACCGGCAAGACCGCCAGAGACAAAAAACTTGGACCACGGAGCCGGTCAATCGTCAAAGGCGGCAAAGGTGCCCTAACTCGGACGCTTGGACTACTGGGCGCAATTTTCGCCTGGGGCGTCGAGATCGGGCATGTCGATCACAATCCTGTTCGTGGCGTCCGCCGTTTCGCAGACAACCAGAAGAAGGCGCTGCTGACGGGACAGCAATACCATGCGTTGGCAGAGGCGTTGCATGCACTTGAACAAAAGCGGGACCGCCACGGGGAACCGATGCATAACCGAATGGGTATAGCTGGAATCCGCTTCATCGCGTTGAGTGGCGTCCGTCGCGGCGAATGTCAGAAACTGACCTGGGAAGAAGTTGATGCGGAAGGCACATGCCTTGCGATGGATAAAACAAAAACGGGGCAATCGTTGCGTCCGCTCAGTCGTGCAGCCTATGCCGTGATCGATGGCCTCGACCCGATCTCGGACTACGTGTTCGCTGCGGGACCGGAAGGAAATGGTTATCAAGGGTTACCCCAGCTGTGGCGTACGGTGCAGAAGACTGCGCGACAGGCTGCGGTGGTGGAAGCGAAAGCCCAAGGAGAACAGCCACCTGAGAACGGTCCGCTTGATGAAATAACGCTTCACAGCTTGAGGCACAGTTTCGCCGGCGTTGCAGAGGAGTTGGGCGCGTCAATCCCCACCATTGCGGCGTTGCTTGGTCACCGCCTCAGCGGGGTAACCGGTGGCTATATTTTGAAGCGTGTCGATGTCATGTTGATCGATGCCGTGAACCGGGTCGGCGACCACATTGCCATGATGATGCGCGGTGAGGCCCCTCAGACACAGATCATCCAGTTTCGTCCGAGGGGAAGGAAGGCGCGGTGTCCATCGACGGCGTCAGCTCGCATCCCACAAGAGAGCATCTCCGCCACTCGCACGAGCATAGCTTGAAATGTATAGCTCTAAGAACTATACTTATTGCGGAATGAGGGTGCGGGCATGACGGTCTTTGTTACAAAAGAGTTTGCCCGGTTCTCGCGCAAGGCGCAGCTCTCGGCGGAGAAACTGCTCGACGCTGCCTCTGAAATCGCCAAGGGACGGGCCGACGCCGATCTTGGCGGCGGAGTGTTCAAGCAGCGTGTGGCGCGTGATGGCGGTGGCAAGTCAGGAGGCTTTCGCACGATCATCGTGTTCCGCGCAGGTGGGCACACCTTCTTCGTCCATGGCTTCGCTAAAAAAGCCAAGGCGAATGTATCGACGAAAGAGCTGAAGGCGTTGAAGCAATTGGCCGATGTGCTGCATGGCTTCTCGCCGCAGCAGCTTGTTACTGCAGTATCAAGTGGCGAACTGGTTGAGGTATTGAGCGATGGTGACGAAGCGTAAAGCCGAAACGAGTATTCTGGGTTCCGTCCACAAGACCGTGGCCGGCCTGCGTAAGGCCGGTTTGGTTGACAAGGCTACGATGCGCGAGTTTGACGCTCTGTGCCTGACCCCTGTCGAACCGCTGACAGCCCAGGAGATCCGCGCGCTTCGCGAACGCGAGCAAGTTTCTCAGCCTGTGTTTGCTCATTATCTTAATGTGCGAAAGGACGCCGTGAGCAAATGGGAGCGCGGGGAGAAGCGCCCCAACGGTCCTTCACTTAAGTTGCTTAATCTTGTCAAGGCAAAGGGGTTGCAGGCCATCGCATGACTGTGAGCGTCTCAGCGCTGCCTACCTGCTTGGTACTGAGTTTGGATCGCTCCTCGGCTGAAATTTCTATCCGGCAATTAATATTCGTTTGAACATCGAGCCGAGCCGGTTAGGCGCACAACTTCTATTGGGTATCGAACCGTGTAAAACTTTTCTCAACGCGGTATGCGACGGGGGCAAAGGAGTGATGCACGTCAAACCAAAAAACATCACACATCGGATCTGAAATCTGATCGCGAAAAAATCTCAGTGCCTGAAAGTGCTTAATGCGCCATGTTTATTTTTCCGTCACCACTTACCATTGTCACGAATGGGTGGGGTCAACACGGTCTGTGTCGGATCATCCTGATCATCTCGCACCAAAGGCGGCTTCAGCGAACCGCGGTTTTGAGAACGAGCCCGTGTGGATACGAGGGAGAGATTTGGCAACAATTCGATGGGGGGTCGATGGAAGCTAGCTGTTACTGGTGGATGCAATTATGATCAGCGCCTAACCTACGTTTCCGAGGATTTATGCGAAACACTCCGGCGATCAATTCAGGACGAATGAATCAGTAAGGGCGTTCGCAAAGAACGCAGATCCGCTTGAAGCAACTGAACGGGCTGCCCGCTCTCTTGTTCTGAAGGTGAGGGAGAGCGGATGGGAAGGACCTCCCTTCAACAGCTTCCGCATCGACAGTGCAGGCACCCGGAAGTTCCGGCTCTGGCCGCTCCCAAGACGGGGTGCACGTCAGAGTTAACCAGAACTATGTTCTATTTGGTTCGAGTTCAGTTCGGTTGCAGGTAGCATTCCATTCTGGAACGGCAGTCGGGCAGGTTCGGATCCAGATAAAAACGTAGACCAAAAACCTTCCGGGCTTCTTCAATGATCAGTGGCACGGTCTTCAAACCCGTCGAATCAAAAAAGACGTACAACGAAGACGAACAGAGGGTGGCCATAATCGGCCTGTCAAACGTCACAAAGATGCAAGATTTTTCGACGTGATCTTCAGCTGCACCGACATATTCCCGCAACTTCGATGCCTCTTCGTTTTCCCAGGCTTTTCTGATTTCTGCCAGAGGCACAAAGGCGCGGTTTTCAAGCGCTGTATTGATGACAAATGCTCTGGTTGACCAAGTGTTCCTTTCGATGTTTTCCTGACACTCTTTTTCGTTCGTAAACTTGGTTTTCTTCAGTTTCTCTATCGGCCCCCTGATGAGATCGATATCCCCGAGTATCTGTTTTTTCCGGGCTTCGCTAGAGCCTCCCCAGTTGTTGGCTTCCTGCTTTTTCACCCAGGCGAGATATCTGTCGAGATATTGCTGACTTTTCTCGATTTCAACGCGCACTTTTTCTTTCTCGGTTGCGATCGTTTCCAGGCAATAGGTATGGGATTGTTCGGTTTCGGCGAACGCGGTGCTGACTATGCATATGAAAAAGGCGATTGCACTGAGCAGTTTGATTATCTGTCGTTCTAACAAGATTTATTTTCCTGATTCTTGTAGAAAAGGGGAAGAGTGTAACATTAACTACATATAAGAAATTCCGTTTATCTTAAATATATTTCAGTCTGTGACGTTCTATCTGGAATACATTTTCAATTTCAGGTCTTGAAGATGGGGGCTTAACGAAAAAAAACTGACGAGATGGATGTACCTATTGTTAAATCAATTGAGCGTACACAATTTATGAGTTCGCCTCACATGGCATCTGAGGATCTATTTGTTTTTGTGGGAGAAGGCATTTGTTTAGCGCTATGCGCAAACTCTCGGCGAGTTTGGCTGGGAAAATCCGGTTGCAGGTTATCTTGCTCCCGATCTGCTTGATTGCCGGTAGCCCTCCTGCTTTCGCGTGGATCAAGTCCGTCCCAGCTAATGAGTATGGCGAGTCCGGAGATGCAAAGGGCACCTATTTTCACCTTTATGCTAAGTACTCGGTAGGAGGCTCCGAAAGGCTGGTCTTCGACCTGCAGATCTCCTGCGGTACGCACACGTTCGAAGACGGTCGCTTGGTTCATGGATATCTACCCGCTCTCTATGCAAAGGAAACTGCTTCCGGAGCAGCGGTTATGTTGGCGACACCGCGGGTATGCGATGCCATCCGCTTTGCAGAGGATCGGCCGGTTGCCGACGATGAGGAGTTCCGCCAGTCCTGGAAGCAGGTTGTCGAAGGCAATTTCATCCCTTTCACGATCTGGTTCGAAGACGCCAGCAATCTCACTCATGGTTTTGGATACGCTGCAGAGAGCGCCTTCGATAATCCGGCAAGCCCGCTGACCTTTGTCGATGCATGGGTCGAACCTTCGAGCGAGAGAGCTTTTTCGCGTTGGTACAAGACCGAAAAGGACAATCTCCTGAAAGAATTTCAGATCGGGCCACGCTTTGTTACCGGTGAAGACGACAAGGCTTACTGGGCAACTTTCGATCCGGAAAAAAAACTCCTGCCTCTCAGTTGTACAGGCGTTGCCATCACGCCTTTCGGAGAGGACCAGCGGGAGGTCGAGCAATACTACCCGACAGCCCGACCCCGCTATTGGTTGGCCCCGGAAATACTCCCGGATACGCGTAATGGCGAAGGCCGCAGCAAGCTCGACCTGGTGCCCAAATTGGGCACGGAGTACTACGCATCCAGCCCATCTCAGGAATTTCCTATTGGCTACAATTACTTGCGTCTCAGCGAGCGAGATTCGAAAAGCGATAGCTTATCGTCCGATGAACTGCCTGACTATTACCCGGCGTACCGGTCTGATGATTATCCATTCGCCGGAAAAGGCACACTCAGGGAGGAGCGTTTGACAGTTTCGGTCGATTTGCGCCCTGAGAGAAAGGGGCTGTTGTCCTGCGCGTCGCCTTTCAATCCACTCGGCTACGGCATGGCCAATTTCGGGCAGATGTATGAACATTATTTTGGCCCAGGATATGGCGAAAGACTGGTGAATTTCGGCAAAGTCATCGATCTTGAGATTATCGATGAGCGCGAAAGGATTGAACTCGAGGGGATCCCGCAGCCGCTCGCCTTACCGCATTTTCTGATCGAGGACAAAGCTGCTGCGGAGTTTGTCACTTTCGATTTCTTCGGAGGTGGGCATGTCGAATAGGCGGAATGTTTGGTTTGCCCGAATCTCTTTGGTCTTTTTGGTGCTGCTTGTCTTTGCGCCGGTGCTCGCAATTTTTATATCGCTTCTGCCGTGGCTGCTCGTCGGTGTGTCGTTTGAAGCGTCTGACGGCAGATCCGCATCGCCTGAAAGTTTCGCGACCAACCGCGGCGCCTATTACAGGATAACAGCCAGATATCTGGTGGATCATGTTGAGCCTTTGGATTTCGATCTGGTGGTTGCCTGTGACGAAAATCGTCCGAAAACAGCCCTGTCTGATTGGGGATTGCTGCCGGCCGTATACGCCAAACGCACTCAGTACGATCATGCCGTTCTTGTCGCTGTTCCGGATTTTTGTGGCGACATGAAAGGACGAAATCTCGGCCAAATTGGCGGCGTCGCCGACGGTTCGTTTCTCCCCTTAACAATATGGTTCGACGAGGCCGGTATCCTTGAGTTCGGGTTGGGATATGCATCGATTCAGGCGTTTGATAGTCCCTTAGCGCGGTTGACCTTTCTCGAAGCGACTGTTCGTTATGCCAGCAGAGAGGAGTTCGAGGAGTGGTACGAGCACCAGAATCACAATCTTATTCAATCAGATTTAATGTCTTTGGACCCAGTTGAGACAAATGACCTGACTGAATTGGGTAAGGATGTGCTTCCGCAGGCTTGTCACGGGATTGGATTTGTACGGGTCAACGAACAAGCGCATAGAGTTTTGGAGAGAGTCTGGCATGAAAATCGACCGCGCTTCTGGTACACAACCCAGATCGGTAAACAAGCCTGGCAAAATCTGCAGCAGGAACTGTTTTATAGCCAAACAAAACAATTCGTGTCCTATGACCAGCCCGAGGCAAAATATCAAAAGCTAGACTGGTACTTGTCTGGTGCAGGACGCTCATTTTCCAACCTGAATCGCAGCAAGTTGAGCAACTATCTCGATTTTGAATTCGTGCCGACCGAATTTTATCCCGTCTATTTCAACGATAGTGTCCCGCTTTCACGGGAAGAGCGGGATTCCTCGTTTTTTTCTGCGAACATTGATATGCGTCCGGAAACGAAAGGATTTGTTGCTTGCTACACGCGAGTTTCAACAAAATCAGCCTCTAAGGCATCGGAACCGAAAAATACTAAACAACCAGATTCGACGAAACTGGATCTTGATTCAAGTTTTGAACTGAAGATAAACGGTGAGCCGCAATTGTTGGTCAATGGTGTTTCAAGTCTTAGCGGTTATCTCATCATTGAAGCCGAGCAGATAGGAAAGTTTTCTTCGTTTTCTTACCGAAAGTTTTCGGGGAAAGTGAATTAAGTAGGTCTATCAAAGGGTTGGTGCTGCACGAGTAAGTTTGTTGGATCGCATTCACTGATGTCCGGTTTAAATTGGATTGAGGTTTAGTGTCATCTGCCTTGTGTCAGTCTGTGTTGGTTGTCGATGAGTATTCAGTGCGTTGATCGTTCGGCGATGCATGAGGTTGAGGCGTGCGAAGGCAAGCGATTGTTTGATCGCGGTCTGGGTTGCCTGAGCGGCTCTCAGCAGGATGTAGGCGAACAGGGCAATGAAGATCTGGATGCGTACGGCATCCGCCAGATGCCTGCGCGTTCGGTGACTGGCGGTTACCCGCTCCCAGACGTCAGCGGTGCATCCGCTTGTTCGCTTGATTGGCGTGACGCACCGCTCTTTGCGGGTCTCGAGACCGCTGATGCATCTGCAAATCGGCGGCAATTTGACGGCAGGTCCGGTGCAGCCCCGAATGCAGCTGAAACAGACCAGACGGACGCCCGTTTCGAGATGGTTGGAACGCTGTTTGTCTCCAGATCTTCCGGAGAGGGTTTTCGATGAGCGCGGTCGACGGAGCCAGCACTTTGGGGTGCCCCCGCGTAGAACAGAGCGGATTGGGGCCGGCGGCGTGTGACGCGGCCGGGGGATGGCGAGATAAAAGGGCGCAAGGTGCGCTTGGGTCGGTCGGTTGTTTTTGCGGGTCTTTTTGTTGCGTGTCGCAATGTGCGGCGAAGATCCGCAAGGTGCGCCAACCGCTTATCGCTCTGACTTTGCATAGTGTTTTGCACGTTGCGGAGATGCCTCATGTCCGATGAGCACGATTTCCGCATCCGGCCCGGGCGCATCCGGTCATCGCGTGCGCAACGGGCCCGCCCGTTCATTGCCCAGGCATTGGCGGCTGCCCAGAAGGCTAGCGGGCATGTGTCGCGTACGGGCCGGATCAGCTCCGGCAGGCACTCGCGCTTCGGACGCGGAAGAAGGGCGAGCGTCCAGGCCAATAGGCTGCTGACCGGAAGATCCCGTATCGTCATCATCAAGACGCGGGTGGTTCGTCATTCGGCACGATCCGCGCCGCTTGCTGCACATCTCAAATATCTCGGCCGGGAAGGCGTGACCCGGGACGGGGAAAAGGCGCGGATGTTTGGTCCTGAAGACGATGCTGTCGATCCGAAGGAGTTCGCTGAACGCTGCCGGGACGACCGGCATCATTTCCGTTTCATCGTCTCGCCGGAAGACGCCACGGACCTCACCGATCTCAGATCCTTCAGCCGAGAGCTGATGCGTCAGATGGAAAAGGACCTCGGCACCGAACTCGACTGGGTCGGCGTCGATCATTGGAACACGGATAATCCTCATGTCCATATCATCCTGCGTGGGAAGCTTGACGACGGTTAGGACCTGGTCATCTCCCGGGATTACATCAAGGAAGGCATGCGCGCTCGCGCCCAGGATCTGGTGACGATGGAACTCGGACCGCGCACCGACCTCGATATCCGGCATCATCTGGAGCGGCAGATCGAGGCCGAGCGCTGGACCCAGCTTGACCGGCAGCTTGTTCGCAACAGTCGCAGAACCGGCATCATTGACATGGCACCCGACCCGGACCGGCAGCCGGATGCATATCACGCCCTGAAGGCTGGTCGCTTGCGCAAGCTGGAAACGCTTGGTCTGGCCGATCAGGTTGGTCCCGGTCAATGGGTGATTGGCGATGGCGCGGAAGCGACGTTGCGCGACCTGGGCGAGCGCGGCGACATCATCAAGCGGATGCACAGAGTACTAACAGAACGGGGGATCGAACGAGGATCAGCAGGCTACGTTCTCGCCGCCGAAAATCTGAACACGCCCGTCATCGGTCGGCTGGTGAAGCGAGGTCTCGACGATGAGCTGAAAGGATCTGCTTATGCTGTCGTCGACGGTGTCGACGGCCGGACGCACCACATCAGGCTTCCCGATATTGATGCCGCCGGTGACAGCCCGCCGGGTTCGATCGTTGAGCTTCGACAATTCGATGATGCGCGCGGGCAGCGCCGCGTGGCGCTTGCCGTCCGATCCGATTTTGACATCGAGCGGCAAGTCACGGCCTCTGGAGCCACCTGGCTCGACCGGCAGAACATTGCCCGTGAGCCTGTTGCGCTCTCCGAGAGTGGTTTTGGGGCGGAGGTCAGAAACGCTCTTGATCGCCGGGCGGAGCACCTGGTTGAAGAGGGCTTCGCCGAGCGTAAGGGAAGCCAGATTTCGTTCGCCCGAAGTCTCATCGAAACATTGCGACGCCGCGAGGTCGAAGCTCTTGGTGAAAAGCTGGCGACCGAGACCGGGCTGCAGCTTAGTCACTCGAGGTCAGGTGAGTATGTCGCCGGTGCCTATCACCAGCGTTTCGAGCTCGCTTCAGGCCGCTTTGCAATGATCGATGACGGGCTCGGGTTCCAGTTGGTTCCCTGGTCACCCTCGCTTGAAAAACAGCTGCACCGTCACGTTTCCGGCGTCACCCGCTCCGATGGTGGTGTCGATTGGAGTCTTGGGCGCAAGCGAGGGCTGGGACTGTAAGGTGCTTGACCGGCAAAGATGAAAAGGGAAGTTCGCTCGCCCATGCCGACATTCGTCAGGACAATTTCTGTGGTAGCTCTCGGCCCCTAACCGACATTCACCCGCTGATATGATGCTGCGGTGCAGCCCGGCAAAGCCGCCATTGGTTGCGATTGCGAAGTCCATTGCCGTAGGACGGCGGCAGTGCGGACATTGCCGTCGTTCAGTTTTTCAACTTCGCTACCGCAGAATCCATTCGCTGGTGCGTCAGGCAATTTTCTACGTCGCTACACATGTTGCCGAACCAATCGTCCAACGGTGTCGATTTGGCCATTGAGTGCATTGCTAGATAGTGTGGTTGACGTAGCTGAACCGATACGGCACCTAAGCGAAAGACAGCATTTGCTTCGTCGCTATGAAGTTGGAGTTTCGAGCATACTGTCGAGCGTGGCCACCACCTGCAGCCTTTGCCTACGCGAGCTGTCTTTAGACCAAATTCGGTTCTCTTATGGGTGACGAACGACCACAATCATCCTAATCAGAATCCTTCTAGGCGGTTGCCACCTTCCATTTAGGATTTTACAGCCTTCCGAAACGAACCCTATAGGGCGCGGCATCGAAGAAGGGTAGCCCGCGCAAGACTGCCGCGGACCCGGCGTCCTAGTGCTCGAACCGCGCTTGTGTCCCTACTCGATCTCAAGCTCGCCGAAGGGTGCGACTGGGTTGATCGGATGCAGTATGTGATAGAGCTTTGCCAGATCCTCGTTCGTGCCGTAGAGGTCGCGCAGCGACACCTCGCCTGCCTCCCGGCAGGTATCGGCAATCATTGCGGCGAAGCTGCCGCCGGGTGTGGGGCCGTTGTTGAACCAAGCGTTGAAGACGAAGCTGCCGCAGCGGAGCGGACGCCAGAACGCGCGGTCGGGCTCCGAACGGATGACGGCGGCGATCCGGCAGCCGCTGTCGGGGAAGCCCGCCCAGTACCAGGTCTGCCCGGTGTACGCCGTCCACCATGCGGTGCGCCCGGCATCGGCCGGCGTGAAGTAGTGCGTGCCATCGTAGCAACCCGCCGCGGCGCTCGCGTCGTTGGGCAGGAACGGCCGGATCAAGTTGTTCTGCGCGATGCCGGTGCAGTTCCATTCGACCCAGCGGTAGAAATAGTGGAACGGCGAGCCGAGCGGTGCGGCGGGGGAGAGCGCGTCGCAGACGTCCGAGAGCGACTCGCGGACGCCTGCGCGCGCCTCGTCGAGCCCCTCCTCAAGCAGGTCCTGCAGCGGATCCTCCAGCGCGTTGCCAAGCTCGGTGGCGTAGCGGTTCAGGCCGTAGTCGAAGATCCGCCCCTCGATCGGCGTGTCGAGATTGCCGAATACCGTGGTCAGCGCCTTCGTCTTGCCGACGACGTCCCGGACGATGACGTCGACGAGCGGCGTGAACGCGGCCCCGGCAGTGGCCGGCCCGGGAGTGAAGTCGACGCCGCTGACCCGCGCGCTGGTGATCACTAGATCGCCCACGTCGATACCAGCCGCCTGCACGTCCTCCGCGTCGATGTCCGAGGCGGCCGGATCGACGTAGAGGTCGACGGTCACACACAGATCGGCCTGTTCGAAGGCGACCGTGCCGAAGTCCACCTCCTGTATGATCGCGAAGAGCCCGTCCTCGTTCTGGTTAAGATTCCATTCACCGAGGTCAATCCGGTTGCCCGGCAGGAAGGCGCAAATCTCGGCTTCGAGCACGTCGAGCTCGCGCGCGCCTGTGTCGAGCGCGACGGATTTCGGCCCGGGCACCAGCGAAAGCCAGAACTGCATCGGATCGAGCGCGGCGCCGGTCTGTTCCTGCCGCTCAGCGCGGCTCGTCAGATCAGCGACCGAGATCGAGACCGGTCGCTGATCCCCGATACGTCCGAGACGGATCTGTGTGAAGATCGAGGGAAGCAGGCCACCCGCGCCGGTCCCAACCTTTGGGTTCGGCAACATGACCGTCTCGAGCACCTTCCAGTCGAAGTCGGGCTCGCCCCAGGCCTCGTCTCGCACGGCGGTCGACTGCGAAAAGCCGGGATGTGTCCGGCCGACCGGAATCTCTCCGCATTCGTAGTCTGCGGGGTCGCCGAACCATTTCTCGTCGGTCGGTCCCAGATAGCGCTGGCAGGCGGACGCGAAAGCGGTGTTCGCCCAGTTCTGGCAGAAATCGATGCAGTTGTTGGCGTTGCAGGTGTTGCCGTCGACCTCCAGCTCGTCGCGGCAGGCGTTGACCAACTCGGTTTCGGTCTGCCAGCCGGCATCGGACTGGCCGGTGATGTCGTACCACTCGCGGCAGTCGGCGCAGGTGCCGCTGCCGGCGCGGTTCGACGCGACGCAGAGCGACAGACCGGCCGCGGGCGGGCGCGTCGGTTGCACCCCGTTGCGGCATTCGTCGAGCGTGGCGAAGATGCAGCGCTGAAAGATCGGCTCGTCCGGCTCGAAGCCCGCGCAGGGCATCAGGTCCCGCACCACCGGGTTCTCGATCAGGCGCTCGCAGGACTGCAGCTCGGTCTCGCCGAAGCCGAGGAACTGATCGCGATAGCCAAATTCGGAGGGCCGGAAAACGATGGTATTGCCCGGATCACCGCATCCCTGCGGCGTGATCACCTCGGCGGCGAGGCTGTCCGCGAACGCCCTATTGATACGGTCGAAGCTGACCTCGAACTGCGTGGCACCGCGCTCGCCGATCGGCCTGCGCTCGAAGAGCGCGGTGAGCGGCATGTAGCCCGCGCGCCCGATGTCGTTCGAGAACACCTCCGCCCAGAGCTGCGGACAGGGCGCGGGCACGCCGAAGCAGTCGGTGATGCCATTCGGCAGGCCGACGCCGAAGGTGTCGAAGACCCAGACCTCGGTCCCCACGTCCGCGCGCTCGATGATGTTCGCGTCGAAACGTGGTGCCTGGAAGAGCTCGGTGTCCTCGCAGCAGGCGTACTTCACCACGTAGGGCCGAGCGTCAGAGCCCAGCCCGAGGCCCAGCCCCTCAGGCACGATCCCGCCGCCGTCCTCGCGCCGGCCAGCCTCGTCGAGGCGGAACGCAGCCGCCGGAACCTCGACGAAGAGTTGGAACCGCGCGTCGCGCTCCTCCAGCCGCAACATCGTGGGCATCGCGCGGGCGAGCGCGCGTTCCATCGACCCGACCTCGGTTAGCACCGACGTGTTCGACGGACGCGCTAGGGTGAAATCGGTCGGGACACCGTCATTCGACTGGGCGGACGCGGAATTGGCGGAAAGCAAAATTGCGCAAATCAGGAGCAGCCCCACCGCGAATTCGTTAATCCATTTCAAATATCCGTGAATGGAATTGGTTTGTATACGTATCTGGACAAAGTTCATCGCCCCCTCCCGCGAAGATTTCGATTGGGCCAGAAATTCAGGTCGTAAGTTGCGGGCCCAGCCAGAGCCAGTTCGATGCCCTGAGCCAGCAGGAAGCCATCTTCGACGAGGCCGAGCGCATCGTTTTCAGACATCAGTACTGGTGCAGGGCCAGTTCGATGCGCTAGGTGAGAGTTCACGTAGAAGGAAATGCTTGGAGCTTCGGAGGGTGGAAAATCGTAGACAAAGCTATATTTCGTCGTTGCGAACTGGGGAACGCCACTACGCCATATTTGGACCACCAGCTGGGGATGGGTGACGCCTTCGCCCTGGTAGACATAGGCGCAGGCCAAGTCGCGGCAAGTTAGGTGGTCGGCGTCAAAGACATCGCCTTTCGCCGGGGCACTCAGAAGCATGAGGGGGGCAACGAAGAGGATTGGGAAGGCGGTGCGAACTATTCGCGCGATGCGCCAATTGGAAGAACACTTTGAAAGAACTAAATCCCACATAACGATACTCCGTCACGGCTCCGTCACGCCCGCAACTAGACAACGCAAATCTAACTCTACGTTAGGTTGATTTAGGAAAAAGATCAACTTTTGATTTCATGAAATTTCGAGTGCAAGTAGTGGCACCTGTGTTCGCGTTCGAGTCTTCCGATCTTTGGTCCGTAGCAGCTTGATCTTTAAGACATGCGGCGCACGCATGTGGCCCTGCCAGGGCCAATCGTGGTGCACAGGTTGGGAGTACCGGCAAGCCGTGTTGACGGAACACGCTCGCACAGCCGAGCCTGCGCCTAAAAATTGGCGGCCATGAACACCGTCGGTTTCATTTCAAGCTCGAATTCCGGCCGTCCCAGGTAGAAGCCTTGCAACCGGTCGCAGCCGGCGAGGTATCAAAGCCCTGAGCCAATTGACTATGACGATCTGGAGTTGTTCATGTACACCTTCCAAGAATACTTCGAGCAAGATGGGCGACATGCGACTTGGGTTTCGTCGCTTTCTGGTTAAGGCCAATTCATTTTTGACCAACACAACTACATCTTTGCGTATGACGATATTGATCAGATGACGTCCCATCTCAGTGCTGAGAGGTATACTGAAGGTGGAGTCACGGTGCCTTCTCCTCATAGCCATCACTACCATGTGCAGTTCGACGAAACTGAAGACGAAGTTCTGGGTTATTGGTCATGGTTCAAATCGCCTCTTGAGCAATCAGACGATCCATAACTTCTCGACGAAATCAACAGCACCCTCAAAAAGTCTGTGTTCCCCGAAGTTGCCACTCGTGGACTTTGCAGCATCCGGTAATTTGGGCTCGAAGCGGTCTTGTGGCGGCGCAGCACACCTATGCCGATCTTGGCGGGTGTCTGGTCGCCGCTTTCGGCCTCTAACCGGTCATTCACTCGTTTATACGCTGCTGCGGTAAAGTCGGCCGAAGCCGCCATTAATTGCATCTGCGAAAACGGGTTCCCGCCAGATGACGGCAATGCGGACTTAGCTGCCATTTGCACCAACCACACGAATTCCGCTTTACTCCATTCAGGATGGCTTAAAGTTGCACCGAGTTCTGTGACGCCAATTGAACTTCAACCCGGACGTTTTGGCGCGTGGCCACAAAGCGCTAGCTTTAATTCTTCGCGAAATCGCCCCCTTGCCTCCAGGCGACGCGGGCCACAATGTTAGGACACGGGATATTTGATGATAGGATGCATATTTCCAGTGCTGGATTTTGGCGAGTTTGATTTCAACACGGAAAACGGGCCGCAGCGCGGAACGTTGCGCGAAGTTTTGCAGAAAATGTTTCCCAAAGAGGCCACGCTTCGGCGCTTTCTCGACGAAAATCTGAACATCAAGTACGACGATTTTCATGACGGTGAGGAAAGTCGAAAAGACCGCATGTATAGCGTGATCGTCGAGCTTTGTGCCCGCGGCCGTATGAACGATGTAATCGCGGCAATTGCGGCGAGCGACGACTATTCCCGCGCGCCCGCACTCCAGACGCTGCACGAGACCTGGCACTCACTTGCCCGGCCCGAGCAGGACGCGCGGGTCCCGCGTCCGCCGCCTGAGCCGCAGCCCGCGGTTCAACTTGAACCGGCGATTGAACCCGCGCCGCCAGCGCCCGAGCGCCCTGCGCTGACTAGAATTATCGAACGGGAGCACTCCAATCTCCGCCCGGTCGCCTGGCTCGAACGGCTATCCGAGCGTCGCCAAGCCATGGTGCTTCTGCGCGGCACGGGTCAGCCAAGGGGCACCGGGTTTTTGGTCGGTCCGAAACAGGTGCTGACCTGCGGCCATATCTTAGCACACGCCAACATGGCGGACGCGGTGTTCGACTTCGAGGGTCAGACCGATTTGACCGAGACACGGGCGGTGAAAAAGCTTCTGGCCAGTGATCCCGACCTCTCGGTCGAACACCCGCAAGAAACGTTCTGGTCTTCGCTCGACTATGCGCTCTGGGAAATCGAGGCGCCGACCAAGGTATCCCTGCCGGGTGGAAAACGGGCGCGACGCTGGCTCGATCTTAGCGCGGCGCGTTCGAGGCTCCACGAGGGGGAGTCGGTCTTTCTGCTGCATTTTCCGCGCGGACAGGGGATGCGGATATCGGAGGGCAAGATCCTCGAAAGCGAACCGACCGGCAGTCGTTTCACCCATGATGCCCCGACCATAGTGGGAAGTGGAGGCGCCCCTATCTTGGATACTCAACTCAGGCTCATTGGCCTTCACGAGGGGTCTCGTGCTGATGAGAAGCCAAAGAATGTGGCTATTCGCGTCGATCATATCGGAATGGAGCTGGAGCGCGAAGGCTTCGTCTTCCCGCCGCCACCGAGCGACGCGAACTAGGGGCTGGCTATGGATTACAACCGCCTAAACGGTCCGCAACGGGGTCTACTCCGCGAAGCGTTGAAGACGGTAATCCGCGATATCGAAACCTGGGACCGGGTATTGGACGAAGGCGGCTTTGACCGGCTCTCCGATATCGGCAGCGGCACGCTCGACAACCGGCTTTACGCCTATATCGCGCAGTATGTCGGTGCGGGGAGGATGGACGATGTGGTCGCGCATCTTCGCGCGGCCTACGAGAACGCGCCGGCGTTCCAAAGCCTCGACACCGAACTCGACTTCGCCGCCGACGAGGTCGAGGCGCGAGACGTAGTCAGGAGGCAGGGAGGGCTTGAACGCGCGGTGCGCGGAGCGGGCTATGCTGACACGTTCGTTTGGGCCTCCGAACTCATGGGCATCGGGCATAGAATGTGCCGCGTGCGATCTCGAAACGGCGCCGGCGTCGTGCTGGGCACCGGCATGCTTGTCGCACCGGACATCGTGCTGACAGCCTATCATGTCGTCGAGCACCTGATCGGAACGTCCGGCGGACGGACCGACATGACACTTACCTTTGGCTTGGCCGAAACCGGGAACGGCCCCGGGCGCCAAGAGGCCTATCGCCCTGCAGAAGACTGGGATGTGCTCCACGCGCCCTATTCGAACGCTGATCTGGCGGTCGACGCAGGCATGCCCAACCCAGGAGAACTCGACTTCGCACTTGTCCGGCTGGAGCGTCCCGCATCAGGTGATGCCACTCCATCCGGGCGGCGCGGTGTGCTTGATCTTGAAAGGGTGGGCGACCCTCCCGGGAAGGACAAGTTGGTCCTTATCTTGCAGCATCCGCGCGGCGACAACCTGAAGCAGGCCCCCGGTGAAACGATGGAGCCCGTGACGCCGCTTCGGTTGCGCTATGACGCCGATACCGACAGCGGGTCTTCCGGCGGGCTGGTACTGGACATGGCCCTCACCCCGATTGCGCTTCACCATGCAGGCGACCCCAGCTCCAAGATCAGGGCGCACTACAACCAGGGCATTCCGCTTAAGCTGATCCGCGATGCCATCAAGGCAGCGGGTGTCACTTTGGGCAGGGACGACTCGTTGGAGGGCGGCGGTGGTGGCGGCGACGGCACGCCGCCAAACGCGCCTGAGCTGCCCCCTCAGCCCGACCTTCCCGGGCCGGGCGGCGCGATTAGGCACCCCGGATGGCGGCGATGGATCGTTCCGCTTGCCTTCGGCAGTGCGCTTTTCAGTGCGGTTGTTGGCACGGTAACGGTACTATATCCATGCATCTTTACAGGCACCTGCGGCGAGGACGATCGCGTCGACTATTTGCTCCGCTTCAAGGAGGCGGGCGCGCCACTTGCCGATCACATGGTTCGCATACAGCCTGCCTCGGACGAAAGCCTAAAGCAGACCGACCGGACAAATGCCTTGGGCGAGGTGGTTTTTCAGGTCGAAACGGAACGCTTCTACCAGGGCTGGGTGAGGCTTGAGCGCACAGAACAGGAATGCCAGATCGACGCCTTTTATCCGCGTTCGAACCGCGAGTCGGAGATCGAGGCCAACCGCCTGGAAGCCTGCCAGGATCTGGTCCCGACGAGTTCCGGCCAATCGACCCCCGTCACGAACGGCTACAGTACAGCGGGGGAGCCGGGGTCGGGGTCGGTCGCGTTTACGGCGCTGGCTGATGACCGCCGTTCCGTCACGGTGGAAGAATTCGCCACCAATCGTGATCCGCTTGACTTTGCGAGACGGGTCGACGGCAATGCCACAATCAGCGTCGACAGCCTTGTGCAGGCGGTTCCGAATCCGGCCGCGCGGGCCGGTCGCGCCCCACTCGGGCTGCCGGATGCCCCGGTGGTACTCGACAGGACGTTCTACACCGTCGGCTTTGATCCGGAGATCCGGCTTTTGCGTTGGGCGGCCTTCACCATTGATGCGCGCCGTACGGTGAGCATCCGGCGCGGTCGCGACGTCTGGGATTTCGATCCGGGCATTCCGCGCGAGTGGCAGACCGGAAACGACGCCTATATTCGCAACACTTATGATCGCGGCCAGATGGTACGCCGGAGCGACAGCCATTTCACCACCGAGCCCGAGACGGCGCTGAAAGTTGCGCGTGAGGCGACCTATTACACCATCGGCGTGCCGCAGGCGGACCAGACCAATCGACAAACCTGGCGCTATGTAGAGGACCTTGGCGAGCATCTTTCCAACGAGCTCGGCCCTATACCGACGATTGCCGGGCCGATCTTTCAAAACCCCAAAGAAAATAAGGGGTACTTCGTAATTGGTCCCGACCGTACGCTGGTTCCGGTGGAACTGTTTCGCGTGCATCTGCGCGAGACCTCTGCGGGCTGGCGCGCCATCGCTTTTATCGTGCCGAACGACGGGTCCATCGACCGGGAACCGGAAAACTTCCTGACCAGCGTGGAAGAGGTCGAAGCGCGGACTGGACTGACATTTTTTCCCGACCTGTCTGACCAGGAGGCTGCAGCGCTGAAGGCTCCGACGACGCTGGCCGAATTCAGTGCGGACTGACAGACGGGAGTTCCCCACAAACGCTTGCTATGTCATACTAGTGCAACGTTCAGTTGTTTTAGGTCGAGTCATTTTTCGGAAAGAGCCCCCTTCTGCCGTGATGCGGCAATGGTCATTTAGGCCATCACGTTCATTTGAAATTTCTTTTGAGGAGGAGAAGCGATGCGCCCGATTGATAGCGTCCGTGCGAATTCATCCAAATTCGAAGCACTGGCAGAACAAGCGCGAAAGAAGTTGCGGCAATCCACGAGTTCCCCGTTGGAGGCGGCAACGGGCACTGGTGAGGCCGACCTCGAAAGGGCCATGGAGACTGTGCTCCATGGCGGCGAGAGCCCCCTCGAAGGCCGGGGTTTCCAGTTCAACAGTGCGCTTGAGGCCATCATCCTCGCCGAACTCCGTCCGGCTTACTTCATTCGGAACGACAAGATCGAAATCGCGGGCGAGTATGACCATGTCGGCCTGATTGAAAGCAACAAGGCAACGTTAGAGGCGGTCTCCACCCGGGTCGGCGCTGTCGAGATCCTGAATCACGCCTCAATGACGTATATCGGCACTGGCTGGCTGATTGAGAAGGACATCGTCGTCACCAACCGTCACGTGGCCGACGCGTTCGCGGAAAACGACTGGCCGGCGGGCTGGCGTTTCAAACCCATCGGTTATCGCGGGCGCCCGTTGTTAACCGAACTTAATCCCGGGCGGCAAGACGGCTCTGCACCGTTCGCGCCTGCCACGCTGATGGCGACAGAAGTGCTTTTTGTCGCGGGGCCACGTGAGCCCGACATCGCGTTCCTGCGCGTTCGCAACCCAGAGAATTGGGAGCCTGTACCGCTGTCCACCGCCCCTGTCGAGTTCGGGCTGCCGATCGCGGCGGTGGGCTATCCAGCCGCTGACGAACAGCGCAACGATCCCGCCATGATGGACGACATTTTCGGCGGAACGTACGAAGTGAAGCGTTTCAGCCCCGGCCTTGCCAACGCGCTGACTCACGGAGGCGTAATCGTCGAATCCGACTATTCCACGCTTGGTGGCAATTCCGGCTCGGCCGTGCTCGATCTCGCTAGTGGCGAGGCGATCGCACTTCATTTCGCGGGGATTTTTCAGGAGACCAACTTCGCGGTGGCTGCCGATATCGTCGCGGCGACGCTTCGCTCGGCGGTAAAGGGGCCTGTCGTAGCCGGCATGAGCGGCTTGCCGGACGCTGCGGAACGGCTCGCGCCGAGCCATTTCGCGGGCCGCGATGGTTACCTGTCAGATTTCCTCGGAGGCGACGATCTGGCCGTACCACTGCCCGATCTCGGGGCACGCGCCGGCGACGTGGCACCGGTCGAGGGTGCGGATGACGATATCCTTCGCTACACGCATTTCTCGGTCATCCAGTCCCGATCCCGCCGCCTACCAATACTGACGGCGGTAAATATCGATGGCGCTAGGGCTTTTCAGCTCAAGCGGAAGGGAAGCTGGCATACCGACGGGCGTGTCGCCAAGGAACACCAAGCGGACAACGTGCTTTACAAGCACAACCCGCTTGACCGGGGTCACATGGTGCGACGGAAGGATCCGGGCTGGGGGGATAGCAAGGCGGAGGCGCAGCAGGGTGAGATCGACACTTTCGTCTATACCAACTGCGCCCCGCAACACGAGGACCTGAACCAGAAGGACTGGGTTGGACTGGAGGATTACATTCTCGAGGCCGCCGACACCCGCGATTTCAAGGTCTCGGTGCTGACTGGTCCGGTACTCGATGATGAAGCCGACCGCACGTTGAAGGTTCAACCCGGCGCAGAGGACATCCAGATTCCCGGCGCCTTCTGGAAGGTTGCCGTCATGGTTCATGCCCATACCGGCGCGCTTTCGGCCACTGCCTATCTGCTGACCCAAGGCGACATGATCCGCGACATCACGGAAGCGGCCTTCGTCCTTGGGGAGTACAAGACCTATCAGGTGAAGATCGAGAAAATCGAGGCTTTGACCGGATTTGATTTCGGGGCGCTTCGGCAGCACGACCCGATGGCCGCCGAGCCCGAGGGCGTTTTCGGCCGCGATGTCGTGCCGATCACGGGGCCGGGAACACCAATACTTGCCGTCGGCGGATCTAGGCGCTTTGGAAACAGCGAAAATTAAGGATGAGACTGACTTTCGAGACAGTCATCCTGACAATTTTTTTCCTTCTCCCCGGGTTTGTTTCTACGGGTATCCGAGGGATTGTATTGGGACGTCCGAGTGAGACCAGGGCGAATTGGATCGTCTCAAGTATCTTTTTGTCATTTGTATTTCTCGCCTTAACAGCAGTAGAGTTTCTGGCCCTCGGCATCGTTTCTATCGACCTTGAATCGAGGCCTTTTCAGGATCCGATGATCTACGATGGTCTGACGTTGCGCGAGGTGTTGGTCTACCTTGCGGCTGTCTTCGTGCATGCCGTCGTTTGGGGTGTTTTCTCGGGTATTTTCAACCGCTTTTCCCCGTGCGGCCTTTTGTATTCCCTTGGGCTGTCGGACATTAGCCCCGAAGACACCGTCTTCAACGCGATCATGGCGGAAAGCTTTCCTGATATGCGAGAGAATGTACCCTGGCTTCGCATCACATCCGAGTCACGTTCAGTCATCGGAAGACTGAGCAGGGCGAGCCACCGTATTGACGCCGACAAGCCCTTTGAAGTTTTCTTGCTGAATTACAGTGTTGAATATTTTGAGCCAAGAAAATCGGTTACCTGCGCACCCCCAAAATCGGTTGGGGGTTATTTTCGAGTAGATATCGGGGATGCGGTTGAGGTTTTCTCCGCACCGGGCAGTTGGCTGCCGAACGAAACTCAAACCACCGGTGACAGAGGTAGTTTGCCCTGATGTCTCTTGAGGTTGAGGCGACGGTCGGGCGAGGGCGCCGCCATCGCAGGACCTGAGAAGGAGGAGCGGGTGATGAATGACTTGGAAAGACGGATCCCGACTGGGGGTCGGATCCGCATGATGCATGGCCAGGATCCGAGATTTGAGGAAATAAAGCGCTGGGTCTGTAGGGTCATTGCGCCTAATGGTGAAGCCGTCGGATCGGGCATTCTGGTCGCACCGGCGATGGTGCTGACCTGTCATCATGTCATCGAGACTTTTCTCGACAGTATCGAGGGAGCGCGCTTCGTGTTCGACGATATGATGTATTTCAATCCCGAGGATACGCTTCAGCCCGTTTTCGTGGCGACGAAGGGGGCCGACGCGATCCGCAAAATCTCTGAGGCATCGCCGTTCGATAAGGGCGAGGCTGACCAACCTCACGAGGAAGGGTTCCTCGATTATGCATTGATCGAACTCAGTACTGCTGTGGGCGAAGAAGCGCTGGAAGACGGGCGCAAACGCGGCTACCTCGACATGGCTTCGAACGGGGGCGTGCCCGCCGCCGGCCATGTTTCGGTGCTTTCTTTTCCAGAGGGAAGGCAACTCGGGTTCAGCAGTTCCGGTGAGTTGCAACCTGGTGACCTGCCACAGCGGTTTCACTATACCGCTGCGACTGATCCAGGCTCATCCGGCGGGCTCGTCTTTCTCGATACGATGCCGGCCCGTCCGCTCGGCATGCATATCGGCTTTCGGCGCCGGGCGGGTGCGAATTTCGGCGTCTCCTTCGATGATCTGACCGAGCACATAACGGAGGGCGGCAGTGTTGCTGCCCCAGGCGTGCCGGAAGAGCTGACACCGCTCAAGATCGCACTGGTTTGCGGGCTGCCCGATGACGACGACATACCATACCACAAAACGCTCGGCGTGTTCTTCTCGAGCGAGCGAGTACTGAGCGGCTTCGCGCGATATCGGTATCGTCCGTTCTTCTCCAAGAATGGCCCAGAGGGCCTAAGCGAGACTGATTACCTTTGCATCGACCGAAGGGCATACACGCTCAAACGGCTTCATGAAGCGGCTAAGGCCGATATCGCGGTGATCATTTTCAGCCGACGCGACACCAGGTCGCCGCTCCACCGCGACCGTTTGCTGACAGCCTACGGCTTTCTCAGCGCCCGTTTGGGCGCACGCCGCGTGCACCTGTTCTATCCCACCGACACGGATATCGACGATGCGCAATTGGGCGATGAAGACTTCGTTCATCACTACGACGAAACGATCCATGACATGGCTGCGCGCGCCAAGACGATCGCGTCGGTCACCCGGCACCCTGATGAGGACAGCTTGCAGGGTCTCTTCGAACTGGCGCAGGTGGCGCTCCCCGAACTTGACGACGACAAGATTTTTGGTGCCGACGCAGACTTCGGTGCGAAAGAGACGCTTCACATCATCGGTTTGCGCTTTGGGCGTCTTGGAAATCAGTTGGGCGAACTGTTCAACGCGCTCAAGTCGAACGAGAACAGCCCGACTTTGACGATTGCCTTTCCCGGTGCGGCTATTTCCGACGAGAACCCTTATCTTTTTGACGCTTTGCAGGCGGGCGGTGGCGATACCCTGGGATTTCTTGAGAAGATGCAAGAGCATTTGCGTCAGAACCGGTATGAAAAGGAATTCCTTCGGCGCGTGAAACTTGTTGCGTTGAATGACATTCCTACCTTCATCCTGACCGCCGCCGATCTCGATTTTTCCGATGGCCGCATGCTGATCGCGCCGGCGTTCAAGCGGGTCGCCAACGGGACCGTGCCGGGCAAACCGCGCCTCGTTGTCCACTACAAGCTGTCGACACGCGGCATCTACGAGGCCTATCGCGAGATAGTGCTTGATTTTCTTGACGAAAACAAAGAACTCGAAACCGAGCGACCGAAGGTCTGGACGATTGACCAGACCAAACGGACGGACGAGGAGATTGCTGCGATCCGCGCGTTGAGGAGCCGGAAGTGAGCGTCGTTACCTACGAACACCGTCACGAGGAGGCGGCCACGGACCGACGTTCCTATGACCGGGCACTGACCGCGATCACAACTCAACTTGCGGCACTGGGGTGGGTCGAGGCACTTGTCGTTTGCGGCTCCTATTCCAAAGGAAGCCTCGTGCCGGGTTGGAGCGACCTTGACCTCGTGGCCATCTACAGGGGATCGCTTTCCGCCGACCGGACTGCGGCCGCGAGCCTGTCCGGGAGCGGACGGGCCAACCCGGACGTACCGGTTGGAATCGATTACGTCTCTGCAGACCGCCTTCGGGAGACGCGACGCATAGTAGGCCGCCCGTTGGCGATGACCCTTGAGTTGCGTGAAACGGCCCGCCCGATTTTCGGCCGGAACCCATTTACAACGATTTCCGATGCACAGGACGACATGGCGCGAATCGAGCTGGAAAGCGAGATGCTCGTGCGCGCCGATGCTAATAGCTGGTTGCGCCGCACTGTCGCGGGCCACGCCTGCGAACGCGCCCGACTTTTCGATGCGGCGAAGACACTGCTGCGCATCGCGATGTTCGAAAGCTCTCCCTTGCCGAAGGCGGGTTTCACCGTTGCGGACTACTGCGCCGCCGTGCGTGCTGCGACCCCTTCGCCCGAGATTGCCTGTGCGCTGAGCCTGGCCGAGGAACTGCGGAAGAAATGGGGACAGGGCGGTGTTACGCCAGCTTCCACGCTCAAGACCCTCGACACTGCTTTGTTTCACTATTGCGAGAGCTGGGTCCCGCCCTGGTAGGCCGTAGGTGCGAGTAAGAGCAAGTCTTGACCCGGCACCCGGGCGAGGAAGTGGTCAAGCCTAACCCTGATCTTCCTGAAGTAACAGACCAACAGGCGCTGCGCGAGAATAAGTCCGAAGAGTGGCCTGGCTGGCCTCATGTCTGCAAGCAATAACAAGCCCTTTGCAAAACTGCCTTTCGATTTGCCTGGTTCTTGGCAACCCACGAAGAGCGGACATTGGCGCAACGCGTAGAATCGGTCGAGTTGGGCTCGGAGCGGACTTGCGGCGGCGCGGCAGGCCACCGTATCAGAACGACTTCGCTGGCGTCGCTTCCGGCCCAAAGCGGCCGTTGGCGTCTAGCGCGGTGAAGGTCCGGAACAAGCCCGAACCAGAACCATCCACTTTGTGTTGCAAGCACAGGCAGCATGTCATCGTTGCGTTGCAGGAAGTTTCTGCAACTGCGGCGCGGAATTGAGAGCAGACTTATTATCGTTGGCGCATGCAGTTTGGTGGGATGGGAACCGACCAGCTGAAAGAACTCAAGCGTCTTCAGAAAGAGAATGAACGTTTGAGGAAAGCTGTCTCTGACCTAGCCTTGGACAAGCTGATCTTGTCGGAGGCTGCAAGGGGAAACTTCTGAGGCCCGCCCGTCGTCGAGCCTGCATCAATCATATCCGTCAACATCGCGGCATGTCAGCGCGTCGAACCTGTCGTGTCTTGGGCTACCGATCACCGGCACCGGAACCATCGTCCAGATGAACCACAGCCCAGTCATATACTAACAATCAAAGTGGACCACTCAGGTGTTCTGCTTCCTTTAAATTCAAACGGCTTATCAAATCATGCCATTGGCATGATCACGCCTCGAACCTTAATATTGTCAATGAGTTAAAATCAAATTTCACTCAACCAGAATATGTAAACTAAATAGTTGACAATCCACCAACAACAAAAGCATTATGTTTCTTGTTTCAAATCATTTCTTTAGCCTACAATCATCGACGACATGCTTCGACTTTTGCTGAGTTCCTGTGAATTAGAAAATATGCGAAGAAAATTTAATGGATTTTACTTAAATATTTTCATTAGATCAACATCAAAAATCAGCAGAATCTAGATTTTCAAGTAGAGACCACTAGGAGAGGCTGATGTTACTAATCGATCCATATAACGAGTATAATCTACCAAATGATGTGGTGAAGTTTGCATCGAACCGCGGAATAGCGATTGGGACGCAAACAAGTAAGGCGCTAGAAGGTGTGGGGCTACCGCAGGACGCGCCACCTCTTCGTACGCTTGATAGATGGAATATCGTCACTCATCAATATCGCCAAGAAATCGCGGCCGAGACTAACTTCCTCGCAAACCTATTTAAGGGAACTGGAAAAAAGATTAAGGCCGGTGTTACGCAAGAAGCTAAACAATACAGGATCGAAAAGACAGGAAACAACAGAGAAGTTGAAGTCGGCGTTGCTGTGCGCTTAGCGGTAGCAGCTTCAAATTTCAACCTTGACATTGAATTGTCAGTGCCAAACCTCGCCGCAGCGTCACAGCTCCAGATGGCCGATACACGTATTGGTATCTATGTTATGGGTTTTGGAGGTCCAATTGGCGATATAATGCCGGCACCTTCTGAGCTTAACGTTGAAAAATTTAATGGCTATATGGAAGCGTTCGCCGCTATCCAACGACGAGTGTTCGATATCCAAAACGCTCACTTCTTATCTCCTACAGTGTTGGGCTACGCTGACGATCAAGCTCCTAACCCCAAGACCGAAAACTCCACGGGGAAAGGGGCATGAATCACAAAGCATTGACAGGCGCAGAGATCGAGACGCTCGCAAGGCAACTCACCAGTCGGTTGAGTGAATTTGAACTTGAGATGATCACCTATACGGTAACAGGAGATCGGCTGCACGAAGCCTACGTATCCAACAAGCTTCCAATCGGCGAACAGATTTACGAGCTGCTCAATCGTTTGGAACGATTTGGCATTACGCGGTCATTTGTAAGTGAAGTCTATCGCCGCAGCCCGGATCGGTTGGATTTGAGAACCGCGTGGCTTCGACTTTACCCTGATATTGAAGCCGAGCCACAAGAGAGAGGTACCGAACTAGCGCTTCAAGTTGGTGGCGTTGATGTGGAGGACGCACCCACCTTAGCGGCCGCACCTGGCCTCGAAAAGAATATAAGACCAAACCTTCCCTTTCTAGAGGTCCGAACGTGGCTAGAAAATCTTGCGAAATTGGAAAGTAGAGTTTGTCGAATTGAGCATTTGAATTGTAATGCGATGGGCACGGGCTTCTTAGTGGGTCCAAGCTCAGTCCTGACGAATTGGCATGTGGTAGAAAGATTGCAAAAAGCCGACAGCATAGGTGATTGTGCCTGTCGCTTCGACTACCTTCGAATACTAGGAAATACAAGGAATACTGGCTCTACAACTAAAGTGCTAGAGGTTTCGTCTTACCGTCCGTATTCTGAAGGCGAGGGCAACGGCACCCCCGACGATCCACCGCCGACGCCGGAAGAGCTTGACTATGCGTTGCTGAAGCTTGCCGATCAGCTTGGCGATCGGCGTGGTTGGGTGACATTGCCGAAAGACCAAAAGCTGCCGCTGAAGCATAATCCGCTTCTAATCATTCAGCATCCTGATGGAAGTCCCATGAAGTTGGCGCTTGATACCCAAGCAGTGTTCGGAGAAGTGCATGATGGGTTGCGGCTACGCTACGCTACCAATACGGAGCCTGGCTCGTCTGGGTCTCCCTGCTTCGACATCGAATGGAACCCCATCGCTATGCATCACATGGGCGATCCGACTTGGGCGGCAACATACAACCAAGGAATCCCTCTGTCGCTTATCCGGACTGCGATCCAATCTGACGGCAAAGCTGATTTGCTGGGGCAATAGAGTATTTCACGATGCGCCAGAATATCGATCCAAGATTCTTCGAAAGAGTTTGCAAAATACTTACAAATTCTGGTTTTGAATTCGACGAACTGGACACAATAATTCTACAATGTGTCGGTCAATATCACATGGACTGGGAAGCTAATTCATCGGATCCACGAGGTGTGGTTGTAAAAAATGCTCTTCAATTTGCCGGTAGACTTGGAATTCAATGTAGGTTTCTTGCTTTTGCGCTTAGAGCGCGTGAGGGCGACTACGAATTCAAAAAAATGCTTCTCGATTGCGTTCCCTGTCTGGACACAATAAATCCAATCGCACACCCGCCAATTGATCCATTACTTACAGGCCTCAAGCGCGTTCGTGATCTTACAAGTGATCCTTTGGTGAGAGAAAGCTTATCTACTACTCGAAAAACTATTGAAGATTGTAATAATTCAGTAATTCGCCTAAAAACTTTCAAGATGTTGCACGATGGACTTCACACAATTCTAAATGAATTTCCTGACAACTTAAAAAATTTGTTGGGCGATCTTTCAAAGAGCAGCACAGCTCTAGCGACGCTAGAAAAATATCTTGATACAATAGAAATGCGTCTGAGAGATGTTCAATACGCATGTGAGCGCTTGCGTGATTCAAAGCTTGAGACAGGCGGCGAGGACTTTACTCTCCAGAAAAGATGGATAGACCAATTGAGCGAATTCGAGACTAAGTATCGCGATGGCCTAAGTGCACGTAACGCAGGTTGCTTGTATTTCTACATCGGTTCGATCGAGGATCTCGCTAAGCACAATCTCGGTCAATTAAATTCCCGCATAGTAACAATTAGTCAAAATTTACAGCTTAATGAGCTTGGTGCATCGCTGTTGCTAGCTCAGGACGTATTGCAAAAACTTGATAAACAAGACATCGAAATTCTATCTAATGCGTCTTTAACTGCGTCCGAACTGCACAGATCCATGAAAGCACACGTAATAAAGCATAACGAATACCAAAATACTTATACCAGTATAGAAAAGGTATTCGATGAAATGAATCAACCGCCTCTGAATATATTTGAGGGCTACGCAATAAGCAATTGGGAAGAAGCAAAAGAAAAAATTCGAAGAGTTTCAACAATGCCAACAGAAGGTCACTACCATTGGAGGCAGGAGCTTAATAGATGCATCGGTGACGTTGACGAAGCCTTCAGTTACTTGGCTTACATTTTCTCTGTTTCATCTGAAGCCGAAACGGTGACTACTCCACAGACTGCTGCTGAGAATTTATATGCGTCACTTCGACAGTGTCGCAATAAATGCTTTAAACAGTTTTACATTGTCGATGTAACGCTCAAAGAAGAATGTGAATTGCTGAACCAGCTTGAAAAACCAATAGAAGAACTTCTGGAACGCTTATGAACACCGACGACAACACTATATCAACTTCGCCAAGTTTTAAAGATTTCAATTCTCTGGCCCAGCAAAACCGCGAACTGATAAGGGCGACAGCAAGCAGTTTTGAAATAACTCACAAGGAAATAGATAAGCTTCTGGAGTTTATCGATTTAGCGGTTGCAACAGGTCGCCACTTAGACGATGTCGGCGAAAGATCCTCAGCACAAACAATCATAGAAAAGTGGGTGGGTCGCCTAGCATCGACCGGCAACTGGCGAAGCGACACTTACCCTAGCCTCGCCATATTTGAAGCAAAACCTAACGATGCAAGTGTCGCTAATACTTCAGAAGAACAAAGAAGTTTGGACAGGCAAAACAACCGAGAGATTATCTCGTTGAACCTCACTGCAAAAAACTGGATAAAGAGTTCAGAAGCAAAGGAATATTTGCTACGGGGCCACGAATTAGAACGAGCCAAAGAGATTAGCAGTAAAGTTAAATTCGATTCTAACGTCAAACGCCTTATCTCGCGAAGCGTTAAAGAAGAACTTCTACGTCGAAGTAGACGACATAGATTTTATGCAAGACTAGCTGAGATATTTCTGTTTCAGATTATTTTAGTGTCAGCTTGTATAATAGTGTTTGTGTTTAGAGAAGAGATCCAAGTTAGCATTTATCGTTGGACGTTTCGCGGGGAAGTCCAAGTCCTAACTTCTGAGAATGATCAAAACTTAACTTTCTCGGAATTCGCGAGTAAGTTCCAAAGAGATGGTCAAAACCCGCTTGAAACACCGCTATTCAAAAACCAGACACTCAACAAACTCACCTTCACGGATCAGAGAATTGACATACGGGTCAATTTTGATGGTGGTGAACTTGTTAAGCCGCAGTTCCAAAGCATTCGGGGAGGGCATAATTTCATTTTTTTGAACACGGCGTTGACAGATTCACGGTTTACGAACGCCGAACTAGGCCAGGTTGATTTTTCAGGTTGTAAAATTCAGAGCACCAAAGAAATTGGCTTTCTGCCCTCTGAGGTAAGCCGCTGCTCAGATCTAAAGCTAAGAATGCCAGACGAGACTGATTCACTACCACAGTACAGTTCTTTCAGAAACGTTTCTGCTGAGGGTGCTAACTTCGCATCATGCTCGAGCATTTCCAACACAGATTTTAGTTTTGCGAGTTTAACCGACGCCGATTTTTCAAATATTCCGGAGATCCAGAACTCTGTGTTCGCGCAGGCTCAACTAAAAAATGCAGATTTTTCTGGATCAAAAATATCTCGGTCACCGTTTTGTAACGCAGATTTAACCAACGCAAATTTTCTCGGAGCTTCGCATGATCAAAATTTTCTAGACACCACGGCTTGGTGGCTCGCAAAATGGGACGAAAAAGTTGTTTTAGATTTGCTACAGAAATATCCCACCGATGCATATCGAAATACAGATTTTTACAAATCTAAGACGAGTGCAATGGAACTTAAAGCACGTGAACTAACGGAAGAACTTTTAGTAACCAGGAAGAATAATATCGGTCCGCAGGAACTAAACACGGTTAAAAATCGCGTTGCGTCAGGGTACAACAATCTCGCTTGGCACTATGCAATACATGGCGACGTAAAACAGGAAGCTGCATTAGAATATGCGCTTAAAGCAATACCGCTTTCCGAAGACTCGAATGTCATCTGTGATACAATAGCCTACATCTTGATGCAGAATGGCTACGTGGAAACTGCGTCAAATCTCTATAAGCAGATGATTGTGGTAGAAAATGACAGGGCTGTTTACAAACCAAAGATGATTTCAGTTAAAACCAAGGAAGTCTGGCCTGTACCGAGCGATGTCTTGTACCGTTACAAGCGTGCTTTGCAGGCTACAAAAAAACTAAGCGACGCACACCCAATATCGTCGATACTCAAAGAGCTACCTTATACACCTACCCACGAATTGGTTCTTTTGAAAAATCTGAAACAAGTTAAAGGCGCACCTAAACTTCCTGACAAACTCAACTGCGCGGCAGAATTTGGAAATATTGCGCCGGAGGATTCACCTTGAGATGATGGTATTCAGCGCCCCACCGAGCAACTATTGTTCGGACACGGCCCCGCATCCACAGTTGGCGAAACTGACATATACAAAAAAATCGACATCACTAACATGATCACGAACTTGTAAGATGTATGCGCTATCTTGGTCATGTGGGCACTCGCAACTCTTAACGTTGTATTAACTCTTTCCATTCGGTCATCTTAGGTTGCACTAATAATCCTGAATATAACCTGAATACCTCGTTTCTCAAGTCAATTCCAAACATTTTTCACTTTCATGCCCTATTGATCTGTTCCATCTGAGTGGTCCAGTTCCACTCCCGAACCTAAAACCGGACATTAGTTCAACCGGCAGCGAACGCCCGCTTCCCGCCCTCTATAGACCTTCGCAAGTCACGCAACGAATGGCAGCTTTATAGATCGGCCCGAAATCCTGCGAACGTCGGACTTGGGCCACGGAACTGCCGCTCGCTTCGACGAGGTGTGTGCGAACCGTGGGCTCGGAACCGGCCTTCGTATTACTCGGTCTGAATTACGGCTTTGGACCATCTACGCTTTTCCCTGTAATTCTACGCTCCGATACACTGTCTCTCGATTTTCGTTGTTCTGCGCTTGAAATCCGCCAACCAATTATCCGACCTATTCTCCAAAAGGAGATCGGCAGGTGTCTGGAACGAAAATCCTGTGGGGGCAGATTGGTGTCGTCACGCTGATCGCAGTGATCGCGGTCTGGGTCGCCACGCAGTACGTTGCCTGGTGCCTCGGATATCAGACGCAACTCGGCCCGCCATGGTTCGAATTGAGTGAATGGCCGGTCTACTATCCGCCAGCCTTGTTCTGGTGGTGGTATTTCTATGACGCTTATGCGCCCGGCGTCTTCTTTCGCGGAGCCTTGATAGCGTCTTCCGGAGGGTTTCTGTCCATCGCGATTGCTGTCGGCATGTCGGTCTTGCGCGCGAGAGAGGCAAAGCGTGTCGAGACGTATGGTTCAGCTCGATGGGCTGACACCGAAGAGGTCAGGGCTGCTGGGCTTCTCGAACCCGATGGTGTTGTTCTCGGCCGTTATGAGCAGGATGTTGATTTCCATTGAGAAGTGACCCGGCATTTCCACCGAGAATTGACCCGCCTTTTAGGTATGTTTCGGGTCTGTGGGTTCGGTCAAGTTCTTAGCTTTCTCCTTCTTCGTTTTGGGCTCCTGTGC
>Ga0207774_100200_pt1 | contig 40944 bp, 40 predicted proteins | sample TtaePargueraPR_13_FD_187754 | JGI IMG/M metagenome (GOLD analysis project Ga0207774, IMG submission 187754) | Aerobic enrichment media microbial communities from Bioluminiscent Bay, La Parguera, Puerto Rico - Tt and M2 (2) (SPAdes) | ecosystem: Environmental > Aquatic > Marine > Unclassified ... | reverse complement strand
GAACCAGCGGCCCGCCGGGTCCTGCGACACCGTCACCGTCGACGGCACCGCACCCTCCGGCAACGGTCGGGACCACACGATATCCAACGGATCAGACATCTTGGCGAGGGTCAGCCGGCCGTCGCGCCACCGGAACGCGCTGGCCGTGTACTCCGCCGACCGCCGCGACCGCTTCCTCGACTTGAACGTCGGATACCGGGCCCGTTTCGCCCAGAAGTTGGTGAACGCGGTCTGCAGGTGCCGCAGCGCCTGCTGCAGAGGGACGCAGGAGACGTCGTTGAGGAACGCCAGTTCGTCGGTCTTCTTCCACCCGGTGAGCATCGCCGACGTCGCGTTGTAGGTGACCCGTTCCCGACGCAGGGTCCACGCCTCGCTGCGGGCGGCCAGGGCCATGTTGTAGACCAGCCGGACACAGCCGAACGTCCGGGCAAGCTCGGCGGCCTGCCCGGGGGTCGGGTAGAAGCGGTACCTGAACGCCCGCTTCACGGTCCTGGACACAGTCCACAGTCTAACGATTCGGTCGTGAGCCGTGGGGTCGCGTGTGGGGTGGACGCCGATCCGCCCTGGCGGCGAACCGGCTTTCCCTGCCCTGCTCCGCAGGGGTTCCGTTTTGAAGGCCGGAGTATCCACGGAAGGACTCTGATGACCGCCGTACTGTCGTTGACCGACGTCACGCTGCTGCACGGCGACGGAGAGGAAACCGTCACCGCCCTCGACCACGTCGATCTCGACGTCGCCGCCGGGGAACTCGTCGCGATCGTCGGCCCCTCCGGTGCCGGCAAGTCCAGCCTGCTCGCGGTCTGCGGCGCGCTCACCAGGCCCACCTCCGGTACGGTCCGGCTCGGCGACGCCGACCTCACCGCGTTGCCGCCCCGCCGGCTCACCGCGATCCGTCGCCAGCGGATCGGATTCGTGTTCCAGAGCGGCAACCTGATCCCGGCCCTCACCAGCCTCGACCAGGTGCGGCTACCGCTGACCTTCGACCGGTACGCCGACCCGCGCGACCCACGCCAGCTGCTGGCCGAAGTCGGCATGGCGAACAAGGCCGACCGGCGTCCACACCAGCTCTCCGGCGGTGAACGGCAGCGCGTCGGCATCGCGCGAGCCCTGGTCACCCGTCCCCAACTGCTCCTGGTCGACGAGCCCACCGCCGCGCTGGACCGCCAACGCAGCCAGGACGTCGTCGCGCTGCTGGCCCGCGAAGCCCACGACCACGGCGTCGCCACCGTCATGGTCACCCACGACCACGAGGTGCTGCACCAGTGCGACCGGGTGCTCACCATGGTCGACGGCCGCCTCAGCGCGGCGGAGAAGAGCAGCGTCTGAGCCGTAGACTCGGCGCGCAACCACCCGCCCACGAGGAACGAGCGCATGCCGCGGATCCAGGCGCCGAGCGTCGCCGAGCACCACGCCCGCCAACGGCGGGCCCTGCTCGACGCCGCCCGCGCGCTGCTGGCCGAGTCGCCGCAGGCACCGTCCATGGCGGCGGTCGGGCGGCGCGCCGGGCTGGCCCGCACCAGCGTCTACCAGTACTTCACCTCCGCCGAGGAGCTGCTCGCCGCCGTCGTCGCCGACGTGCTGCCCGACTGGGCCGGCCAGGTCGTCACGAAGGTGGCGGCGGCGCCGACGCCGGCCACCCGGGTGTGGGCGTACGTGGAAGCGAACGTCGACCTGTTCACCAGCTCCGAGCAGGCGGTGGCGCGCGCCCTGACCCGCGTGGTGGAGCCCCGGGTGCTGCGCGGCCCGCTGGAGGAGTTCCACGCCCGGCTGCAGGTGCCGCTGCGGCAGGCGCTGGCGGACCACGGCGAACCGGAGCCGGAGACGATGGCCGAACTGGTCAGCTCGCTGATCGTGCAGGCTTCCCAGGCGGCCGGACCGGCCGACTGCACGCAGGCGGCAGGCGCCCGCACCGTGACGTTGGCCCGGCTGCGTCGCCTGCTCGGCCCGTACCTCGGACTGGACCCACTGCCGGACGAAGACTGACACCGGCAGCGCTACGGTTCGATCGGACGCTGGTGGGGCAGCTTCGCCGCGAGGACCTTGAAGTGACGCATCTGCGACCACGCCTGCCGGTCCCCGATGACGTACAGCCTGCGTTTGGCCCGGCTGACCGCGACGTTGAGCAGGTTCGGCTTCTTCGATGCCCACCGGAGGGCGCCGAGGCGGTCAGGTGCGCCGCCCAGGACGAACACCACGACGTCGGCCTGCTTGCCTTGCGCGGTGTGCACGGTGCCGGCGACCAGACCACGGTAGCGCCGGGCCCGCTGGCGAACCTCGCGGGCAACATCCCGGAACGGTGCGATCACCATCACCTCGGACATGTCGAAGTTCAGCTCGGCGAGGGTGCCGAGGATCCGGTCGAGTTGCCGGCCCTGGTCGGGAATCCAGTGACCCCGAGCCGTGGTGCCCGCGACGTCGATCCACTTCGACGGCGGCAACGTCGGGTAGTCGGCGCGGAACCTGTCCTGGGCCGCCGTACCGGTGCCCTCGATCATCAGTCCGTCGTAGGCGACCTGGTTGACGATGTCGAACATCGGTTGATCGCAGCGCCGGTGCACGGTCAGTGGCACACCGACCCAGGTCGGGCCGCCGTCGTCGGCGTCCGGCAGCGAGGTGCCCAGCGGTGTGAGCCGGTCGGCGAGGCGCTGCACCGAGATGCGGCTGGGCGACCACTGCTCGTCGACCTTCATCTTGGCCCGGATCGTCTGTTCGGTGCGGAACGGCAGGGTGGTGATCGGCTCCAGCTGCAGCGGATCGCCGACGACCACGGCACGTTTGGTCCGCCAGAGCGCGCCGACGGCGTTCTGCGGTGTCGCCTGCCCGGCCTCGTCGATCAACAGCCAACCGAGCGCCTCCTTGCCGAGGTGGCCGAACAGCCTGGCGTACGAGGCGAACGGGGTGGAGACCACCGGCACCACGAAGAATAGGCTCTGCCAGGCCGCCAGCGCCGCGTCGGCGGGCAGGTCGGCGGGCGCGTCACCGCTGACCAGGTCTATCGCCGCGTGCAGGTTGCGTCGCAGCGGGGCTGCGCTGTGCCGAAGGAACGCCTTGTGCAGCGCCAACGCGGCAAGAAACAGCTCGCTGCGGGCCGTGTTCCACTCCTCGTCGGTCCACAGCGCGGTCATCTCCCGGCGCGCGCGGTCGGTGTGCCAGCCGGCGTCGGGGTAGTGCCGGCCCAGGGCGTCGGCTGCCCGGGCGAGTTTGGCTTCCAGCGCGGCCATCTCGCTGTCTGCCGCCCGTACCGCGCTCTCGGCCTTGCGGAGGGCCTGGTTGGTGGTCGAAATCTTGCGTTCGGCCGACGCCACCGCCCGCTGGGCCGCGGTCAGCGGCGGGTGATCGACCTCCGGCTTGGGGATGCCCGCGTCCAGCTTGCGCTGGATCGCGCCCGTCTCGCGCCGCGCGTTGTCCACCGCCCGATGTACGCCGTCGATCTCCTGCTGTGCGGCACCGAGCTCCGCGTGGGCGGCGTCGAGCGAACCTTGGGCCCGGTGGACCTCGTTGAGGAGCCAACGGTCGTAGTGCGACCAGCGCCGCTGCGCCTCGCCGAGAATACGTAGCCACTCCCACAGGCTCGGGCGCGACTGTTGGTGCGCGGCGTGTGTCTGCCACCGCCGGCTCAGCTCGGCCTCCCATGACCGGACGCCGCGCTCTGCGGTCGCCTTACGGCCCTCGACCAGCCGTTCGGCCTGCCGCTGACCCTGCGCGATGCGCTGCTGGGCAGCCGCGAGGCGCCGGCGGGCGTCCTGCTCGGCTTCGGCCTGGCGGGCCCGCGCGATCCGGTCGGCCTCCGCCGCCCGATCACGTTCGTCGTAGACGGCGGCCGTGTGCCGCAGCCGCGCGGTCTCGACCGCGTCCGTCGCCTGTTTCACCGCGTGCCGCAGGTCGGCGAGTTTCTCGTCGAGCTGTGCCCGGCGCTGGACGTCGCGGTAGACCTCGGACCGCTCGGTACGAAGCTGCGCTACCCGCTTCTCCACGGCCTCGAACTGTGCCACCGCCGTCAACCAGGGGACGTCCGGGCCGGTCTGCTCGTACCCCTTGAGCACTGACAGCAGCCCCGACCAGCGGTGACCGTCGGCAGGTTTGCCCGCGCGTCTGCCCGCGCGTCTGTCAGCCGGCTTGGCTGATGGCTTGGCTGATGGCTTGGCTGATGGCTTGTCGGGGTCGTGGTACCAGAACCTGTCGACGAACCGGCTGCGGTTCTTTTGTTGCCCAGCCGTGCCGCGACCAGCGCCCACGCGCGGTCGGCGACCGGCGTCGCCGTCTGGTCGTCCCGTTCGTCGGCCAGCAGCGCCGTGGCGACATCGGTGAAGTAGTCCACGGCGGCGGCCTGTTCCCGCCAGGACTCGCCGATGGCACCGACGGCGGGGATCTCGTCGGTGACGTTCTGCACGGCGCCGTTGTTGGCCGAGGCGACAACCATCTCGAAGCCGGTGAGGCTGGGTCGCCACAGGCTGACCACGCGGGTGAATTCCCCGGTACGCCAGCGCAGCGTCCGGCCGGTGAACGCCTTACCCGGGTCGGACAACGTCGCCAACTGGCGGGCCCGCTCGACGACGAGTGCGGCGACGAGGTCGCGCAGCATCGTGGTCTTGCCGGTGCCAGGTGGGCCGTTGACGCCGAGTACGCCGGCGGTGGTCATGCTCAGGGCGGAGTTGACCGCGAGCTGCTGATTGAGCGCGAGCGCGTGCCCGGGCTGGCTGGGCCAGCGTCCCGCCGGTACGGTCTGCGGGGCCGTCGCCGTCAGTACCGCGTCGGTCCGGTCCCGTACGTCCACCCGGTCCCTGGTCGCGATGTCGGTCTCGGGACGCAGATAGTCGCGCAACGCGGCGCCGATGCCGCCCTTGGCTGTCTTGCCCGCGACCAGGTCGAGATCGTTCACGATGAAGCTGTTGAGAAACTCGCTGCCGGCGGTTTGTGCGCCGCTGCGGGCCACGATCTGGCTCTTGACCCGGATCTCGGCGCAGGACAGCACCTCGTCGATGCCTGCCGCCTCCACCGCCGCCTCCAGACACGAGGCGAGGAGCGGGTGATCCACGCGATGCGGCATCCACTGCCACTTCGGCTCGCGAATCTCGGAGTAGTCGTCCTCGCCGGTGATTTCCTTCACTGTCTCGTGAAACGTGGACGTGGCGTTCTCAAAGTCGGCCAGCAGGCCGCTGTCGGCGCGCTTGGTTCGGAGTATCTCGCCGGTGGCCCAGGCGCAGCTGGACAGCACGACCGAATCGGGCAGGACCATCCCTTTTTCGTCGACCACGAAGGCGGCGAGGGCACTCTCTCCCGCTGGCCGCTCGTCATAGCTGTCCTGGTCCGACCCGAAGACGGGCGACAGCTTCTCGAACAGCTGGTCAAGGCCGTAGACGCCCAGGTAGACGACGTGTTGCCAGGCTTGCTTGTCGTCCAGCTCCCGTCGTTTGACCTGGTGGCCGGCCTCCCACGGCAGTGGCTGCCCAGGGTCGACCGGAAACACCTGCCGATCCGGGTCGGTCTTTTCGACACCTTGCGGGCTGAACATCTCCACTGTCCGCCAGAACCGGACGATCTGCGCACGTGCGGTCTGCGCGTTCGGTCCCAACGTCACTCCGATCGATGCTCAGCCCGTGCTCCGGGACGAATGATCCCGACGTACATGGTCACCCGTACCGCCGCGAGATCCCAAGTGCACTGTCTATATCAAACTGATATCGATCGCCCGCTGCGTGATCAGCCCTGGCCGATGCCGGCGTCGCGGGGCAGCCGGAGCACCGGCCGGCCGAGCATCGGCAGCAAACTGGCCAACATCCCGACAGCGCACACCCACAAGGCGGTCCGTTCCCCGACCGCCTGGACCAGGAAGCCGCCGAACAGCCCGCCCACCGGCATCATCCCCCACATCAGGAACCGCATGGCGGAGTTCATCCGCCCGTGCAGCTCCGGCGGGCAGATGGCCTGACGGTAGGTGATCTGCGCGACGTTCTGGATGGCGCTGCCGCCGATGTAGGCGGCGTAGCCGATCGGGTAGAGCGCCACCAGCCAGCCCTGACCCACCAGCGGCATGAGCAGCAGCAGCGGGAACGTCACGGCGAACGGCAGCCACAGCGTACGGGCGATGCCGAACGTCGCGACGAAGCGGTTGGCGAACACGCTGCCGACCACCCCGCCGACCGCGACGGCCCCGGTCACCAGGCCGTACGCCGCCGGAGACAGGCCGAGGGTGTTCACCAGCAGCAACGGCTGGACGGTGAGCAGCGCGTACTCGAACAACAGGGCGATCATGCCGTGCAGCACGACCAGCCGGAGAATCGGTTGCCCGGCGACGTAGCGCACCCCGATGGTGAGCTCCCGGCCCAGCCGTGGCCGTCCACCGGGCCGGTGGACCTGCGGTTCCGGTGGCCGGATCCGGCCGAGCAGCCAGGCGGAGGCCAGGTGGGCGACCGCGTTGAACGCCAGCGCGCCCGAGGCGGTGATGACCTGGACCAGCGCCCCGCCCAGGGGCGGCCCGGCCAGCTGACTGCCGTTGCCGGCCACCTCCAGCTTGCTGAAGCCGGCCAGCAGACGGTCCTTGCCCACCAGGTACGTGACGTAGCCCTGCTGCGCCACGTCGAAGAAGACGTTGCCGACCCCGATCACCAGGGCGACCACGTACAGCTGCCCCAGGCTCAGCGCCCCGAACGCCGCTGTCACCGGCACCGACAGCAGCACCAACGCGCGGACCAGGTCGGCGGCCACCAGCACCGACCGCTGCCGTAGCCGGTCCACCCAGACCCCGGCCGGCAGCGCGACGACGAGAAAGGCGAGCGTGCTCGCCGCCACCAGGAGCCCCACCTGCTGGGCGGAGGCATCCAGCACGAGCACCGCGAGCAGCGGCAGGGCGACGAGTGCGACGTGGCCGCCGGTTCGGCTGACCACATCGGAGGCGAGCAGCAGCCGGAAGCCGCGGTGCGAGCGCAGCAGGTCGTCGGCTGGCCGTGCCCGCTCGGGCACGTCCACTGTCGTCAAGGAACCAACCTCCGGGATGTCATCGACCGGACCGTACCCGCTGTTGCCGGGACGGCGGCGGCGTCGGCCAGCCGCCGCACGATCTCGGCGAGAATAGCGGGGGTGGTGGCGAAGTTGAGTCTGAGGAAACCCGTGCCCGACGGGCCGAACTCGGCACCGTCCATCACGCTCACCCGCGCGCGGTCGGCGAGATCTGCGGCCGGCGGGTAGTCGCGCAGGTCGAGCCAGCCCAGGTAGGTGCCTTCGGGCGGGGTGTAACGGGCCATCGGCAGGTGTACGCCGAGCAGTTCGGCCAGCAGATGCCGGTTGTGGTCGAGTCGGCCGAGCACCGTGTCGAGCCACGGCCCACCGGCCCGGTACGCGGCGGTGGCGGCCAGCACACCCAGGGTGGCGGTGCCGTCGGTGTGCAGCCGCCCGAGCTCACCCCACCGCTTGCGGTCGGCGTCGTTGCTGGTCAGCAGCTGGGCGCACTTCAAGCCCGCCACGTTCCACGCCTTCGACGTCGACGTGGCCGTCACCGTGTGCCCGGCGGCGGCGTCACAGCTGCTGGCGTACGGGACGTGCCGGTGCCCGCGATAGACGAGCGGCGCGTGGACCTCGTCGCTGAACACCCGGCCACGATGCCGTTCGACGACCTCCGCGACGGCCAACAGTTCGCCGGGCGTCATGACGGCGCCGAGGGGGTTGTTGGGGTTGCAGAGCACGAGCAGATTTCCGCCCGCCGCGAAGGCACGATCGAGCGCGTCCAGGTCGTAGCCGTAGCGGCCGCCGGATTCCACCATCTCGACCTGGATGACGCGTCGACCGAGCAGCCGGGGAACGGCCAGGAACGGTGGGTACGCGGGCACCGGCACGATGACGGCCGAGCCGGGCCGGGAGAAGCAGTCGATGGCGACGTGCAGGGCACGGATGACGTCCGGCAACGGCCGTACGTCCGCCGGCGACAGATCCCATCCGTACCTGTCGTGTTGCCAGACGGCGCATGCCTCGGCCAGCTGTGCCGTCAGCTGCGGCGTGAGGTAACCGACCTGACCGCGGTCCACCGCGTCGTGCAACGCGTCCGCGACTTCGGGCGCCGTACCGAAGTCCATTTCGGCTACACACGCCGCCAGTCTTCCCGGGCCGGCGGTGGCCCACTTGAGCCCACCGCGCTCGCGTAACGAGTCGACGGTGACGACGTCGGAACCTGTCCACACCTGCGTTGTCACCTACTCCGTCAACACGTGTTTGCCGGCGGCGATACTCGCTTCCCAGTTTTGCCCGTCGAACTCCACGAACTCGATGTTTTCGGCGGGGGAGAGGTCGAGGCACCGCGCGTTGACGCTGAAATAGCCGGTGGGGTGCGATCGGGGGCGGTAGAACGGCAGCACACCGCAGACCGCGCAGAAGGTGTGGTCCGCGATGCGGTTTCCGAACCGGTACGGCTTGAGGAACTCCTGTCCCTGGTGCAGCTTGAACCGCGCCTCCGGGGTCATCAGTTCCTGGTGGCCGTGCCGGTGGCAGATTCCGCAGTTGCACAGGGTGATGGTCAGGTTTCGACTGGCCGCTGCGGAAAACACCACCCCGCCGCAGTGGCAGCTGCCTTCATACCAAACGCGTTCGATGTTCTCGGTCGTTTCCGTCACCTCTTCGGTCATGGCGTCACTCCGATCAGTTGGCGGTTGCGAGCGCGGGGAGGTCGGCGGGCAGGCCGAACGACATGGGCAGCATGCGGTGCGGGGCGACCGAGTCGTACCGGAACGAGACGTGCCCCTTCTCGGTGGGTTTCCTGGTGAAGAAGATGAGCATGTCCCGGATGGCCGGCTCGGTGTCGTCGATCGGGTAGACCGGCGAGACGCTGTGCTTGTACTCGTGATCGACGACCATCAGGGTGTCCAGGAAGTCGCCGTGCCGCGCCCTGCCCTTGATCAACGCGGGGTCCGTCTCGTGCCAGCGGCGGCCGTTGACCTCCCGCATGTCGTGCAGGAAGGTCTCCGCGCTGTCGGTGGTCATGTTCCGCGCGGAGAGGAACGTGGTCATGGTGTGGTCCACCCCGTCGGAGTGCACGCCCTCCAGCGCGGGTTCGCCCAGCAGGCCGGTGGTCGTGACGGTCCGCAGGTTGAACAGGGTGCAGATCCACTCGGCGCGGTCGTAGTCCAGCCGGGGCCGGTGCGCCACGTCGACACCGTGGACGACCAGGAACTTGAAGACCAGCATCGCCTGCAGCGCGGTGTTCAGCTGCAGGTCGTCCTGCACCTCGTCAAACGTTCGCAGCGTCTCCGAGTCGTGCCGGACGAAGTCCTCCTCGCGGGAGAGAACGAAGGGCTGCGCCTCCAGTCGGTAACCGCGCCGGGTCTGTGGGTTCAGGCAGATGCGCCCGTTCCTGCTCTTACGGAAAGGCAGGGTCGGATCCGACTCCAACTGCTCGCTGACCAGCTTCAGCTGCTCGAAATCCTCGTCGGTCGCGCCGAGAGATTGCAGCAGAGAGGCCATTCTCGCCCCGTCGACGAATGCCCATCGGGCACGGATGTATTCGGATCTTACATCCATGACGTCGGACATGGCGGAATCGTATTTCACAGCCTTCTCCACTCCCGGTAAATGACTTTGACGGCAAGCTCTCTGAGATCCACATCATGGTGCGGGCGGTAGGTCCCCGCTTCTTCTGAATTGCCCTCACAGAGGGTGATGGGTTACCGGCGGTAGTCGAGGTATGAGAGCAACATGGGAGAAGACAACTCCCGTAGAGCGCGGAACCGTGTACACGGCCGAGCGTGCTCGTCAGCCGTACCTCTTACCGTTTCGAGATTCGACACCAACGTGGTAAGCGCCCTGCTCGGGACACCACGTCAAGCCGAGAGGACGACCGTTGCCAAAGTTGATGTTCGCCAATTCGACCAGCCGTTCGATGGCGGCTCGGCCGGATGACGTCCCGGACGACGCGAAGGACTCCTACCGCTTTCTCGCCAACCGGATGCTGTGGTCGATGGACGAGGGTGACGTAGCGGTTCTTCCGGGCAAGGTCAGTGACGCGTGGCTGGCGTACGTCGCCGATCTGCTCGGCCTCGCGTCGCCCCCCACCGTGCTCTCCCTGGGTGACTACCCCGGCGGCGGTTGGTACCCCGGCGAACGACCACAGCTTGCCGAGGCCCTGCGCGGCCTCGTGGCGGCACGCGGCGACGGCGCGAACCCATGGCGTCTGGAGTGCTACATCCACGACCGGGACATCGCCTCCTGGGAGCGGCTGCTCGGCATCGGCGCGGAGGAGTCCGTGCGCTTCGCGCAAGGGACCGCTGAGCTGGTCAACTCCAAGTCGGTCTTCCGGTCGATGGCGACGGCCTGCGGGATCCCGGTCGCGGAGGGGCGGGTGGTGGACCGTGGACCGGAGCTGGTCGACGGCGTGTCCGAACTGCTCACCCGGACCGGGGCCGTCATCGTCAAGCAGGACGTGAACGCCGGCGGAGACGGCAACATCCTGCTGACCACGGTCGAGGGAGGCAAGGAGGCCGGCGCCCACTACGTGGTCCACCTGGCCGCGACCGACCCCGCGACGGTCGCGTCGGCGCTCGAACCGTTCGGCCTGACGGCCCTGCCCGACCTGCCGGCCGGCGCCAGCCCGGCGCACAACATCATCGAGGTCTACCACGAGTCGGTCCGCGAACTGTCCGCTGACATGACCGTGCCACGCGTCGGCGCGCCGACACTGATGAGCTACAGCGACCTACGCATGGCCGAGACCTGGAAGGGCAGCATCTACCCGCCGCAGAACCTCACCCCCAGACTGCACGCGCACCTCGGCGCGTACATGCAGCAGGTCGCGATCGTCGCCCAGCAGCTCGGCTACTACGGGCCGATGAACATCGACGCGATCGTCACCAGATCGGGTGATCTGCTGTTCAACGAGTTCAACGGGCGGGTCGGCGGCACCACCGGCATCGACATGATCGGACGACGGCTGCTCGGTCAGGACTACCTCGACCATCACGTCTTCGCCTCGCGGATCGACGTGCCCGCGCCCGGCTGCGACATCCTGGTGAAGGCCCTGGACGAGCAGGGACTGCTGTTCACCCGGGGATCGGACCACGGCGTGGTCATCTACAACGACACCACCGAGGAGACGGGCACGATCGAGTACGTGGTGGTCGGCCGTAGCTGGGCGGAGACGTCCCGCACCGAGGAGCAGCTGACCGGCATGCTGAGCAAGCTCTGAGCGACCCTGAGCGACTCTCTGAGTGGCTCCGAGCGACTCCGAAAGGCTCCGAGCAGGTCCGGCAGGGTGGTCCGGCTGTAGTTCGTCCAGCGCCGCGGTGATTCCGTCGACACTATGTGGACGACGCTGGGCGCCGCCGGGGCGTGAGTCCGTCGTGCAGGACGGCGAGGATCCGTTGCTGGCCTTGCTGATCGGGGCCGACCTGCTCCAACGCCCGCGAGGTGCCGATCATCAGCCCGACCAACTCGGCTGTGGTGATGTCCGGGCGTACGGCTCCGGACTGCTGCGCCCTGGTCAGCAGGTCCCCCATCGCGTCGCGCAGGTCCGCGCCGGCTGAGGCGATCGCCGCCCGTACCGCGGCCATCGCCTCGTCGTCGGAGTCGACGGCGTCGGTGAAGGCGTGCTTGACCGTCGACTGTTTGACGGCCTCGGTGAAGAACGCGAAAAAGCCGGCGCCGACGTCGTCGGCGCCGGCCATCTCCCGCGCGTACGCGGTGATCTCCCGTAGCCGGGACATGAACACCGCCTCGATGAGGGCGGCCTTCGTGGGGAAGTGACGGAAGACGGTGCCGATCGCCACGCCGGCGAGCTCGGCGAGCTCCTCGGTCGAGGCGGACGGACCGGCCGCCGCGAAGACCTGTTCGGCGGCGGCGAGGATCCGGGCCCGGTTGCGCTGGGCGTCGGCCCGCATCCGTCTGGGCTGCGGCGAAGACGAGGAGGAGGTCACGGAGGCATTATCCAGCGGGAAGAAGGTGAGTCGCAGACTCCGGTTGACAACATGAGTCGCTCACTCATATTGTCCTGGCTGTGAAGACGATCGTGATGACCGGCGGCACCTCGGGATTCGGCGCGGACACCCGGAGGCGCCTGGCCGCGCAGCCCGGCACCCGGGTCCTGTCCGGCACCCGCCGCACCGCGTCGGGCGACCCCGACGCCCTGCCCCTGGACCTTGCGCGGCTGGACAGTGTCCGTGCCTTCGCCCGGGCCGTCACCGACCGGCTTGACGGCACCCCGATCGACGCGCTCGTGCTCAACGCCGGTCTCAGCTTCCGCACCGGCGACCGGCGCACCGTCGACGGCTTCGAAACCACCTTCGCGGTCAACCACCTCGCGCACTACCTGCTGATCCGGCTGCTGATGCCCAACCTCGCGCCGAAGGCGACCGTCATCGTCACCACCAGCGGCACCCACGACCCCGACCACGACACGCTGCTGCCGACGCCGCCCCGACACGCCGACGCGCGCCTGCTTGCCCGTCCCGACACCGACCCCGAGCGCGACACCGACCCACGATCGGCCGGCGGTCGCGCGTACACATCGTCAAAGCTGTGCAACGTGCTGACCGTACGGGCCCTGGCCGCCCGGCCCGAGGCCCGCAGCGGGCACTGGCGGGTCCTGGCGTTCGACCCCGGACCGACGCCCGGAACCGGCCTGCTGCGCGACGCCTCGCCCACGATGCGGGTGGCCTGGCGGATACTCAGCCGGGCGACCCGCCTGATGCCCCGGTTCAACCGCCGGGAGGCGGTCGCAGCGGCCCTGACCGACCTCACCCTCGGCGCCGTCACCACCCCACCCGGGCACTACTACGCCCGCGTCGTACGCAACCAGCTCACCTGGACCGCCCCGTCCCACCTGGCGCGCAGTGACGACGCCCGGGACGCCCTGTGGGCCGACAGCGCCGACCTGCTGTCCCTGCCCTGACCGCCCGGACCCACCTGCGACCGGACAGGCCGGAAATTCAGCGAGGCTGCTGGCTCCGGACCGCGACGAACGCCTCCTCGGCCAGGGCGACGGCGACGGCGGGCAGCCGTGCAGCGGCAGGGCCCAACGACTGGTTTCCCCCGATTGCGTTAAGGTCCGCCACGATGACCAGGCCTTCGTGCCGGACGAGCGCCGTGGTCTGTTTGCTGTCCGAGCTGTCGGAGCCGCCGTCCTGAGCGACTCGGATCTCGTCAGCGACCGTGGCCGGCCCGTCGGGCAGCGTGTCTCCGGTTGGCGACGTCGACAGGGACGTCCAGTCGGACACTGGTGATGGTGAGTGCTCCGCGAGTGCCTGCTCCTCGCTGTCGTACAGCGTGACCTCAACGGCCGCGAAGCCTCCCGGCCTGCCCGGCAGGCCACCCATCAGCTGCCCGCATCGGACGGTGCCGTCCTCCATCAAAATGAACGAACGGTTGTCGCGGCCGAGGTCTTCGGCGAGGCTGTCGGGCATCGCGCTCTCGCCGAAGACCTCGGCCACGACGGCGAAGTCGATGGATCTGCAGATCTCCGGGCTCACCTGGTACGGCTGGTACGTCGCCCCCGTGGCATTGGGCCCGGTGGTCGAGCTCGTGCAGCCGGCCAGCAGGATCGGTGGCAGGACCAGGAACAGTAGGCGGCGAATGTCGACTGTCACGACGGTAGTGGTTCCTGTCCTTATCGACTGTTTGACTTTGGGTGTGCGGGCAGTCCGAGCAGCGCGGTGGCCCGCCACAGCTCCTTGAGCTCCCGGTTCTTCAGCGCACGGCCCACCACCATGGCGTACGCCATCGCGCCGATCAGCGGATTGTTGCTGCCGGCATCGGCCGCGCCGAGGAAGCTGCCCGGCCGGGAATCGTGCGGCGGTACGTTCTCGTTCTTCGACTCCACGTTGCCGTTGAGGCCGAGCTTCATGATCCGCGACGATGCGTCATAGCTGAGGGTCAGCAGAAAAAAGCTGGTCGTGTCAATGAGGGAGGCGGGGAAGGTGACCGAGTCGGCGGTGCCGCCATGGCCGGCCCGGATGTCCTTGTTCGCTTTGCTGTACTGCAGGCGGTGCTGCTGTGCCACCGGGCCGTCCGCCTGCTGCAGAAAGGCCATCGGCTCGTCCAACGTGTCCAGTTTGACGTACACCGCGATCGTGTAGCTGGCCGGCAGGCGCATCGGCACCTGGTGGACCCGCGTCTGCGACTGTGCCGGACGCACCCAGGCCAGCGCATCGAGCTGGGCATCGGGGCGATACAGGGGCGGCTGGTCGCCGAAGCGGGTCAGGTGGTTGTTGTTGCCGCTGAAGTCCAGCGGCGTGCCGGACCGGAAGTCCCAGAACGCGGTGAGATCCGCGGTGAAGGACAGCTCGCCGAACGGCGACCGGGGGTCGGCGTTGACCGCCGCGCGCGCGAGCGCGAAGTAGCGCAGCAACCCGATCGTCTGGTCGCCGAGCCTGGACGCGTGGATCGGGTCGCACTGCGGCACCGGAAGCCCTTTGGCGAAACCGTGCCGGGGGTTGATCGTGTCGAAGCTGCCGACGTACGGGTGTCGCTTGTCGGCACCGTTCAGGTTCGCCTGGAAGAGCGCGAAGTTGGCGGACGGCAGCGTCGTGAACTCCTCGGCGTTCATGCCGCCGCCGATGACGATCGGGGTGGTCGGGGTGTAACCCGTCAGGTTTTCCCGTAAATGGTGGATGAGGTTGCTGATGTCTTCGCGGTGCGTGTCCGGGTCCGACTGGTCGTAGTCGGGGTTGGCGTTGTGGAACAGCGCGCCGGCCGGCACGACCGAGGTCCCCTCGGCGACCAGCGCCGCGTGCGCCGCGTTGTACCGGTCGACCGCACTGGTCAGCAGGCGTCCGCCAAGGGACCAGTTGTCTCTGCGGTCCTTGAAGCCGGTGCCGCCCTCCGCGTGCGGCACGAACACCAGCATGTCGATCGACGGGTTCGCGGCGAGGTAGGCGTCGGCGAAGGTGAGATCGGGGGAGAACTCGTCGGCTTCCCCGTCGACGTGATCGAGCATCGCCCGGGACGGCTGGTCCAGAGCGCCCGCCTTCGTCCACTGGTACACCTTCGGATGGAACCGGTCCCGGTCGACGGACTTGTCCCGGCCGATCGTGTGACTGTTGCCGATACTCAGAATCAGATGTGCGGTCTTCATTTGACGTGAGCCTCCCGGCAGATCCTCCCTGGACCGTCTACAGGTGGCAAATCGTCGACTACCGGCGGTCCTCACCGACCGTTCCGAGATGGTGTGCCGCCCGGCTGGCTACCACCTTAATCCGGCCGGTTCAATCCGCCCCGGCCGGCGCGGGCTGGTCAGGCCCGAGCTCATAGGTGCAGCCGCTGGCCGGGTGTGCGGCCAGCGCGATCACCTCGTCCAGGCGGGAGCGGGCCGCCGTCAACTCGGCGATCCGCGCGTCGATCCGGTCGCGTTCGGCGGCCAGCCGGGCGCGTGACTCGGGCGTGTTGACCTTGGCGTCCACACAGGGCATCAGGTCGGCGATGGTCCGGCTGGACAGGTCCGCCGCGTACAGCCGCTGGATCAGCCGGACCCGCTCGACGGCCGACTCCGGGTAGCGGCGCTGACCGGCCGGGCTGCGCTGCGCGACCAGCAGACCCTGCTCTTCGTAGTAGCGCAGCGCCCGGGTGCTCACCCCGGCGCGGCCGGCCAGCTCACCGATCCGCACAGTGACCCCCATCACAAGCATTTGCCTTTGACGTCAATGTCAAGTTCTAGCGTAGCCAGCATGCAGATTTCCGGAGCAACCGCCCTGGTCACCGGGGCCAATCGTGGTATCGGCCGGCACTTCGCCGCCCAGCTGCTTGAGCGCGGAGCCGCCACGGTGTACGCCACCGCCCGCCGCCCCGAGTCCGTCGACCTGCCCGGCGTACGGGTCCTGCCGCTGGATGTCACCGACCCGGACTCGGTCGCCGCCGCCGCGCGGGCCACCGGTGACGTCACCCTGCTGATCAACAACGCCGGGGTCGCCACCGGCGCCGACCTGGTCGGCGGTGACCTCGATTTGATCCGCCGGGAGATGGACACCCACTTCTGGGGAACGTTGCACATGATCCGGGCCTTCGCGCCACAGCTGGCCGGCGGCGCGATCCTCAACGTTCTGTCGGCGCTGTCCTGGAGCGCCTACCCGGGTGCCGGCGGGTACGCGGCGGCGAAGGCCGCCGAGTGGAACCTCACCAACGCCGTGCGGCTGGAACTGGCCGCCCAGCAAACCCAGGTCACCGGCCTGCTGATGGGGGCCGTCGACACCGACATGATGGCCTCCTACGACGTACCGAAGAACGAGCCCGCGGTAATCGTCAAGGCCGCCCTGGACGGTCTTGAAGCGGGTGAGTGGGAGGTGCTCGCCGACGAGACGGCCCGTGCGGTCAAGGCATCCCTCGCCGGAGACCCCCGAGGCGGTCAGAAAACCTGACCAGAGCGTACGGCGGTGAACAGCAACGGCGTGCCGACGCCGAGCCGGGCCACGGCGTCGGCGACAGTCTCGGCCAGCCACCCGATCGCGTCACAGGACCACTCGACCAGCTCACCGCGAAGCACCACCCCGTGCAGTGGCGGGCCGTTCCAGAAGCTGTCGTCGAACAGCGGAGCCGGGGTGGCGTCGGCGGCCGCGAGGTCGTGTGACCGGTACCCGAACACATCCGGACCCAGGCCGGCGAGTAGCTCGGTGAGCTGGACCGCCACGTCGGGTAGCGACGGCTCCCGGCCGCTGTTGACGGTGACCTCGACCGGCGTCCGGTCCGCCGGACCGTGCCCGGTGAACCACGGGCTCGTCCGGGTCGCCGGCACCGGCGCGTACGGCGGGCGGGACGCTGGGTCGAGCCCGTGCACCGGTAGCAGCAGTTGTACCGCAGACAGGTCGAGCGGACCCCGCCGGGCCGTCACCTCTTCGGCGCAGTGCAGGAACGGCTGCACCGGCAGTGGCCGGTCGCCCGCCACCGCGCTGGCGTCGACCTGGAACCAGGACAACAGGCCGGCGTCGGGTGCGGCGGCCGGATGCTCCCACCCGGCGTCGTTCGTCGCCCACAGGCCATCCGACCGGAGCATGCCGTTGTCGCGATCGCCGCCAGCCGAGGAATCGTCGAGCCAGCCCATGGCGAGTGACCGGTGGTAGAAGAGCGAATAGGCGTCCAGCTCCCCGCCGGTCCGGTGTGGAACATCGTCCGCGGATCCGGTGAGGACGCTGCCGTAGAGAGCGGCGAACATGGTGCCGGCGACCCGACGGGTCGCCGGCACCAGGCCCGGCCGTGCATTGATGCTGCGTTCCGGCATGCTGTTTCCTTTCCAGCTGCCGGGCAGCTGAGACGGTACTGCTTTTCTGAAGGGTCAGTATACCCGGCAGGCAACGTCGTTTTGGCGATACGGCCACTCGCCGGTGTCGATTTCGCCGATCACGTCGACGTCGACATGATTGCGCCACGATGTCATCTGGGTGTCGTCACAGTCGTGGCGCGCGACGGTGCGGTCGCCGCTTCCGGTGTAGGGCCGTAGTTCCCTGGTCGACGAGCAGGCCTTCTGCCGCCAGCTGTTGTCCGTGTACCACTCGTACAGGCAGTTGAACACGTTCGCACGGTTGTTGCTGCAGTTTCCTTGCCGCCACCAGCCGTGGCCCGACACCGCAACCCCGGTGCCGGACCGGTGGGGGTTGTCCCGGCCGCTTTCTGGTGTGCAGCCGATCAGGGTCGTGTCTGCGGCCGTGCCGGTGGTCGTGGCCATCGGGATCACCCGGCCGGCGCTGTCCAGATAGATTGCGGTGCTGGCGGAGCCCGGTGGTGCGATTCCCGGCACCGCGACCGCGGCTTCCGCTGGTCCGGCCACGGCCTGTGCCGGCGCGGCAACGCCGACGAGGGCGAGGGTGGTTGCGGCCAGGGCGCTGAGCACCCGTGTTGCTTGTTTCATCGATCCTCCCCGTGCTGGAACAATTGAGTCCGCGTGACTGAGATAGCGCGACCTGCAGCCACGCGGGAATTGTTGGCCGGCGAGTGGGGGTTGATCAATTCGCCCCGTACGACGACCAACAGCCACGACGCTAATCGATTGATTTGCAAGGTGCAACCCGGCGCCGACGTGAATTGAACTGATCATGAAACAGGGTGCGAGGATCGGCGCCGGGCTGCGGAGTTACCTGGCTCGGTGTCAGAGGGGCGCGGCCGGGGTGACGGTCGACGGGGTGAAGGTGTGCGGGCGGCCGCAGTAGTCCGGGATCGGGGTGATGTCGAGCAGTGACACCCGGCAGACCTGAATGACGACGCGGTCGATCCCTCGGACGGCGGCGTTCGCACCGAGGACGAACTCGATCTCGACGACGCCGTTGTTCACCCGGCGGGCGGTCTCGTCGATGACCCGCTCGCCGGCGTACGCGGTGTAGCTGGCGATGGTGTAGCGGCTGTCGTCGCGGCAGACGGCTCCCGGGTCGTTCGGGAACGGACGGTCGGCGAGCACCCCGGTCACCCGTACCGCGCTGGTCGGCGGGGCGGAGCGCCACTCCAGGTGACCCTGGGTGTAGCCGTACGTGCAGTTGTCCCCGGACGGGACGGAGAACCGTTGCAGGATCGACGGGCTGGCGGTGGCGCCGCTGGCCGCGAGGGCAGCGGCGGCGATCGCGGCGGCGAGGACGGTCGCCACACGCAGGACTGCGCGCTTCATCTGCTTCCTTTCTGCTGTCTCGGGTGCTCGGCTGTCTCGGTTGCTTCGTGGACGGTCGTCGGCACCTGGTGCGGGTGCGGCGAGCGATGCATCCAAGATTACCGATGTAACGCTGTGAAGTCATCTCTTGACTGACGGGCGATGTGCGTGAGGAAGTCGCCGGCTGGGTACCGGCTCGTGCAGTGGCATCGACCCGACGAGTCCACCCCTCGAAGGAGACACGGCATGAGCCAGGTCACCGAGGCCGCACCGCAGCGGTCGACCGGCGTACCCGAACCACCGGCCGGCTGGCGCCGTTTCCGCTACATCGGTCCCGGCGTGCTGTGGGCGCTCGCCGCCCTCGCCACCGGCGAGCTGCTGTTCACCCCCCGGGTCGGTGCCCAGTACGGCTACGGTCTGATGTGGGCGCTCGTCGCCGTACTCGTCCTCAAGCTCTTCGTCACCCGGGAGATCGGCCGCTACAGCGTCGTCACCGGCCGCCGACTGCTCACCGGCCTGGCCGGCCTGCCCGGCCCGGCCGGCTGGGCGATCTGGGTGATCCTGGTGCCGCAGCTGGTCGTCGGGATCGCCGCGATCGCCGGTATCGCCAGCGCCGCCGGCAGCGCACTCGCGCTCGCCGTACCCGGTCCGATCCAGCTGTGGACCGGCGCGGTCATCGCCGCCGCCGCCGGGCTGGTGCTGGTCGGGCACTACACCGGCGTCGAATGGGTGTCCCGGGTCCTCGGCGTCGCGCTCGCCCTCGGTGCGGTCGTCGCCGCGATCCAGGTCGGGCCCGACCTGACCGAGGCCGCCGCCGGCTTCGTCCCGGTGCCACCGGACGATCTGCGGGTCGCCGAGATCCTGCCCTGGCTCGGCTTCCTGTCCAACGGCGCGGCCGGACTGATGTGGTACTCGTACTGGATCACCGCCAAGGGCATCGGCCACGCCGGGGTGCCGGCGGCGGACCGCCGCGACCCGCGGGACCTCGACAGCGATCAGATCGACCGGGTACGCGGCTGGCTGCGGACAATGAGCCTGGACTCGACGTTCGCGGTGGTCGGCGTCGCGCTGATCACCGTCGCGTTCCTGGTCCTCGGCGCCGAGCTGCTGCGGCCGGAAGGCATCGTGCCCGCCGAGGCCGACGTCGCCCGCGACCTGACCCGCCTGTTCAGCGAGGTGTTCGGCAGCGTCGGCTTCTGGCTGATGGTCGTCGGCCTGGTCTCGGCGTTCTGGACCGCCACGCTCACCAACATCGACGGGTGGCAGCGGCTGTACACCGACGGCGTGCGGCGGCTGCTCCCGGCGCGGCTCGCCGAGCACACTCTCACCCGCCCGGTGGTGATCAGCCGGACCGCCGTCGTGCTGTGGCTGGCGACCCTGCCGTACGCCGTGTTCCTGATTTTCGGTGATCCGGTCGCCCTGCTGACCCTCGCCGGGTCGATCGAGGCCGTGCACATCCCGCTGGTCGCCGGACTCGTGCTGTGGCTCAACCGGCGGACGATGCCGCGCGCCCTGCGCGCCGGGCGGGCCGCGACCGCGTTGGTGGTCGCCGCCGTGGTCTTCTTCACCTGGTTCGCGCTCTACTACCTGTGGCAGCAGCTCGCCGGCTGACCGGAAGAGAGCCGGCCGAAGAGGGCAGGCCGGTTGCGGTCGGCGGCGCGATCCGCCACCATGGTGGACATGATCACTTCCTACCGGAAGGGCGGATCCGCCCTCGCGCGGTGACCGCGCCCACGCGGCGTGACGCCGCCCGCTCCACCTCCCCAGCACCATCTTCCGATCGGGCCGTCGCCTACTGGCGGCTGGCCGAACCTGTCCGGCGCGAGTGGCTCGACCACGGGCTCGACACCGCGCCCACCGACCGGGCCGCCACAGAGGACAGCCTGTCCCGCATCTATGCCCGGCACTGCCGCAGCCGGCCCCGGTTCCGTTGGGTCGACTCACCCCGTCAGGCGCTGCCGCTACTGACCGGGCTGCCCACCCACGACCTGCTCCAACAGTGGATCAGAGGCCGACAGCCGGCCGGGAAACCCCCGCTGGCCAGCGACCTCGCCGCCGGACTGTCCCGGCTGCGCAGCGCCCTCGACGCGAGCGCCGACCATCCCGACCTGATCCCACCACCGGCCGGCCGGAAGAGAGACGCCGGGAACAGGGACGCCCGGAAAAAGGACGCCGCCCAGAAACAGGACGGTGCCGGACCGAAATGGCCGGTGCTGCCGCCGATCGAGGCGCTCGCGGCCGGCGTACCGTTGCGGGTCGTCCTGCAGCAAGGGGTCCGCGACGCGCTGCGGACCAGCCTCGTCGACGGTTTCTCCCTACCGGTCCGCGCGGCACTCGCGGCCGTCGGGCGGCAGCCGGTGCCGACCGCCTGGTACGGCCAGCAGGACGCGCACTGGGTGGCGTACTACGACGTGCTGCGCCGGCTCGGGCTGGCCCGGTACCGGCGGGCCGACGAGACCCAGCTCGACGAGTGGGCGACGCTGGCCCGGTCCGCCGGCTGGTGGTGGCCGGGGGAGCGGACCTGCGTCCTGGTCGAACGTCCGGCGGTGATCCGGACCGAGCCGGTGCCGGGCGCCCGGCACGGCGAGCAGCGCCCGGCATCGGGGGTGGCCGGCCCGGTCGGATACCGGGACGGCTGGCTACCACTCGGGTAGCCGTCCGGCGGGTGAGTCGGCCGGGCAGATGGTGGAAAGACGCCTCCTCGCTAACGTGGTGCGGACGTAGGCGACCATGATCTGCCCGGCGGCTCCCGGCCGCCGAGGCTCGAAGGACGGTGGCTGTCCCGATGCATTCGCACCAGCATGAACCCGTTGGCCGTACGCCGGGTGCTTCCCGCGCCAGCGGTGCACCCGGCCTGCGCCCGTCATCGAACCCGGCACACCGCCTGCAGCGCCGGTACGGCAACCGGCAGACCAGGGCGATCATCCAGGCGAAGCTTGCGGTGGGCTCCACCACCGACCCGCTCGAGCAGGAAGCGGACCGGATCTCGCGGCTGGCGACCGGCGGGTCGGTGCAGCGGGCACCCGAGGCGGTCGGGCAGGTGCCCGCGACGGCGGTGGGTGAGTCGGCGGGCGCGGCGGTGGAACAGGGCGTGGCCCGGGCCCGGGGCGGCGGACGACCGGTCCCCACTGGGGTACGCCAGCGGATGGAGCAGGTGTCCGGCGCGGACCTGCGAGGGGTACGGGTCCACGTGGGCACCGAGTCCGACCGGATGAACCACGCCCTGGGCGCCCGGGCGTTCACCGTCGGAGCCGACGTGTTCGTCCGGCGCAACGACTACCGACCGGGCACCACCGGCGGCGACGCACTGCTCGGGCACGAGTTGACCCACACCATCCAGCAAGGTGCCGTCGGTGACCACGCCCATGCCGGTGACCACGCACACGCACACCGTGCCGTGCAACGGAAGGACACCGACGACGAGGCCAAGCCCGACGCCCCGCCGGCGGCGCAACGGATCCTCGACGCCGCGGCCGGGTCGGGTGTCCTCGTGCGGACCGTGGACATCTCGAATCTGGACGCGGTGTTCGGGGTGCTGGACCACAGCGCCGACCCCCGGGGTGCCCCGCCGGCGCAGGGGCTGTCGAAGCTGGAGCAGCTGAAGGCGAAGTTCAACAAGAAGCAGGACACGACGAAACCCCCGCCCGACCCGCGTATCCCGGCGCAGAGCTGGTCGCTGATCCAGAACGACTTCAAGTCGACCCTGTTCAACGGTCGGGTGATGGCGCTGCTCGCCATCCCCGACGCGTTCAAGTTGGACGCCCGGCCGGGCGGGGAGGACATGAGCCGGATGTTCCACTTCAGCCCGAAGGACGATTCGACGAACTACCAGTACGACCCGGCGAACATCCCCACCCACGAGCGCGCCGTATACCAGCTGGGCAAGCTGCACGACACCGTGGTGGACGCCCAGAACGACGCGCTCAGAACACAGGACCTGGACGCCTACACCCCGGACAACAACGAGGTCAAGGCGTTCGGCGTGGCACCGGACGGCATCGCTGGATTCCTGTTCAACCCGGGGCCCGAGATCCACAGACAGTGGTTCACGGTCGGCTTCCAGCACGACTTCACCGACGCGGCCGACGAACTCCGGCGACGGACGGGGTTCACCGGCAAGTATCCGGTCTTCATCCGCGACGCCGAATACAAGCTGGAGTACTTCACGATGGTCTGAACCCTGGTCTGGAACCGCTGAGCGGCGCCACCCGGCCCCGCTCAGCGGCCGACCAGCAGGTGTGTCAGCAGTGGAACTCGCCAGCGTCGTAGACAGCCCGCAGTACCTCCGTCGGCGCCACCAGGATCTTGCCCACCGTGTCCTGAGACACGGTGAAGCCGATCGCCAGCGTGCCGCTGCTGACCAGGTAGTTCTCGGAGTACGGGTTGTTCTCGGCGGTGTGCCGGGTGAGCTGGTCGCCGTACGCCTCGCGCAGCTCGGCACTTGTGCTACCCACCGTCACGCCCTCGGCGGTCGACAGCGACGACTCCTCGACGAGGATCATCGCGGCGATGTCGTCCTCGGCGGTGTAGACGACCACCCCGGCGAGTTTGTCGCTGCCGACCAGCCGGTCCGGGCAGAAGTCGCCCGGTTCGGTGCCGAGAGCGCCGGTCGCGGTCAGCTCGGCGACGCTGCCGCTGACCCGCAACGGGCCGATCCCGCGCGTCGTGATCAGCAACTCGTCCTCGGCGTCGGACGACCCGGCCGGATCAGCCGACGGGGTCGCCGTCGCGGTCGCCGTCGCGGTCGGCCCGGCGGGCGTCGGCTCCGACGGTGAGCGGCCCACCGCCCACATCGTTGCGGCGACCGTGACCAGCACCACGATCAGCAGGACGACCAGCGCCAGTACGGCGACCCGCAGGCGGCTGCCGCCGGTACGCGCCGGCTGCTCGCGCGAGTCGCCGAGCGGCTCGGGTCCGGGTCCGGCTCCGGCAGGTGACGGGCTGCTCATTGGGCCGCGTACCTCCCGTCCCGCCACACCAGCGACCGCTCCTGCGATCCGGTGACGACGACGAGTCGGTCGCCGTCCTGCGTCACCTGCCCGGCGGCCAGGGCGGTCTCCGAGTGCAGCACCTCGATGCCGCCCGGACCGGTGACACCGAGCACGTCGAAGTCCAGGAACCCGCCGCTGCCGCACCGCCGGCCGAAGATCAGATCCTGCTCGTCGGGGCCCCGTACCGAGACCGGGGTCAGCACGATCTCGCAGTCCGTCGTGTCCAGCGACGTCGCGAAGACCTGCGCCCAGTCGCCCGCCGCGCAGCCGTACACCCGTAGCTCGGTCTGCCGGATCTGCCCCGGACCGACGTCGGCGGGCGACACCGCCGCCGCGACGTGCGTCCCGCCGGCGGGCAGTGGGTCGAACGTCACCGACGGGTCGGCCACGGTGCCGGCGTCGACCGGGACCGCCTGGTTCGTCGGCGGGCACTCCACCGACGGCGGTACGCTCGTCGGCTGCCCGTCCGCCGGCGGTGCCTCGGCACCGCCCTGACTCGTACACGCCGCGCCGCCGGCCAGCAACGCGGCGACGACCGCGCCGGTCAGCAGCCAACGCCGGGCCGATCCGGGACCTTGTGCCATGACTCCTGTTGTCCAACCGTCGCGACGCCAATGCCCGGCCACGCTACCCGGCCGCCAGGCGGGCAGGGATCGGCCGGTCAGTGGTTCGCAACCGACCATGTCGGGGCTTGCGGTACCGGGCGGTGGCTACCCGGCGCCGAAGCGCCTACGTCGCCCCGACCCGGTCCGGTGCCGGCTAACGGTAGAACGGGTAGCCCGGGTACACGTACCCGACGCCCCAGAACGGGGGGTAACCGTAGTAGCCGTACAGCTCCTCGTAGTACTTGTCCTGTGACACGAGCTCCGGATCGTAGTGCGGGGCGCCGGCTACCCGCTCACTCGACTCGTTGATGTGCACCACGTCGTCGGTGATCCGGACGATCGCGTCGACCGGGACGAACGACGGGGTGGCCCCGAAACCGAGGATGCCGCCGTGCTCGACCCGCAGCAGCCGGACCTTGTGTTCTGCCTCGTCGATCAGCAGGTCGTCGACCTTGCCGATGTCGTTGCCGTCCGCGTCGCACACCTTCCGGCCGCGAATGTCCTCGGCCGGATCGGCCACCATCTCGTGGGCGTCGCTCATCCTGACCAGCTTCGACAACCCCTCGGTCATGATGCCCCCTTCGCTCGCCGGTTGCCTCACCCTTTCCGGGTTACCACTTCGACCGGCCGGCAAACCCGCTGGACGGCGGTGGTCACAGCAGCAGGGCGCTCGGATCGGCGTCCATGGTGTGCAGGAGATGGGCGGCTTCGTGTGCGCCGGGGCAGGAAGCGGCGGAGAACGCCCGGGCCAGCGCGATCATCTCGGCGGCGGGTAGCAGGGTGCCCTCCCGGTTGCGCAGCGGCAGCCGGACGGTGCCGTCCGGGCCGCTGACGGTGAGCACCGGGGTGCCGGGGGCACCGCCGCTGTTCGGGTCCGCATCAGTGGTCGCGGGGGAGCCGGGCGAGATTGTCACGGTCTCGGCCGTACGCAGGTCGACGGTGCGGGTGGCGAGTCCGCGTACGGTGAGCTGGGTGCCGGACAGCCACGCCCCGGTCCGGGCGACCCGGGCGATCGGCAGGCCGATACCGGCCGACGCAGCGAGGGCGAGCCCGGTGCCGAGCAGCATCGGCAGGGTCGGCTCGTCTCCGCCGCCCGAGACCACCAGCCCGAGCAGGCTGCCGAGGCAGCACCCGGCGGTGACCAGCCCGACGCCCAGTACCGACAGCACCGCGAGCCGGGTCGGCCGGCTGGTTGGGTATCCGATGGACAGTTCGAGTCTGCCGTGCCCGTGATCCATGGCGGAGATCGTGCCATTGTCGATCAAGGTCGGCGACGGCGGTGCTGGCGACCGGTCACGACGGCGGTGGCGGTGGCCGACGGGACGGTGATGGGGAGGGATCCCGCCGGCCACCGGGATCACCCGCGCGAGGCGTGGGCGTACCAGCGTAGCCGATGTCCGACAGTGTCGGGATCGGCCGGTGTGTGCACCGTCCTCGTTGGTCGGCGTGGTGGAGGTGGCCGATCGGGGCGCCGCCGCCGGAATCCGGACGACCTCCGGAGCGTCGACGAAGACGAATCCGCAGCTATTTCGGGTTTTCAAACTTTCGGTGCGGTTTCACCGGCGCGTTGAGCATTGCACCACTGTGGGTGCCCTGGCAGACTCGATCTGCGTCCGCCGATGGCGGTCAATCGATGGTGTCCCAGGGTGAGGAGTCCGCGATGGCGAGAAGCCGTGGCACGCGCTGGGAGATCACCGACGGCGTCGAGCTGAATGATGCTCGGGTCGCCGCTCCCAATACGTCGCCGGGTGGCTATCCGTCACCCCTGGCCGGCCTGCTCTTCTGTGCAACTTGCGAACGGCAAATGATTCCGATGGCCAGGCTCAACGGCTGGGTGTACGGCGCCCCGTGCGGCTGCCGGCTGAGCCCGGTGGACGCGCTCACCGTCGAACGTCTCGTGTTCAACGCCGTGGCGGCTCATCATCCGGACCTGTTGGCCGGCACCGCCGTCGGGGACCTTTCCTCGGCGTTCCGGGAGGTGCTGTCCGAGGTCCGGATCGGTGGTGCCGCCGACGAGTTGGAATTCATCTGGTCCACGTGACCAATGTCCGCCAAGTGCTCTCCCCGACCTGGATCTTCACGTTAGGAAAAACGTTGTCCGGATCGCCTGCGGTGCTTCGGATGGCGACGCATGCCCCCAGTGGCGCGTCCGATGATTCCGGCTGGATTGATATATATGACATACAATGCTGAGAACGTGGAAGTTCCGGAGCTGCCACCGGGTACGGTGCTTCGCTTCGCCGTCTCCGAATGGCGGTACGGGCGAGGTCCCGTGCCCGGCGAGCCCTTCGATCTGCTGATCACCTACGTCCGGACCAGGTCCGCCCGCAGCTACGGCGGGCAGTGGGTGTGGGCCGACGGCCACCACGTCGACTGTCGACCCGACCATCCACCTTGCCAACAGGCGCTGGTCAGCGTCGCCGCGGTCCGGCGGGCCGCCGTCGGCGGACGCGCCAGCGTCCAGCCGCCGCCCGCCGAGCAGGTGGTGGTCGACGGTGCCGCTGCTCGCCGATGAGTTCTTTCTGCTAGCCCATCACGACGTCACCGGGCGCGCCCGGCTGCACCCCCGGGCGGTCGGGCTCGGCCTGGCCAGCGCGGTCCTCGCCGAGCTGGTCACCGCGCAGGCCGTCGTCGTTGACGCCGGTCACGTCTGGGTGGTCGATCCGGCGGCGCCGGCCGACGCGCTCGGTCGTTCCGCGCTGCGGCTGCTGCTCGACGAGCCGGAGCACACCAGCGTACGGGTCTGGCTGACCGTACTGTCGGAGCGTGCCCCGGACCACGTCGCCCAGCGGCTGACCGCCGCCGGTGTCGTCCGACCCGAGCAGGTCCGCCGGCTGATGCGCACCCGGACGATCTACGTACCGGTCGACATCAACCTCGCGGCCTGGCCGTGGGCGCGGTTGTCGCTGCGGCTGCGCCGGATGGAACCGCTCGACGAGCCCGACCTGTTCCTTGCCGGGCTGGCCGTGGCGACCGGGCTGGACACCTACCTGCTCGACGGCGCCGAACCCGAGGTGGCCCGTCACCTCGACGTCCTGCCGCGGGCGCTGCGGCCGGCGCTGCGCGACCTGTTGGGCCAGACCGGCGCGGCGGTCGGCAACGCGGTGCTGAGCGGTCGTACCTGAGCCGGCCCGCCCAGCCAGGGCCGGCTCGACCTGTCACCGCACGATCCCCTACCGGGCAACTCACAGCTGTCTCATTCCACCCACACTTTCACCCTCTTGGAGCGTGCCGATGAACGCGACCACACCCGCTATGACCGTCCGGGCCGCCACCCACGACGACATCCCTCAGGCGGCGACGCTGCTCACCGAGGCGTTTCTGATCGCACCGGTCTCGCAGTGGCTGGTGGGGGACATCGATGCCCGGGTCACCACCTTCCGGTCGCTGTTCATCATCGAACTCGAACACGCCATCGACACCGGCGCCGACGTGTACGTGGCGGGACCGTTCACCGGGGTGGCGATCTGGTACCAGCGCGAGCAGCCGGAGTCGGCCAACCACATCACCGTCCACCAGCGTCGACTGATGCTCGCCGCCGGTATCTGGCAGCACCGCGTCGCCGCCCTGCACGGTGTCCTAAGCGGACATCGGCCGGATCGGCCGCACCGGTATCTCGCGTACCTCGGCGTCACACCCTGGCTGCAGGGCCGGGGCGTGGGCACCGCCCTGCTGACCCACCAGCACCGGCTGCTCGACGCGTCGGCCACCCCGGCGTACCTGGAGGCCACCACGCCGCGCAACCGTGGCCTCTACCTTCGGCACGGGTACGTCGCCGACGAACCGGTCCAGCTGCCGGACGGCCCGCCGATCTGGCCGATGTGGCGCGCGCCGGCTCAGGGCGACCAGCTGTCCGGCCGCGACGGTGACCAGCCATCCGGCCGCGACGGTGACCAGAGTCAGGACCGTTGACCCGGGCCTAGGTGACCATCGACTCTCACGAAATCATCGGATCCGCCGGGAACCAACGGGCGTCGGCAGCCGACCAACGCGTCAGAACCCGTCGAGCGGCACCCTCGGCGGCCCGATGATCGAGAGGTAAGCCGTCAATGCACTCCACCCTTCGTCGCGTCGCCCGAGCCGGTGCCGTCGCCGCTATCGCCGGCGGCGCCGTGCTGCTCGCCAGCTCCCCGGCGGCGGCGCATGTCACCGTCACCCCCACCGTCACCACCGCCGATTCCTACACCGTGCTGACGGTGTCGGTGCCGCACGGCTGCGACGGGTCGGCCACCACCAAGGTGGCCATTCAGATCCCCGACCTGGTCAACTCGGTGACACCCACCATCAACCAGGGCTGGACGGTCGAGAAGGTGATGGCCACCCTCGACCCGCCGGTCACCGACAGCCACGGCAACGAGCTCACCGAGCGAGTCGCGGAGATCGTCTACACCGCCAAGACCCCACTGCCCGAAGGCCACCGCGACGTGTTCGAGCTGTCCCTGCGATTGCCCGACGCGGCCGGTGAGACCCTGATCTTCCCCGCCATTCAGACCTGCGAGCAGGGCGAGACCGCCTGGGCTCAGGTGCCGGCGGACGGCGAGGACAGCCACGAGTTGGACTACCCGGCACCGTCGTTCGTCATCACCGCCGCCGACGCCGACGGCACTGCCGCCGGTGACGAGCCCGCCGACGACGCCGAGCCGACCGAACTCACCACCGCCGGTTCCACCACCAGCGACGGCGGCTCCGTCGTCGGCTGGATCGGCCTGATCCTCGGCCTGCTCGGTTTCACCGCCGGCGGCCTGGCGCTGCAGCGCACCCGGAAGACCACATAGGCGTGCGGTCGCCGCACCGGGTACGGCGAGCAGCGCGGCTCGCCGTACCCGGACTGTTGTTCGGAAGCCTGCTCGGTCTGCTGCTCGCGCTCGCCGGCGCCGGCCCGGCCGCCGCGCACGCCACGCTGCTGGCCAACGATCCGGCGGACGGCGCGCTGCTCGCTGAGGCGCCGCCGTCGGTCACCCTGACCTTCGACGAGCCGGTCCAGGTCCGTACCGAGGGCGTGCAGGTCCTCGACGCCGCCGGGTCCACCGTCGACGTCTCCGCCAGGTCGGTGGACAGCACCGTGGTCGTCGACCTGCCGACTGGCCTGGCCGACGGCACGTACGTGGTCAGCTGGCGGGTGATCTCCGCGGACAGCCACCCGGTTGCCGGCGGGTTCAGCTTCGCGATCGGCGCACCCACCGCCGGCAGCGTCGCGATCCCGGTCACCGAGCCTGACCTCGCCCTGCGGGTGCTCCGCCCGGTCACCGAGGCGCTGCTGTACGTCGGCGTGCTCGGGGGCACCGGGCTCGCCGTGTTCGGCCTGTCGTTCCTGCCGGTCCCGGCGCGTCGACGACAGCTGCCCACAGTGGTCGGGCTCGGGGTCGTCGCCCTCGTCGCGGTGGCGGTGATGCCGCCGGTCACCACCGCCTGGCAGGACGCGGCCGACCTCGGCGCGCTGGCCAGCGCGGCGACCTGGCGGACCGGCTACCTGTCCGACCTCGGCCTGGCCGCCGCGCTCACCGCCGCCGGCGTACTCGCGGTCCTGGTCGGAGCCCGGTTGGACAGCGGCGGCGCCGGGACGGCCCGCCGCCCGGCCGGTGTCGCGGTGTTCGCCGGGGCCGGGTTGGCGCTCGGCGCGTTGGCGCTGGTCGGACACACCCGCAGCTTCGGCCCGGTCTGGCTGACCCTGGGCAGCGACCTGCTGCACCTGGTCACCGCCGCGGTGTGGCTCGGCGGCATCCTCGGTCTGGTGCACCTGCTGTCCCGCCGTTTCGACACCACGTCGGCCGTGCAGCGGGCCGGCGTCGTGGCCGCGTTCTCCCAGACCGCCGCGTTCCTGGTCGCCCTGCTGGCGGTGGCCGGAGTCCTGCTCGGCTGGCGGATCGTCGGATCCTGGTCGGGGTTGTTCGGCACCACGTACGGGCTGGTGCTGCTCGGCAAGGTCGCGGCGGTGGGGGTGCTCGTCGGCATCGCCGGCTGGAACCGGTACCTGCTGGTGCCGCGTACCCGCCGACCTGACACCGAGGCCGCCGCCCTGCGTTCACTGCGCCGCACCGTCCGGGCGGAGGCGGTGCTGCTGGTCGGGGTGCTCGCCGTCACCGGTGTGCTGGTCACCCGGGACCCGACGGACCGGGCCTCCGAGACCGACACCGCCGCCACCGGTTCGGCCGACGGCCGTACCAGCGCCGTCGAGCAGGCCGTCGTCTCGGACGCCACGCTCGGCGACGGACGGGTGCAGATCCGGATCACCCCCGGAGCCACCGGGATCAACGCGCTGGAGTTGGCGCTGTTCGACGCCGCCGGGCAGCCGTTGGAGCCGGTCGCGCCGCCGGCGGTGACCGTGACGCTGCCCGAGGTCGGGGTCGGGCCGCTGGACCGCCGGCTCGCCCAGACGGGCCCCGGTCGCTACGAGGCGGTCGCCGACTTCCCGTTGCCCGGCAGCTGGGAGGTCACCGTCAACGCACGTACCTCCCGGTTCGACAGCCCGATCGCGACCATCCCGGTGGAGATCCGATGAGCCTGGTGGGGAGCCGATGAACAGGTTCCGACGACGTGCCACGGCGCTGCTCGGCGCGGCACTGCTGGGGCTGCTCGGTGCGGTGCTACTGGGGCTGGCACCGGCGGCGCTGGTGACGCTCTGGTCGGCGGCGCCGGCGGCGGCCCACACCCAGTTGGCCGGCGCGGCCCCGAACGGTGCCGGCGCCACCACGTTGACCTTCACTTTCGACCACGGCTGCGACAACGCGGACACCAACGAGCTGGTGGTCGAGATGCCGGCCGGGGCGATCGCCGGTTCGACGACCGGACAGCCGCCCGGGTGGGCTGCCGAGGTCACCCCCAGCCGGGTCAGCTGGACCGGGCCGGCGATCAGCGCCGAGCAGATCGCCGCCGGGGTCGCCGAGTTCTCGGTGCTGGTCCGGTTGACCGGGACGGTCGGGCAGACCTTCTGGTTCCCGGCGGTGCAGCGGTGCGTTGACGGCGACAGCTACGAGTGGTCGGACACCGGGCCGGGTGCGGATCGGCCCGCCCCGTCGCTGATCGCGACCAACGCGGTGCTCGCGCCGGCACCACCGGCGGCTCCGGCCGATCAGCCGGCCGGCGGTGGCGGTGCCAGCGTCGCGCAGGCGCTGGTCGCGGTGGGACTGCTGGTGGTCGGTGCCGGTCTGGTCGGCTACCGACTGAGCGGACGGTGACGGTCGGAGCCTCATCGCGGCCAGTGGCCGCGGTTGATCGGCACCCGGTGCAGGGTGCGGCAGGGGAGTTCAGCGCCACACCGGCAGGTCCGCCGCCACCGGCGCCATGACCACTGCGGGCGGTGCCGGCGGGCCAGTGTCGCCGCGACGGCGAAGAGGTACTCGTCGTACGAGACCATGTCCCTCCCTTCACGACAGTCCTTCACGGCAGTGCGAGCGCAACGGGGGACCGCCGAGCGGAGCCACGGGTGCGACCCGAAAGCCGGGGTGCGGTGCCGGGGGCTCTCCACTGACACCCGGCACCGCACCCCGTACTCATGACGGTACGAGACCGCAAGCGGATTCTGCGTAACGAGCGGTTACGTCGGGTGATCCTCTGGCGAGAGTGGATCGATTCCCATCCGTACCGCGAGTTGCCGCAGCTCGTCGGAGCCGCCACGGGGCGACGAGTCCCGCACGATGTGCGCGATGATCTCCCGTACGGTGGCCCGGCTGCGGGTCTCGTGCGGGGCGATCGCCTCGGCCCGCAGGAACGCCCGTACCGCCTCTTCGTTGCGCTTGGCGGCGTGGAACCCGCGCCCGGCGTCCATGTGCAACCTGGCCCGGCGCTGCGGGGTCCGCAGCGCGCTCTGGTCCACTTTGCGGGCGAGTTCCGGGGCGCGGCCCGGCTCGCCGTTCTCCAGCACCACCCCGACCCGCCACACCGCGACGTTCGCCGAGGTGAACTCCATCCGCCACGGATCACCTGCGGTACGTCGGGCGACGTCCTCGGCCTCGGCGACGTGGGTTTCGGCGACGTCGTGCTGACTGAGGCTGGCGGCCGACAGCGCGGCGTGCAGGTGCAGCATGCCGTACCAGGCGCGGCCTTCGTCCGTACCGGTGTGAAGTTGCATTCGTTCGGCGGCGTCGCAGGCCAACGTCCAGGACCGCTTGCGCAGCCCGGTGGCCAGGACCGCCTGGGCCAGCGCGTAGTCGGCGGCGGCGACGCAGGCCGGGTCGTCGGCGAGCTGCGCCGCCCGGACGGCGCGCTCGGCGAGCCGCATCGCCAGGTCGACGTGGCCCTGTGGTTTGAGCGCCAGCGACCCGGTGACCAGGGCCTGCACCGCGATCCGCAGTGCGACCGGGTCTTCGTCGGCGTTGGCGGTGGTGCGGATCTCGGCGATCAACCGGGGCAGCAGGATGCCGAGGGTCGGGTTGTCGCAGGCCATCCGGGCCCGCATCGCCCGGTCGGCCTCGGCGGCGAGCAGCGCCGCCGGGCGGGCGGCGGCCGGCTCGTCGTCGTCCATCGCCTTGCGGATCGCCGGTACGGCGGCGTAGAGCGCCAGATCGTTGCGGGACCGGGGCAGGTACGGCTGCGCGGTGAGGTCCATCGTAGAGACCCCGAGCGCGGTGGCGAGCGCGATGAGCATGGACCGCTTGGTCACCGCGCGCTTGCCGTTCTCGATCATGGAAACGTACTCGCGGCTTACCCCGATCTCGGCGGCGAGCTGTTGCTGCGTCATGCCGGCGATGTCACGCCACCGCGCGACCCGCAGGCCGATGTAATCCTCCGGCATGGGGGACCTCCCATGCCGACGGTACGGTCGAAACGGCGTGACGTCGACCAATGTAACTGCTTGTTACGCCTGTCCCGCCTTTTGGTGACCCAGTCGGTCGGCTGACCTCTCTCTTCGCGGCCCGGTCAGCCGTCATCCGTTCGCCAGCACCGCGTTGGCCTGTGCGACGAACTCCTCGGCCGCCTGCCGGGGTGTCGCCGCGCCGCCCTGTACGCTCTCCGCCGCCGTGACCAACAGCGTCCGGACCGTGGTGTGGCCGGGCGGCGGGGGTACCGGCGCTGGACCGAACAGATCGGACATCTGCTGCTCGAACGCGACCGACGCCTGCATCTTCTTGTCGGCGAGCGTCGCCTGCACCGTCTCACGGACCTCCAGGTTGGAGCTGAGACCACGCTCGGTGCCAAGGATCCGGCCAGCCTGCGGGTCGTTGACCAGGAAGTCGATCAGGTCCACCACCTCCTGCTGGTGCCGGGTGCCCCGGAATCCCGCCCAGTACATCGACGCCCGCGCCCACTGGCCCTGCGGGTCGCCGGGATAGGAGACCACACCGAGGTCGGCGGTGGTGTGCTTTTGCAGCTCAGCCAGCTGATTGGACCACATGAACGACGTCGCCGCGTCGCCGGTGGCGACCAGTTGCTGGGTGACGTCGCCGCTGTTCGCCGCCTTGATCAGCTCGACGCTCGGCGTGGCGTTCGCGTCGCGGGCCTGTTGCCACAGCTCGAACCAGGCTTCGAGGTCGTCGACGCCGAAGCCCAGCTGCCGGCCCTGGTACAGCTCCAGGTCGCTGGTGCGCAGCCACAGCCAGAGCGCCTTGTAGTCGGCCGACGGGTCCATCGTGCCAGCGACCTCGCCGTCGGTGAGCGCGGTGATCTGGCTGGCCCAGTCGATCAGCTCCGGGTAGGTCATCCCGATCGTCGGTTCGTCGACACCGAGCTCGGCCAGCAGAGTCTTGTCGTACACCATCGCCGGGGTGTTCGCGGCGGCGGCGACCGCCACGGTCCGCCCGCCGACCTGTCCGTACTGGACCAGGCTGTTGGGGAAGCCGGAAAGGTCGAGCTCGCCGCTGTCGACGTAGGGGGTGAGATCGAGCACGACGTTACGTTCGGCGTACTCGGTCAGGTAGTTGTCGTCGATCTGGAACAGGTCCGGCGTGTTGCCGGCGGCGGCCTGGGTGGCCAGCTTGTCGTAGTAGCCGCTGTAGCCCTGCCAGGTGACCCTGAAGGTGATCCCCGGATTGCGGGCGGCGTAGACGTCGAGCGCCTGCTGGGTCAGATCGGCCCGGCGCTCCGCGCCCCACCAGAAGATGGAGAGTTCGACCGGCCCGTCCTCGACCGGCTCGCCGGTGTCGTCGGTAGCGCAGGCGCCGAGTCCGATGGCGACCGCCAGTAGGACAGTGAGTGTTCGGGCAACAGCTCCGCGTGTCGATACGACGGATGGTGACACGGGTTTCTCCTGATCAGGGCTGGGCTGGCCGGTCTGCGGCCCGATCATTTACACAAGCGACCCGCTCGGGTGTCAACGGGCCGTCCGGCTGGAGAACGTTTTATGGGCTGGTCGGTCCAGGGCGGTGTCCGACGTCGTGATGTACTTGCCGGCGTGGAGCTGCTGCACTCGGGCAAGGTCAGGGACGTGTACGCCGACGGCGACGACCTGATCCTGGTCGCCTCCGACCGGATCAGCGTCTACGACGTGGTGCTGCCCACGCCGATCCCGGACAAGGGCAAACTGCTCACTGCGCTGTCGCTGTGGTGGTTCGAGCAGCTCGCCGACCTGGTGCCGCACCACGTCGTCTCCGCCACTGACGTACCGGCCGAGTTCGCCGGCCGGGCCATCCGCTGCCGCCGCCTCGACATGGTGCCCGTCGAGTGCATCGCCCGCGGCTACCTCACCGGCCTGGGTCTCAAGGAGTACGAGAAGTCGGGGTCGGTCTCCGGCGTCGCGCTGCCCGCCGGCCTGGTCGAGGCCTCGAAGCTGCCCGAGCCGATCTTCACCCCGACCACCAAGGCGGCCGTCGGCGAGCACGACGAGTTCATCACGTACGCCGACGTCGTCACCCAGGTCGGCGCGGAGACCGCCGGGCGGCTGCGGCAGATCACCCTGGACGTCTACCGGCGGGGCGCGGCGCTGGCCGCCGAACGCGGCCTGATCGTCGCCGACACCAAGATCGAGCTGGGCTGGGCGCCGGACGGCACCCTGGTCCTCGCCGACGAGGTGCTGACCAGCGACTCGTCCCGGTTCTGGCCGGCCGACGCGTACCAGCCGGGCCGCGCCCAGTTCTCCTTCGACAAGCAGTACGTACGGGACTGGGCCGCCGGCACCGGCTGGGACAAGCGCCCGCCGGCCCCGGAGGTGCCGGCCGAGATCGTCGAGGTGACCCGGGCCCGCTACGTTGAGGTCTACGAACGGATCACCGGCCGCACCTGGTGAGCGGTGGCGACCTCGATCAGACGGATCGAGGGCAGGCCGCTCAGCTCTTGGTCGCCTGGGCAGCCTCGTCGATGTCCATCAATAGTTGGTTCCAGCTCGCCAACTTGGAAACGGGACCGAATCTGTCGAGACGTTGAGTGCCTCATCGAGGAGGAGCCAGGCTTCTGTCATCCGTACCGGGACAACCGGTATCACTGTGCTTCCGGCGGCGACAGTTGATGCCGCGCCAGCGATCTCCCGGCGTCGCGCGTCGGCCCCGATGCTGTCGGCGTCGCGGTGGACGACCACGAGGTCCACCGGCCCGCCGGTCAGCCGTAAGCCCGCGTGGATCTTGGACTGCACGTCGCGCTCCACCCGTCCGAGCAGGGCGAAGTCCGGCCGGCTCAGAAACAGATCGACACCGCGGTCGAGGAACAGCGTCTCGATGAGATCCGCCAACGGCAGGTCCGAGGTGCCTTCCGAAACGAACAGTCCTCGATACGTCCGCCCCGTCATCCGACCATGTCCAGCGGCAGACGTAGCTGGGCACCCGGTGGCGCGGCCAGGAAGGCGACGACATCGGCCTCAGAGAAGGTCGGCTCGCCCGGCCCGGCCCGCCAGGATTGCCGGAACGGTAGCAGCGACAGCCTTCGGGCGATGGCCGAATCGGACGTCCTGCGTGCCCGGACCTCGGCCAACAGCAGATCCTCGCCCTGGCAGAGTTGAACGACGCCGGGCGAGTGCGTGTTCACGATGACCTGGCGGAACGGATTGTCGTCGTCGGGTGCCTCGGCCGGATCCACGGCGAGATCCTGTACCAGTGCCACCATCGCCGGCAGATTGGCGGGATGGATGCCATTTTCAGGCTCCTCCATCGCGATCAGCCCGGTGAACGTCGGATCCTCGAGGAGTACGCAGAGCGCCAGGAAACGCAGCGTTCCCTCGGAGAGCGCTCGAGCCGGCAGCCGAAGCCCGCCTTTCTCTTGCAGAAAGAGCGTGAACACTTCCCGGACCGGATCGAGCTCGACGGTGAGTCCTTCGACCGCCACACCGCTGAGGTCCGCCAAGCGTCCCGCAACACGTGCGTACACCGCTTCCGGGCCCATGTCGTGTGGCCCAGCCGGCTGCTCGTGCGCCATCCGGTACAAGGTCGAGGCCAGATGCCGGCCGTCGGTACCCAGCGTGCGGGGGTCGGACAGCCCGTCGGGTGTACGCAGAGCGGTCGGCTCCAGCGCGAGCCGCCGCCAACTCTGCATCTCCCGACGGGCGGCGAGAATCGTCGGATAGTCGTTCGTGGTGACCGTGCTCAGCACCGTGCGTCCGGCCCGGCCAGCCGCTCTCGGTTGCGGTTTGCCGAAGCTGCCGCCGTCGCCGTGCACGTTGATGACCGTGCCGCCCTCGCGATGCTCTGTCGACAGGAAAGCGCCGCCGCGCCGCTCGCCACGGATGACCGTGCTGCGGAACTTCTTCGCGCTGTGGCCGAACCGGAGGTGTCGCGCCGCTTCTCCCCGTCGGATGTGGCGAAGCTCCTCACCGAGCAGACTCAGTCGGCCGACGCTGCCAGCATGGGTAGGACGCTCGAACCCTAGGACGACTTCGTACCGCAGAAAGGTGGTCGTGGGTTGGGCCGGCGCGCCTAGGTCGTCCTCTACCTGCGCCGGTACGATCATCTCTGCGGCAAGTCTGATCCGGTGCTCGTGATCGCGGTAGCCGTCCCAGAACAGATCCCGAGGATCGCCGCCGCGCATGCCTGATGCCCCCCGGACCCGTTGCGAAGCCTCCACAAGCGGTTCGGACGCGAGGTACGAGAGGAACTCGATCGCGTCGAAGACGTTGGATTTGCCCATGCCGTTGGCGCCGGCAATGCAGGTGAAAGGGCCGAATTCGATGGATACGTCCACCAGGTTCTTGAAGCCCTGCACCTCCAGCCGAGTCAGCATGCTCGAAGCTTAGCCGTGCGCTCACCGACCACGCCGACGCCTTGCCGGCAGCGAGGCTCCCGGCCGCGCTGCCGGTGTGACCACATGAACGACGTGACCCAACGCTACGTCGAGGTCTACGAACGGATCACCGGCCGCACCTGGTGAGCGGCGCTCACCAGGTGCGGCCGCACCCTCGATCACATGACCTGTTCCGGAGTCGGTTCCGGCTGCTCGGCTCGTGGCCGACGCTGCGGACCCCGGGCGAGCACGTAGCCGAACAGGAGCACCATCACCCCGACGCCCACCCACATCGCCTGCTGCCAGCCGTCGACGAACGACTGCTGCGCGGCTCGGACCAGCTCGTCGGCGTACGGGCCGGCGTCGTCGGCGGCGGCGAGAGCGGTGGCGATACCCTCCCGGGCCCCGTCGGGCGCGTCGACGGCCAGCTCGTCGAGCCGAGGGTCGACGGCGTTGCGGTAGCCGGCGGAGACGATCGCCCCGAGCAGCGCGACACCGAGCGCGGCACCGAACTCTCTCGTGACGTCGTTGAGCGCGGACGCGGTGCCCTGTCGGGAGCGAGGCAGGGCGCTGGTGATCGCCTCGGTGGACGGGGTCATCGACAGGCCCATGCCGAGCCCCATGGCGAGCATGCCGGGCAGCACCGACAGGTAGCCGCCGTCGACCGAGACGAAGCTGGCCATCAGGGCTAGGCCCGCGCCGCCGAGGAAGATCCCGGCCGCCATGGTGGCACGGGCGCCGACCAGCGCGGCCACCCGTGGGGCGAGGCCGGACGCGACCATCATCAGCAGGGCCATCGGCATCATCGCCAGCGTGGAGCGCAGCCCGGACCAGCCGAGGACGGCCTGGAAGTACGGGAAGAGCACCACGAAGATGCCGGCCTGCACGCCGAACACCGCGAGCAGCGACACCGAGCCGCTGGACAGCCCCCGGTGGCGGAACAGTCGGACGTCGAGCAGTGGCGCGCGCCGACGCAGCTCCCAGGCGACGAAGACGACGGCACCGAGGACACCGACGAGCAGACCCACCAGCGTGGCGGGTGCGGTCCAGCCGTGTTCCGGGCCCTCGTGCAGGACGAAGATGAGTCCGACGGCGGCGAGCACCGACGACAGCGAACCGATGGTGTCGAACGGGTGACTCGACTCCTCGCGGGAGTTCGGGACGTACCGGATGGTCATGCCGGCGGCCACGACGACCAGCGCGACCGGGAGGGCGAACAACCAGCGCCAGTCCGCCACGTCGACCAGGAAGGCCGACAGGTACATCCCGAGCAGGCCGCCGCCGCCGGCGACGGCGGTCCAGACACCGATCGCCCGGGACCGTTCCTTCTCCGGGAAGGTCGAGGTGATCACGGCCAGGGTGATCGGCATGATCATCGCCGCGCCGATGCCGCTGAGCAGTCGTGCGGTGATCATGATCTCGGTCGAGGTGGCGAGGCCGGCGGCGGCGCTGGCGGCCCCGAAGACGACCAGCCCGGCGAGCAGTACGGGCTTGCGGCCCCACCGGTCGCCGACCGCGCCGAGCGGCAGCAGCAGCGCGGCCAAGGTGATCGTGTAGATGTTGATGATCCACAGGACGGTGCTCTGCGAAGCGCCGAACGCGACGGCGAACTCCTGCTGGGCGACGTTCAGCCCGGAGACGGAAGCGATCACCGCCATCAGCGCGATGCAGACCGCGATGAGGACGGCGCGGCGTCGACGCGGATCGTGGATCGTCGGGTCGGAATCCGCCGCGGCGGCTTCCGCCACGGCTGCCACCTGCGGAGACAGGCTTGGAGAGGTCATGCGGGAAAGCTAACCCCGGCTTGCTCAATCGGCACCAAGGCTTGCAGTAATGGCAAGACTAACTGGTTGGGGCGTCGCCCGACGACTGTGCGTGTGCCCGCTCGCCGTCCTGGTCGAAGATGGTGAGGATCTCCACCGGCCCGTTCACCGCGCCGATGGAGTGCGGGATCATCGTGGAGAACTCCGCCGCGTTCCCCGGGCCGACCGGGATCTGCCGCTCGCCCAGATGCAGCAACGCGGTGCCGCTGAGCACGAAGAACCACTCCCGCCCCGGGTGCACGCTCAGATGCCCCGGGCCGGTCCGCCGCTCCGGGGTGATCCGCATCTTCGCCACCATGCTGCCGCCGGGCTGCCCTGAGTTGCGCGACAACACCCAGGTGGCCAGACCCGGCTCCTGATGCTGCATCGGCCGGATGATCACATCGGCGTCGTCGACCGGCTCGACCAGCTGGTCGATCGTGGTGTCCAGCGCCCTGGCCAAGGCGACGAGCTGGTCCAGGTCGATCCGCCGGTGGCCGGTCTCGATGCGGCTCACCGTGGACGGGCTGAGGTGGCAGCGGGCGGCGAGCGAGTCGAGACTCCAGCCGCGCGCCTGCCGCAGACCACGGATGCGCTGCCGGACCACGTCGGAAAGCTCGACCTCTGACACGCCCACCATGCTAGGTGCGTCTGGCGTCGGACCCCGCTGTTGTACGGCACCTTCTTGCGGAAACCGCATGAACTCTTCCCGTTTGCGGAAGGCTCACTACCGTCGAGACATGAGTAACGAGACGCATGCCGCGCATCCCGCGTTCAGCGCCGACTGGTGGGAGCAGCACTATCAGGCACACCCGACGGGACACGTCTCGCCAGGACCGCAGCTGGTCGCCGAGGTCGCGGACCTGCCACCTGGTATGGCGCTCGACGCGGGCTGCGGCACCGGCGCCGACGCGATCTGGCTGGCCAGCCTCGGCTGGCAGGTGACCGCCGTCGACGCCTCGTCGACCGCGGTCGGCCGCGCCGAGAAGCTCGCCGCGCAGCAGGAACCGGCCGTCGCGCAGCGCATCAGCTGGCTCACCGCCGACCTGACCAGCTGGGAGCCGTCGCAGCGCTACGACCTGGTGACCAGCCAGTACGTCCACCCCGACCTGCCGTTCGACCGGTTCGTGGCACGGCTGGCCGCAGCCGTCGCCCCCGGCGGGACGCTGGTGGTCGTCGGCCACGACCACGCCGACACCCACTCGGCGGCCCACGCCCCGAAGGCTGCGTCGATCGGCTTGGACGCCGTCGTCGGGTCCCTGCCCGAAGCCCAGTGGGAGGTGGCCGTCGCGGAGTCCCGTACCCGCGAGGTGCACCACGACTCGAAGCAGCTGACCATCCACGACTTCGTCGTCCGGGCCCACCGCACGCCGCCAGCCTGAGAAACCCAGGCTGTACGTTGCCGGGCTGGTCGATCACGGCCAGCCCGGCAGTCGTTCGTCAGTACGCAGTTCGCCTGCCGACCGGCGCGTCAGCTCCCGCCGTCGGCGTAGGGCAGCTCCACGTACGCCGTCCATTGACATCCTCGCCGCCCTAAACGGCGGCGATTCCAGCCACGCCGCGCGTGACACGCGCGGCGTTCTGGTGGGTTACCGTTTCACCGCGCGGTGCCGGGACAGGTCCCGGTCCTACCCGCGCTCCACGGTCGTTGAAGTCCGCCTGCCCGGCGGCCTTGATGTTAATCGCCGCGTTGACATCCCGATCGTGGAGACCGCCACACGGACACACCCACGACCGGACGTCCAACGCCATCTGCTCGTTGACCCGCCCGCAGTCCGAGCACATCCGGGTGGACGGGAGCCACCGGTCCACCCGGGCGAACGTACGCCCGGAGTGAGGTCGGTTCGGGGCGCCCTGTCGGTGTTGCCACCGGTGGGTTTCCCCGAACCGCCTCCCGAACCCGCCGTGCGCCTCACAACGCAACGGGCTCTCCACCA
>Ga0207774_100190_pt1 | contig 44069 bp, 37 predicted proteins | sample TtaePargueraPR_13_FD_187754 | JGI IMG/M metagenome (GOLD analysis project Ga0207774, IMG submission 187754) | Aerobic enrichment media microbial communities from Bioluminiscent Bay, La Parguera, Puerto Rico - Tt and M2 (2) (SPAdes) | ecosystem: Environmental > Aquatic > Marine > Unclassified ... | reverse complement strand
AGATTTCGAGGCAAAACAGGAAACGCAGACCGCTTGGCTCTACATCGCAAGCATCGAACTCATCATCAGGCGATTGGCCAAACTCAAAATCTGAATTTCGAGTCAGACTCTGAGGAAGCGCGTAAGCGCTGTCTCGAAGGATGGGCCACTTGCTCAGCCAGATCCTACCCGAGGGCATTCCGAACCCGCCAAAACAACAGGAAATTTGCGAATCCTGCCGGGACTTCCCACATTGAGGTCAACGCGAACCTGGGAGCCGGATCATGTCAGCAGAAACAACCTCCGATTACGCCCGTCAGGACGTCTTCGACCCGGTAAGCAATCCGGAGCTTTTCTCCGGCGTGCGCAGCCGGCGGATCTTTGCATTCTTCATCGATGTCATCATCATCGCGCTTCTGACCTTCGCCGCCGGCATCTTGGTGTTCTTCCTCGGCGTCTTCACCCTCGGCCTCGGCTTCATGCTCTACGCCATCCTGCCGACCGGCGTCGCGCTGCTTTATGTCGCCTTCACGCTCGGCGGGCCGCAGGCCTCGACGCTCGGCATGCGCGCCATGGGCCTTGAAATGCGCCTCTGGTACGGCGCCAAGCCCTATCCCCTGCTCGCGGCGATCCATGTCATCCTGTTCTGGTTTTCCATCTCCCTGCTGACTCCCCTGGTGCTGCTGGTCTCGCTGTTCTCGGACCGCAAGCGCCTGCTGCATGACATCGTTCTCGGCGTGGTGATCATCAATTCCGCCTACTTCCGCGGATACGTGGAAGGACACGCGCAAGGGTGATACCGTTGCCGGACTGACCAGCCATTCAGGACGGACACCGCCATGACCCGCGCTTCTGCGTTCCGATCGCAACCCTCGCCCTGCTCGCCGCGGTCCACGCCTCGGTTGCGGCGGAATCGCGTTGCGAGGAAATCTTCGAGAGCATGGGCCGGGTCTTCGTTCCGGATGCGTCGTCCGCGCAAGCCGCTGCCGGAGGCCAGATCGACGTGCTGGACTGCCCGGCCGACCAGATGCGGCAGCTCGTCTGCGACGTCACCGCCGCGAATGAGGCGACTGCGGTAACCTCCGCGGAGCAGTTGCTCGGAACCTGGGTGTCCGACGATGTGCTGGGCATCTATGCCGGCATCTACATCCCCGTCTACGAGATCCTGGAGATTTCCCCCGGTGCACAGGAGGGAGAGGTCAGGATCGAACAGATGCTCTACCGGGCCAACGATCCGGCGCGCTGGTTCGGTGACAAGGGCAATCCGATCCCTCCGGTGGAAATGCCTGCAGCCGGTCGCATCGCGACCTATGGCGCGCATGTCGCGGCAATCGGCCGCTCCGGCCTTCTGGAGCCCCGCGCGGTGCATTATTTCGACTTTCCCGTCGAAGGCGACCGGAGCGTCGGGCTTGCCATGAAGGCCCGGATGATGTCGTTCCAGCAGATGGGACCTATCGGCACCCGGACAGACGGCGGCCGTCTGGTCTTCGAAGTGCCCGACCGCCTGACCCCGAACGGCCAGAGGATCATGACCTTCCGCCAGCGGGAAACCGGGCTTCCCGAAGCGGCGCTGCAGATCGTTCTCCTGGGCGAACAATCGATGGTTAAGTTTCCCTGCTTTCTCGAGGCGCTGGATAGCGAGACGCCGGCCTTCAGGTCTGCGCTCGGCAGCTATTCGAAGACTGAATTCCTCGACGCGCTGCGCGACCGGTTCCAGAAGTCGGTCGAGCTTTCGGCGATGCAGGCAAAACTGGGCACGGATCTGCCGGAGGCCGAAAGAACCGAACTGAGGGACAAGATCAAGGCGCAGCTCACCGGCATGCAGATCGAGAAGGACAGTCCCTTCATGGTCCTCGTCCAGCAGCTCCAGACCGACGCCCCCTTCGGCTGCCCCAGTCTTTTTTGAACACCCGGCCTCTCCGGCCCGGACAAATCACGAGACCCGCGGCGCCTGTTCAGACATCCAGATTTTGAGCCGCCTCGCCGATCCGGCTGAGGACGCGGGCGGTGTCGCCGAGGTCGTGCGACAGGAGCAGCGCCAGTTTGGCGAGGAACAGCTCGCGCTTGTCCGCCCCGACCGCATCGAGCGTTTCGGCGAGCGCTTCATAGACGGTTTCGACGTCTGCAGGCGTCATGCGGTTTCTCCTGCGGTCGCGCGGACCAGGGCCCGCCGGACGGCATCCGGTGTCGCTTTGGTCCAGCGGGCGGCGATGTGAAGATCCGGGCGCACGAGATAGGCGCTCCGGGGCCCGGCGGCCAGCACCTCGGCCGCTTCCGATCCGGGTTCCAGCACGACCGTCTTGAGATCCGAACCGGCAAGACCGGCCGTCAGGCCTGCATCGAAAGCCAGGAGCGTGAAGCCGGGGCCGAGCAGGTCGGAGAGGAAGCCCTCGCCCACGCGCGCTTCCGGCAGGCTTGCGCCGGGAACGGGCCCGCCGGTGAAGGCGGGATCGTCGGCCGACACGATCGGACTGTCGGCATAGGTATAAGGTGTCATCTGGCGCGGGTTCGCCAGCTCGCCCGCGAAGGGGTGGCTCAGCGCCAGGTTCAGCGCCGCGTCACGCATGAGCTGCCAGCCGGGGGTCGGCGGCGTCATGAAGCGCGCCGATTTGGAGGCGTTGGCGAAGACGTCGAGCGTCGCCCCGCGCCGCTCGGGCGTGTAGCTGTCAAGCAATGCCGGTCCCGCCCTGCCCTGCATCACCCGGGCCAGCTTCCAGGCGATGTTGTGGGCGTCGGCCAGGCCGTTGTTCAATCCGCGCACCCCGAAGATCGGGACGATATGGGCGCTGTCGCCGATGAAGAACACCCGTCCGTCGCGATAGTCGTCGAGCGCCAGGGTGTTTGCCGAATAGACGCTCCACCATTCCAGCTCCCAGCCGCCTGCGTAACCGAGCTCGTCAAGCACGGCTGCCACGGAGGCGCGAACGGTGTCTTCCCGGATCGCCTCGGCCTCGTCCTCGCCGTCGCGCAGCTGATAGTCGATCCGCCAGATGTTGTCGGGCTGCCTGTGGACGAGGATCGTGCCGCCGCGCCGGCAATCGGGGTCGAAGAGCGCGCGGCGGATGGTCGGATAGTCGTGATCCATCTGTACATCCGCGATGACGTACCGGCCCTCGAAATTCTCTCCCTTGAGCCTGAGCCCGCGCATGCCCCGAAGGCGGCTGCGCGCGCCGTCTGCGGCGAGCACCCAATCGGCCTCGAGACTGTAGCTGCCCAGCGGGTCCTTCACGTCAAGACGGACACCGCCTTCAACGTCTTCCATCCCGGTCACCTCGCTCTGCCAGCGGGCGTCGATCAGCGGCTCGCGGGCGATGGCGTCCCAAAGGAACTGCTCGATATACTGCTGCTCGATATTGTACATCGGCCGGTATTTCTCGCGGGAACTGTCCGGCATGTGGAATTCGAGGATCTGCTGTCCGCGATAGAAGCTGCGTCCCGTGGTCCAGCCCAGGGACTTTTCCAGGAACGGCGCGACCGCGCCGAGGCGTTCGAGGATGTGATAGCTCTGGCGCGCGACGCAGATGGCGCGGCTGCCGTCGTTGAACGTGCTCTTGGCGTCGAAGAGAACGGAGCGAATACCTTCGCGCGCAAGCCCCAGCGCGGCCGCCATGCCGACCGGTCCCGCCCCGACGATGGCGACGGGCGCCGGCTCCGACAGTCCCGCGCGCTCTGCGGGCGGCTCGAACTGCGGATAGTTGAAATAAAGCGAGTCCGTCTCCGCGCGCCCTGCCGGCCTCATCCCGTCCTCCTTTGCTGTTGCTGCAAGGCATACACCGCGCCCGGCCGGCATGTCTGTCCCCCTTGACGGAGGACATGCTATCACGGGGCATGGAACCGCTTGTCCGCCATATCGATGCCTGCCTCGCCACATTGGGCGGCGACGGTTTCGCCCCGGCCTTCTCGGACTTCGTCGAAACGCTCGGGATCGACCAGATCATGGTCTTTTCGATTGTGCACAACCATGCGGCCTGCCTGCTGTCGCGCCATTTCAGCCATGCGGCGCTGGCGGGCGAATTGGCGGCGGCCTATCTCGACGGCTGGTTTTTGAAGGACCCGCTGCTGCCGGACCTGCTCGGCGCACCTCCCGGCACGGTCAGGCTCTCCCGGCTCGACGAAATCGAAGAGAGCATGGACGCGGATTACCGCCGGATCTTCTTCACGGCGCCGGGGCTGATCGCCAAGACGACCGTTCTTGCCGTGGGCGCGCGGCTGCGCCTCTTCGTCAGCCTCTACCAGGCCAGCGGTTCGGCCCCTGCCTGCGATCCGGATCTCGCCCGGCTCGCCGGCCGCCTCGCGCTCCTGCATTTCGAAAGCCGCACGGAAAGCGATACGCCCCTGCCGCTCGCCGTGCTCAGCGAGCGCGAGCGCATGGTCTGCCTGGGCATCCTGTCGGGCCGGAAGGCCGAGGCGATCGCCGCCGATCTCGGCGTCGCGGCCTCAACCGTGATCACCTACCGCAAGCGCGCCTACGCCAAGCTCGGCGTAACTTCCCGGGCCGGTCTGTTCGCCATCTGTCGAACTTAGGCTTCACTCTATGCTGACCGTCTGAACGGCAAACGGGCAGCCGGTTTATCGGCTGCCCGCAGGTTTCATTTCGCGGGAATTGTGAAAACGGCAAACTGGGTGAACTGCGTTGCCGGGTTGAAATTGTCGTCGGAGGCAATGACGAAGCTCCGGTCGCCATCGATTTCGGGACCGAAGGCGATGGATTCGATGTTGTCGATGTTCAGACCGAAATCGCCTTCATCGATCTGGAACCAGAAGGTTTTCTTCACCGGGTTGATTTCCGCCGGATCGATCTTGTCCAGTCCCAGGATATCCTGCGCGCCGCCCAGATCGACGACATAGAAGCGGATCAGATTGCCGACACCGTTGGCGAAGGACCGCTCGACGGCGACGAGGCGCCCGTCCGGCAGCGCGGCGAGCGCCGACAGGCCGTTGTCGTTCCATGCCGGCTCGGCGGTCGCGGCGGTATAGATTGCCTCGGTCGGATAGAGATATTCCGACACCGCCTCGAGCGTCCTGGTGTCGATCACCAGGAGCCGCGACGGGCTGCCGGCCTGAAGCGTCGCCTTGGACCCGTCCTGCATGAGCCCGTTTTCAATGCCGGCGATGAGCTTGGAGCCGTCGGCGGAGAGCGTCAGGCCCTCGAAACCCTGGTTGTTGTAGATCCCGGTCACGCGCGCCTCATCGGGCAGGTAATAGGCGGGCAGAGCGATTTCGCCGCGCCCCGAACCGTCGAGGCCGGCCACGAAAATGCCCGGCTTTCCGTCCGCGTCGCGTTCGCTCGACCAGAAGATGCGTTCGCCATCGAAGGCGATCCCCTCGGGATCGGCGCCTTTCACGCCGAAGGCGCTGCCATCGGCCTGCGTCAGTTCGTGCGTGGCGAGAATATCAAGTTCGACGGCAGCCTCTCCGGCCGTCAAGCGCAGCTCGTAAAACCGGGCCGGCCCATGCTCGACGCGGTCGTCGGAGATCGCGAAATAGCGGTCCTCTCCGGCATCGTAGCTAAGATCGGAAATACCGCCGAAGGTCACGCCATTCAGCGACAGCGCCGAGGGCACGACGATCTGGCCGCGGAACTCAGGCTGCGGCAAGGGGGCTGCTTCCTGCGCCGCAAGGGGGGACGCGAGGACCGAAAAAACGGCAATCAGGGTGCAACACGAGCGCATCCGATCATCCTTTGCTGGTTGGGCGATGCCGACGATTGACGGCCAAGAGCGTGCTAGCACTCTTTTTCCACACTCAGATGACAGGACGGCTTTTGCCGTGGGCGGCCGCGGAGGGGTCAAAGGTCCGTGCGATGAGGGAACGACACATGGCGCTGGTGACTGCATGCCAATTCAGTTTCGATCAGGACCTTCCGGTCAGGGCTCGATCCAGTGGTTTCCACCACGTGTCGCGAATAGCCGCTATGCGCCGCCAAATTGGACGGTCGTCCGTTTTCGTATCGCGCCCCAAAGCCGACATTCATTGCAAACGCGTGAATTCCCAGGCTGGATGGAGAGCCACCGTTTGCTTTGCCAAGAACAAATGGCGGCAACACGGACATTTCTGCCGTCACAGTTCGAATCGTTCATAGCCCCAGAGGTCGATTGACGCCGCCGTCGACTGTCAGGCATTGGCCGGTCATGTAGCTTGATGCATCCGAAACCAGGAAGGCGATTGCCTCGCCGATCTCGGCATTTCGGCCAACGCGACCCAGTGGAACCGTACTTGCCCAGTCGGGGTGAAACTCACTCGTAGCGCTCTCCATCAGACCCGGAGCAATAGCGTTGAAGCGGACGCCTTCGGGCCCGTAACGATCTGCCAGAAGCTTTATGAAACCATGCAAGGCAAGCCGGGTTGGGCCAAGGGGAAACGGTGCTCTGGGTTGCGTTGCTTCAATCCCGGAAATGGCGACGAAGGAGCCGCGACCGGATTTCACGAGATGGGGCAATACGGCCCTGGCGAGCCTCATCGGGGCGACCACCATCATTTCGTAATCGTCATGCCAGGCCGGCCAGGGCATGTCGAAAATCTCGCGCCTGTAATCGGGATCATAGCTGAAACTGTCACGGGTAACGCCCGGAGGCTCGGGCAGGCTGTAGGCTTTCAGGACTTCGCTGTGCCGTCCGGCTCCAAAAATCGCGGCGTCCACCCGGCCGAACCTTTTTATCGCGGTCTCGACAGCAAGGCTCACGTCATCATCATCGAGAACCGACCCGGCAACACCAACGCCTCCGGTTTCTGCCGCGATGTCTTTGCATCCGCCGCGCGACATCAAAACCAGCCGATAGTTTTTGGATGCGAGCACTCTGGCGGTAGCAGAGCATAAGCCGCCACTCGCTCCAGTGATTATCGCAACTGGGCGGTCATCGGTTTTCGAATTCATGGAAGCTCCCCGGAATCGGACAATACCAGCACGCCGGCAGACTACCAGATTTGCCCCGGATGTCTCGACTGGCCAAGTCACCATCTTGCTGAGAGCTTAGCAAATCAGGCTACCTATGTTTCCTTGGTATAAACCTGACATCGAATATTCGCTTGATCTTGTCCGCCTCGGGCTCATAACGGGCTTTCGATGTATTTCGCACGAACGACCGCAGTTGACTTGGTCGTGGCCTCAATTCGTCGGCACGAATAGCGGCGCGGTCTGCAATGTCTGCGGATCGGGCGCGATGATGCCGATCCGTTGCCGCCGGTCATGTGAACCGGCAAAAAAGACCTCGGTTCGGTGGGTGACGACGCGCTCCATGACAGCGTCATAGTCGAGCGTGAAGGACGTGACCTTCCCGTCTGGTGGCGACAGCGTGATGTGTGCGTTCAGGACAGCGTAGCGGCCATGGGGTCCGTCGCTCTCGCTCAGGTCAAGACCGGTAACTTTCGTTCGCCAGACGATACCATCGGCAGATGAGGCTCGGGTGTGCGCCCGCAAATAGGCGCGGATTTCGTCGGAACGTTCCTCGATGGTCCGTGCGCTCACGGGGCGCCCCAGCGGAAGCACCAGTGCCAACTCCGAGATCGGGATCGACACCTCGGCTGCGACGAGGCCGGTGACCGGGCACAGGATGACCGTGGTTTCGGGCACCGGATGCGCCTGCGCGGCAACGGAACACAACGCCAGCACCAGAGCGGCGCACCGAGCCCACACGCCCAGGCGATCAGAAGTCATAGATCGCCCCGTAGTCGCGCTCATGGTCCCGCCAGATGGTGTGATAGTGGATATAGTCACCGAAGATCACGCCATCCTGGCAAACGAATTCGATCCAGACACGCGGACCGTCGATGCGAACATAGTCGGCGTGCCGGTCCAGAGAGGTGCCCCCGGAAAAGGCGATGTAGGTCTCGTCCAGCTCCGCCGCATAGTCTGCCATGATGCGTTCCGCAGGAGTATCGGCAGTATCGCCAACCCAGGACCTGATCGCCTGCAGCACAACGGCTTTCTGGTCCGCGCTCAAATCGCCCACGCGCAGGCCCAGTTTCTTTGCGGGAAACCGGCCGTCCTTACCCGGGCCGAGCAGAACATCCGAGAAGACGGTATCCAGCTTGGCCCCCGCCTGCTGATCGGCGGTGAGACTTGCCAGCATGGCGACCATGGCGTCGCGGTCGTCGGTCAAGGGCGAATAGAATGCGCCGTCATTGGTCCAGACCTTTGGCTCGACGCCGATGAAGTTGGGCGTGGCGCTCGTTTCTTGCCCGCCCGAATAGGTATGCAGCGTGGCGAGGTGATGGCCGCCGAATTGCAGCTGCCAGGCTTCACTTGTGCTCGGATCGCCCAGAATGGCGATGAAGTAGGCCTCGCTCGAATAGGCCAGCCTGAGCCTGCCGCCCGGCCTACCCTGCATCCCCTGGCCGCCCGCGTTGGGAGGCGGCCCGTTTACGGTGGCAATTCCGGCTTCCTGCGCCAGCGTGAGGATGTCATCCGCCATCATGACCTGCGTCAACTCGTCAAAGCCGCCGGCGCTGGAGGCGACCCGGACGAGACCCAAGGCGGCCTCCTGCTGGGTCTCGGTCAGGTCGGTCAACGCCAACCCGACCCGGCAATTCGAGCCACAGGGAAGGTTGGACCAGGCGGCCGCGTTCTCAGCCGTCATTGGAAGCTGTATCTTGCCCCTCTGGTCGTCGCTTAAAGTAGCCAAGAAGCGGTCGGCCATGCACACGACCGTCTGCGCGGGGGTGTCCAGGCCAGCGCAAGCCTTGGGCAGGGCCAATCCCGTGCCGGGCTGGGTGAGGCCGGTGACTGCGATCGCGCCATCGTCGCTCATGGAGATACGCGTTCCCGAAGACTGCGCGAAGGCGATGGCACTCAGGCCGCTCAGGACAAGCGTCGCAGCGGCCGAGACGGGTAGGAAGCGGGTCATGGTCATTCCTTTCCTTACGCTCCGGTTATTCGGCGGTTTAGGCGGACGGCCAACGCCCAGGTCATCAGGGTGGGCCTTCCGGCCGGCACGATATCCACAGGAGTGGTCCGGCGCGCCGCGATCCTGGGACGATGGAACGCTCCATAAAGGCGGAAGGCGAAAAAGAAGAGCCGCTCTACGGCACATGAAGGCGAATTTGGCGCATGCAACCGCAGCTGTCAATTCAGGGTTGGAGACAACCTTCGCTGCAAGTTAGCAGGACGGCAAGAATGCGTTGCCAAATCGGTCGTTTGAGCTTCCATTCTCGCATCCTGAAAGCTGTCGTTCGTTTCGAAACGACAAAAGTCTGGAACCGGCGGGGAGCGGACTTTTGTTGCGGCGCGGAACAATGTCCGCTCCGGACCGAATACGACCGTATCCATAGTGGGCGAGAAGAGGAAATTCACTGCGTACTGCCAAAAAAAGGTCCGCCATGCGGCCTAAGCTGATGGATCGGGCGGGGATAGGAGATCAAGTCCGAAGACCCATCAACGCGTCCGTAGCGGGTCACTAAGAACATTTCAAACCGAACTTGCAAACTGGCCATAACTACTTACGGTCCAGCTCGGCACCTTCCTCGTGACCTCTTTGTGCTAAGCACCGTCCATTCAGACATATCGTTTTCTGTTTACGAGCAAGATCGCATTAGTTCCCCGCTCGTAAACGTTCTTCAACATGTCGCTAAGCTCGTCGGCCATTGAGCCCGCACCGAAATGCTTGTCAAGCTTTGGGCGTATTATGTCAAGCTTCGGAACCTGCCGCCAGTAGAAGCTTGCAAATTGGTTTCGCGCACTTGTCCCGTTGATGATGTGCGCCATCAGCTGAAATACTGGTGATTGCATGAGATCGAATGCTGCCAACTGGCGGATTGGGTGCTCTGTTGGGTAAAGCTCATCGAGATCTAGCCCATCAAAAAGCAAACCGTCATCATATTCGATCATGTGGATTGCGAGCCGAGTCTGATTCATCCAATCACCGGGATTTAAGTCAGCACCTGGCGGTCGTGCGCTGCCGGGCGACGCATCAGCCAGAACCGTGGCTAGGAACCTCATGTTCAACATAGCCCCCTGATGCATCGAATAAATCTGCATATCTAGGCCCAGCGAAGCAACCGAGGCAAGATATTGATTCACGCGATCGATCCCCTCTACTTGTTCCCAATCGTAAAACTTGAGCCAGTTCGCTCCCTGCCCAATGAGAGGCTGCTGTGCCCAGTCGAACAGGTTTTCGATGCTCGTGCGGAAGAGAGGCCCCTGGCCGTCGGCCCATGAACGGAAGCGAAACCACGGAAACTCGTCTTCTATATAGCGCTCTCGCGAGGATTCAGGTGAGACTGTGTCAATTGCGCCGCACAGCGCTGTCAGCGCGTTAACCGACATGTAATGCGGACTGAAGCAGAATTTGTCCTGTGTTTTGGCAAGGGTGCGACCGACGTCGAAGGCTGTCCTATAAGGCCCGTTCGACGCGGCAGTGACGCGCTGGGAAAACCTTTCGAGGTCGTCTAGCGCACGCAAGGTGTGTAGTTCCGCGCTGATGGCTTGGCATTCTGCGATATCTGTCAGATTGTACGCATGACCGTGCTCGAAGAGCGGTTCTGCCGCCGACCGCTTTGACTTCCAGGCTGTTACAAACGGCCGTTCGCAACGATCCTCAAGGTATGCATAGACAAAATTTGCCAACTCGACAAATTCCCCGACCGTGACCAATGTGTCAGGCTTCTTACTGATTAGGATGGACTTGAATCTTACAGTTTTTTCGAGCGCTTCGAAAACGGAAAGGCAATAAGCTCGTCGGATTGCTTCCTCGGGGGAGTTGGCACCTTCGAGAAACGCCAGGCGCCAGACCGGGCTCTTGAAGTTCTCACGAGGGATACCCGGTCCTACGAATGTTATGTTGCGCTTCTCGCAGAAGCTCATCAGGTAGCCGCAATCACGCGAGATCACCTGGTTGAGGCGCCAAATTAGGCTTCCTGCCGTCGTTGAGAAGAACAAACCATGATGTGCCATCTCATGCGTTTCAAGCAAATAGGCAAATCTGTCTTCGTCGCTCAATCCGCTCCACTGAGACTTGCGTTGAGAAAGCATACCGCCGGACATAACATCAAACACCCGTCTTGAGGTGTCGATGGAGTGTGCGACCGACGCAGCGAAGAAGGAGACGTCGTAGGAGCCGTCGCCATCAGAAGAAAGAATGTCATGATCAGGATGATGTAAATTCTCGTGCAACTTCCTTCAACTCCTCATCCGTGCTGTTTGAAGAGAGCTCAGCTTTTTTAGTGCCTTTTGATACAACGACTTTTTTATCAGGAAAGAGTTTGCGCAAAATCTCCCGCAGTAGGTTGAAGAACCCCGCTAGAGCGACCAGCCCACCGTTCTCCATGAACATGATCAGGAGCTGTAGTAACTCATTGTCCATGTTTAAGGTTTCAGTAGGGGCAATGACGCGAAATTCATCTGTATCGCCCGGCTCAGTCCTCTGTAATTCATGGGCGAACGCAATCGCTGCGTTTGCATCTTCGAATTCAATCGTTAGTTCGAGTTGTTCCACGGCAGCACTCTCCATTTTGCATTGCAGCCATAAAGATGTGCTATTTTGACTTGCGTGAATAGACCTCGTCTTGCTGATTGACGAAAAAATTGAATTCATTGGATGGAGTCGAAACGGACTTTTGTTGCGCCTCGATCAAACGACCGCTCAGGGCCGTTTGTCGACCAAATACTAGCCAAGATCGGCATCTATGTGTTGCGTCGACACACGACCGCTTCGAGCCCAAAGTTCTGGATGCTGTACAGCGAAACAGTGGCTGCTATCGACATTTTTCGTCGCTCAAATACGAATCGGAGAAACCGTATTTGGTTTGTATGTAGTGCCGTGCCAAAGCCTTTGTGATTTTGGCGGCGATAGACAATCTGTGTGTTTCGGATGACACATCTGCATCAGACGGATAGTCCTTGGATGCATGTGCGGCTGCAACGCGGCAATTCTTATGAATGTATTCTGCTATTGGTATGCTCTGTCTGCCGGCGTGGAAACGTTGCAGCAGTTCTGAATAGATATTTTTACATGCTTCGTCAAAAACGGCCGTGATCCATTCTTGTGTCTTGGGTCCGATTTCTCTTCGTCCGAATTCTTTGAAATCAGTTTCGATCACCTTGTAGAAACTAAGCATCTCCTGAGACGCTATCCCTGCTTCAGCAGCGTTGAGCCCTTCCCTGTAGTAGGAAAGACAATTCAAAAGCCGCTCATCATCTGGCAAGGAGCGATAGAACATCCAAGTCGTCATGGTGGAGAATGGCATATCACGCCTTGGCACGGCTACTGGTACCGGATTTCCGGACCACCCTTCGCGCAGGATAGCATGACGATCGTCACACCAGCAAAGGACGCTTAAAAAGCGGTTGAGTAGAGTTCTGGCGTCGTCTGTTTTGATAAGCTCGCCCTGTAGGTCAATACTGATCGAATACGAGTTTTCCTTGGTTTTTGGAAACAGTACGAAATGATGGCCACCGAACTCGATTCGCGTCGGATCCTTGGGCCAAGTGACCGTGGTATCGACGCCAAGGTTCAAGAACCTTGACCCTCTGCGCGCACCGAGGCGCTTGTGGAAGGCGTTGCGTTCCTCTTCTGTTTCATATTCACGCCAATCCGTTTCTAGTGATCTGTTGAAATGACGCGAAAGGTCGACGTCACGCTTTAATTTCTGAAAAAACTTTCGGTTGAGAACGAGTTGGCGGGTGTTGGTTGACAACGGTCGATCAGGGTCGAACGTCTTTTCGGCCCCAGGTGCAGCCAGCCTCACTGCGTATTTTGACACATATGAAGCGATCTTGCGTTGGCCATCTTCCTCGAAAAGCAGCTTTGCTCGGTACTCATCGTTTCCAGGAATACGGGCTATAGAAAGCGTGAGTGACACAAGGGCATTGCAGTCCTCATCTTTGCTGAGCAGAGCAGCCATTGCCTCACTGAGAGAGACCACCTCTCTAAACGACGCAGAGACGCCACCAACGGGCCGAAGATCGCTCATTATTAGCGCCACATGCCCAGCCCACTCGCTCAGCGTAGGCACATAGCCTAAAACGGCGCGTGCAATCTCATTGTTGGTGAGACGTTGCGCGGCCTTGTCTCGCCCACGCGGGATCTGCCCATGTCCGCGTAGGCTCTCAAATCGTTTTAGTGTTTCATCGTAAGATTGCTGTTCAGAAAGCTCAGGATGAAGAAGAAGTGACAGATTTTTGGCATACATGGGTATTCTTTAGACCGGCGTACATCTATCAGCAACTCGGCGAAGCAGACCTTTGCTATACCATCCCCTACAGTGGCTCTGGCCGCTCAGTGGACTTTGGCAGTGACGCAGACAACGCAGGCGCAACGAATGGCCGGTTCGGCGGGTTGCGCTGCGGCAGCGTATCAGCGAGTGAATGACCGGTTAGGGCCGGAAGCGCCGACGCATTCAGTGTCGCCGAATGCCAGCTACCCGCAATCGGAGCACGCAAACCGACAGACCCCTCCCGGCCCCAGAACAACCTTTCGCCCATCCGGCAACCAAAGCCCTCCCCGCCTTTAGAAGACGCCTCCCCTATTCCCCCAACCTCCCCAGCACGCCATCCGCGTCGAGCCCCGTCACGGCGCCCGCCATGCGTCCCCGCGGTTCCGAAAGACGCGTCTTGACGAATGCCTCGGCGATGTCACCCGGCGCGGTGCGCAGGAGGACGGAGGCGGTGAGCAGGAGGGCCGTGTGTTCGACGAAGGCGCGGGCATGGGCCTGGTCCGGCAGGCGGGGCCAGGCCTGCTGGTAGTCGTGCAGGGCCGACCGGTATCCGGCGCTCAGTCCCGCGCCGGCATCGAGTTCGAGACCGAGGACTTCCGCCGAGAGCGGCTGTTTTTCCAGGGTGCGGAGAGCGTCGAGGCAGATGACGTTGCCGGAGCCTTCCCAGATGCCGTTCAAAGGCGCCTCGCGGAACAAGAGGGGCAGCGGGGTGTCTTCCACATAGCCCATGCCGCCGAGAACCTCCATTGCTTCGGCGACCACCAGCGGGCAGAGCTTGTTGGACATGTATTTGGCAAGCGCCACGCCGATGCGGGCGAAGGCCCTGTCCTCCGGCCGGTGGCCGTCGAAGGCCCGGGCCACATGAAGACCGAGGGCGAGGCTGCCTTCCTGGTCGAGGACCAGATCGGCGAGCACGGTGCGCATCAGCGGCTGGTCGATCAGCCGCCGCTGGAACGCCGTGCGGTTTAAAACCCAGTAATGGGCCTCGGCGATCGCCGCGCGCATCAGGCCGGCCGGCGCCATCGCCGTGTCGAGGCGGGTATGGTGGATCATCTCGATGATCGCCTGGACGCCCCTGCCCTCCTCGCCGACCAGAAAGGCCAGCGCGCGCTCGTATTCGATCTCGGACGAGGCGTTGGAGCGGTTGCCAAGCTTGTCCTTGAGGCGCTGCAGGCGGATGCCGTTGCGTGTTCCCTCCTCCAGCCAGCGGGGCACGAGGAAGCAGGTCAGGCCGTTTTCCGTCTGCGCCAGGGTCAGGAACCCGTCCGACATCGGCGCGGAGCAAAACCACTTGTGACCCGTCAGGCGCCAGTCGTCGCCGTCCCGTTCGGCGCGGGTGCTGTTGGCGCGGACATCCGAGCCGCCCTGCTTTTCGGTGAGCGCCATGCCGAGGGTCGCGCCGGTCTTCGCTGACACGGGCCGCACGGACGGGTCGTAGTGCCGGGATGTCAGCTTATCCCGCCATGTGCCGAGGACGGGGTCGTCGCTTCCCGCGAGTGCCGGAATGCCGGCATAGGTCATCGTCAGCGGGCAGCAGTGGCCGGGTTCGACCTGGCTCGCCAGATAGACCATGGCGGCATGGGCCAGATGGCCGTGGCGGCGCCCTTCCCAGGCGATCGCCGAATAGCCCGCCGCGCAGGACGCCGCCATGAAGCGGTGATAGGCCGGGTGAAAGCGCACCTCGTCCAGCCGCCGCCCGCCCCGGTCGAACAGAACAAGTTCCGGTGAAAACCGGTTGGCGTCGCGCGCGGCCGAACGCATCTCCTCCGCGCCGATCAGCCGGGCGTAATCCTGAAGCGCGCCGCGCTCTTCCCCGCCGAGCTCGTTCAGATGCGCGCTGAGCGCGGGATCGCTCTCAAGCAGGTCGACATCGCCGCGCACGGGCGGCTGGTTCTCGACCCGGTGGGTTGCAAGCTCGGTTTCGGCGTTGCTCGACGTCATCTGCGGTCCTCCCTCGTGTCAGGATTATCGGACATCGCGGCGGAATTGGGGACCGGAATTCAGGTGTTTGTGCCGGACCAGAGCAGCACCGTCCCGGGCTTTTCAGCTCTGTCCCGGTCAGGAACCACGGCCAACCTCTCAATTACGCTACGGAAGATTTCTTTCGGCCGGAGGCACAGGAATGCCCGTGAGGACTTGATTGGCGCAGGAATCTCCTATGTAGTCATTGCAATCATACAGTTCAAAACTTTTGCAATGCAATCTTTGAGGGATCACCCCTCACCGACGGCAGGAAAATGTCCCCGAGGGCTGCGAACGGCCTGAAACCGCACTGCTCGGGACCGCCTCAAGAGAAGGAACAAGCAGAACGGCTAGCACGTCGTGAGGATTTCGAAGACAGCATTCTTCAGCCCGGCAGACGGGCTCCGACAGGGAGGAATTCGATGAGACTGCACGCGTTTTTCCTCGGAATAGCCGTTTCGGCTGTGCACATGACCCCTTCGCCGGCACAGGTGACCACCGATGCCGGCACGATCTCCCCTGAAAAGATCGAGCGGTTCTTCAACCAGCCCGGCTATTCGCCCTATGCGGGGCGAAAGTTCCCCACCCTGCCGCTCTGGGGCGAGCAGCACCTGCACACATCCTGGTCTCCGGATGCCTTTGCCGCCGGTACGCGGGTCGGGCCCGACGAAGCGCTGCGCTATGCCAAGGGCGCGGAGATCGCCTCGAGCACGGGACAGCCGGTCAGACTGTCCCGGCCTTACGACTGGATCGTGGTGGCCGACCATTCCGATTCACTCGGCGTGATTTCCAATGTCTACGACGGCGATCCGGCGCTGCTGGCCGATCCGGTGCTCAAGAAATGGCATGACGGCATGAAAGAGGGCGGAGCGGCCGCGAGCGCGGTGGTCATGGAGATGATCACCCTGCAGGGCGAAGGCAAGCTGCCCAAGGCCGTGACCGACAAGGACACGCAATTCGACATGTGGCGCAGGATGACGGAGATCGTCGAAAGCCACAATCAGCCGGGCACCTTCTCCGCGCTGATCGGCTACGAGTGGACCTCGAACTACGGCGGCGGCAACAACCTGCACCGCAACGTCATCTATCGCGACGGCAAGGCCGTGGCCGACCTGGTACGGCCGCTGACGACCTTCGACACGGAGCTGCCGAACGAGCTCTGGGACTGGATGGCCAATTTCGAGGACAAGACCGGCAGCCGTCTGCTCGCCGTTCCGCATAACGGCAACCTGTCGAACGGGCTGATGTTTGCGACCGAAACCCCGGACGGCAAACCCATCGACGCCGAATGGGCGATGAAGCGGGCGCGCTTCGAGCCGCTCTACGAGGTCACGCAGAGCAAGGGCACTTCAGAGCAGCATCCCTCCCTCGCCCCGGCCGACGAATTCGCGGATTTCGAGATCTGGGACAAGGGCAACCTCAACGTGGTGCCCAAAGAGCCCGGCATGATCGAGCGCGAATATGCCCGCGAAGCCCTGAAACGCGGCCTCAAGCTCGAAGGCGAGCTCGGCACCAGTCCGTTCAAGTTCGGCCTGCTCGGCTCCACGGACGACCACACCGGCATCTCCTCCGCCGAGGAGAACAATTTCTTCGGCAAGTTCCCTGCGAGCGAGCCGGGACCCGAACGGTCGACGGGCAACGCCTTCGATTTCGAGGGCCGCACCGTCAAGGACTGGCAGCTCGGCGCCTCGGGTCTGACGGCGGTCTGGGCCACGGAGAACACCCGCGCGGCGATCTGGGACGCGATGAAGCGCAAGGAGGTCTACGGCACGACCGGTCCGCGGATCTTCGTGCGGTTCTTCGGCGGCTGGGACTTCGTGCCGGAGGACGCGCTCGGACGCAACCCCGGCACCGTCGGCTACGGCAAGGGCGTGCCCATGGGCGGCGACCTGCCGCCTGCGCCCGACGGAACGGCCGCACCGACCTTCCTCGCCGCCGCGCTGAAGGACCCCTATTCCGGCAACCTCGACCGGATACAGATCGTCAAGGGCTGGCTCGACGCGACTGGCGAAACGCGGGAGAAGATCTTCGACATCGCCTGGTCCGGCGACCGCGCGCCCGATGCCAACGGCAAGCTGCCGCCGGTGGGGGACACGGTCGACGTGGAAAACGCCACCTGGACCAACACGATCGGCGCGCCGGAGCTGATCGCGGTCTGGAGCGACCCGGAATTCGACCCGTCGCTCAAGGCCTTCTACTACGCCCGCGTCATCGAAATCCCGACCCCGCGCTGGACGGCCTATGACGCCGCCTATTTCGAGGACGCGGATTTTGCCGAAGACGCGACGATGAAGGTGACCGAACGCGCCTATACCTCGCCGATCTGGTACACGCCGGGCGAGTGAACGGAGGAAATGATCCATGCGACCGTATCCCATGCTCGTCGGAGCCGCCTTCGTCGCCCTTCCGGTGCATGCACAGGATATCAGCGTTTCGAAGGAGGCGTATTCCACCCCTGAGCGGCCCTATTCGCCCTATGTGAATGACCATTATCCCCAGAACGTCTATTTCGGCGACACGCATCTTCACACCGCATGGTCCGCGGATGCAGGAATGGCGGGAGCGACGCTCGGCCCGGACGAGGCCTACCGCGTCTCGCGCGGCGAGGTGATAGAAAGCCAGGCGGGAGGTCCGTTCAAGCTGCTGCGGCCGCTGGATTTCGTGGTCGTGGCCGATCATGCCGAAAACATCGGCCTATCAGATTATCTGCTGCGCGGCGACCCGCTAGTCCTGCAATCGGATGCCGGGCGGCGGTGGGCGCAGATGATGAAGGAGGGCAACGGCTACAATGCCTTCATCGAATGGGTCGACGGCAACGGCCGGGCCGAAGACCAGATCGACAATCCGGACATGATGTCCTCGGTCTGGGAAAGGGTCGTCGAGAATGCCTAGAAATACTACCAGCCCGGCGTTTTCACCACATTCATCGCTTTTGAATGGACGTCCGGCCCGGGCGGCAACAACCTCCACCGCAATGTCATCTTCCGCGACGCGAGCGACCGGACCAGTCAGATCCTGCCGTTTTCGACCTACGACAGCGAGGACCCGGAGAAGCTGTGGGACTATCTGAAGACCTACGAGGAGAAAACCGGCGGCCGCGTTCTGGCGATCCCGCACAACGGCAACCTTTCCAACGGCATGATGTTCATGCTCGAAACCCTGGACGGCGAGCCCTTCGACGCGGATTACGCGACAAGACGCGCCAGGTACGAGCCCCTGGTGGAAGTCACCCAGCCGAAAGGCACGGGCGAGGCCCATCCGCTGCTTTCCCCCGATGACGCGTTCGCGGATTTCGAGATCATCGACGCCTCCAATCTCGCGGGCTCGGAAGCCAAGAAACCGGAAATGCTCAAGACGGAATATGCCCGTGAAGCCCTGAAAATCGGCCTCGCCGAAGAGGCGCGCATCGGCGTCAATCCCTACAAGTTCGGGATGATCGGCTCGACCGACGCCCACAACGCCATTCCCTCCACCCGCGAGGAGAACTGGTTCGGCAAGGCCTATATCGTCGAGCCCACGCCGCACAGGCGCGACGGCGTGCTGATCGAGAGCCAGATCGATCCGAAATACTCCATCTACGATATCGACCTGGGTGCTTCCGGCCTCGCTGCTGTGTGGGCAACGGAGAACACGCGCGAAGCGATCTGGGACGCGATGAAGCGCCGGGAGGTCTTCGCCACGACGGGCACGCGCCTGCGCGTGCGGGTCTTCGGCGGCTGGGATTTCGCCGAGGACGAAGTGAGCCGTTCCGATTTCGCCCGTGCGGGCTATGCGCGCGGGGTCCCGATGGGCGGAGACCTCCGCCCCGGTCCGGAGGGAACTGCTCCGAAATTCATGGTGCGCGCGCTCCGTGATCCCGACGGCGCAAATCTGGACCGGATACAGATCGTCAAGGGCTGGCTCGACGCCAACGGCGAAACGCGGGAGAAAATCTGGGATATTGCCTGCGCCGGCCGGGAGATTGTCGACGGAACCTGCGATGGCGCCGTGGGGAACACGGTGGATGTTGCCGGCTCCTCCTGGACCAACACCATCGGCGAGGCGGTCCTGGGCGGATATTGGGAGGACCCGGAGTTCGATCCCGGCCAGAGCGCCTTCTACTACACACGCGTGCTCGAGATTCCCACGCCACGCTGGACGGCCTACGACGCGAAGTTCTTCGGTATCGACATGCCGGAAGGAACGCCGATGACGGTCCAGGACCGCGCCTATACCTCGCCGATCTGGTACACGCCGGGCGGCTGAGGCGCATTGTCGCCCCGATAGGCCGGACTGCCGGGGAGAACAGAATTCGCGCCGCTCATCCCGGTGGCAACCCAGGTTGCCGCCGATTCAGCGCGTCGGAGGAATGTTCCAGACCTCCCAGACGGACGCCCCGCCGCAGCAATGTCCCAGATACCCTCACCGGCACTATCAACGGCAATCTCGCCTCAACGCTCTTCCAAAGTCGGGACCGCCTGTTCTAAAGTGCGCTTTCGGCAAGGGTGGCCTCCTATGGCTTTGGGCAGGTGAATGGATTCAGTTGATATTGCAATGGCGCTGACCTTCGTGGTGATCGCGTCCACTGTGGTTCTCTACGCCGTCGAGCGCTATGCGATTGAAGTTGTCGCGCTCGGATCCGTCACCGCCTTCATTGTCATCTTTTCCCTGTTTCCGGTCACCAAGCCCGATGGAAGCCAGGTGACGACGGGCGACTTCCTGGCCGGTTTTTCCAACCCGGCGCTGATCACCGTCATCTGCCTGCTGATCATCGGCCAGGGCCTGTTCCAGACCGATGCGCTGGAAGGACCGGCGAAGGCGATCGTGCGCATGACGCGCGGCCGGTCTCACCGGGCCGCGATCCCGATCCTTGCCGTCGTCGCCCTGCTCAGCGCCTTCTTGAACAACACGCCCGTGGTGGTGATGTTCCTGCCGATCCTGACCGCCGTCGCCGCCACCGTCGGGCAATCCCCCGCCCGTGTGCTGATGCCGCTGTCCTTCATCGCGATCCTGGGCGGCATGACCACACTGATCGGCTCCTCGACCAACCTGCTGGTGGCCAATTACGCCGCACAGAGCTCCGACCTGAAACTGCATTTCTTTTCCTTCACCCCCATCGGCCTGATTGTCGGGGGGACCGGGGCCATTTACGTCCTGTTCCTCATGCCCCGGTTCCTGAAGAGCCGCAAAACCATGGCGGAGGAATTCCAGGCGACCTCCGGCAAGCAGTTCATCGCGCAGATCGAGATCACCTACGGCCATCAGCTGGTGGGGGTTGAATCGGTTTCCGGCATGTTCCCGAAGCTCAAAGACATGACAGTGCGCCTGGTGCAGCGAGGCCAGAAGCCCATTCTGCCGCCCTTCGAGAACGTGGTTCTGTCGCCGGGCGATACGGTGATCGTCGCCGCGACCCGGGCCGCGCTCGCCAATGCGCTTGCCCGCCGGCAGCCGTTGATGGAAGCCGAGTCCGACGGCAACGGCTCCGGCCGCGAAGCTTCCGCCGCCGCGCCGGGGTCCATCAGCCTCGCGGAAGTGGTCGTCGCGCCCGCCTCGCGGCTGATGGGCAGGACTTTGCCGCAATCCGGGTTCTACAGCGAGACCGGCTGCCTGGTGATGGGCATTCAGCGGCGCAGCCGCATGCCGCGCATGGCGATGAACGACATCCGCCTGGAGGCCGGCGACGTGCTGCTGGTGGCCGGCAAGGAGGACGACATCGCCCGGTTGCGCGGCAACCGGGACGTCCTGCTGCTCGACTGGTCGACGGCGGAAGTGCCCCGGCGGCGCTACGCTCCGCATGCGCTGGTCATCTTCGCCTGCGTCGTCGCGCTTGCCGCCAGCGGGCTCGTGCCGATCGTTTCCACCGCGGTTGCGGGCACCTTCGCGATGATCGCCTCGGGCTGCCTCAACATCCGCCAGGCCATGCGCGCCATCGACAGCCGGATCTTCATGCTGGTGGGCGCGTCGCTGGCCGGGGCGGTCGCACTGGAAACAAGCGGCGGGGCGACGGCCATCGCCTCTGCGCTCGTCTACCTGTTGCAGGGCGCCTCCGCGCCGGTGATCCTGTCCGCCCTGTTCTTCATCGTGATGCTGTTGACGAATTTCCTGTCGAACAACGCGGCCGCGGTCCTGTTCACGCCGATTGCGATCAACCTGGCCAACCAGATCGGCCAGCAGCCGGAGGCCTTCGTGGTCTGCCTGATCTTTGCCGCCAACAGCTCCTTCGCCACGCCCATCGGCTATCAGACCAACCTGATCGTGATGGGGCCAGGGCACTACAGGTTTAACGACTTTGTCCGGGCTGGCACGCCGCTGGCACTTATTTTATGGTTGACCTTCTCACTGGTCGCTCCATGGTATTACGGATTGTAAGGCTTGAGATCTGGTCCTAAGTCATTTCCTGATGCAAAGAGACTGAAACCGGGTTCGCGGGAAAATTAAGGTGACACGGCACCCAACCGATCATCCGCAATTCTATCTGACGGCGCCTGCGCCCTGCCCCTATCTGGAGGGAAAGCAGGAGCGCAAGGTCTTCACGCATCTGGTCGGCCACAACGCACCGGCCCTCAACGAGGTTCTGACGCAGGGCGGTTTCCGCCGCAGCCAGAACATCGCCTACCGGCCGGCCTGCGAAAGATGCCAGGCCTGCATTTCCGTCCGGGTCCGCGTGGACGATTTCAAGTGGAGCAAGTCGTTCAAGCGGGTGTGGAAATCCGGAGCAGAGATCATCGGCGCGCGTCTGCCGCCCAGCCCCTCGGCGGAACAATACGACCTCTTCCGGGACTATCTGCAGGCCCGCCATGAAAACGGCGGCATGACGGAGATGAGCGTTCTCGACTATGCGATGATGGTCGAGGACACCCATGTCGAGACGCTGGTGATCGAATACCGGCGCCGGGGGCCCGACAGCTTCCTGACAGGCGCCGGACAGGGGCCGCTCCTGGGCGTCGCGCTCAGCGACCAGCTCTCCGACGGGCTCTCCATGGTCTATTCCTTCTACGATCCGGCCTTCACGCAGACGCCGCTCGGCACCTACATGATCCTGGATCACATAGACCGCGCGCGCAAATTGCGCCTTCCCTATGTCTATCTCGGCTATTGGGTCGAAGGTTCGGCCAAGATGGCCTACAAGGCGCGCTTCAAGCCGCAGGAACACCTGGGGCCGAACGGCTGGGTGGTGGTCGACGCGGAAGCCTATCTGCAGCAGCCTTAAGGAACCTGCTCAGCCTCAGGGAATGTGCCTGCGGATCTTCTCGAAGACCGAGCGGAACATGTCTTCGGTCAAGCGGCCGGTATTGGTGTTGTAGCGTGAGCAGTGATAGCTGTCGAAGAGCGCCATGCCGTATCCGGGCAGCTCGTGCTGCGCCCCGTGCGCGAAGGGAAATGCGGCGCGCTTGAGGTCCAGAGCCGTCAGGAAGGTCTCGTGGGCGATGCGGCCGAGCGCCAGAACCGCGCGGATCGACGGGTTGGCCGCCAGCGTGGCCAGCAGATAGGGCCTGCAGGTCCTGATTTCAGGTCCCGTCGGCTTGTTCTGCGGCGGAAGACAGCGCACCGCGTTGGTGATCATTGCCTCCTTCAGCACAAGTCCGTCGTCGGGCCGGGCCAGGTAGGTGCCCTCGGCGAAGCCGAAATCCAAGAGGGTCTTGTAGAGCAGGTCGCCGGCATAGTCGCCGGTGAACGGCCTGCCGGTGCAGTTGGCCCCCTTCATGCCGGGGGCCAGCCCGATGACCAGAAGGCGTGGCGACGGCGATCCGAAAGACGGCACCGGTGCATTGTGCCAGTCAGGATGAAGCGCCTTCAGCTCCTCGCGAAAGGCAACGAGCCGCGGGCACGCCGGACAGTCGAGCGGCGGATCGACCGGTCCCAGATCTTGAGATGCCGGGGACATCGATCAGTAATCGTCGTCCTCGTCCTCATCGTCCACGTCCGCAGGCATCTGCGGGCGCACCGGCCGCTCGGAAGGGTCACGGCCGATCTTGTTGGCGAGGCTGGCAAGATCGATGAAGTGGTCGGCCTGCCGGCGCAGATCGTCGGCGATCATCGGCGGCTGGGTTTTCAAGGTGGAGACAACGCTAACCTTGCGGCCCTTGCGCTGCAGGGCTTCGACGAGCGAGCGGAAATCGCCGTCTCCGGAGAACAGGACCACGTGATCGACGGAGTCGACCAGTTCCATTGCGTCGACGGCAAGCTCGATATCCATGTTGCCTTTCACCTTGCGGCGGCCGGCGCTGTCGACGAACTCTTTCACGGGCTTCGTGATGACCTTATAGCCGTTATAGTCCAGCCAATCGATCAACGGACGGATAGAGGAATACTCCTGATCTTCTATCAGCGCCGTGTAATAGTAGGCACGCAGAAGGTACGCCTGTCCCTGGAACTCTTTCAGCAAACGCTTGTAGTCGATGTCGAAGCCGATCGCCTTGGCTGTCGAATACAAGTTGGCTCCATCAATGAACAAAGCAACCTTTTCTCGAGCGTCAAACATCTTATTTGAAACCTTTCCGAGTGATATGCGCTGGGCGTCGAAATTGCGCCGTCAAATCCAGCTTCCCGCCACCGGACCAGACCATGCCAATACTACCAACAACACATATTTTGCTGCTTAGACGCCGCCAATTCTGCAGCTTCAAGCAGCTTATTGTTTTGTTTATCCCAACGGCCTTCTGATTCTTTATAGGACCGTTGTAAGTGCCCTACACCATTATATTGGACTGTCGCAACGCAAAAGCGAGGGAGCCGTTCAAAAAACGGGCAAATTTTCGGCCATTTGTAACTGCCCAAGCGTCAGAAAGTCGCCCCTGCCCCCAGATTCGACAAGGGGTTGCTTTTTCGAAACGCGAACACTATACGCTGGTTCTTCAAGTTCCTTAAGCCTATGGAGACGTCGAATGGCGCGCGTGACCGTCGAGGACTGCATCGACAAGGTCGAAAACCGGTTTGAGCTGGTGCTGCTTGCTGCGCATCGCGCTCGCATGATCTCTAGCGGTTCGCCGCTGACCATCGATCGCGACAACGACAAGAATCCCGTCGTTGCCCTGCGCGAGATCGCCGAGCAGACCGTCAGCCCGGAAGACATGAAAGAAGATTTGATCCACTCCCTGCAGAAATTCGTGGAAGTGGACGAACCGGAAGCGGAAGCCGTGCCGGTTGTGCCGTCCTCCGGCCAGCATCAGGTGACCCAGGTCAATGCGGTGGACGACAGCGCTGTCGAATTCGACCGCATGTCCGAAGAAGACCTTCTGCGCGGGCTGGAAGGCCTGGTTCCGCCGGAGCGGACCGACGACGTCTGATTTTTCGTCACAAGTTGGTCTGAAGCGCCGCCGGCCCCGCCCGGCGCTTTTGGCTGATTTTCTTTTGCCTGCTGACATCTCAGCCGGTTGCCAGGGTCGGTTGCGGCCATGATGCGTCAATACGAACTCGTAGAACGGGTTACGCGTTACAATCCGGAAGCAGACGAAGCCTTGCTCAACAAGGCATATGTCTACGCCATGCAGAAGCACGGCACCCAGACGCGCGCATCGGGCGACCCCTATTTCTCCCATCCTCTCGAAGTTGCCGCCATCCTGACCGATCTGCGTCTGGACGACGCGACCATCGCGGTCGCCCTCCTGCACGACACGATCGAGGACACGGACGCTACGCGGGCGGAGATCGACAGTCTCTTCGGCGAGGAAATCGGCAAACTCGTCGAAGGCCTGACCAAGATCAAGCGCCTGGATCTGGTGTCGCAGAAGGCGAAACAGGCGGAAAACTTCCGCAAGCTGCTGCTTGCCATCGCCGACGACGTCCGGGTTCTCCTGGTGAAACTGGCGGACCGGCTGCACAACATGCGCACGCTCCATCACATGCCGGAGCACAAGCGCGGGCGCATCGCCGAGGAAACCATGGAAATCTATGCGCCGCTGGCCGGCCGCATGGGAATGCATGACATGCGCGAGGAGCTGGAGGATATCTCCTTCCGCACGCTCAACCCGGAAACCTACGAGACCATCACGGACCGGCTCGTCGATCTGCGCGAACGCAACCGGGATCTTATCCTCGACATCGAAACCACGCTGACGGAGCGCCTGAGCGAACGCGGCATGGCCGCGGTCGTCAAGGGGCGGGAAAAGCACCCCTATTCCATCTTCCGCAAGATGCAGCGCAAGGCGATCGGCTTCGAACAGCTTTCCGATATCTACGGGTTCCGGGTGACCGTCGGCACGGTCGAAGCCTGCTACCGGGTCCTGGGCGTCATCCATACGACCTGGCCGACCGTTCCCGGCCGGTTCAAGGACTATATCTCGACGCCGAAGCAGAACGACTACAAGTCGATCCACACCACCATCGTCGGACCGTCCCGCCAGCGCGTGGAGCTGCAGATCCGCACCATCGCCATGGACAGGGTCGCCGAATACGGTATTGCCGCGCACGCGCTTTACAAGGACGGCGAGTTCGGCGGCCGCAACATCGCCCGCCACACGGAAGACTGCCGTGCCTTCGAATGGCTGCGCAGGACCACGGAACTGCTCGCCCAGGGGGATACGCCGGAAGAATTCCTGGAAAACACCAAGCTGGAACTCTTCCACGATCAGGTATTCTGCTTCACGCCCAAGGGGCGGCTGATCGCCCTGCCCCGCGGCGCGACGCCGATCGACTTCGCCTATGCTGTCCATACCGGTATCGGCAACACCTGCGTCGGCTGCAAGATCAACGGCAAGATCATGCCGCTGGTGACCGAACTCCACAATGGCGACGAGGTGGAGATCATCCGCTCGCCGGCGCAGACGCCGCCGCCCGCCTGGGAAGCCATCGCGGTGACCGGCAAGGCACGTGCTGCGATCCGCCGCGCGACACGGGAATCCGTGCGCAAGCAATATGGCGCGCTCGGCGAACACATTCTCAAACGGGCCTTCGCACGCGCCGACAAGGCCTATTCGGAAGACCTCCTCGACGCGGTGCTCGACGACCACCACCAGGCGAGCGTTGCCGATCTTCTGGCCGCCGTCGGCCGGGGCGATCTGAGCGCCCAGGTGGTGCTGAAGTCGGCGCATCCCGATTACCAGGACGAACGTGTCGCCATTTCCGGGCCGCCCATGGAAGAAGGCTGGTTCGGCCTGAAGCAGGGGCACGGCCTGAAGTTCCGTATTCCACCGGGAGACCTGGAAGACCACAAGCACGCCGCCGACCAAGGCGAGGAAAACGGCATCGGCCCCGCCTTGCCGATCCGCGGCCTTTCCGGCGACATTCCGGTCACATTCGCGCCCGATGGCGGCGCAGTGCCCGGAGACCGGATCGTGGGTATCTTGACCCCGTCGGAAGGACTGACCATCTATCCGATACAGTCGCCGGCCCTGAAGGAATTCGATGACCAGACGGAGCGCTGGGTGGATGTGCGCTGGGATATCGACGTCAACAATCCCGAACGGTTTCCCGCGCGCCTCGAAATCTCGGCGGCCAACGAGCCCGGCTCGCTGGCAACGATTGCCCAGGTGATCGGTGAAAACAGCGGTAACATAGACAATGTAAAAATGGTCCAGCGGGCGCCCGATTTCCACGAGATGATCATCGACCTGGAAGTGTGGGACCTGAAGCACCTGAACAGGATTATCAACCAATTGCGTTCCAAACCGAATGTTTCAAGCGTCAGCCGGGTCAACGGCTAGATCAACGGGCACTCGATCGGAATCGATTGAGTGTCTAAAAGTTGATCGCTATTTGAGAGCTGCAGCATCGCGTCGGCGATCGAACGAACGCAGGATGCTGCAGCCGCGCCTCAGATTAAAGGAAATCGTTTCATGACACGTGATGAAGTGCTGTCCCTGTTCCGCGAAGCCGGCGCGATCCTGGAAGGACATTTCATTCTGACCTCCGGCCTGCGCAGCCCGGTCTTTCTGCAGAAGGCGCGGGTCTTCATGTATCCGGACAAGACGGAAAAGCTCTGCAAGGCCCTGGCGGAAAAGATCCGGGCGTCGAACCTTGGCGAGATCGACTATATCGTCTCCCCTGCTCTGGGCGGCCTCATTCCCGGCTACGAGACCGCGCGCCATCTCGGTATTCCGGCCATGTGGGTCGAGCGGGAGGACGGCGAGTTCCGCCTCCGCCGGTTCGATCTTCCCAAGGGAGCGCGAGTGATTGTTGTTGAGGATATCGTGACGACGGGGCTTTCCAGCCGGGAAACGGTAACCTCGTTGAAAGCTCTTGGTGCTGAAGTTCTCGGCGTTGCCTGCCTGATCGACCGTTCCGGGGGAGAAGCCGACGCGTCGGTTCCGGTGATCGCGCTGGCGGAATACAAGGTTCCGGCCTACGAAGCCGACAATCTGCCGCCCGAGCTGGCCGCCCTGCCGGCGGTCAAACCGGGCAGCCGCGGATTGAGCTGAAAGTAATAAGGAGACACCCGCAAACCCATGCTGTTTCGCCGCAGACATAGGCCAACCCGCATCGAGCGCCTGCGCGTGGCTGTCTGGCCCCGAAACAGCTGGTCCCGGTCGACACGCTATTTCGGCAAGCGGGTGCTGCGGTTGACGGCGACGCCGCACGCCATTGCGCTCGGTTTTGCCGCCGGCGCCTTCGCCTCCTGCACGCCGCTGATCGGCTTTCACTTCCTGACCGCCTTCGCCCTTGCCTATCTGATCCGGGGCAACCTGATTGCCTCGGCCCTGGGAACCTCCGTCGGCAATCCGCTCACCTTCCCCTTCATCTGGGCCTCGACCTTCAAGATCGGCCAATGGGTCCTGCACGGACGGGCGCCGAAGGCCGATCCCCATCAGGTCCATGCCCAGTTTCAGCATGGCCTGTTCGAGAAGTCTCTGGAAGCGCTCTGGCCCATGCTCAAGCCGATGTTCATCGGCGCCGTTCCGCTCGGTCTCGTGCTCGCCTCCGTTTCCTACGTGATCGTCTTCAAGAGCGTCGAGGTCTATCAGCGCCGCCGGAGACGGGTCCTTGCCAGCAAGAGCAGCCGTCTGTTTCCGGCGCCGGGCACGGCGATGGAAGAGGACAACAGCGCTTGAAAAACCGCGCCTACCGGTCCATTTGAAAGTTCGGACCGGCGCGGCGGAAAACGGAGAACCCCGAGATCCGGCTTCGTCCGGAACGGTTTCTGCCTGTTTTATGAGGATATGGGGTGGGACAGGATGCCTCTCCCGCATTGCTTCCACTGGCCTGAGGGTCTAAGAGTCCCGCTGCGAAGCGGCTTTTCCCTCCTGATGCCAGCAAAACTTGTTTAAGGGATAATATGAGCGTGACGGAAAACAAAAAAGAAAAGGACAGCGGCCTTTATGAAACCGTGAAGGTTATCGTTCAGGCTCTGCTGCTGGCCCTGATCGTACGAACCTTTCTGTTTCAGCCGTTCAATATTCCTTCCGGGTCGATGGAAGACACGCTGCTTATCGGCGACTACCTGTTTGTCTCGAAATACAGCTACGGCTATTCCCGCTTCTCCTTCCCCTTCGGTCTGGCCCCGTTCTCCGGGCGGGTTTTCGCGTCCGAACCGGAACGCGGTGACGTGGCCGTCTTCAAGCTGCCGACCGATACGTCCGTCGACTACATCAAGCGCGTGATCGGCCTTCCCGGCGACACGATCCAGGTGACCGACGGCGTGGTCCACATCAACGGCGAACCGGTCAAGCGCGAGCGCATCGACGACTACATCGAACAGTCCCCGTCGGGCGTCATCCGCCGGGTGCCCCGCTACCGCGAAACGCTGCCCAACGGCGTGTCCTACGACACGCTCGACCTCACACCCCGCGGCCAGCTCGACAACACCCGCGAATACAAGGTGCCCGAGGGCCATTTTTTCATGATGGGCGACAACCGGGACAATTCCATCGACAGCCGGGTTCTGAGCCGGGTCGGATACGTGCCGCTTGAAAACTTCATGGGGCGCGCCGAAATCCTGTTCTTCTCCATCAAGGACGAGATCCCGGCCTGGCAGATCTGGACATGGCCCTGGAGCGTACGCTGGGAGCGGATCGGCCGGACGCTCTGAGGAGCCATCCGCCCGCTTCAGAGACAAGCAGGCCGCATGACCAAGAAACCGGACCAGAACCCCATTTCGGCCCTGAAAACGGCGCTGCATTATGATTTCAAGGATCTGGAGCTCCTGCGTGTAGCCCTGACGCACGCAAGTGCCCTGGCGCCTTCGGAAACGGTCTCGGGAAGCTATCAGCGCCTGGAATTTCTCGGCGACCGTGTGCTCGGCCTGGCGATCGCCTCCATGCTGCACCGGCATTTCCCCAAGGCGGACGAAGGCGAACTGGCGCGCCGCTTCAATCATATGGTCAAACGCGAGACCTGCGCGGAGATCGCCCAGGAGCTCGGCGTCGGCGATGCCATGCGCATCGGCCTCGCCGAAGCCCAGACGGGCGGGCGCAAGAAAACCGCGCTGCTTGCAGATATCTGCGAGGCCGTGATTGCCGCGATCTATCTTGACGGCGGCTTCGAGGCCGCCGAGGCGTTTGTAAAGCGCCTTTGGGAGCCGCGTATGCTATCCTGGTCGGGCCCGCTGAGGGACGCCAAGACCACGCTGCAGGAATGGGCCCAGTCAAGGAGCCTGCCGACACCGCGCTACGAGGTCACCGGCCGCGAAGGCCCCGATCATGCGCCGAGCTTCACCGTGTCGGTGATCGTGCAGGGCCTGGAGCCCGGCGAAGGCGCTGGCGGTTCGAAGCGGATCGCGGAACAGAACGCGGCTGAGGCCGTGCTGCGCCGGGAAGGCGTTTGGAAGGAATAAGGACACCTTGAGCGACAAAAACCAGAGTGGCGAACCGGCGGAGGAGGACGACGGTTTCCAGCCGCCGAAAGGCCGGTTCGATATCCCCCTGCCCGATCCGGTGGCCGCCATGCCATCGGACACGAAGGCCGGGTTCATCGCCCTGATCGGAGCCCCGAACGCCGGCAAGTCGACCCTGATCAACCAGCTCGTCGGCACCAAGGTCTCCATCGTGACCCACAAGGTGCAGACGACGCGGACCATTGTGCGCGGCGTGGCCATGCACGGCAAGGCACAGCTCGTCTTCATCGACACGCCCGGGATCTTCAAGCCCAAGCGCCGCCTGGACCGCGCCATGGTCGACACCGCCTGGGGCGGCGCGCGGGACGCGGACGTGATCGCGCTTCTGATCGATGCCCGCAAGGGTATCGACGAGGAAGTCGAGAGCATCCTCAAGCGGCTCTCCGGCCAGTCGGCGCCCAAGGTGCTGATCCTCAACAAGACGGATATCGCCAAGCGCGAAAAACTTCTGCAGCTTGCTCAAAAGGCCAACGAATACGTCCGGTTCGAGGAAACCTTCATGATCTCGGCGCTGACCGGGGACGGCACGCAAACCATTTTGGATTACTTCGCCTCCAAGGTGCCCGAGGGCCCGTGGCTCTATCCGGAGGATCAGCCGTCCGACCTGCCCCTGCGCATTCTTGCGGCCGAAATCACGAGGGAAAAGCTGTTCGAGCGGCTGCACCAGGAACTTCCCTATATCTCCACGGTGGAGACGGAGCGCTGGGAAACCCGCAAGGACGGGTCCGCCAGGATCGAACAGACCGTCTATGTGGAGCGGGACAGCCAGAAGAGCATCGTGCTCGGCAAGCGCGGCCAGACGATCAAGGCGATCTCCCAGGCCGCGCGGCAGGAAATCTCCGACATCATCGAGGCGCCGGTGCACCTGTTCCTGTTCGTCAAGGTTCGGGAGAACTGGGCCGACGACCCGGAACGCTACCGGGAGATGGGACTGGAGTTTCCAAAATAATTGGCGGAGCCGCGGGAATCCGCCAGACTGTCCGCCCTGATCCCTCTTAGAGGAAACGGCACTTGGAATGGACCGGGCGCGGGATTGTCCTGACCACCCGCAAACATGGCGAAAACGATGTCATTGCCGAGGTGCTGACGCTCGAGCGGGGCCGGCATCTCGGACTGGTGCGCGGCGGGCGCTCCAAACGGCATCGCCCGGTGCTGCAGCCCGGCAACGAACTGGACCTCACCTGGAAGGCCCGCCTTTCGGACCATCTCGGCCAGTTTCAGATCGAACCGTCCAATCTGCGCGCCGGCGACCTGATGACCAGCGCCGTCGGGCTGACCGGCCTTCAGCATCTCGCCTTTCTCCTCAGGCTCCTGCCGGAAAGGCACCCCTATCCGGGCCTCTTCAATGCCCTGACCGTGGTCCTGGATCACCTGGGCTCGGCGGAAACGGCCGGCGCCCTCTTGATACGGTTCGAACTGGAGCTGCTGAGCGAACTCGGGATCGGCCTCGATCTGTCCTCCTGCGCGGCGACCGGAAGCCGAGACGATCTGGCCTATGTCTCGCCGAAATCGGCACGTGCGGTCAGCCGCGAGGCCGGACGGCCCTATCACGACAAGCTGCTGCCGCTGCCCTCCTTCCTCCTGGACGGCCAGCGGCAGGCCGGCAGCGAACTGACCTGGACCGATATCACGCAAGGCTTCGAGCTGACGGGCTTTTTCCTGAGCCGCCACGTTCAGGAACGCGGCGGCAGCGACAGCGGCACCCGTTCCCAGGTCCTTAGCGCCCTGGAAAAACGCTACCGCGCGGACTTCCCCTGGAATTTCTGAATTCCCTCAGCGCTCGGCTTGAAGAGAGCGCCAGACGTATTCCTGTTGAGGACCGGAGTAATAGATATCCTTCGCCACGCCGGTGACGTTTCCGATGGGAACAGGACCCACCTTCTGCCAGATACGGCTGTCGACGGAATTGTCCCGGTTGTCCCCCAGGACAAACACGTGACCTGCCGGCACTTCAAACACCGGCGTGTTGTCGAGAGCCCCTTGAGGCGTAAGGTCTATGACCTCGTAATAGCGGCCATTCGGCAGTGTCTCCCGAAACTTGCTGACCGTGACTTCTTCTCCGCTTTCGCGCTTCTGCTTGAGGTCGTCGGTTTTTACACGTTCAAGAGGCTGGTCGTTGATATAGACCTCACCGTCCTTCATCTGAATACGCTCGCCCGGAAGCCCGATCAGCCGTTTAACGTAGGTGGTGCGGTCATCTTCGGGAAGGAAAAATACGATGAGATCGCCCCGATCAGGTGAGTATTCTTCCCCAAAGAGGGGAAAATCCTGCCGGACAAAAAACTTGTCCCCGACATGGAGTGTCGGCAGCATGCTGCCGCCGGGCATGTCGTAAGCTTTTGCACGCAGTAAATAAAAATCTTTTGAAAACAACAGCGCACCCAGAGCAACAAGAACGACAATTACAATGGCAGGCGCAACAAAGGTCTTGCGCTTCATGGTTTCAATCTCCTCCCTGAATCCGTCTTGTGTTGGCTACCCACGAAACCCGGACAATTTTACCAAGGCTAATTCCAAAGAGCGTGACATTCAATTTCCGGTTCAGGCTGGTACCGGCAACCACCGATGCCCGCAGTGCTCGATGTTTCACCGTATTTCGGTTGCCCCTGCTTTACCGCCCAAAGGACCGGAACCGCACATTCAACTCCTCGCTGCTCGAGGGGCGGAAACCGGTACACGGATTTCCCGGCTGCCCAATTCTGTCACAATGGTCCGATTAGCCCACAGCCAGAGCGAAATCCGTTGAAAATCCGCCGATCCCGGCCGTTCGGCGGCAGAAGCGAATTGCGCTGATTGCGTGAACCGGCTAGCAAGCTGATATGGGAAAAGAGACGACACTACCGCCCGGCGGCATTGAAGGCATCAACCTGAAGGACGCGCTGGAAGAGCGCTACCTGAACTATGCCCTGTCGACGATCATGCACCGGGCGCTACCAGACGTGCGCGACGGCCTGAAGCCGGTGCACCGGCGCCTGCTTTATGCCATGCGGCTGTTGAAACTCGATCCGGGCTCGGGCTTCAAGAAATGCGCCCGCGTGGTCGGCGACGTGATCGGTAAATACCATCCGCATGGCGACCAGGCCGTCTATGACGCGCTCGTGCGTCTTGCCCAGGATTTCGCGCAGCGCTATCCGCTGATCGACGGCCAGGGCAACTTCGGCAATGTGGACGGCGATAATGCGGCCGCGATGCGCTACACCGAAGCTCGCATGACCGACACGGCCCGGCGGCTTCTGGACGGCCTGGACGAGGACGCCGTCGATTTCCGCGAGACCTATGATGGCGAGGACAAGGAACCTCTGGTCCTGCCAGGCGGGTTTCCCAATCTTCTGGGCAACGGCTCCTCGGGCATTGCCGTCGGTATGGCGACCTCGATCCCGCCGCACAACGCTTTCGAGCTGTGCGAAGCCTGCCAGCATCTGATCAAGAATCCCAGGGCGGAAGTCGACGAGCTGCTGGAATTCATCCAGGGGCCGGATTTTCCGACCGGCGGTCTGCTTGTCTCCGATCAGGGCTCCATCCGGGAAGCCTATGCGACCGGCCGCGGCAGCTTCCGCATCCGGGCGCGCTGGGAAGTCGAGGATCTCGGACGCGGCCAGTGGGCGATCGTCGTCACCGAAATTCCCTATCAGGTGCAGAAATCGCGCCTGATCGAGAAAATCGCCGAGCTGCTGACCGCGCGCAAGCTGCCGCTCCTCGACGACGTCCGGGACGAGTCCGCGGAAGACATCCGCATCGTTTTGGTGCCGCGCTCGCGCAATGTCGACGCCAACATCCTGATGGAGTCCCTGTTCAAGCTGACGGACCTGGAAAGCCGGTTCTCGCTGAACATGAACGTTCTGTCCATGGGCCGGGTGCCCAAGGTCATGGGCCTCAAGCAGGTCCTCAGGGAATGGCTCGATCACCGCAAGGAAGTGCTGATCCGCCGCTCCGAATACCGGCTCGGCCAGATCAACCACCGGCTGGAAGTCCTGGAAGGCTATCTGGTCGCCTATCTGAACCTGGACGAGGTGATCCGCATCATCCGCGAGGAGGACGATGCCAAGGCGGAACTGATCCGCACCTTCGAGCTGACCGACGTCCAGGCGGAAGCCATTCTCAACATGCGCCTGAGATCCTTGCGCAAGCTGGAAGAGATGGAAATCCGCAAGGAGCACACCAAGCTCACCGAGGAGAAGGACGACCTCACCAGGCTGCTCGGTTCCGACGCCCGCCAATGGACCAAGATTTCCAAGGAAATCGGCGAAATCTCCAAGGTCTACGGGCCGGAAACGGATATCGGCAAGCGCCGCACCGACAAGGGCGAAGCGCCCGAAGCGGACCTGGTCGACATCCAGCAGGCGATGATCGAAAAGGAACCGATCACCGTCATCATTTCCGAAAAAGGCTGGATCCGCGCGCTGAAGGGCCATCAGGCGGATCTGTCGGCCCTGTCCTTCAAGCAGGGCGACAAGCTGAAGCTGTCCTTCCACGCGGAGACGACGGACAAGATCCTGGTGTTCTCCACCGGCGGCAAGTTCTTCACGCTCGGCGCCGACCGCCTGCCGGGAGGACGCGGCCATGGCGAACCGATCCGCCTGATGGTGGAAATGGACGAAGCCCAGGACGTCGTGAACGCCTTCGTCTACAAGCCGGGCCGGACGCTCTTGCTTGCAAGCACGGAAGCGCGCGGCTTTATTGTTCCGGAAGACGAGATCGTCGCCAACACGCGCAAGGGCAAGCAGGTTCTCAACCTGACTGCCCCCGTCGAAGCCACGATCTGCGTGGAAGCCACCGGCGACCAGGTGGCGATCATCGGCGAAAACCGGAAACTGCTGGTCTTCCCGGTCGCCCAGATCCCGCAGATGGGACGCGGACGCGGCGTGCGCCTGCAACGCTACCGGGACGGCAACATTTCCGATATCCGCGTCTTCAAGGGCGAAGAGGGCCTGACCTGGACCGACAGTTCCGGCCGCAGCTTCACCCGTACGCTGGATGAGCTCGCCGACTGGCGCGGCGAACGCGGCCAAGCCGGACGCCTGCCGCCGACCGGCTTCCCGCGGTCGAACAAGTTCGGTTCGGGCAAACTCTAGCGAATAGCCTCTAGGCTGGTGTGGCGGTGCAAAGGTGCCGCCAATGACCCGGTGTCATGCCGTAGGCGCGCTTGAAGTGCCGGGTCATGTGGCTCTGGTCGGCAAAGCCGCTCTCGGCTGCCGCCTCTGCGAGCGCCCCTCCCCTTGCCAGGATCGATTTGACCCTGTCCAGCCGGCGCATGACCAGATAGCGGTGCGGGCTTGTGCCGAAAGCCGTCCTGAACTGCCTGGAGAGCGTGAAACGATCCATATGCGCGATCTTTTCCAGATGCTCCATGCGGATCGTCTCGCCGCAGCTCTCCTTGAGATATTCCGCGCATTGCCTGAGCGCCGGGAGGTCGAAGGCGGTTGAAGGTGTTTTCCGGTCGTCGGCATAGCGGCGCAGGCATGCGGCGAGATCCGCAAGCAGGCTGTCACGCTTGAACTCCCCCATCTCGCGATCGATGTCCTGCAGAGCGTCCGTCAGATCCCGCTGGAAGCCCCGGTCGGAGATCACGGGGGACGCGACGAACGGCAGGGCCGGTTGTCCCGCCGGGGGGAGCGCTTCGGCGATCAGTTCCGGAGGAATATAGATCATCCGGTAGCGCAGCCCGCGCTTTGTCCCCGCCCCGCCGTCGTGGAGTTCGTCCGGGTGAATGACGATGATCTGCCCGGGCAGCGAGGCCCGCTCCTCTCCGCGATACCGGAACCTCTGAACGCCGCTCAGCGTCAGCCCGATCGCATAGGTATCGTGGCGATGCGGCTCGAAGCCGTTGCCGCGGAACTGCGCCTCGATCCGGTCGATCCCGCGCTCGGAAGGCGACGTCCGGATCATATCGCGGCCGGTTTCGCACGAACGTTCAAGACCGGCCGCCCCGGCGGCCTTTAGGTTTGCCGACTTCCGATCCTTTTGAAACCCCCGCGTGGAGTTGTTGTTCATGTTCGAAACCAAATTCGTCGTTGTTGTCCGCGAAGACCTGGCCGTCTGGCAGAAGCTCAACGTCACGGCCTTTCTCGCGACAGGCATCGCGGCGGCGAAACCTGAAATTATTGGAGAAACCTACCGCGACGCTGCGCAGAATGTCTATCACCCGATGAGCGTCCAGCCGATCATCGTCCTCAGCGCAGATGCTGAAACCCTGGGCAAGATCCATCAGAGGACGCTTCAGCGTGGCGTTCCCGCCAGCCTCTATATCGAAGAGATGTTCACGACCGGCCATGACAGTGCCAACCGGGAAGTCTTCGCGAAATTCGCGCCAGGCGACGCGAAGGTCGTCGGTCTCGCCTATCATACCGACAGAAAGATTGCGGACAAGATTTCAAAGGGCGCGCGCATGCATGGCTAAGCCGAAATTTCCGTCAAAAGTCCGGAACATCCTGCGTTCAAGCGAACGCAGACAAGATGCGCGAGCACTTGAAGATCGATCACCTTTTGGACGTTCAATCGATTCCGGTTGAACGTCCGTCGATCTGAGCAATTGCCTCTCGACGGATCGGCCGCCGGGAGGCAATCTGTGCAGACAGGACGACTTCGGAGGACCAAATGATCGGTGCTTTCACGCTCAACGCCAGGCGGCTTAGCATGTTTGAAATCCGCAAGGCGGCTTCATGAACTCCGGCACTCATCCACAGTCCGCACGCCCTACACCTTTAAAACGCGAAGATTTCATCGCTTTCATGGAAATCCCCACCCGGTGGATGGATGTGGACATCTACGGTCACGTCAATAACGTGCAGTATTTGAGCTTTTTCGACACGGCCGTAAACGGCTGGTATGTGGCGAATGATATTCTTGATCCGGCAAACAGTTCCGAAATCTTTCTCGTGGTCGAAACCGGCTGCCATTACTTTAGCGAGCTAACCTTTCCAACCTCCGTCACCGCAGGCCTGAAGATCGAAAAACTCGGCTCCAGTTCGGTGATTTTCCGCATCGGCCTGTTTTCCGCAGACGACCCGGAAACGGCTGCTCATGGACGCTTCGTTCATGTCCATGTGGACCGCATTTCCCGGCGCCCAACGCCAATTCCCGAACAGAAACGGAAGGCTCTGACAAGTTTGACGGCTTAAAAAGCAGGTGCTTTTCCGGCTAACCGGTTTTCAGCGAAGAACCACAGGTGTTGCACAGGAAATGCTTTGGAAAAAGAAATGCACTACCCACAGATGGTGCACAGACAATTCACAGCTTATGCGCTGTTTCTCAACAGCTTGCGCACAGGCTCCGGGTGTTCGGACTGAGCGGCAAGTGAAGCCGGTCGTTAACCCAAGTTCTTCATAAGACGCGACTTCTCGCGCTGCCAGTCGCGCTTCTTTTCCGTCTCGCGCTTGTCGTGCAGCTTTTTCCCCCGGGCAAGGGCAAGCTCCAGTTTCGCGCGGCCCTTGTCGTTGAAATAGAGCTTGAGCGGAACAATTGTCTTGCCTTCCTTCTGGACGGCACCGGCCAGCTTGCCGATTTCCCGCTTGTGCAGGAGCAGTTTGCGCGGCCGGCGCGGCTCGTGGTTGAACCGGTTCGCCTGAAGGTACTCGGGTATGTAGACGTTGTAGATCCAGATCTCGCCGCCGTGCTCTGCCGCGTAGGATTCGGCGATATTCGCCTTGCCGTTGCGCAGGGATTTGACTTCCGTTCCCTTCAGCTCAATCCCCGCCTCCAGCGTATCCTCGATCTCGTAGTTGAACCGGGCTTTCCGGTTGTCGGAAATGATGGTCCGTCCCGGAACGCCCCCTTTTTTCGGAGCCATTTTTGTCCTTTTAGGCGGTGAGCCGCCTGCTTATCCTTCGCTCAGTTGATCAGACCGGCATGGGCCATCGCATCGCGGATCTCCGCACGGGCGCCTTCGGAAACCGGCACCAGCGGCAGGCGCAGTTCTTCACCGATCTTGCCGAGCAGGGAGAGCGCGTATTTGGCACCGCCCGGGCTCGGTTCCAGGAAGAGCGCGCGGTGCAGCGGCGCCAGCCGGTCCTGATATTCCAGAGCCTTTTTGAAGTCCCCTGCCAGGGTCGCGGCCTGAAACTCAGCGCACATGCGCGGCGCGACATTCGCAGTCACCGAAATACAGCCGACGCCGCCATGGGCATTGAAAGCGAGCGCGGAAATGTCCTCCCCGGAGAGCTGGATGAATTCCGGCCCGCACAGATGGCGCTGACGGCTGGCCTTCGCCATATCTGCGGTCGCGTCCTTCACGCCCTTGATGTTCTCGCAGGTCTCGAAAAGTTCCGCCATGGTTTCCGGCGTCATGTCGATGACGGACCGACCCGGGATATTGTAGATCAGGATCGGCAGGCCAACCGCGTCGTTGACTGCCTTGAAATGCGCCTTCAGACCGGCCTGGTTCGGCTTGTTGTAATAGGGCGTGACGATCAGAAGACCATCGGCGCCCGCCTTTTCGGCATGCTGGGCGAAATCGATCGCTTCGAACGTGTTGTTGGATCCGGCGCCGGCAATGACCGGGACACGGCCCGCGGCCGCTTCCACGCACAACTCGATCACACGCTTGTGCTCGTCATGGGTCAGCGTCGGACTCTCGCCGGTCGTGCCGACCGGAACAAGTCCGGTGGATCCTTCCGCGATCTGCCATTCGACAAACTCCTGAAACCGTTTCTCATCGAGCGCTCCGTCCTTGAACGGGGTAATCAGCGCTGGAATGGAGCCTGTGAACATCTCGGTTTCCTCTTGGATGAAGCTTGTTATGGCTGCGAATTGAACGTTACCGGTTTTCGATGGAGGCGCACCATACTCATCTGCCGGACAACGGGCAATGCTCCCATCATCATTCAGGCCCGGCTTCGCGACTTTTATTGCCTCCATTGCGCTTTTTGGGCGACACCTGCGACACCATAGATGCGGCAATCAAGGCTCTTCCTATTGGCAGGTTCAACCAAACACCCCTATTCTCAAGAAAAAGAACTTACGGATGGAAACGCCAAGGGAGATCCCCATGATACCTGCGCCCCGGGAAGCGCGGCCTAGCCTTGCGTCCGATCCTGCCCTGCCGCAGAGGACATTCACCTGGAAGAGCTCCGACGGGCTCACCCTTGCCGGCCGCGAATGGCTTCCTGGCCCCTCTGCTTCGGAGCGGCACCCAAACGCCATTCCCGTTGTCTGCCTGCCGGGATTGTCGAGAAATACACGTGATTTCAATGAACTCGCTGAGTATCTTCAAGCTGCAGGCCATCATGTGATCGCCCTCGATTACCGCGGCAGAGGACAAAGCGACTGGGATCCCGACTGGCGGAACTACGACATAACCGTCGAGGGAAACGATATTGACGCGGCGATCGAGCATCTGGGGCTGAAACGTTTTGCGCTCCTCGGCACTTCAAGAGGCGGATTGCACGCACTTGCCATGGCCAACCGGTATCCGGCCGATCGCATGGCGGCGGTGATCTTCAACGACGTCGGGCCGCATATCGAGATGCGCGCCATCCACCGGATCGCCGCAACGCTCGGACACAGAATGAACAACGCGTCGCTGGAGCAAGTGGCCGACAACCTGCAGCACACGATCGGGCACCAGTTTCCCGCCTTCGAGCAGAAAGACTGGCACAAACTGGCGGGTCAACTCGCTTCCGACCGCGAAGGCCAGGTCGTGATGGATTACGATCCCGCCCTTGCCCATCAACTGGCGAGTCTCGACGACGCCACTCCCCTGCCGGACCTCTGGCACCTCTATGAGAAGCTGGCGGACCGGCCTGTCCTTATCCTGCACGGCGAGCATTCAGATCTTCTGAGCGAAGACACCTGCCGGCGCATGCTGGAGACTCATCCGCACGCGCACCTGAAGACGATTCGAGGTCAGGGCCACGCTCCGGTGCTCTGGGAGGCGGAAACACTTGAAGACGTTGCTAAATTTCTGAAAGACCTGTGATCCGAAGCAGCTTAGCGGTTCGCACCCGGTGCAGCGGTTCATGGATCGTGTGAAGTTCCATGAGGGCTGACCCGGCGCGTAAATGCGGCCGACAGAACCGTCTCAAGCCAGGAAACCGGCATCCAAACAAAACCATTTTCAGCAAAACGGCAAAAGAAAACCCGGCGTTTCCGCCGGGTTTTCCATCAAACCTCTTGTGAGGAATGATTAGAAGGTGCGCTGCATACGAACACCGAAGAGGAGTTCGTCTTCGTCACCAACGGTGTCGGTGTCGGTGTTGGCGTAACCAACGTCAGCACCGAGGAGGAAACCGGAGACCGGCTCCCACTGGACGGAACCGTCGATGGCCCAACGGGTGACGTCGTTCAGGCCGGAAGCGGCGTCGATGTCAGAGTAGGAACCGTCGAGGGCCAGACCGATGGTGGACGTTGCCTGGATGTAGGCACCAGCGGACAGGGACCAGCCGGTGGAGTTGTCGCCAGAACCGTTTGCATCGAAGACGCCAGCCTGGTTGCCCATGTAGGACAGAGCGCCGTCAGCATAGAAGCCCTGGAAGAAGATGTTGGAACCCGGGGTAACCATCGGCAGGTTGACGGCAACGCCGGCACCGACTGCCCAGCCCAGATCATCTTCACCGTTGCTGGTGTTGACGCCGTTGATTGCTGCGGACGGATAGACCTGATGCAGAGCACCGGAGATCTGTGCAGAACCCCAGCCCTGGGAGATGCCGAGAGCGGCAACGATGTCCGGCATGCGGGTACCGCCGTAGACACCGGAGGTGGACTCACGGCTGGACCGGTCTTCGAGAGCGATGGTTGCGGACAGGCCGTTGCCGAAGGCAGCGGTGTAAGCAATCTGGTTCAGAGTGGTATCCGACCAGTCACGGCCGACGACACCCATGAATGCCTGACCGGTGAAGATGTCGAAGTTCGAACCCAGACGACCAGCGGTCAGACCGCCCCACTGGATGTAGGCGTTGTCCATACGGAAGATGGAGTTGTCGCCGTTCAGAGAGTCACCGTACATGGAGACGTATGCGCGCAGGGTACCGAATTCGGTAGCGGTGCGGGCATCGAGGTACAGGTAACCACGAGCCAGCCAGGAGTAGCCGTCGGAATCGCGGTTGCCCCATGCACCGTCGTCCAGAACGTTGTTCACGACGAACTGGGTACGGACACGGCCGCCGACACGCAGGCAGGTTTCGGTGCCCGGGATGTAGTAGAAGCGTGCGCCGTAAGCGTCACAGACGCGAACGTAGTCAACCGGCTCCGGAGCAACCGGAAGGTCGGCTGCCTGAGCGGTGGTAGCGGCAGCAGCAGCTGCGGCGCCGAGCATCAAGCTCTTGAGTTTCATTTCTGACCTCCAATCAGTCATATCAATCGGCACTAAAAAGAAGCGCCATTGTCCCCGCGAATTGATTCTGTGTTTGCCACCGACCGGAGGTTGGACGTCCGAGGCATGCAAACCAGTGCGGCTCGAAGCCGCTCGCAAGGATGACCATACGCATCCGGTTTCCCGGTTCAACATCGAAAACGCGCTCCCCCTGCCGCTGGGGCTGTTTTCAAAAACCGGTGTTGCCCGAATGTCACAAAAACGGATCGGAAATTTAGAAACTGTTAGGAAACAGAGGCCGGAAGGGTGTGTTCGGGCCGTAACAGGCGCTTCGGCGCAGCCTGGAATCCGCCCTTCTCTGTCGCCCTTTACGGAGAATCAGAAAAGGGGACGGCCCGGCAGATTGGAGCCTGCCGGGCCGCATGACTGACTGGAGTTCAGAGTTTCTCAGTCAGTTTCTTATCAGCTGATTGGAGCCAGCTGATTAGAAGGTGCGCTGCATACGAACACCGAAGAGGAGCTCGTCTTCGTCACCGGTGTTGTCGTAGTCGGTGTTGGCATAACCAACGTCAGCACCGAGAAGGAACCCGGAGACCGGCTCCCACTGGACGGAACCGTCGATTGCATAACGGGTGACGTCGTTCAGGCCGGTAGCTGCGTCGATATCGAGGTAAGAACCGTCGAGGGCCAGACCGATCGTGGACGTTGCCTGGATGTAGGCACCAGCGGACAGGGAGTAGCCGGAAGACAGGCTGCCGGAACCGTTGCTGTCTGCAACACCGCCGAAGGTGGTGATGTAGGCGAGAGCGCCGTCACCATAGAAGCCCTGGAAGAAGATGTTGGAGCCCGGGGTAACCATCGGCAGGTTGACGGACACGCCACCGCCGACTGCCCAGCCGATTTCATCTTCGCCACCGGTGTTGGTGCCGTTAGCGGCCGCATCCGGATAGACCTGATGCAGAACACCGGAGAGCTGTGCGGAACCCCAGCCCTGTGAGACGCCGAGAGCGGCAACGACGTCCGGCATGCGGGTGCCGCCGTAGTTCACAACGCCGCCACCAGCAGCAGAGCCGGTAACTTCACGGCTGGAACGGTCTTCAAGAGCGATGGTTGCGGACAGGCCGTTGCCGAAGGCAGCGGTGTAGGCGATCTGGTTGACGGTCACGTCAGACCAGTCGCGATCGACGACACCGATGAAGGCCTGACCGGTGAAGATGTCGAAGTTCGACGTCAGACGGCCAGCGGTCAGACCGCCCCACTGGATGTAGGCGTTGTCGAGGTCGAAATCCGAGTTGTCGCCATTGAGGGAGTTGCCGTACATGGAGACGTATGCGCGCAGAGTACCGAATTCGGTAGCGGTGCGGGCATCGAGGTACAGATAACCGCGAGCCAGCCAGGAATAGCCGTCGGAATCGCGGTTGCCCCATGCACCATCGTCCAGAACGTTGTTCACGACGAACTGGGTACGGACACGACCGCCGACACGCAGGCAGGTTTCGGTGCCCGGGATGTAGTAGAAGCGTGCGCCGTAAGCGTCACAGACGCGAACGTAGTCAACCGGCTCCGGAGCAACCGGAAGGTCGGCTGCCTGAGCGGTGGTAGCGGCAGCAGCAGCTGCAGCGCCGAGCATCAAGCTCTTAAGTTTCATTGTGACCTCCAAAGTCAATTTTTGATGGAGCCGCACCACAACCTCAAAAGGCTCGGCCGGCCCCGTCCCCGCGATTTCATAGAAAAATGACCGGACAACAATTCGCGATCATTTTTACTGGCGATTACTCGCGTCGCAAGACCTTACAAAACAGACCCCAGCCGGCACAGCAAGCCTAAAACCAGCCTTCTTCGAACTCTTCGCTCCGGCTGTGCCATTTCAGCAACATATTGATTTGACTCGCTTTTTTTAATTTTCACAAGTTGAATTCGACACATTCCCGCCTCATTTAAATTGAAATTCCATGACTACACCGTTTAGTGTAAAGAGATATCAGAAAAAGATGAATCCAGCTGAATCGAATAGGCTTTTAATGCTTGTTTAGATGAATCTACTGAATCTAAATCGGAGGTTGTACTTTATATATATTGTTCACTTTTTTTGTTACTTATATTCATAACTTGCATCTTAAATCTTCTTGTGAAGAGATAATCTTGATCAAGTTTAGCTATTCGAAATCTGATGGTTTCACCAACGTGAAAATAACGTAGAATTTCCGTTGGGATAGAATTGGAAAAAAGCATTCCTTGCGGTGCAGCATCCATGACTAGGAAACCTCGGTGCAGGGAAAAGTCTTTTTCAAAGCCTCTCACCGGACCTTGAGGCCGCGTCTCGCGACTTGACGGCGGACATCCGGCCGACCTCCCAGAAGCCTCCCTGGGCTGCTCAACTAGGCTAGCGTGGGCTTGGGGACGCCCCATGGCGTGATTCGCGCGCGGCCATGTGAGAAGTGCCCCCGCGCAGGGCGATGCCCCTTTCACAGCCTGAAGCGAGCGGAAATCGTTCCTGCGACGCTATTTTTCAGAAAGGGAATTATCGAGGCAAACCGGGGCCGGCTTTTTGTCCATAAGCGTCCGGAACCGGCAGGTGCCGGGCTAGGAAGGGCCAGGGAAGGCTTGCAGGAGGGGGCCGGAGGGGCGGACGGGGCTCCTCCCCGCATGATCCGTTCAAAGCGTTTCCTCGCAAAGGAAAACGCGCCACAGCCAATGAGCCGGCGACAGGCAGATGCACCGCTCGCCCAGTTCGCCGGAGGAAAGGCAAAAGGCGGAAGGCAAAACGGGGACGGCCCGGCAGATTGGAGCCTGCCGGGCCGCATGACTGACTAGAGGATCAGAGATGATACTCAGTCAGATTCTAATCGGGTGATTAGAAAGTGCGCTGCATACGAACACCGAAGAGGAGTTCGTCTTCGTCACCAACGGTGTCGGTGTCGGTGTTGGCGTAACCAACGTCAGCACCGAGGAGGAAACCGGAGACCGGCTCCCACTGGACGGAACCGT
>Ga0207774_100183_pt1 | contig 45916 bp, 34 predicted proteins | sample TtaePargueraPR_13_FD_187754 | JGI IMG/M metagenome (GOLD analysis project Ga0207774, IMG submission 187754) | Aerobic enrichment media microbial communities from Bioluminiscent Bay, La Parguera, Puerto Rico - Tt and M2 (2) (SPAdes) | ecosystem: Environmental > Aquatic > Marine > Unclassified ... | reverse complement strand
CGCCACCGGCACCCATCTGAGCCATCCGCAGACCGAGGCCGCCGTCCTGAAGGCGCTGACCCTTGCCAGGGAGAGCGGCGGGCGGACCGCGCTCGACATCGACTACCGCCCCAACCTCTGGGGCCTCTCCGGCCATGGCGACGGCGAGAACCGCTTCATCGCCTCCGACGCCGTCACCCGGAAGCTGCAGTCGACGCTGCATCTGTTCGACCTGATCGTCGGCACGGAAGAGGAATTCCATATCGCCGGCGGCACGACCGACACGATCGAGGCGCTCAAAAACGTGCGCAAGGTCTCCGGCGCGACCCTGGTCTGCAAGCGCGGGCCGATGGGCGCCTCCGCCTTCGAGGGGGATATCCCGGAGAGCCTGGACGACGGCATTTCCGGGCCCGGCTTCCCGATCGAGGTGTTCAACGTGCTGGGTGCCGGAGACGGCTTCATGTCCGGTCTTCTGAAGGGCTGGATCACCGGCGAGGACTGGGTGACCTCGCTCACCTATGCCAATGCCTGCGGCGCCTTCGCGGTCTCGCGCCACGGCTGCACGCCCTCCTATCCGAGCTGGGAGGAACTGCAGTTCTTTTTGAAGCGCGGTGTGGAGCGCAAGGACCTGCGCAACGATCCCGAGCTGGAGCAGATCCACTGGTCGACCAACCGCGGCCGCCTGCATGGCGGCGACCGGTCCACCATGCGCGTCTTCGCCTTCGATCACCGCATTCAGCTCGAGCAGCTGGCCGACGAGGCCGGCGCGCCGCATGAACGCATCGGCGGCTTCAAGACCCTCTGCCTCGACGCCGCCCTTCAGGTGGCGGACGGCCGGTCCGGTTACGGTGTCCTGTGCGACAGCCGGCTTGGCCGCGAGGCGCTCTATCGGGCCGCCGGAACCGGACTTTGGATCGGTCATCCGGTGGAGTGGCCAGCCTCCCGGCCACTGACCCTGGAACCGGAAATCGGTCCGGATTTCGGCGGCCTGGCCGAATGGCCCGCGGAGCATGTGGTCAAGGTCCTGTGCTTCTACCACCCGCACGACCCGGAGGCCCTGAAGGCGGAGCAGGAGGATGTGCTGAAGCGCCTCTTCGCCGCCTGCCGGCGCAACCGGCTGGAAATGCTGCTGGAAGTCATTCCCTCCAAGGTCCGCCCGGTGGACGCGGCCACCACGGCGGATGTCATCCGGCGCATCTATGATATCGGCATCTATCCCGACTGGTGGAAACTGGAGCCGATGACCTCGCGCCAGGCCTGGGCGAATGCCTGCAGGGCGATTACCGAAAACGATCCCTATACCCGCGGCATTGTCGTGCTCGGCCTCGACGCGCCGGAAGCCGACCTTGCCGCCAGCTTCGCGGAAGCCGCCCGGTTCCCGCTGGTCAAGGGCTTTGCCGTCGGCCGCACGATCTTCGCCGACGCGGCCCGCAGATGGCTGGCCGGAGACCTGAGCGACGAAGAGGCCGTGGCCGACATGACCGGCCGCTTCGAGCGCCTGTGCCGCATCTGGGACGAAGCCCGTGCCGAGGCGCGCGTCAACGAACCGCAAGGAATTCCCGCATGACCGGAACGATCCGTCTGACCGCCGCCCAGGCCCTGGTGCGTTACCTCGCAGCACAGATGACCGAGGACGGCGAGCGCTTCATCGACGGTGTCTGGGCGATCTTCGGCCACGGCAACGTCGCCGGCCTCGGCGAGGCGCTGGAGCGGGCCGGCAACGCCCTGCCGACCTGGCGCGGCCAGAACGAGCAGACCATGGCCCATACGGCGATCGCCTATGCCAAGGCGAAGAAGCGCACGCGCGCCATGGCGGTGACCTCCTCCATCGGGCCGGGCGCCACCAACATGGTGACGGCGGCCGCCCTTGCCCATGTCAACCGCCTGCCGGTGCTGCTGATCCCGGGCGATGTCTTCGCCAGCCGCGCGCCCGACCCGGTGCTGCAGCAGGTGGAGGATTTCGGCGACGGCACGGTTTCCGCCAATGACTGCTTCCGGCCGGTGTCGCGCTATTTCGACCGCATCTCCCGCCCGGAACACCTGCTGACCGCCCTGCCGCGCGCCTTCCGGGTGATGACCGACCCGGCCGAGTGCGGACCCGTGACGCTGGCCTTCTGCCAGGACACCCAGGCGGAGGCCTTCGATTATCCGCAGAACTTCTTCGAACCGAAGGTCTGGCGCATCCGCCGGCCGGAACCCGACAGCCGCGATGTCGACGATGTCGCGGCGCTGATCAGGACGGCGAAGACCCCGGTGCTCGTCTGCGGCGGCGGCGTGATCTATTCCCAGGCCGAAGAGACATTGGGGGAATTCGCCACAAAACACGGCATTCCGGTGATCGAGACCCAGGCGGGCAAGGCGGCGCTTGCCCAGGCCCATCCGATGAACTTCGGCACCGCCGGCGTCGACGGCTCGGCCTGCGCCAACGAGGTCGCCGAGAGCGCCGACCTCGTCATCGGCGTCGGCACCCGCTTCCAGGACTTCACCACCGGCTCCTGGGCGCTGTTCAAGCAACCGGGCCGCAGGCTCGTCTCCATCAACGTCCAGGGCTTCGACGCGTGCAAGCACGGCGCCACCGGTGTCGCCGGCGACGCCAAGGTGGCGCTGGAAAAGATCTCGGCAGCCCTTGGACCGCATGCTGCCAACGCCTTCGACCCGCAGTCCCGTCTCGACTGGCTGGCGAAGGTCGATGCCCATTGCAGCGCGCGTACCAATGTGCCGCAAGACTACCTGCCGCTCGATGCCGAGGTGATCGGCGCGGTGCAGCGGACCTCGAGCGAAAGGACCGTTGCCATGTGCGCGGCCGGCACCATGCCGGGAGCCTTGAAGCTTCTGTGGCAGGCGCCGCAGGGCGGCTATCACATGGAATACGGCTATTCCTGCATGGGCTACGAGATCGCCGGCGCCATGGGCCTGAAGCTCGCCCAACCGGACCGGGACGTGGTCTGCTTCGTCGGCGACGGCTCCTACATGATGGCCAACTCGGAGCTGGCGACCGCCGTCATGCGCCGGGTGCCGTTCACGGTGGTGCTCACCGACAACCGCGGCTTTGGCTGCATCAACCGGCTGCAGATGGGCACCGGCGGCAATCCGTTCAACAATCTCTATCGGAACTGCAATGTCGAGGCCCAGCCGGAGATCGACTTCGCCGCCCATGCGGCGGCGATGGGCGCCCATGCGGTCAAGGCGAAGGACATCGCCGATCTGGAAGCCCGGATCCTGGCCGCGAAGGACAGGGCCATTCCGACCGTGATCGTCATCGACACCGACCCGATGCACGGCCCCGGCGAAGGCGGCGGCGGCCACTGGTGGGATGTGGCGGTGCCCGAAGTCTCCGAACGCGACGAAGTCAACCGAGCCCGCCAAGGCTATCTCGAGGCGCTTAAGGCTCAGAACCTGGTGGATTGACCGGAGAGGAGACAAGACACCTTCCTTTCCTACGTCATCCCATGGCTCGGCCATGGGATCCATGCCGATCGGTCTCCACAGGCGGGGGCCTAGCTTGTGGCACGGTCACGGCATGGATTGCCGGGTCAGGCCCGGCAATGACGACGTTTGGAAGGAATGCAAGGCAGAGGAACCCCGGACTTCTCCTCCCCGAAACCTCATCCTGAGGAGGACCGTCAGGTCCGTCTCGAAGGATGGCGGCAAATTCCCGAACAAGCGGCCCATCCTTCGAGACAGCGCCGCGCGCTTCCTCAGGATGAGGTCCGAAGATCAGCAACAACGCTCCCCGAAGCGTCACAGGACACCACCCATGATCCTTTACGGCACCAACCCGATTGCCTGGGCCAACGATGACGATCAGAGCCTCGGCGCGAATATCCCGACCGGGCAGATCCTGACCGAGGCCGCCGCGATCGGCTTCGACGGCATCGAGAACGGTCACCGCTGGCCGGACGACCCGGAAGCACTGAAGCAGCTCCTGGGCAGCCATGGCCTCAAATTCATTTCCGGCTGGTATTCCCTCAATCTGCTGGCCCAATCGGTCGAGGACGAGAAAAGGGCCATCCAGCCGCATCTGGACAAGCTGAAGCACAATGGCTGCAAGGTCTGCATCGCCTGCGAGACCTCCAACACCATCCAGGCCGCGGACGTCGACATTTCAACAAGCCCGGTCCTGACCGGCGACGAGATGAAGGCGTTCGGCACGAAGATGGAGGAGCTTGCCGCCTTCTGCGCGGACCAGGGCATCGAGCTCGTCTATCACCACCATATGGGCACCGTGGTCGAGACACCGGAGGAGATCGATGCCTTCATGGCGGCGACCGGTCCGGCCACCAGGCTGCTCTTCGATGCCGGCCACTGCTATTTCGGCAGCAACGGCCAGGACCCGGCGCAAGTGCTTGCGAAATACGCGGACCGCGTCAGGCACTTCCACGCCAAGAACGTGCGCCCGGCGGTCATGAAGGAGATCCGGGAGAACCGCAGGTCCTTCATGGACGGCGTCCGCGCCGGTGTCTTCACCGTTCCGGGCGACGAAGAGGGCGGGATCGATTTCGCCCCGCTGCTGCGGATCCTGAAAGACACGGGCTATCAGGGCTGGATCGTCATCGAGGCCGAACAGGACCCGGACGTCCGCAATCCCTTTCAGTACCAGAGCCTCGGGCTTAAAACGCTGAAGCAACTCGCAACAGAACTGGATCTGACATGAGCGATCTTCTCGTCAAACCGTCCGGCACCTCCGGCAAGGTGCTCGACATCACCCCGGAAAGCGCCAATTGGGGCTATGTCGGCTTCGGCCTCTATCGCCTGAAGGCGGGAGAAACGGCCTCGGAGGAAACCGGCGACCGGGAAGTCATCCTGGTGCTGGTCGAGGGCAAGGCGGAGATTTCCGGCGCCGGCGAAACCTTCGGCGAGCTGGGTGAGCGGATGAGCGTTTTCGAGCGCAAGAAACCGCACTGCGTCTATCTGCCGAACGGCACGGACTGGTCCGCGAAGGCGACCACCGACTGCGTTCTTGCGGTCTGCACCGCGCCCGGCAAGGGCAACCACAAGGCCCGGGTGATCGCGGATATCGGCCAGGTGACGCGCGGCAAGGGAGCCAACACGCGCTACATCCACCCGATCGCCATGGAAGAAAGCGACATCGCCGACAGCCTCCTGGTAACGGAAGTCTTCACGCCCCAGGGCAACTGGTCCTCCTACCCGCCGCACCGGCACGACGAGGACAACTTCCCGGAGATGACCTATCTGGAGGAGACCTACTACCACCGCCTGAACCCGAAACAGGGCTTCGGCTTCCAGCGGGTCTTCACCGAGGACGGCGACCTGGACGAGACCATGGCTGTTGCCGATGGCGATGTCGTCCTGGTGCCCAGGGGCCATCATCCCTGCGGCGCGCCCTATGGCTACGAGATGTACTATCTGAACGTCATGGCCGGACCTTTACGCAAATGGCGGTTCCAGAACCACCCGGACCACGACTGGATCGCGCAAAGAGACGCGGGATAAGACAAAGGGCGCCGGCGGCGCCCTTTCGATTATGATGACCAAGTTCCAGACGCGCCATCCCCTCCAGCCCTCATCCTGAGGAAGCGCTTTGGCGCTGTCTCGAAGGATGGGCGGCAGGCTGCGGAGCAAGCGGCTCATCTCCGCCGTCATTCCAGACAAGCGTAGCGAAGCTGCGCGCCGATCTGGAATGACGGCGCATATGGCAGCCGATCTGCACTCGGGATTGCTCAAAAAGTCTGAGCGCCCTGTTTCCGTCTTGCCCCGCTTACGCAGCAAGCAGGGCGTGATCTTCCACCAGTCTTTCGGCGAACTCGATGCCGCAGCCCGTTTCGGTGTGACGCACGACCCTGCCGGATTGCCGGCTGCCGTCGGGCAGATGGAGGGTTACCTGTTCTCCGATGCCGACACCGGTCAAGTCCACGACCTGGGCGCCCGTGACACTGATGTCCACCAGACGGGCCGGCCGGTCCTGTCCGTCCTTGACCGTGACCTTGATAGCCTGCGAGACCGCCTTTCGATCCGAACGCCGCCGATCTTCCACGTCCCGGGTCACGTCTGCCAGGAATTTTTCCACTTCCTCCGCCAGGCTGGAGCTGGCCGCTGAGACCAGGTCCGACGCGCTGTTCACCGAACTCGCCTCCGCCGACGTCTGCTTTACCGCGCCGGAAACCGTCGACATGCCGCCGGCCGCATCGCCTGTGCTGTCGCTCGCGGACTTCGCCGAACGGGCGATTTCCTCGTTGGCCGCGCGCTGCTCTTCGATCGCGCCGGCGACCGAACTGGTCAGATCCCGGATTTCCGTGACCTTCTCGGCAATGTGCTCGATGGCGCCCGCCGCATCTTTCACGGAGGTCTGGATGCCGGAAACGCGGTCGGAAATCTCGTCGGTGGCCTTCGACGTCTGCTCCGCGAGCTGTTTGACTTCGGATGCCACCACCGCGAAGCCCCGTCCGGCCTCTCCGGCACGCGCCGCCTCGATGGTGGCGTTGAGCGCCAGGAGGTTGGTCTGCTCCGCGATGTCCCGGATCAGATTGACCACGCTGCCGATGTGCTCGGCACTGTCGGAAAGCGTCTGAACGTTGCGGTTGGTCGCCTCCGCGGCTTCCACGGTTTCCATGACGATCCGCGCGGTCGCCTCGGTCTGATTGGCGATCTCCTGGACGGTCGCGGTCATTTCCTCGGTTGCAGCGGCCACGGCCGCGACGTTTTCGGACGCGTTGCCGGCGGCCCTGCCGGCCTGATCCGACTCCGACATGGCGTTGTTCGCCAGTTCGTCGAGCGTGGCTGCGGCCCCGCGCATCAAGGCCATCTGGTCGGCAACCGTCGAGAGCCGGTCGGCCATGGTGGTTTTGAAATCGGTGATCAGGTTTTCCATGAACGCCTGCCGCTGGCGTTCCCGATCCCGTTCGCCCCGGGCATGCCGTTCGAGTTCCTGGCGCTGGATGGCATTGTCCTTGAAGACGGACACCGCCTTGAACATATCGCCGATTTCGTCTCCGCGCCTGCCGCCGTCGACATTCACCTTCGTGTCACCCTGCGCGAGACGGCTCATGGCGTCCACGACGTTGTTGATCGGATTCGTGATCGTTCTTGCCGCGAAAAAGCCCGCGACGGCTGCGATGCCCAGCAGCGCCAGGCCCGTGATCAGCATCCGGTTGCGGATTTCGATTACGGAAGCAAAGGCTTCGGAATAGGCCTGTATGGCGACGACGGCGAATGTGTTGCCCCGATAGTCGAACTTCACGGCCTCGACATCCAAGGTCTCGCCACGGCCCAGTTCGTCATAGCCGAAGGCGAGACCTTCGGAGAAGGCCTTGTCAATCACCGGGCTGTCGAGTCTCGTGGCCAGAATGTCGTTCTTGCCGGACGTGCGACCGGAATCGTTGCGCATCAAACGGTCTTCGCCGATCAGCGCCAGTTCGCCGGTCTTGCCGAGGCCGCGCGTATGGTGCATCAGCTCGTTGATCTTATCGACCGGCATCTGGAAGGCGAGGACGCCGTAGGTCTCTCCCTCCACGCGGATCGGGTGGGCCATGAAACTTGCCGGGGCGTCATTGCTCGGCGCATAAGGCTTGAAATCCTCAAACGCCACGTCGCTGTGGGACGTGATCTTCATCGCCTTCCGGTAGACCTCGCCGAGATCCGTATCCGCCCATCTGCCGCCGGAAATGAAATTGGTCGCGAAGTCCGGCTCCTTGAACACCGAGTAAACCAGGTTGCCCTCGGTATCGAACAGGAAGACGTCATAATAGCCCTGATCCTCCTGCAGCTTGCGGAACCACGTGTGATACTTGGCGTGAACGTCGTCATAAGACGATCCGGTCTCGGCCCTGTCGAGCTTCTGCTTTTCGCCGGTCGGGTGCGGATTGTCGGCGATATAGGCGGCCTGCAGGACGGTTCCGGGATTGCCGCCCGAGGCCTCGATCGACTTCCAGGCCTCGGAGAACGCCTGGACCGCCACTGCGCTGCCGGGATTTTCCGCGGTGAGGATCAGGTCGTTTTCAATGACCTGCAGATAGCTGAGAGTTTCGTCCACGGCGGTCGTCGCGGCGGTTTTCAGGCGGTCGCGGGTAAGCTTCTCGACGCCGGCCGCGGTGGTGAAATAGCTGGCGATACCGATCCCGATCCCCACGAGCGCGGCCGCGCCGACCACGAGAACCGGTATTTTCTTCGACAAGCGCATATTTGAGAACATCCATTCCCCCTGGAGAAAGCTGGCGCACAGCGCCGGAATTTCCGTCCAGATTAAGAATCAGATGAAAACGAATGTTTAATTTCGTCACATAAAGCAAATACTTAAGTATTTATGGCAATAAGATAAATCGAATTTGATGTTTTTTGTCGCAATATGTGACAGGCAAGGATATCAGGCGCTTCGACGCCCCTCCAACCACAGCCCTGAACGCCGGCGGCTCAGACCGGTTCGAGGCAGTCGACCAGCGCGCCGCGATGCTGGATGACCCTTCCGGCCAGCCTGGCGCCCGCGCCGACACTGGCCTCGAGATTGTTCGAGGTGAGATATTCCGCGAGAAAGGCGGCGTTGAAACTGTCTCCGGCCGCCGTCGTGTCGACGATGTCCCGTACCGGCTCGGGCTGAAAGGCCCGCAAATTGCCTTGCCGGGCACAGACGACTTCCTCCGGTCCGTTCTTCACGACCACCATTTCGGCACCCGCCGCAAGATAGCGTTCGGCGCTGGCCTTCGGATCGGCGTCGCCGAAATGAGCGAGTTCGTCCTCGAAAGACGGCATGACGAAATCGCAGAGCCCGGCCGCGTCGGTCACGCGGGCGCGCATCGTGTCCGCGTCTTCCCACAGACGGGGCCGCAGATTGGGATCGAAGGCGACAAGCGCTCCGGCCTGCCGTGCCGCACGCAGCGCATCCAGGAACGACGCGCGATCCTCCGCCGGCAGGATCGCCAGCGTGATCCCGCTGAAATAGATCAGCCCGGCGTCTGCGAGCGAAGCGTCGAGGGCGTGCCGGTCGGCGGCAAGGCAGCGGGCGGCCGACTGGGAGCGCCAATAGGCGAAGCTGCGTTCGCCGTCCTTGAGCTGGATCAGGTAGAGACCGACGGTGCGGTCATCCAGCCTGCGCACGGCGCCGGTATCGATGGCCGAGCTTTTCAGAAAATCCAGCATCTGCCCGGAGACCTGGTCCGCGCCGACGGCGGTGTAGTAACTGACGGTCCAGTCGCTGCCCAGGCACTTGCGCGCATACCAGGCGGTGTTCAGCGTGTCTCCCGCAAAACCCATGGCGTATGTGCCGCTGCCGGTCGGGGCCATTTCGACCATACATTCGCCGATGGCCAGGAACTTTGACGACACGGAGCTCTCCTCAAACACGCGAACCAAAAAAATTAAAGCCGGACAAGCCGCGGAAACACTGGATTTAAATCCATTAGCATAGGTGACCGGCGAATAAAAAGTGTCCGAACACTACTATCCCGGACCAAAGCGGTTTGGCTGAGGCGAAGTTTACGAACTTGGTGAAATCACTTGATTCCCGCGCGCATGAAGCTCTGGACGAACTGGCGCTGGAACAGGAGAAAGGCGACCAGAAGCGGTCCCGATGTCATCAGGGTCGCCGCGTTGATCACGGACCACTCGACACCGCTGTCGATCGCCGAAAAGATGCTGAGGCCGACCGTAACCGGGCGGGTTTCGACCGAATTGGTGACGATAAGCGGCCACAGGAAATTGTTCCAGTGGTGGCTGACAGACACCAGGCCGTAGGCCAGGTAGGTCGGCTTGGCGAGCGGAATATAGACCTTCCACAGAACCCCCAGGAACGAAGCGCCCTCGATGCGCGCTGCCTCGTCCAGTTCTCTTGGGATCGTCATGAAGGTCTGGCGCAGCAGGAAGATGCCGAAACCGGACGCGATATAGGGCAGCGCGATCGCCGGAATGGTGTCCACCAGATGAAGCAGCCGCATGGTCTTGTAGTTTTCGACCATCAGGATGTCAGGCATCACCAGAAGCTGCAGCAGGACGAGGGCGAAGAGAATGTTGCGGCCCGGAAACCGGAACCGGGCGAAGGCGAAGGCCGCCAGGGTGCACAGGAAAAACTGACCGGCCAGGATCATCGTCACCAGCACGAAGGTGTTCAGGAAATACCGGGCAAACGGCGCCGCTTGCCAGGCCTTGGCGAAATTCTCCAGCGTCAGCGGCGCGAACAGCTCGAACCGGGCCTCGTAGGCCGCCGGGTGGAAAGCCGTCCAGACGGCGTAGGCGAGCGGCAACACCCAGAGCAGCGCCAGGGCCCAGGCGGCGAAGGTATTGAGCCAGCGGTCGAAGGTGAGCGATGCACCGGTCATTTGTAGTGCACCTTGCGGTCGAAGAAGAAGAACTGGCCGATGGCCAGCAACGACAGGAGCACCAGCAGCGCAACCGTCAGCGTCGCGCCATAGGCGGTTTCCCAGAACCGGAACGCCACCTCGTAGATATAGAACAGGAGCAGGGCCGAGGCGTTGTCCGGGCCGCCATCCGTCAGGATGAAGATGTGATCGACGAGCCGGAAGGAGTTGATCACGGCATTGACACAGACGAACAGCGTCGTCGGCATCAGCAGCGGAAAGGTGATCCGCCAGAAGATCGTCCAGCGCCCCGCCCCCTCGATTTCCGCCGCCTCCTTCAGCGACACCGGGATCGCCTGCAGCGCCGCCAGATAGAAGATCATGAAGAACCCGGCTTCCTTCCACACGGTGACCACCATGATGGCGTTGAGTGCGGTGTCCGGATCGCCGAGATAGTTGGTGGCCGGCCAGCCAAACACAAAACCGGTTATCTGGTCGAACAGGCCGAAGCCGGGCGTATAGAAGAACAGCCAGATATTGGCGACGGCGATCAGCGGCAGCACCGTGGGCGTGAAATAGGCCATGCGCACGAAGCTTCGCCCGGCGAGCTTCTCGTTCACCCAGAGCGCCATGACGATCGCCAGCGCGACGGAGACCGGAATGGTACCGAGCGCGAACCAGAGATTGTTCGCGAGCACCTTCCAGAACACCGGGTCGTTCAGCATGCGTTCGTAATTGTCGAGGCCGATGAATTTTGCGGACCTCTTCCCGCGCGGCGTCGAGAAGAAACTGTTCAGGAGCGTCGCGACGGCGGGAATATGCGTGAAGGCAAACAGGAACACCAGCGCCGGAAGCAGCAGCAGCCAGCCGTGGATCCATTCGCGTTTGAAAGCAAAGCCCCGCATCGCAGTGAGTGTCCGGTTTCCTGAAAGTGGGCGGGAAAAGGGGCGCCGGCTTCGAACCGGCGCCCCACCCTTAAGCGGTATCAGCGGTACTCGGCCAGGATCCCGTCCGCCTGCGTCTGCGCTTCCTTCAGAGCCGTCGCGGCATCTTTCTTGCCCGTAATGGCAGCCGCCAGGGCATCGTTGAAGATGCCGGTGACGCGCTGGTTCTGATAGGTGGAAAGCTCTGCCTTGGCGAACTCGAGCTGATCGCGGGCAACCAGGGCTGCCGGGAAGCCTTCCGTGTAAGCCTTCATCGTTTCCGTTTCCCAGGTTTCGGCGCGCGGAGCGACGTAACCGGTTGCGATCGTCCACTTGGCGGACTGCTCCGGTTCGGTGATCCACTGCACGAACTTGACGGCTGCCTTGGTCTGTTCTTCGGAAGCGCCCTTGAACAGGTAGAAGTTGCCGCCGCCGGTCGGCGCACCGCGCTGGACCTTTTCCGGCAGCATGGCGACGCCGAACTTGAACGGCGCGTTGTCGCGCACGTTGGTCAGGTTGCCGGTGGAGGTCCACATCATCGCCGTCTGGCCTTCGAAGAAGGCTTTCGGGGTGGCACCCCACTCGATGATGCCCGGCGCCATGACCTCATATTCGCTGCTGAGATCGACCAGGTATTCCAGGGCTTCGACCACCTTCGGATCGTCGAAATTGGTCTTGTTGCCTTCCGCATTGGCCAGGATCGCACCGTTCTCGATAGCCAGGCCCTGGAACAGCCAGTACGGGAAACCTGAAGACGGAATGCGCACACCCCATTGAGTGACGTTGCCGGAGGCGTCTTTCTTGGTCAGCTTCTTGCCGAATGCGACCATCTCGTCCCAGGTTGCCGGAGCGGTCTCCGGATCGAGGCCGGCTTCCTCGAAGGCTTCCTTGTTCCAGTAGAGAACCGGCGTGGACCGCTGGAACGGGATGCCGTAGGTCTTGCCGCCAGTCTGGCTGTTTTCCATGAAAGCCGGATAGAAACCCTCGACCCATTTCTTGTCTTCGTCGGTGGTGAGGTAGTCGTCGAAGGGAATGATCAGGTCTTCGTCGATCAGGGTGAACATGTCGACGGACAGGATCACCGAAAGCTGGGGCGGATTGCCGCCGCGGGACGCGGTGATCGCCTTGGCGACCGTGTCCTGGTAGGACCCGGCATAGACGGCGTCGATGGTCACATCCGGGTTCTGGGCGACATATTCGTCCGTCAGGGACTGGATGGTCTCGGCAGCCTTGCCGCCGACGGCGACGGGAAAATAGAATTGCAGATCGACAGCCTGAGCGGAGGCCCAGGTGCTGAACGAAAGAGCCGTCGCGGCAACGGCTTTCAGAAAAGTGGACTTCAACATCAGTTTGGTTCCCAAGGTTTGAACATCCGCAACACTGCGGTCGGTCTGCGCATGCGCGCGCAGCTGGTCAGGAGCGCAGTCGCGCTCCGAATTCCGAAACGAGATCGTCCCGGCGCCTGCCGGTTTCCGCATCGAAGACATGAAGGGCGCCGGGCTCGAAACCGAGCTCGATGGATTGGCCGGGCGCGACGGATCCGGTCGTCGGCAGCCGCACCTGGAAGGAAGTCCCGTCCACCACGCAATCCGCCAGCACGTCGGCGCCGAGATATTCCAGCGTGCGGATCGAGGCGGAGACCGGCCCGCCGTTTTCGAGATGCATGGCTTCCGGCCGGATGCCGAGCTGATGGTCCGGTGCATCTGGTGCAGTGGACAGTTTACGGAACGCGCTCGCCGGAAACAGGTTCATCGGAGGCGTGCCGATGAAGCGCGCCGCGAAGGGACTGGCCGGCTTCTCGTAAAGATCGCGCGGAGACGCGGCCTGCTCCAGCCGCCCCCTGTTCAGGAGCACCACCTGATCCGCCATCGTGATCGCTTCCACCTGGTCGTGAGTCACATAGACCATGGTGAAGCCGAGCTGCTGCTGCAGCGCACGGATTTCCACCCGCATTTCGTGACGCAGCTTGGCGTCGAGATTGGAAAGCGGCTCGTCCATCAGGCAGATCGGCTTCTCGCCGATAATCGCCCGGCCGAGCGCGACACGCTGCTGCTGGCCGCCGGAAAGCTGGCCCGGCTTGCGGTGCAGGAGCTCGGAGAGCCCAAGGAGTTCCGCCACCTTCCCGAGCCGTTCGTCCCGGTCCGCCCGTCCGACCCGCCGGACCTTGAGGCCGAAGACGATGTTTTCGGCGACACTCAGATGGGGAAAGAGCGCGTAGGACTGGAAGACCATCGACAGATCGCGCTTGGAACACGGCCGGCCGGTCACGTCCTCGCCGCCGATCCGGATCCGGCCCTCGCTGACGGTTTCAAGGCCCGCGATCATTCGCAGGGTCGTCGACTTGCCGCAGCCCGACGGCCCGAGCAGCGCCGTGAAAGAGCCTTCGGGGACGAGAATGGACAGCGTATCGACGGCGACGGTATCTCCCCATCTGCGGGAGACGTTTTCCAGGAGGATCGGTTTGCCTGTGCGGGAGGGCATGGCACCGGCCGTCACGATCCGCCTCCATCGCCGCTCTCGGCATTGCCCCTGTTTTCGGACCTGTCATCGGCGACATGGACCCGGGTCTTGGTACCCTTGAGGCTGCTCAGATAGGACGGCGGAATGGGCCTGTCGGTGAAGATCGCGTCGACATCGCCCAGATGGCCGCCGCGGACATGGGCGCTGCGGCCGAATTTGCTGTGATCGAGCACCAGGAAGGAGCGGCGGCAATTGGCGAGGATCGACTGGCGCGCGGCGACCTCGTCCTCGTGGAAGTCCAGCAGCGTACCGTCCTCGTCGACCCCGGCCACGCCGAAAATGCCGACATCGACCTTGTAGTTGGAAAAGAAGGCCTGGGCCGCGGAGCCCAAGACGTCCCGATCGCCGTGGCGCAGGCGTCCGCCGGCGATCGTCACCTGGAAGGACGGATTGACGGAAGCCGTGAAGGCGACGTTCAGGTTGTTGGTGAAGATGGCCAGTTTCTCGTGGCCGGTCAGGGCCTGCATGACGATTTCCGGCGTCGTCCCGATCGAAAAGGCAAGCGACTGGTTGTTTTCGATCTCGCCGGCCACCAGCCTGGCGATGACCTGCTTTTCCGGAAGGTTCAGGATCTGCCGGGTGGAATAGTGAATGTTGGAGGCCGGCGCCGGCGGCTCCACACCGCCATGGGTGCGCCGCAGGATGCCCAGTTCGCACAACCCGTTCACGTCGCGGCGGATGGTCTGGGTCGTCACTTCAAAACGTTCCGCCAGCTCCTCGACGGAGGCAAACCCCGCCTTTTGCACCAGATCCGCGATTTCCGCCTGACGTTTCGAAATGTCTATTTGCCCCAGCATATGGTCCTGACCCGACATGATTCCGTCTGCCCCCGATCGTTGCTGCCGGCGGGCTCCTCCCCGGGATTTCGCATCAGGGCCGGAATGGACAGACAGGATAGCGCCCCGCCCCCAAAGCGAAAAACATCAACTTCGTACATCGATAAATCATTTTCATATGAACCTTATTCGTCGCTCATATGAAAATGATGTGACAGTTCCGCATTCCCGAACGGCAGCCTGACGGCCATATTACGGACCGCTCACAGCTTTTTTCGGGAAAATCTGGCAGTCGGGATATGAGACGGTCGGGCCGAACCATCGGGAATTAAATTATACGGCTAAATTATAATTCATTGCAGTAACTAGGCTAATTTGAAGAAATCCGAACAAGTGTATTCATTTCATTCTTCCGCCTAGATTTACTTGGCATGTAATGTAATAAAATTACAAATACAGTTATTCAATTAACTGTCAACCAATTGTCATGCAGCATTTCTAAGTAACCTCTCGGGATTCACCCCAATCATCGGGAGTTATCATGAAAACGCTTATCAGCTCTGCGCTGGCGCTGGCCCTCACCGGCTCCGCCGCCTTCGCCCAGGACGCCCTGCCGCAAGCTTCCAGCCAGTGGTTCATAGATGGCCAGGCCGCCATCCAGGCGATTCTCGACCGCCAGCCGAACACCAATCGTGCCAAGAACGTGATCCTGCTGATCGCGGACGGCAACGGCGTCGGCACCAACTACGCAACCCGCCTCTACGACGGTCAGCAAAAGGGCATGATGGGTGAGGAAAACATTCTTCCCTACGAGACCCCGGAATTCTACAGCGCCCTGGTCAAGACCTACAACATCAACGCCCAGACGCCGGACTCCGCTCCGACCGCCGGCTCGATGAACACCGGTGTGAAGCAGCGCTTCAACCTGATCAACCTCGGCGAAAACGCGATCCATGACGATTGCTCCACCGTCGACGGCAACGAACTGGCGCTGTTTTCCGAACTGATGACCGAAGCCGGCAAATCCGTCGGCGTTGTTTCCACGGCCCGCATCACCCACGCCACCCCGGCGGCCGTCTACGCCAAGACCGCCAACCGCAACTGGGAAGACAGCGTGCCGGAAGGCTGCACCGCGCAGAAGGACATCGCGACCCAGCTGATCGACGCCATGGAAGCCGGCACCATCGATTTCGCCATGGGCGGCGGCGGACGCTACTTCCTGCCGAAGGACAAGGAAATGGGTGGTCTGAAAGGCCGCCGCGAAGACAATGTCGACCTGGTCGAGCGTGCCTCCGGCCTGGGCATGCAGCTTGCCACCGACACGGCAGGTTTCAACACCCTGAAGCTCGACGGTTCCGCTCCGGTTCTGGCGCTCTTCAACAGCAGCCACATGGAATATGAAGCCGACCGCGCCGACGACGATGAGCCGTCCCTGGCCGACATGACCAAAGCCGCCATCGAATATCTGTCCAAGAACGAAAACGGCTACTACCTGGAAATCGAAGCAGGCCGCGTCGACCACGCCAACCATGACGGCAATGCCGCCCGCACGGTGAGGGACGGCGTCGCCTTCGCGGAAGCCGTGGCCCTGGCCGACGAGCTGACCAACGATGAAGACACGCTCATCATCGTGACCGCCGACCACGAACACGCAATCGCCTTCAACGGGTATTGCGGCCGCGGTTCCAACATCCTCGGCCTGTGCTACGACGTTGCCAAGAAAGGCATCAAGCACTCCGATGAACTGCTCACGGCCGACGATGGCAAGCCGTACACCGTGATCGGCTATCTCAACGGCACCGGCTCGGTCCTGAAGAAGGGCGAAGGTGAAAACGACTACACCGGCGCTCGTCCGGAACTCGACCAGGAGACCGCCACCGACCTGGACTACGTTCAGCAGGCCCTGATCCCGAAATCCTCCGAAACCCATTCCGGTGAGGACGTCGCGATCTACGCAAAGGGTCCCTGGGCGCACCTGGTCGATGGCACCATCGAGCAGAACGTCATCTTCCACGTCATGAACCACGCCGTGAACGCCCAGTAAGCGTCCGACAGGGTTTTATCGACCAATGACCCGGAAAGGCCTGCCCCGGCGGGCCTTTCTCTTTATTGTCACATCCGCCGGATACACAGGCGCGGATGAATATGCGAACACGATGAGGATCCCATGGATCGCAGACAGCTTGTTTTCGGGTTGGGCCTTGCCCCGCTTGCAAGGCTCTTGCTGCCACTTCCCGCCGTCGCATCCGGCAAGCCTCTGAAACTGCGCACGCTCTACAACAAGGACCGGAGCTTTTCCGACCTTGCAAAATCGCTGGAAGGCAGCCGGATTTCCGTCGACGGCTATATGGCGCCGCCCCTGAAGGCCGACAGCCAGTTTTTCGTCCTGACCAAAATCCCGATGGCCGTGTGTCCGTTCTGCGAAAGCGAGGCGGAATGGCCGCGCGACATTCTTGCGATCTATACGAAGAGGACCTTCGAGGTCGTGGCGTTCAACCGCAAGATCGTCACCAGCGGCGTTCTTGAACTGGGGACGTTCAAGGATCCGGAGACCGGCTTCGTCAGCCGGGTGCGTCTGGTCGATGCCGTCTATGAACGCGCCTGACGGACCCTCATGACCCTGCCCCTGCGCGTTGAAGACCTTTCGATCAGTGCTCCCGGCGGCCGCGTGCTTCTGACCGCGGGGCGTTTTTCCGTCGCCCCCGGCGAAGCGATCGGCCTGCGCGGCCCCTCGGGCGCAGGCAAGTCGACCTTTCTCTACGCCCTGGCGGGCCTGCAACCCCGCATGACCGGCAAGGTACAATGGGGAGAAACCGATCTCGGCCGGTTGAACGACGGCCCCCGGGCCCGGTTCCGGCGGGAACATATCGGCCTCATCTTCCAGGATTTTCTCCTGTTTGAGGAACTGACCGCCCTGGGCAACGCCACGCTGGCGACAGCCTTCACGCCACCGGCCCGGCGCCGCTCGATCCGCGAGACGGCGGGGCAGTTTCTTTCCAGGCTCAACGTTCCTTCGGACGGCCGCACCGTGGACAGCTTTTCCGGCGGCGAACGCCAGCGCACGGCGATCGCCCGCGCTCTTGCCCATCAGCCGTCCATCATCCTTGCGGACGAGCCGACGGCGAGCCTTGACCGGGCCACCGCCGATCTTCTGATCACCGACCTGATCGGCCTGGCCCGGGCGGAGAAGAAGACCCTGATCACCGTGAGCCATGACCGGCACCTGCTCGACTGCATGGACCGGGTGATCGACATTGCCGACGGCCGCCTGATGACGGAGGCCGCCCCTGTTTGATCTGATCGCCGACGGCTGGCAGACCCTGCCGCCTCTCGTCCAGGACATTACCTGGCTGGGGCTTTTGCTCCTGCCGGCCCTTGCCGCAGGCATCGCCGTCCTGTGGGGGTTCCGCCCTCAGGCGCTGGTCGGCGCTCTTCTGTGGCGCTATCGCTGGACCAGCTTGACCTTCGTCCTGCTGATCGCGGTCTCCGTCGGCATCGGCGTCGGCCTGATCGCCCAGGAAAGAGGCCTGCGCAAGGGCACGGCGCGGGCGGCGGAAAAGTTCGATCTCATCGTCGCCGCGCCCGGCAGCGAAATCACCATGCTGTTTGCGGCCGTCTATCTGCAGCCAAGCGACGTGCCGCTCCTGAGCGGCGCGGTCTACGACGAGATCGCAAGCAACGAGCAGGTGGACCTGGCCGCTCCCATCGCCTTCGGCGACAGCTACCGGGACTCGCCCGTTATCGGCACCACGGCGCAATTCATCGGCCATCTTGCCGGAGACCTCGCCGAAGGCAGGATGTTCGCCGGCACTCTGGAAGCGGTCGCGGGTTCCAGGGTGGATCTTGCCCTCGGTACCTCCATCACCCCCGCGCACGGCGTCGGCGACAGCGCCGAGGAAGATGCCCATGCCGGCCACGAGATCACCATCGTCGGCAAGATGCCGCCGACGGGAAGCCCTTGGGACCGCGCGATCCTGGTTCCGGTGGAAAGCGTCTGGGAAGTACACGGGCTGGCGAAGGGCCATGCGCCGGAACAAAAGGACCAGATCGGTCCGCCCTTCGACCCGGACTATTTTCCCGGCACTCCGGCCATACTGGTGCGCGCGGAGGAGCTTTGGGCCAACTACGCCCTGCGCTCCGAGTTCACCCGCAGCGACACCATGGCGTTCTTCCCGGGCGCGGTTCTCGCGCAGCTTCATGCGCTGATGGGCGACATCCGCCAGGTCATGTCGGTCATGGCCGTCCTGACCCAGGTGCTGGTGGCCGCCGGCGTTCTGACCGGGCTGATCATCCTGTCGCGCCTTTTCGCGCGCCGCCTGGCGCTCCTGCGGGCTCTCGGCGCCCCGAGGCGGTTCGTCTTCGCCGTCGTCTGGGCCTACGCCGCGACCCTGATCGTTACGGGCTCGCTCGCCGGACTCGCCGTCGGCTGGGTGGCGGTGCGCGTCATCTCCTCCGTGGTGACGGCCCGGACCGATATCCTGGTCACCGCCACGCTGAGCTGGCCGGAATTCCACCTGATCGCCGCCTTTGTCAGCCTGACCGTCCTGCTCGCGCTTCTGCCCGCCTTCATGACCATGTCACGTCATATCATTACAGATCTGCGCGCCTGATCCATTTCAAAAGGGTTTTTCCATGAAACGCGCCGTTCCGTTCCTCCTGTCTCTCCCGTTCCTTCTCGTCCAGCCGGTTTGGGCGGCCGAAAAACACCAGGCATCGGAAGCCGGTCACGAACATCAGGCAGAATCCCACGAAGACGAGCATGAGCATGAGCATGAGGGAGACCATTCTCATCATGAAGGCCATGCTGAAGGCATCCGTACCGTTCACGCCTGGATCCAGGCGACGTCGGACAGGACGGCGCTGCTCTTCGTCGAAATCGAAAACAATTCCGCGAACGACATCAAGATCACCGGCGGCGAAACCGATGTCGCCGAAAACGTCGAGCTGGTCGGCTTCCAGCTCAAGGACGGTGAAGCCGATTACGCCGTGCTGCCGGCCGTTCCGGTCAAGGCAGGCAAGGAACTGATGCTTGCCCCCAACGGTCTCGCTTTGCGGCTCAACGGCCTGAAACGGTCTTTCGCGAAAGGCGAGGAATTCGAGATCGAGATCGAATTCGACTTCGGCCACATCGAGATGCATGCCCAGGTGGAAGATGCCAACGCCACCCAGCACAGCCACGCGGGGCATCAGCACTAGATCAACGGACGTTCAACCGGAATCGGTTGAACGTCCAAAAGTTGATCGATTTTAAAGTGTTAGAGTATCTTGTCTGCGTTCACTTGAACGCAGGATGCTCTAGGGTCTGTGGGGCATTAGGTTTCGGCCGTGGCGCGTGTCGGATTTCGGTCTCCGAGAAGGAGGGAAGTCCGCAGTGGTGTCTCCCACCACAAGGACTTTCCGACGCCCTCGGGACCGAAATCCGCCGTGTCTCGAAGAGATTTGTAGAAAGTCGCTCACCTCGGCGTCGCAAAGTCTTGCAAGGGTTCACCCTTCCCGCGACTTTGCTTCTTGATCTGAGCGACTTTCTACAAACCACGGCCAAATCCTAATTCCCCACAGACCCTAGTCCCGTTTCCCGAACGCGACGCCAATCGCTGCAGCCCGGTTCCCCTGCCCTTGTGGGCAGGGTTTACGTCAGAGCATTCACTCACGGCGACATAAAATGCCGCATCCTTCCGTGTCACGATCGAGACCGTCCGGCACCCCGACCCACCGGCCGCCGGACTGAGGGACGATCGGCCCCTCGCCTCCAGCCTCTTGTGGGGAGAGGTCGGAGACGAGGGGATCGGCAGCAGTCAGTCAGAACTGACAGCTTACCGATAGAGGAATGACTTCCCCTGCCCGTCGAAGAGATGCAGTTTTTCCGGCTCCGCCGTCAGCCGGAGATTGGTGCCCTTGGCGATCTTGTGGATGCCCGGCAGCTTGGCGATCAGGGCGTGTCCGCCGTCCTTGGGCTTGAAATAGAGCACCGTGGTTTCGCCGAGCGCCTCGACGATCTCCACTTCGGCGGAAATCAGGAACTGCTCGCCGTCGGTGATCGTCAGGTCCTCCGGGCGCACACCCAGCCTGACCGTGCTGTCCATGTCGCCCGTCTGGGACGCGATCGGTACCTGTGCACGGCCGCCATCGGGCGCCTCGACGGATGTCGTCTCGCCCGTGGCGCTCACCCGCGCTTCCAGAAGGTTCATGGCCGGCGAGCCGATGAACTGTGCGACGAAGGTGTTCGCGGGCCGTTCGTAGAGCTCCAGTGGAGCGCCGACCTGCTCGATATCGCCACCATGCAGCACCACGATCCGGCTGGCGAGCGTCATCGCCTCCACCTGGTCGTGGGTGACGTAGATCATCGTGCTTTCCGGCATGCTTTCCTTGAGCTGCGCGATCTCGATCCGGGTCGCCACGCGCAGTGCCGCATCGAGGTTGGAGAGCGGCTCGTCGAACAGGAACACCTTTGGGTCGCGCACGATGGCGCGGCCGATGGCGACCCGCTGGCGCTGGCCGCCGGACAACGCCTTCGGCAGGCGGTCCAGATAAGGCTCGAGCTGCAGGATGCGCGCCGCGTTGGCGATGGCCGCATCGATTTCCGCCTTTGGCTTCTTGGCGATCTTCATGCCGAAGGCCATGTTGTCGCGCACCGTCATATGCGGATAGAGCGCGTAGGTCTGGAACACCATGGCGATGCCGCGCTGTGCGGGCGGCACGTCGTTCATGCGCTCGCCGTCGATTTCGAGCGTTCCGCCGCTGATCGTTTCCAGGCCGGCGATCATCCTGAGAAGGGTGGACTTGCCGCAGCCGGACGGGCCGACGAAAACGATCAGTTCGCCCTGCTCGATCTCCAGGTTGATGTCTCTGAGGACTTCGACCGTTCCGTAGGACTTGCAGACATCTTTCAAGGACAGAGAGGACATGCCGGCTGCTCCCAAATTTGTTTCTTGTTCATTTTATTTCACCGAACCTGCGAGTAGGCCGCGCACGAGATAGCGCTGCAGGGCGAAGAACACGGCCAGCGGTACCGCAATCGAGACAAACGCCGCCGTGGCCAGGATTTCCCAGTTGCCGCCCCGCGTGCCGAGCAGTTCGACGATCTGCTTGGTCATGACGGTCGTCTCGCCGGTCGCGTCGATCAGGAACACCATCGCCACCAGAAGGTCGTTCCAGGTCCACAGGAACTGGAAGATCGCGAAGGAGGCGAGTGCCGGGAAGGACAGCGGAATGATGATCCTGGTGAAGATCTGGAAATCCGTTGCCCCGTCCACCTTGGCGTTTTCGATGATGTCGCGCGGCAGGCCGACCATGTAGTTGCGCAGGAGATAGATCGCCAGCGGCAGGCCGAAGCCGGTATGGGCGAGCCACACGCCGAGATAGCCCTTGCCGATGCCGACGGCCAGATGCAGCTTCAGGAGCGGGATGAGCGCGAGCTGGAGCGGCACCACCAGCAGAGCGACCACAGCCGCGATCAGCAGCGCGCGCCCTGGAAAGCGCATCCAGGCGAGCGCGTAGGCCGCGAAGGCGGCGATCACGATCGGGATGATCGTTGCCGGGATGACCACCGTCAGCGTGTTGAAGAAGGCCTTGGTCATGCCCTCCCGGTTCGACGGGTCGAGCAGCATGTCGCGGTAATTGTCGAGAGTGAATTCCGGCGGTGTCGTGGCCGTGACGAACACCCGCTCGCCGCGGCGGCCGGAAAACTCCGTCTCGTTGACCAGCTTGTAGTCGCCGTTGGCCTCGACCGTCAGGCGGCCGTCCTCGCCCATATCGGCGGTGTCGCCCGGCTGATAGGCGGCAATGTCCCGGCTCGACGTCCCCCAGGAGGAAATCTGCGCTTCCGATCCCTTCTCGAAGAGATTGCCCTGGATGACCCAGAGACCGTTCTCCTGAACCTGTGTATCCGGATTGCCGGTGCGAAGGGTCTCGTTCCGTTCGGACGGCAGCATCGATGCCCACCAGCCGCTGGAGGAGATCTGGTCGGCCGTGCGGAATGACGATACGAACAGGCCGACGGTCGGAAACAGCCAGAGCGCGATCAGGAACACGACCGAGATCTGGACGGCCCATGTGAGACCGGACTTGGTGCCTGCGATTGAAGACATGGTTCCGGCCCCCTCAGCTCATCTCTTTGCGAGCGTTGTAGACGTTCCAGATCAGGATCGGCATAACGAGCAGCATGATGACGATGGCGCTGGCCGAACCGACGCCCCAGTCGTTCGCCCGGAACAGCTTGTCATACATGTAGTTCGCCAGAACCTGCGTCTCCCACTGACCGTTGGTCATGGCGAAGACGATGTCGAACACCTTCAGGACGACCAGGGTGATGGTGGTCCACACGACGACGATGGTTCCCATGATCTGGGGAACCTTGATCTTGAAGAAGATCTGGAACGGATTGGCGCCGTCGAGGATCGCCGCCTCGATGGTCTCCTCCGGAATGCCGCGCAACGCGGCCGACAGAATGACCATGGCGAAGCCGGTCTGGATCCAGATCAGCACGACCATCAGGAAGAAATTGTTCCAGAAGGGAACGGTCAGCCAGGTCTGCGGCTCGCCGTATTCGAACTCCACGGTCATCACCGAGAACACGGAGCGGACCGACAGGAAGATCAGCCAGGCCGCACCGAGACCGACGACCAGGCGCAGCGGGATCGCCCACCATGCCCCCTTGCCATGCGGGGTGTCGCTCCAGACCAGCGGCTTGAGCGCAAGATAGATGCCGTAAACCATGAAGGCGGCAAACGCGATCAGGATGACGATCGGCAGCAGCCGGAGAAAGATGAAGGACCCCGGACCGCCGTCGAAGGTAAGCCAGACAGCGTTGAGCACGCCGATCTGGTCCTGGCCGGCGGGACGGGCGTCGTAAATCAGCTTGAAGATCACCGCGGCGCCGACGAAGGAGATCGCCATCGGCATGAAGATGAACGATTTGGCGACGTTGCCCCAGACGATGCGGTCGGTCAGTTGCGCGGCAAGCAGTCCGAATGCGGTCGCGACCGCGGGCACGACGATGAGCCAGAGCATGTTGTTGCGCATGGCTTCCCAGAATTTCGGCTCGCTGGCCATCTGGGCGTAATTGTCGAGACCGACGAACGCCCCGTCCAGGCTGCGGTCGGTCAGCGAGAGGCGCAGCGTCTCGATGACCGGATAGCCGAGATAGAGGCCGAGTGCGAAGATGCCCGGGAACAGGAACAGCCACGGCCGGATCATGTTGGCGCGGTTGATGTTCCGCCCGGCATGAGGCCCGCGGGCCGGAAACAGCACCTTGTCCAGTAACTGGTTGGATAAATAAAAATAGCCTATGCAGCCGCCGACCCCAATAACGATGGTGATCAGCCCTTGTAGTGCCGGATTCATGCTCTCCTCCCCGAAGAACGGCCTCTGGATCTGCCGTCAGGATGAGACACCTGATTTGGAAGCAGTCGATTGAGGCGCCGGATTTTCCAGCCTTTTTTTGAGCACCGACTGGCGGCGCCGGACCTGTCCGGGAACAGAGGTGACGTCCCGGACAGATCGATTTCGAAGCTAACGCTGGTGGTTACTTCAACGCGTCCCAGGACGCCTGAATGCCGTCGGCGACTTCCTGAGCGGGCTTGCCGCCGGTGTAATCGACCATGCCGGTCCAGAAGGATCCCGCGCCGACACCACCGGGCATCAGGTCCGACCCGTCGAAGCGGAAGGTGGTCGCGTTGAGGAGAATATCGCCGAGCGCCTTGCGGGTTTCGGTGACATAGACGTCCTTGTTGACCTCCTTGAGCGGCGTCAGGAAACCGCCGCCTTCCAGCGACATCCAGAGCTCATGCGCGATCGGGGTTTCCAGGAACTCGATGAACGCATGCGCGGCCGGGCTGTCCTTGGTGATGGCGAACAGCGTGCCCGCGCCAAGCACCGGCGAGCCGAGGTCCTTTTCCGCGTAGGCCGGGAAGTAGAAGAAATCCGCATCCAGACCGATTTCGGTGCCTTCCGGGAAGAAGGCCGGAATGAAGGACGCCTGGCGGTGCATGTAGCACTGCGGCGGGGTGGAGAAGAGCCCCTTCGGGCTGTCGCGGAAATCGGTCGAGGCGACGGCATCGGCCCCGCCGGCGACGAAATCGTCGTTGCGGGCGAACCATCCGAATTCCTCGATTGCCCCGACCACCTTCGGATCGTTGAACGGCAGCTCGTTGGTGACCCACTGGTCGTAGACTTCCGGCGGCTGGGTGCGCAGCATCATGTCCTCGACCCAGTCGGTCGCCGGCCAGCCCGTTGCGGCGCCGGAACCCAGGCCGATGCACCAGGGCGTTCCGCCGTCGGCGACGATCTGTTCGGTAAGGGCCTTCAGTTCCTCCATGGTGGTCGGAACCTCATAGCCGGCATCCTCGAAGTTTTCCGGCACATACCAGACCAGCGACTTCACGTCGGCCTTGTAGGGGAATGCGTAGAAGGCCTTGCTGCCGTCCTTGCCCGCGTAGCTGCCCAGGTCCACCCAGGACTGGCCGGCGGCATAGTTTTCCTTCATCCAGCTTTCGGCATCCGCGCCGAGCGGCGTCAGGAAGCCGCGCTTGGCGAGATCGGCCGCGAGGCCCGGCTGCGGAAAGACCGCCACGTTCGGGGCGGAACCGGCTTCCGCGTCGACGACGATCTGCTGTTCCATGCTGTCGGAACCGGTGTAGCGGACGTCGACATTGGCGGCTTCGCCGAAATAGGCGAGCACCGAGTCGAAAGCTTCCTGGTCCGGTCCGAGCCACGGACCGAGGATGGTGACCTGTTCGCCGCCGAGATCGTGTGAATCGGCATAGGCCTGATAGCTGTCCCAGTTGAAACGGGAATCCTCACCCGGCTGATACATCAGATCAGCCGCTGCGGCGGCGTTGAGGCCGAAAGCGGCGCCGAGCGCCACACCGGCCGTGCAGGCCATCAAACGTCTTTTCATTGTCAGTCCTCCCAGATTGTCCTTGTCCCAGGACACTCCATCTAAAGTGGCACACCTGACCGCCCGGCAGCAATACCTACGCACATTTTCAGGTCAGGCATTCCTCCCGAAACCGGTCATCCAAACCGCTTTGAATTTCGCCCTCACCATGTCGTTAGGTTTCGCACTTGTCAAGCGGACAACTCACCAATTAATGTTGCATTTCAATAACAGCCTGTCGGGAGGGGCGCTTTCAAAGCGTTTTGGGCCAGAATGAGCAAGGGCGTGAACCTAAAGGAACTGTCACAGCGGTTGAATTTGTCGCAGACCACTGTGAGCCGCGCCTTGAACGGCTATCCGGAGGTCAGCGCCGAAACGCGCAGGCGCGTCGCCGAAATGGCGGACAAACTCGGCTATGCGCCGAACAGTCAGGCGCGGCGCCTGGCGACCGGGCGTTCCATGGCAATCAGCCATGTCATACCGCGGTCGATTCACGAGATGATGAACCCCATCTTTCTGGAGTTCATCGCAGGCGCCGGCGAGACCTATTCCAGGCACGGCTACGACATGATCATTTCCGTGGTCGACGATGCCCACGAGGAAGACGCCTACCGGCAGATCGCCTCGCGCAAGAAGGCGGACGGCGTCATCATTCATGGCCCCACCAACGATGAGCGCAGACACCTGCTGCTGAAGGAACTCAATCTGCCCTTCGTCGTTCATGGCCGCATCCCGGGAGCGGAGGGCGAGACCTCCTGGATCGACATGAACAACCGCCGGGCCTTCGAACGGGCGACCAATCTGCTGCTCGACCTCGGCCACACGCGGATCGCGCTCCTCAACGGCCTGGAGAACATGGACTTCGCCCACCGGCGCCGGAAAGGCTTCGAAGACGCGCTCGCCGCTCGCGGGCTGGCCGCCGATCCCGCGCTGATGCGCAGCGCCGACATGACCGAACCCTATGGCTGCGAAAACGCCATGGAAATGCTGAAGGCGGAGGACCCGCCGACGGCCTTTCTGGTGTCTTCGATGATTTCGGCCATCGGCGTCGCCCGGGCCGTCGGACAATGTGGCCTGAAGGCCGGAAAGGATGTCTCCATCATCACCCACGACGATGCGCTTTCCTTTCTGCCCAATTGCGGTGAAGTACCGATCTTCACCTGTACCCGCTCCTCCGTTCGCTACGCGGGCGAGAAGGCCGCGGAACTGCTGCTCAGCCTGATTGCCGACCCGGGCGCCAAGCCGGCCTCCCTGCACATGGATGCCGAACTGATCGTCGGCCAGTCGACCGGCCCGGTCCCGTCCTCCGCACGAACGTGAATTGGATCTCAGGATCTTGGGATTGCCGAGACTCCAGACCATTCTTTTCATCCTGAGGAGGACTCCAGGTCCGTCTCGAAGAATAAGCAGCAAGCTCCGGAGCCAGGAGCCCACCCTTCGAGACAGCGCTTCGCGCTTGCTCAGGGCGAAGCGCCATTTGCCGGTCAAAAAGCCGTATCAGACGTGCGTCAGTCCGCAGGCTTCCAGCACGCGCTTCATGGTGGCGAGACCGGTCAGACGGTGCGTCTTGGCGATATCCGAGGCTTTTTCCGCCTCACCCGCCCGGATCGCCTCGAACAGCGCACGGTGATCCGCGGCGTTGGCCGCCGGAGCCTTGTTCAGTCGCAGCAGAACGATATTCGCGCGGAACACCTGGTTGAGAAAACTGGAAATCGCCTCCTCCAGGCGGGCATTTCCACTGCCCCGGCCGATCAGCTTGTGAAAGCGGTCGTCGAGCACGGCCCAGCCTTCTATGTCGTTCTCCGCCAGCGCCTTTTCGGAGGCATCGACGGTCTCCCGGAGGCAGTTGAGCACGTCCTCGCCGCATTTGCCCGCCGCGGCGGACCCAGCGGCAAGTTCTTCCAGGACGGCAAGGATTTCGAAGATCTCGCAAATGTCTTTTTTCGAAATGGGCAGAACCTTCGCACCCCGCCGCGGGATGAGGTCGACGAGCCCTTCGGCCTCCAGACGGATCAGGGCCTCGCGCACCGGTGTCCGGCTCATGCCGAGCCGGCCGGCGATGTCCGGTTCCGGAGCCTGAAACCCCGGCGGCAGCTCCCCGTTCAGTATCTCGGCTTTCAACCGCTCATACGCTTTATCAACGCGCGTGGATTTGACTTTCGGTGACATAGCGGGAAGCACCCAACTCCTGACATGCGTCATAGCAGATTGCATTTTTCCGGCACTGATACCCCCCAGCCCCGGCCGCACTGTTTTGAAAGCAAATCAATTCAGCACCGATAATTATATCGATAGAATTTTAGTCATGCGCGCGCTCCCGCGGCACAACGCATGCGCAAAATCCCCCAAACGGTCCGGTTTTCCTTGGATATTTCATTCAGATGGGCCTTCAGCCAACAGCCCGGCCACCGAGATTCATTGTTAAAAATGTCAATACAAATCAAATTCGACCTATTGAAACGACGGCCGCCGCAGTCACGACAGCCTGCATTCAAAAAGAAAAAGCCCCGGAAAATTCCGGGGCCTCCTTGCGTCGTGGCGCTGAAGGATGCTCAGGCACCTTACGTCGACCAGCCTTGGGATGATCAGCCTATTCCGATTGACCGTCCGTCGATCTAGTGCGATGCGGGCGTCACCATGGCGCTGATCGTGTCCTGAATGTTCAGCACCCCGATCGGCCGGCCGTCGCCATTGACGACATTCACCTCTCCCTGTCCGCTTTCCGCGAACGTTTTGGCGGCTTCCTCCAGCATGATGCCGCTGGATATCGTCAGGCCGCTTTCCAGGGTCTTGGTCTTGTCCATCACGGTGTCGACCAGGATCACCCGGCCGCGGTTCACCTCCTTGACGAAGTCCGCAATGTAGGCATCCGCAGGATTCAGGACGATTTCCTGGCCCGTGCCCTGCTGGATCACCGCGCCGTCCCGCAGAATGGCGATCCGGTCGCCGAGGCGCAGGGCCTCGTCCAGGTCGTGGGTGATGAACACAATCGTCTTGTGCAGCTCTTCCTGCAGGTCGAGAAGCACGGTCTGCATGTCCATGCGGATCAGCGGGTCGAGTGCGGAGAACGCTTCGTCCATCAGCAGGATGTCGGCATCGTTGGTCAGCGCCCGGGCAAGGCCCACGCGCTGCTGCATGCCACCGGACAACTGATTCGGGTAGTGATCCTCGAACCCTTCCAGGCCGACGCGGGCGATCCAGCGGGCCGCGCGCTCCTCGGCTTCGTTCATCGGCACGCCCTGGATCTCCAGGCCGTAGACGGTGTTCTTCATCACCGTGCGGTGCGGCAGGAGCGCGAACTTCTGGAACACCATCGCGGTCTTGTGCCGGCGGAATTCCCTCAGCTCCTTCTGGGACATCTTGCAGACGTCTTCGGTTCCGTAGAGAACCTCGCCGTCGGTCGGGTCGATCAGCCGGTTGATGTGCCGGATGAGCGTCGACTTGCCCGAACCCGACAGCCCCATCACCACCTGGATCTTGCCGCCCGGCATGGAGATGTTGATGTCGTTCAGACCGAGAACATGGTTGAACTTTTCGTTCAGCTCGGCCTTGGACATGCCGTCCTTGACCTTCTGCACCATCTCTTTGCCGTTCGGACCGAAGATCTTGTAGAGATTCTTGATCTCGATGCCCGTTGCCTCAGCCATGGACCACCTCCGAATGTTTCTGCAGGCGCTTGCCGTAGGCCTGGGTTGCCCGATCGAAGATGATGGCGATGCCGACGATTGCCAGACCGTTCATGACACCCATGGTGAAATACTGGTTGGCAATGGCATTGAGCACCGGCTGACCGAGCCCCTTAACGCCGATCAGTGCCGCTACGACAACCATGGCAAGAGCCATCATGATAGTCTGGTTGATCCCGGCCATGATGGTCGGCAGAGCCAGTGGAAGCTGCACGTTCATCAGCTTCTGGCGGGAACTTGATCCGAAGGCGTCGGCCGCTTCAAGCACGTCCTGATCGACGAGGCGTATCCCGAGATTGGTCAGGCGGATCATCGGCGGAATGGCGTAGATGACGATGGCGATCAGACCCGGCACCTTGCCCAGGCCGAAGATCATCACCACGGGAATGAGATAGACGAAGGCCGGCATGGTCTGCATCAGGTCGAGGATCGGATTGACGATGCCCTGAACCCTTTCGGACCGGGCCATCAGAATACCGATGGGAATGCCCAGAACGATGGCCAGCATCGTACAGACCGTCACCATGGCGATCGTTCGCATGGTGTCCTCCCACATCCCGAAGACACCGATCAGCACCAGCGCGACAAGCGATCCCACGGTGATCTTGATACTGCGGCTCAGGAGAAAAACGATCCCGACCAGCACGGCCAGAACGATCGGCCACGGGGAACTGATCAAGAGATCTTCCAGGAAAACGAGGAAATCCTCCAGCGGCTCGAAGAGGTTTTCAAGGAACTCACCGTATGTGCGGGTGAACTCCCTGAAGCCGCTGTCAATCGTGACGCGCATATCGCGCAAGGCGCCCCGGCTCAGCGAGGGAAATTCTATCCAATCCATCTTTCTCGTCCCGATGGTTATTGTTGCCCCAAATGAGTGGGGCCGCACCTTAGGAGCGGCCCCGGTCTTCGCCCGCTATCAGAGAGCGGCCTTCACTTTTTCCGCCACTTCTGGGCTGACCCACTTGGTCCAGATGTCCTCGTAGTTTTCCAGGAAGTAATAGGCGCCGTCTTCGTTGGTCGCCTGGTTGTCCTGCATCCAGGCCAGAAGCTTGCCGACGGTGCTGTTATCCCAGGTCCGTCCCTTGATGTAGTCCATTGTCGGGCCGGCCTTTTCGGAGAACTCGTCGGTCACAACGGTGTAGACCTCGGATTTCGACCAGGCGTTCGGCTTCGGATCCGGGCAGTCCTCGATAGACGTGCACTTGTCCCACTCTTCCTTGTCGTGCTCGACTTCGAAGTCGAGCAGGGTCATATCGTATTTGCCGAGAATGGCTGTCGGCGCCCAGTAGTAGCCGAGCCAGCCTTCCTTGCGCTCGTAGGCGCGCGACAGGGACCCGTCGAGACCCGCCGCCGAACCGGAATCGACGAGTTCGAAACCGGCGTCTTCGAACTTGAACGCGCGGAACAGGTTTCCTGTGGTGATACGGCAGTTCCAGCCCGTCGGGCAGGTGAAGAACGCGCCCTTGCTTTCGTCTTCGGCGCCCGGGAACAGTTCCGGATGCTTCTTGACGTCGGCAATGGTGTGGATGTCGTGTTCCTCGGCAATGTAGGTCGGGATCCAGAAGCCCTCGACGCCGCCTTCGTTGAGGATCTCGCCGCCGATGATCAGTTCACCTTCGGCAACGGCCTTGTCGAGCGGTTCCCGGATCGCGTTGATCCAGAGTTCCGGAGCCATGTCCGGCTCGCCCTTTTCGTTCATGGACGTGAAGGTCGGCATGGTGTCGCCGGTGACCAGTTCCACGTTGCAGCCATAGCCGTTTTCCAGGATGATCTTATCGATCTGCGCGATCGCCCCGGCCGATGCCCAGTTCATTTCGGCAAGGGTGATCGTGCCGCAATCCTCAGCCATGGCGGAAGACGCCATGCTGACGAACGCGGTCGCAGCGACCGAGACTAACAACTTCTTCATGAGGGTACTCCTGTGCAGTCTGTTTGCTTAAGTTTGAATTGGGCGCAGTGAGGTATCACCTTCGTAAAAGTATTTACCCCCCAGCGCATCCAAAGAAATAGTATTACAGGCAGAAAACGCAGCGAAGCGAAGAAGGCTATTAGTCTTGGCTTCTTTTGATAAAGCATTCATCTGACGCGTATACACTGCTCTTGCCCTGACACCCCTATCACAATCACTCCTCCCGGGAAGAAGGTCATACCCGGTATTATGATCCGGCCAAGGGCTTGACGGCCAATACAATTGCATCATGTCGCCGTCAGCACAACAGTATAGCCGCACTTCTTTTACCATTCATATGACTTATTTCGGCAACCTGCCTGCAAACGACATTTTCGTGCCTGTTCTCGTCATTTCTACTAATTTTCTTTCAGAAAGTGATTCCCGCAAAAGCGCAAAAACGTCACCGACCGTCGCAATTGCGCGCATCAATTCTGATTTCGTTCGCCTGAAAGTATTTGAAACGGCATTGGAAACAGCTCCGGCGCCTGTACACAGGGCAGGCCGTGCACTCGCAAAACACAATGAAATGAGATACCCCGGAAAAACTTCCCCAGAGTATCCTTGCGCTCGATCGAGCGCTGAATGCTCCGGACCATAGTGACGACTTACCATTTGGCAGCGCCGCAAGGAAAGCGGATACCCGCTGATCCGGGAGAACTCCATGCAACCCTGTTTCCATCTCGCCTTCCATGTCACCGATCTTGACGAAGCCCGCGCCTTCTACGGCGGCCTGCTCGGCTGCCGGGAAGGCCGCAGCACGGACACCTGGGTCGATTTCAATTTCTTCGGCCACCAGATCTCTCTGCATCTCGGCAAGCCGTTCGAAACGTCCGACACCGGCAAGGTCGGCGATCACATGGTGCCGATGCCCCATCTCGGCGTGGTGCTGGACATGCCCGCCTGGAAGGCTTTGGCGGACAGGCTGACTGCCGCGAACCTCGCCTTCGTCATCCCGCCGACGGTACGCTTTAAAGGAGAACCCGGCGAACAGAGCACGATGTTCTTCCGCGACCCGTCGGGCAACCCAATCGAGATCAAGGGCTTTGCCGACGAAGCCGGAGTGTTTGCCGCATGACGCCTTCTGTTCCCCGCATCGTTCCTTTTGTTTCCGAAGCCGGTCCCGAAGAGCGCCAGGCCTGGCGCGAAGCCCTGCCCGCAGCCCTGTCCGGCATCGCCGACGTCAAACCGTTTGACGACCTGACGGAGGAAGAGCGCAAGACCGCCAGAGTGGCGATCGTCGCCAATCCGGACCCGGCAAAGGTCGCCGCACTCACGAGCCTGGTCTGGGTTCAAAGCCTCTGGGCGGGTGTCGAACGGCTCGCCACGGAGCTGCCGGAGACCGGTCCACAGATCGTCCGTCTGATGGACCCGCAGATGGCTGAAACCATGTCCGAGGCGGTGCTGGCCTGGACGCTTTATCTCCACCGGGACATGCCGCGCTACATGCATCAGCAGAACCAGAAGATCTGGCAAGAACATCAGCTCAAGACACCGGCGGAGCGTACCGTCGGGGTTCTCGGTCTCGGCAAGCTCGGCAGCGCCTCCGCCCAGCGCCTCCGGACCAACGGCTTCAACATCCTCGGCTGGAGCCGCGGCGAAAAATCCCTGGATGGCATCGACTGCCATCACGGCGCCACGGGCCTGACCGCCGTTCTTTCCCGCTCCGATATCGTCGTGCTGCTGATGCCGCTGACCTCCGAGACGCGGGGCATGATCGGAGCGGAGGAACTCAACTCCTGCAAGGGCGGCGCCGCCCTGATCAATTTTGCGCGCGGCCCGATCCTCGACGCGGAGGCTCTGATCGAAGCGCTGGACCGCGGACAACTCAGCCATGCGGTGCTCGATGTGTTCGACGAGGAACCTCTGCCGCACACCTCTCCGCTCTGGAGCCACGAGAAGGTGACGGTCCTGCCGCATATCTCGGCCCCGACCATTACCAGCACCGCGTCCAGGATCGTCGCGGACAATATCGGCCGTTATTTCGAAACCGGCGCGGTCCCGCAGAGCGTCGACAGGAAACGAGGATACTGAATTTTCGCCGGCCGGCGTCGCAATAGTGTCAAGGGTGCCGCCGTATCTGGCAGGCACCCTTTTCAGCATTCCGACAGCAGGTATACTCATGTCCGATCTTCCCATCCTTGGCGCAGCCCTCAACCTCAGATCCCTCGAGACCTACCGAAAGCTCATGCTCGACAAGCCTCGGGATCTCGAACTTCAGGATTTCTGCCTGGGCGAGGCGCTGAACGGCGACTGGAAACCGCTCGTCGACACCGCGAAGAAGCTGCTTGACGGTCACCAGGGCAGGGTCGGCATTCACGGGCCTTTCTGGGGCTTCACCGTCGACAGCCGCGACGCCGAGGTGCGCGAGATCGTCAGGAAGCGCCTGCTGCAGGGCCTTGAGGTCTGCGAGGCCCTCGGCGGCACCCATATGGTGGTGCACAGCCCCTACACCACCTGGGACTACAACAATCTCGACAACTACCCCACCGGCCGGGAAGACAAGATCGAGTTCTGCCACATGACCATGAAGGACGCAGTCAAGCGCGCCGAGGACATCGGCTGCGAACTGGTGATCGAGAATATCGAGGACAAGGATCCCTACGCCCGCCTCGAACTCGCCGAAAGCTTCGGCTCAGAGGCGGTGAAGCTGTCCATCGACACCGGCCACGCCCATTACGCCCACGGCTCCACGGGCGCGCCGCCCGTCGACTATTTCGTCAAGGCCGCCGGCAACAGCCTGCGCCACATCCACCTGCAAGACGCGGACGGCTATGCCGACCGGCACTGGACGCTCGGCGAAGGCACCGTCAACTGGCACGCGGTCTTCGATGCGCTCGGCAAGCTCGACAGCGACCCGCGCCTGATCGTCGAACTGCGCGACCATTCCGGCTTGCCCGCATCGATCGCCAACATGTCGGCACTGGGCCTGGCGCAGTAGGTTTGGGTAACCGAAACAGTCAGATCTGAAATCCGTCGCCTCAGCGGAAAGCGCACACTCCGTCCCCCTTGTGGGGAGGGCAAGCGCATTTGATCGAAAATGTCTGAAATAGGCTCCTGTAACCTCTCCCATTGGGAGAGGTCGGAGCGCAGCTCCGGGTGAGGGGTTTAGGCCTCTCCGTCATTTTCCGACGTTTTATCCCCTCACCCCAGCCCTCTCCCAATGGGAGAGGGAGCCAAGCACTGCCAAATGCGATTGCCCTGCTCCTTGTGAGGAAGGGGATTCGGTCCAGTTTCAAGGAAAGCCCAGCGCACCTGTCGACGCACTATTTCCTTGAACAGGCGGGACCTGACACAACGCGGTGAAAATCACCCCATCGCCCAGGGTCCGTGGAACCCGCCGCCGTCCTTGTCGGTGCGTTCGAAGCCGTGGGCGCCGAAGAAGTCGCGCTGGCCCTGGAGCATGTTGGCGGTTGAACGCGCCGTGCGCATGATGTCGAAATAGGAAAGCGCCGCCGACAGGGCGGGAACCGCCAGGCCGTGAAGCGCCGCCTCGGCCACCACCTTGCGCAGGCTCGCCTCCGTCTCCTTGAGCTTTGCGGAGAAGAACGGCGCCAGCATCAGGTTGCGCTCCGAATTGTCGGCAAGCGCGGCCGACATGTCGTTGAGCATAGAGGAGCGGATGATACAGCCGTTGCGCCAGATCCGGGCGATCTGCGGCAGCGGCATCGCCCAGCCGTATTGCTTCGCCGCTTCCAGGATCAGGCCGAAGCCTTGCGCGTAGCAGATGATCTTGCCGGCGACGAGGGCCGCTTCCAGCGCGTCGATGCCGACCGTCATCTTCTGCGGCGCCGCGCCGAACGCGGCCTCGCCCGCCTTGCGTTCGTCAAGCCGCGCCGACATGTTGCGCACCGCGACCGCCGCCTCGATCGCACTGGCCGGCGTGCCGAGCATCAGCGCCTCGATCGCCGTCCAGCGGCCGGTGCCTTTCTGCCCCGCCCTGTCCAGGATGATGTCCAGCATGGGCTTGCCGGTCTCCGGGTCCGCCGTCTTGGCAACCTTGCCGGAGATCTCGATCAGGTAGGATTGCAGGATGCCGCCGTTCCATTTTTCGAACACGTCGCCGATCTCGCCCGCCGGCATTCCGAAGCCGTCGCGCATGACGCCGTAGACTTCGGCGATCATCTGCATGTCGGCATATTCGATGCCGTTATGGACGGTCTTGACCAGGTGGCCGGCCCCGGCCTCGCCGAGATAGGCGGCGCAGGGCTCGCCCTCGTGCTTGGCGGAAATCGCTTCCAGAATATGGCCGACCTGGTCCCAGGCGTCCTTTGCACTGCCGCCCATAATGGATGGGCCGAAGCGCGCGCCTTCTTCGCCGCCGGAGACGCCGATCCCCATGAAACGCGGGCCCTTTTCCCCGGCGTCTTCCGCCCGGCGGTTGGTGTCGTGATAATTGGCGTTGCCCGCATCGATGATGAGGTCGGAACTATCAAGCAGCGGCCGCAGCGCCTCGATCTGCGCATCGACCGCTTCGCCCGCCGGCACCATCAGGATCACCGCGCGCGGCGGCTTGATCGCTGCAACGAAGTCTTCCAGGGTCTTTGTCGGAACCAGCTTCGCAGCAAGTTCCCCGGCCTTGGTGACGAACTGATCGGTTTTCTCGGCGGTCCGGTTATAGACCGCGATCTGAAAGCCGTGTTCGGCGATATTGAGCGCCAGGTTGCCGCCCATTGTCCCAAGGCCGATCAGGCCGATTTCCGCAACAGCACCCTGAGAACTCATGAACAGCGTCTCCCTAAAATCGATTTAGAATGCTGGGGCGGTGATACCCGACCCTCGGCGATCCGGCAATCCTTGTATACAGGCCTTGCATACAGGCGCACACAAATTTCGGACCGCATCCGCGGGAAAGGATGATCCGCAAATTCGGATAAAATAACGTATCGGCATCTTTTACCCGGCAATCAAAAAAATCTGTCACATAAGCCTGTTACGCGGGGACGGTCCGCACTCCCTCCTGCGGTTCCGCGCAAAGGATCTGTCACATGAAAAATCTCCTCGTTGCAGCCGGCCTCCTCACCGCCGTGTCAACCTCCGCATTTGCCGAAGATGTTTCCGGCAAACTCGTTCTCTACACGTCCCAGCCGAATGCGGACGCGCAGGCGACCGTCGATGCCTTCACCGCGAAATATCCGGGTGTCGAAGTCGAATGGGTGCGCGACGGCACGACCAAGGTGATGGCGAAACTGCGTGCGGAGTTCGAAGCGGGCGCCCCGAAGCCCGATGTCCTTCTGATCGCCGACATGGTCACCATGGAAAGCCTCAAGCAGGAAGGCCGCCTGATGGCCCATGAGGGCGCGGACATTTCCGCCTACGACCCGGCGATCATGGACACGGACAAGACCTACTTCTCCACCAAGCTGATCACCACCGGCATCATGTACAACACCAACGCTCCGATGAAGCCGTCCTCCTACAAGGACCTGCTGAAGCCGGAAGCCAAGGACAAGCTCGCCATGCCCTCGCCGCTGACCTCCGGCGCGGCAACCATCCACATGGCGGCGCTCACCTCCAACCCGGATCTCGGTTGGGCCTATTACGAAGGCCTCGCAGACCAGGGTGCCAACCCGCAGGGCGGCAATGGCGGTGTCTACAAGGCCATCGCCGGCGGTGAAAAGCTCTACGGTTTCGTCGTCGACTTCCTGCCGATCCGCGAGAAGCTGAAAGGCGCGCCCGTCGAGTTCGTCTTCCCGGAAGAAGGCGTTTCCGCCGTTACCGAACCGGTCGCGATCCTGTCCACCGCCCAGAACCCGGATGCCGCGAAAGCCTTCGTCGACTTCCTGATCTCCGAAGACGGCCAGAAACTGGCGGCTTCCCAGGGCTATCTGCCGGCCCATCCGGCCGTCCAGGCCCCGGAAGGCTTCCCGGCCCGCGACCGGATCAAGCTGATGGAATTCGATCCGGCCGAGGCTCTTGAACAGGACCAGGCCAACAAGATCAAGTTCACCGAGATCTTCGGCGGCTGAGCCGGTCCAGGCAAAGCACGACAAGCAGCGCGGCAAAGGCCGCGCTGCTTTCAGAAAAGACCTCAGCCGTCATTCCGGACAAGCGCAGCGACAGCTGTGCGCCGATCCGGAATCCAGACATATTTCGCGCCGCAGGCGCGTCAATTTCCAAACAGCAGAGTATTCGCTTCGCTCATGCTGATTTCTGGATTCCGGATCGGCGTTCGGCTTGTGCTGTGCTTGTCCGGAATGACTCGGAAAACAAAGCGGGGCGGGCGTGCAATCCACACAGCTTTCCGAAAAGACGACGCTTGCCCTCCTGGTGCTCGGCGCAACGCTGATCTGCGGACTGCCGCTTCTCCTGATGTTCAAGGCCGGCCTGTCGAACGAAGCGGGCCTGACGGTCACCCCGCTGCTTGAAGCCCTTGGCAGCCGCTCGGTTCAGCGCGCGCTCTGGAACTCCATCGAAAGCAGTTTTTTCTCCGCGCTCGCCGCAACGGTCCTTGGCACCGTTCTGGCGCTTCTGATCGGCCTGACGGACATCCGCGCCAAGGGTTTCCTGGTGTTCCTGATCCTCTTGCCGATGATGATCCCGCCGCATGTGACGGCAATTGCCTGGATCCAGGCGCTCGGGCCCGGAAGCCCCGTCCTGCGCTGGCTGGGCCTGGCGCCGGAACTCGGCTCCACCCATCCGCTTTATTCGCGCGAGGGCCTCGTCCTGCTGTTGACCCTGCAGCACAGTCCGCTGGTGTTCCTTCTGGTGCGCGCCGCGCTCCGGTCCTTCCCGCGGGAACTGTCCGATGCGGCAAGGACCTCCGGCGCCGGGGCTTTCAGGATGCTGGCGCGTATCACCCTGCCCCTGCTCGGCCCTTCCCTGCTGGCAGGCCTCGCCCTTGCCTTCGTCGCAGCCCTCGGCAATTTCGGTATCAACGCGCTGATCGGCATTCCGGCCCGCTACACGACCCTGCCGGTGCTGGTCTGGCGCAGGCTCGCCAGCTTCGGCCCGGACGTCCTTCCCAATGTCGCGGTGATCTCGGTCATTCTGGCGCTCGTTGCGCTTGCCGCAATAGCGGTGCAGAGCCTGTTGCAGCAGCGCATGCGCTCCAGCCTGATCGGCCTGCCGCAGGACCCGCTGGCCATTTCTCTCGGTTCGAAACGCGCTTACGTGGAGGCCCTTCTCTGGCTGTTCGTCGCCTGCGTGCTGCTTCTGCCCGCCGCCTCGCTTGTGGCAACCTCTTTGGTCAGGACCTACGGCCTGCCGCTCTCGGCCGAAACCTTCACTCTTGAAAACTTCACCGAAGTGCTCTGGCGCCAATCCGTGACCCTGCGCGCCTTTGCCAATTCGACCTTCATTGCCGCCTTAGCCGCTCTGGTCATTGCCGCGGTCAGCCTGTTTCTCGGCTATTATCTGGCGCACCGGCGCGCCGGCCACCGCCGATGGGCGGGCGTGGCCCTCACCCAGTCCGAAATCGCCTTTGCCGTGCCGGGCCTCGTCATGTCGATCGCCTTCATCCTTGCGTTCATCCGGCCGCTGCCGCTGGTCGGCGTCTCGCTCTACGGCACGCTCTGGATCATCCTGATCGCCTACGTCTCCGTCTTCCTGGCCGTCGGCCTGAAACCGGTCACCGCGGCCTTTCTGCAGATGGACGGCGCGCTGGAAGACGCCGCGAAAGTATCCGGTGCCGGTTTCTTCCGCCGCATGCGCAGGATCTTCGCCCCGCTCGCCGCGCCCTCCGCAGCCTCCGGCGCCATCCTCGTCTTTCTGACAGCCTATAACGAAGTCACCGTCTCCGCCCTCCTCTGGTCGACCGGCAACGAAACCATCGGCACGACCATCTTCAACTACGAGGACGGCGGCTACACCACGCTCGCCGCCGCGATGTCCACCACCGTGGTGCTCGCAACCATCGTCATCATGCTGGCCATGAACGCGCTCGCCGGACGGGTTCCGGCGGGCACGATCCCGTGGAAGGATTGAAAACCGGTTTCATCCACTCGGTATAGAAGGGACTGGAATACGGGACCGCCACACGGCCGCCCCGGACTTGATCCGGGGCCCTCATGGCAGGTCCCGGATCAAGTCCGGGACGGCGCGGAATGCATTGTCTGGCATTGTTCCAACCAAACACCCCGGGCGACCAGAAGGAGACCCTGTGCCCACCGAATTGCAGAGCTGACCCTTTTGGGACCTGGGTCGTAGTATGATTCTTCAGCGCTTTGGCAAAAGGGACGGCGAGTAGGTCCCGGCTCGCGCTGCGCTTGGCCGGGATGACACGGGGCCAACCCGATAGTTTTGCTCATACTCATCCCTCATCCTGAGGAGGGCGTTCTATATGCCGCCTCGTCTAATCCGGCAGAACCCAGCCGCGCAGGATGTCCAGGCGCAGGCGTTCGCCGGGTTCCGCCTTGCGGTGAAGCAGCATCATCAGGGGCTGGTCCAGGCCCGCCCGCCTCACGAACACTTCCCAGTAGCCGCCCCGGTAGATCGTCCTCTCGACAGTGGCAGCAAAGCCGCTCTTGCCGGTCGCCAGGACCAGATGTTCCGGCCTCAGCAGAAGCGTCCCCGGACCGGGGACGGTATCGTCCATGCAGGCCACTTCGGTCCGGACGTTGCCGAAGGTGATCTGCGCCTCGCCGTCCACCACCCGTTCCACGGTGACCGGAACCAGGGTGCTGCGTCCGATAAATCCCGCCACGCGCCGGGACTTCGGGAAACGGTAGAGCGTGTCCGGATCGTCGACCTGCAGGATCTCGCCGTCCCACATCACCGCGACCTTGTCGGCGAGCGCCATTGCCTCGCGCTGGTCGTGGGTGATGAACAGGGTCGTCGCGCCGCTCGCCTTGTGGAAGGCGGAGAGCTCCTCTTCCATGGCGCTCCTCAGGTGCGGGTCGAGATTGGCCAGCGGCTCGTCCATCAGCACCGTTCCGGCACCTTGCGCCAGGCAGCGCGCGAGAGCCACCCGCTGGCGCTGGCCACCGGAGAGTTCGGTCGGCTTGCGCTGCAGGAACGGCGTGAGCGCCACCGTCTCGAGGCATTCGGAGACCCGCTCCAGGATTTCGGAGCGCTTCCTGCCCGCGGATTCCAGCGGAAAGGCGACATTGCCGGCAACCGTCATATGCGGCCAGAGGGCGTAGGACTGGAACACCACGCCAACCTGCCGCAGTTCGGGCGGCATGTGAAAGCCATCCAGAGCAACCGGCAGCCCGCCCAGTTCGATCTCCCCGGAATCGATCGGTTCCAGCCCGGCAATCGCTCTCAGAAGAGTCGATTTCCCGCAGCCCGAAGGACCCAGGACGACGAAAAAGGAGCCGTCCTCGATCGAAAGGGATACTTCGTTCAATACTTTATTGGAGCCGAAAGACTTGGAAACCGAGGCAAGACGAATGGACATGTCTTCGGGTAGCGCCCTCCTATGACAAAACGATTACATTGTTATTTATAGCGGGAGACTATCTGATTCTCAGACGTAACAGCAGATCGACTTCCTCTTCGAGCGCACGGCCATAGGCCCGCGCGGCCGGAGCATTGGAATGCATCAGGGTTTCCTGGCGGAACAGGCAATAGGCGGCCAGCCGCCAGTGATAGGCGCCGCGCTCCTGCCTGAACCGGCTGACGGTTTCCCGGTCCGGATAGGCCTCCAGAAACCTCTCCTCCGCATGCGCGACCAGCGGGTGAATGCCGTAGAGCATGGCAAGGCCCGGCGAGACGAAGCAGGCGATGTCCTCGACCGGGTCGCCGAGACCGGCATATTGCCAGTCGATCAGCCGGGCGCCGTCGCCTGTCGCCAGGATCGTGCCGAGGCAGAAACTGCGATGCACAAGCGAGCGCCTGATCTCCCGGGGTCTGATCGCGCCGTCCTCCGGGCGCAGGCGTTTCAGGTTGGCCGCCTTCCGGCTTTCGGGAATGGCCGCCAGCATGGCATCGCCGCGCTGCAGCACCTCGTGATAGCCGGCGGGAACGGTCTGGTGGCCCGGAACCGGCTCGCTCAGGGCGGCGAACCGGCCGATCAGCGCGGCCGCCTCCCCGACCTCGATCTCGTCGGATTTCGGCGGCGCGTAGCCGTAGACCAGGACGGGCGTTCCGGCGGGGCTTTGCGCGAAGGCTTCAAGCTCCGGCGCCAGATCGTGGCCGGCAAGAACGCTCAGGGCATCCGCTTCCTGGTCGGGCAGGGTCGGATAAAGCGGATTGTCCTCGTTGCCGGGGAAAAACTCCTTGATCACGTATACCCGGCCCGGAACGTCGAGCCACCAGAACCGGCTGGTGTAATTGACCGGCAGGGGCCGCAGACACGCGGCCGACCAGTCCTGCACCGGCAGGTGATGTCTCAAAAAAGCGAGCAGATCCGAATCCGAAAGCTGCGTTCTCACGCAATTCCCCCAACAAACATTGTTCTGCTCTGATCGCGCCGACGAAGATTTCCGTCAAGTACAAGTTTTTTTGCGCCGGTCCCTACAAGGGACCTCCGGGCCGGCAATGTCGGAGTTGAAGCACTGACCGTCGTTCTGAGACTGCCCGGCAGATCCTCCGCCTCCGGTACATTCAACTGAACGGTGCGGCCCGGCTTTGCCGCTGCCGGCCTCATACAAGAACCATGGCGAAACAGATGACGGTTGATATCGGCGCAGCACCCATGAGCGAAACGGCACCCGCGCGGCGCGGACGGCGGCGGCGCAGCGGCGAAAAGGCCGGCCCGGAGCTTTTTCCGCAGAAACCGTTCCGCCAGCCCCGGCACATCTTCAAGCCGCTGGAAGCCGTCTCCGCCGATCAGCTCGAAGCCATTCATCACGCTTCCATGCGCGTGCTCGAGGAAATCGGCATCGATTTCCTGCACGAGGAAGCCAAGGTGCTTCTGAAGGCGGCGGGCGCCGATGTGAAGCCCGGTGAAGACCGGGTGCGCATGGACCGCCTTCTGGTGGAGGAGCTGATCGCGAAGGCGCCGGGCGAATTCACCGTCCGGGCCCGCAACCGGGCCCACGATCTTCACATCGGCGGCAACGCGATTGCCTTTTCCTGCGTTGCCAGCGCGCCGAATGCCGTCGACAGGGACCGGGGGCGCCGTCCCGGCAACCAGCGGGATTTCCGCGATTTCCTGAAGCTCGCCCAGTTCTTCAACATCATCCACTGCGTCATGGGCTACCCGGTGGAGCCCGTCGACATCCACGCCTCGATCCGGCATCTCGACTGCGTCGCCGATCTGGCGCGAATGACCGACAAGATATTTCATATTTATTCGCTCGGCCGGGAACGAAACCTGGACGGTCTGGAAATCACCCGGATCGCCAACGGCCTGTCGCAGGAAGACTTCGTCAAAACGCCCTGTGTGCTGACCGTCATCAACACGTCCTCGCCGCTGCGCCTCGACACGCCGATGCTGCAGGGCCTGATCGAAATGGCGACGGCCGGCCAGGTGTCCATCGTCACGCCCTTCACCCTGGCCGGCGCCATGGCACCGGTCACGATAGCGGGCGCTCTGACGCTTCAAAACGCCGAAGCGCTTGCCGGCATAGCCTTCGCTCAGCTCGTCCGCCCGGGCGCACCGGTCGTCTATGGCGGCTTCACCTCGAATGTCGACATGAAATCCGGCGCGCCCGCCTTCGGCACCCCGGAATACATGAAGGCGGCGATCGTCGGCGGCCAGCTCGCCCGGCGCTACGATCTGCCCTACCGCTCCTCCGGCGTCTGTGCGGCCAACACCGTCGACTATCAGGCAGCGCTCGAAACGACGCTCTCCCATTGGGGCGCGATCAAGGGCGGCGGCAATCTCATCAAGCACGCCGCCGGCTGGCTCGAAGGCGGTCTCAGCGCCGGGTTCGAAAAGTTCATCACCGATATCGACCTCCTGCACAAGATCGCCGAATACCTGACCCCGCTCGATGTTTCCGAAGACGCCCTGGCGCTCGACGCCATCCGCGAGGTCGGCCCGGCGGGACATTTCTTCGGCACGGACCACACCCAGGCCCGCTACAAGGACGCCTTTTACACACCGATCATATCCGACTGGCGCAATTACGAGACCTGGGCGGAAGCCGGCAGCCCGACCGCCCACGACAAGGCGAACAGGCTTTACAAGAAGGCTCTGGAAGCCTACGAACCCCCGGCGCTCGACCCCGCCATAGACGAGGAAATCACAGCCTTTGTCGCCAGGCGCAAGGCCGAAGGCGGCGTCCCCACCGACTTCTGATTTTCAAACCACCCCGTTACCCTTCGAACATTCAGACTGCCACTCAAACGCAGCCCGCCCGGAGCAGATATATGAAAACCCACACGCAGGTCGTAGTCATTGGTGGCGGTGTTGTCGGCTGCAGCGTCCTCTATCACCTGACCAAGCTCGGCTGGACGGACGTGACACTGGTCGAGCGCGACGAACTGACGTCCGGATCGTCCTGGCATGCGGCCGGCGGGTTTCATACCCTCAACGGCGACCCGAACGTCGCCCAGCTCCAGAGTTATACGGTCGATCTCTACAAGGAGCTGGAAGAAATCTCCGGCCAGTCCTGCAGCCTGCATCTGACCGGCGGCGTGATGCTCGCGGACACGCCCGAGCGCATGGACTTCCTGCGCCTTGCCCAGGCCAAGGGCCGCTATCTCGGCATGGAGCTGGAACTGATCTCCGTGTCCGAAGCCAAGACGATGTTCCCTCTGCTCGACGAGAAACGCTTCATCGGCGCGCTCTGGGATCCCATCGAAGGCCATCTCGATCCGTCCGGCACCACCCACGCCTACGCCAAGGCCGCCCGCGTCAACGGCGCCACGGTCTACCGCCACACCAAGGTGGAGGAACTGGTCCAGACGTCGGACGGCGCCTGGGACGTGATCACCGACAAGGGCACGATCCACGCCGAGCACGTGGTCAACGCCGGCGGGCTCTGGGCGCGCGAATGCGGCCGCATGGTCGGCCTCGAGCTGCCCATCCTCGCCATGGAACACATGTATCTCCTGACCGACGAGATGGAGGAAGTGACCTCCCACAACGCGGCGACCGGCAAGGAGCTGATCGGCGTGCTAGACTTCGGCGGCGAGATCTACACTCGCCAGGAAGGCAAGGGCATCCTGCTCGGCACCTACGAGCAGAACTGCCGCCCGTGGAGCCCGCGCGTCACGCCCTGGGACTTCGGCCACGAGCTGCTGGCGCCGGATCTCGACCGGATCGCGCCGGAGCTGGAAGTCGGTTTCGAGCATTTCCCGGCGTTGCAGAATGCCGGCATCAAGCAGATCATCAACGGTCCCTTCACCTTCGCCCCCGACGGCAACCCGCTGGTCGGCCCGGTCAGGGGCCTCCGGAACTACTGGGTCGCCTGCGGCGTCATGGCCGGTTTCAGCCAGGGCGGCGGCGTCGGCCTGACGCTCGCCAACTGGATGGTGAACGGCGATCCGGGTTATGACATCTGGGGCATGGACGTCGCCCGCTACGGCACCTGGGCGACGCTCTCCTACACCAATGCCAAGGTCCAGGAAAACTACCGCCGCCGCTTCCGCATCCGCTTTCCGAACGAGGAACTGCCTGCCGCCCGCCCGCACCAGACCACGCCGCTCTACGACCGGATGCTCGCTGAAGGCGCCGTCATGGGCGACAGCTGGGGCCTGGAAACCCCGCTCTGGTTTGCCCCCGACGGCATCGAGGCGAAGGACATCGTCTCCTATCGCCGCTCCAACGATTTCGAGCATGTCGGCGCCGAGTGCCGGGCCGTACGTGAAAGCGTCGGCATCACCGAGACCGCCAACTTCGCCAAATACGAGATCACCGGACCGGGTGCGGACAGTTTCCTGTCCCACCTGATGACCAACACCATGCCGAAGACCGGCCGCATCGTGCTGACGCCGATGCTCAACGAGAACGGCAAGCTGATCGGCGACTTCACCATAGCCCGTGCAGGCGACGAAAAATTCTACATGTGGGGCTCGTCCCAGGCCGAGATCTATCACATGCGCTGGTTCGAGAAGCATCTGCCCCAGGACGGCTCCGTGACCATACGCGCGATCAATCTCGGCTGGATGGGCCTTTCCATCGCCGGCCCAAACGCCCGCAAGGTGCTCCAGAAAGTCACCGGCGAGGATGTCTCGAACGACGCCTTCCGCTTCATGGATTTCCGCGAGATGGACGTCGCCAACGCGCCCTGCAAGGTCAACCGCATCACCTACACAGGCGATCTCGGCTACGAGATCTGGATGGCGCCGGAATACGAACGCCAGGTCTACGAGGCGCTGATGGCGGCGGGTGCCGAATTCGGCATCAGGAACTTCGGCATGCGCGCCCTGCTCTCGCTGCGCCTTGAGAAGAATTTCGGCACCTGGTTTCGCGAATTCCGCCCGATCTACGGCCCCTTCGAGGCCGATCTCGGCCGCTTCGTCAAACTGTCCAAGAACGATTTCATCGGAAGGGATGCCGCGCAGAAGGAATTCGACGAGGGACCGGAGCGCCGTCGGGTCAGCTTCGCCGTCGATGCCTCGGACGCCGACGTCATGGGCGACGAGCCGGTCTGGCACGACGGCAAGGTGATCGGCTGGATCACCTCGGGCGGCTATGCGCATTTTGTCGGGAAATCCCTGGCCCAGGGCTATGTCCCGGCCGAATTCGCCGGAGAAACCGGCGAAGGCGCCTTCGAGATCGAAATCCTCGGCGACCGCCGCAAGGCCACCATCCTTCCCGAACCGCCCTTCGACCCGAAGGCGGAACGCATGCGGATGTGAGCGCGGAAAAACCTGGAGCCTGGCCACAAAACAAACCTCATCCTGAGGAAGCGCGAAGCGCTGTCTCGAAGGGTGAGCGGCACATTCCGGAGCGAGTGGCCCATCCTTCGAGACGGGCCTGTTGACCCTCCTCAGGATGAGGTTGAGTGTGTGGCTCTCCCGGTGGATTTTCATGCACCGTCATTCCAGACAAGTGCAGCACCAGCTGCACGCCGATCTGGAATCCTGTGTGTTGAATTTGTGTCAGATTGGATGCGGGCGGGAGATCGTTGGAATCCTGGTCTTGCGACCGTGTTCTGGCCAGATCCCCGCCCGCTGCAAAACCCC
>Ga0207774_100181_pt1 | contig 47003 bp, 38 predicted proteins | sample TtaePargueraPR_13_FD_187754 | JGI IMG/M metagenome (GOLD analysis project Ga0207774, IMG submission 187754) | Aerobic enrichment media microbial communities from Bioluminiscent Bay, La Parguera, Puerto Rico - Tt and M2 (2) (SPAdes) | ecosystem: Environmental > Aquatic > Marine > Unclassified ... | reverse complement strand
GTCCCGGCGGGCCTCGACCACCAACCGGGTCGCACGCTCACGCAGCTCATCGGAGTACTTCTTCGGTGCGGGCATCGCTGGTGTTCCTTCCAGGTTTCGATGTCTCCATCAAACCCGGTGCGGGACAGATCGTCGAAGACGACGAATACCTCCTGCTCCCCGCGCACGCGGGGATGGTCCTGGTATTCAACCCGGGCGACCTGGATAACGGAACTGCTCCCCGCGCACGCGGGGATGGTCCGTAGCCGTGGGGAAGCTGACGAAGAAAGAGCAACTGCTCCCCGCGCACGCGGGGATGGTCCCACGAGGGGGAACCGTGACGGCGCTGTTGGAGCCTGCTCCCCGCGCACGCGGGGATGGTCCCAAAGCCGATATTCCGGCGTTTCTGGATTCGCTCTGCTCCCCGCGCACGCGGGGATGGTCCCTCCGTCGTAGAAGTTGTCGCTGTTGCCGGGCTCTGCTCCCCGCGCACGCGGGGATGGTCCCCGGTCGGTGCCGGTGGGGACCTCGTTGCCGTCCTGCTCCCCGCGCACGCGGGGATGGTCCCCGCTGTCCGGCAAGGCGAAGCGCTCGGTCGGGCTGCTCCCCGCGCACGCGGGGATGGTCCCGACGGGCAGGACAGCGGCGGGTGTGCGTCCGGCTGCTCCCCGCGCACGCGGGGATGGTCCCTACATCTACACCTGATGCCCGAGCTGTCAGGACTGCTCCCCGCGCACGCGGGGATGGTCCTTGGGTGAAGGATAATTGGCCGCTGCTGATCGGCTGCTCCCCGCGCACGCGGGGATGGTCCCCTGCGCCCGGTAGACCACCGTCCACCGCGACTCTGCTCCCCGCGCACGCGGGGATGGTCCCTCCGTCCGTAAGGACGGCACCGGCGACGGGCACTGCTCCCCGCGCACGCGGGGATGGTCCGGAAACCGGCCCGGATGTCTCGCCGTACGACTCGGGCGCTGCTCCCCGCGCACGCGGGGATGGTCCGGTGCCATGGGCACAGCGGCAGGGCGTGATGGTCTGCTCCCCGCGCACGCGGGGATGGTCCTGCGGCGTCGGCGTCGCCGGCCTGCCGTTCCACTGCTCCCCGCGCACGCGGGGATGGTCCCTATGCCCCGGGTGGGTACGAAACCGGACTCAACTGCTCCCCGCGCACGCGGGGATGGTCCCAACTGGTGGCGTCTGGCCAAGACGATGGCGGGCTGCTCCCCGCGCACGCGGGGATGGTCCCTGCCGGCTTACGGTCTGCTTGCTGATACCTCCCTGCTCCCCGCGCACGCGGGGATGGTCCAAGACCGGTATCAGCGTCAGCAACGAGACCCTGCTGCTCCCCGCGCACGCGGGGATGGTCCGGCGTACGCGATCGGCCGCATCGAGGACGCGGTCTGCTCCCCGCGCACGCGGGGATGGTCCCTCCAGCTCCATGTCGTCGGCGTGGATGATGGCCTGCTCCCCGCGCACGCGGGGATGGTCCCAGACCCTGATCTGGCAGGACACCGGCACCGTCCTGCTCCCCGCGCACGCGGGGATGGTCCCAGATTCAATTCGCGGCAGAGCTGCTGGTCCGGCTGCTCCCCGCGCACGCGGGGATGGTCCCACTGAGTCCACACCAGAGCTACCGTCGATTCTCTGCTCCCCGCGCACGCGGGGATGGTCCCCAAAACCATCGATGGTCGTAGATGGGAGTCTGCTGCTCCCCGCGCACGCGGGGATGGTCCCGGCATCTGGCTCCGCTCCGTACGGATAGGATTCTGCTCCCCGCGCACGCGGGGATGGTCCCCGTAGCTCTGGGTCTTTGACCAGGTTGCCGACCTGCTCCCCGCGCACGCGGGGATGGTCCCCTCACATCCGATGAGTTTCCCTTTGCTGCCAACTGCTCCCCGCGCACGCGGGGATGGTCCCCGATGATCCGCCGGACAGTCCGACCGGCCGGCCTGCTCCCCGCGCACGCGGGGATGGTCCCCGGCAATGGCTTTCGCCCCGGGCGATCTGGATCTGCTCCCCGCGCACGCGGGGATGGTCCCGTCAAGAAGATGCTGCGCAACCCGTCGTACCTCTGCTCCCCGCGCACGCGGGGATGGTCCCAGCCACCGCTGCGGCTCGTCCTGGCCCTCCGGCTGCTCCCCGCGCACGCGGGGATGGTCCCGGGTACTCCTCGGCGTGGAGCTGGCCGAGGATCTGCTCCCCGCGCACGCGGGGATGGTCCCGCCGTGTCGCCGGCCTCGTAGTCGCGGGTGTTCTGCTCCCCGCGCACGCGGGGATGGTCCCTGCAGGAAGACAGCGGCCGCCCGGGGAGTGCACTGCTCCCCGCGCACGCGGGGATGGTCCCGCGCACCGGCCCGTCGACCTGAACCGGCACCGCTGCTCCCCGCGCACGCGGGGATGGTCCCTGATCCACGCACCCACCTCGGGCAGCGTGGTCCTGCTCCCCGCGCATGCGGGGATGGTCCCGTACTCGACCTCACCACCACCACCGCCCGATGCTGCTCCCCGCGCACGCGGGGATGGTCCCGTGGCGTCGACCGCGCTCGCCGCGAAGTCCTCCTGCTCCCCGCGCACGCGGGGATGGTCCCGCGAAGCTGGGCCGGGAACGGTGGCTGGTCGACTGCTCCCCGCGCACGCGGGGATGGTCCCCGCCAAGAAGGAGCATCCACGCGATGAACAGCCTGCTCCCCGCGCACGCGGGGATGGTCCATATCGGTCAACGGGCACGTCGCCGACGAGGACCTGCTCCCCGCGCACGCGGGGATGGTCCCGGCCGGACGGACACCACGCCACGTGAGAGGAGCTGCTCCCCGCGCACGCGGGGATGGTCCCGGGAGTTCAGATTCAGGCCGGAGGCGGATCTCCTGCTCCCCGCGCACGCGGGGATGGTCCCCCGCTCCCCGGCATCTGGGACGACCTGGAGGTCTGCTCCCCGCGCACGCGGGGATGGTCCCCGCCGCTGGGGAGAGCCAGTTCCGGCTGAACACTGCTCCCCGCGCACGCGGGGATGGTCCTGAACAGGTAGTGCCGTGACGTTTTCGCAGGTCCTGCTCCCCGCGCACGCGGGGATGGTCCCGGGTCCGTCCGGATCGGCTTGCCCAACAGCATCTGCTCCCCGCGCACGCGGGGATGGTCCCGGTGCCGCCGGCCGGGATCGAGATCCGCTCCGCTGCTCCCCGCGCACGCGGGGATGGTCCCAGGCGGTCCTTGACGCGCTGCTCTTCCGGCAGCTGCTCCCCGCGCACGCGGGGATGGTCCCTGCCACCCGATCGCCGGGCGGGGTGTGTGGGACTGCTCCCCGCGCACGCGGGGATGGTCCCCTCAAGGTTGGGCTTGCGCATTGGGCGCGCGACTGCTCCCCGCGCACGCGGGGATGGTCCCGCCCGCTTGGCCGCCGGGATGCTGGTGCCGGGCTGCTCCCCGCGCACGCGGGGATGGTCCCGGGCGTTGACGGTACGGGCGGTGCTGCCAAGTCTGCTCCCCGCGCACGCGGGGATGGTCCCGCAACAGGGAGCACCGACAGCGCAACAGGAGCCTGCTCCCCGCGCACGCGGGGATGGTCCGACGAGAGCGCCGCCGTCCAGGTCGCCGGCTTCCTGCTCCCCGCGCACGCGGGGATGGTCCTGGTGCGGTGATGATGTTCGCGAGGTTGGAGTACTGCTCCCCGCGCACGCGGGGATGGTCCCAGCAGCAGCGCGGCCGCCAGCCACAGCGGGTGCTGCTCCCCGCGCACGCGGGGATGGTCCGTCCGTCATCAACCGGATCATCGCCGGCTGGAACTGCTCCCCGCGCACGCGGGGATGGTCCCAGGGGCAGTGGGCATGTCGGCCCTCCGATCAGCTGCTCCCCGCGCACGCGGGGATGGTCCCACCCCGCCGCCGCGTACGCGCACGGGCGGGTCCTGCTCCCCGCGCACGCGGGGATGGTCCCACCCAAGGCCGCGCCCACCTGACCCACCGGCACTGCTCCCCGCGCACGCGGGGATGGTCCCTTTCTGGTCGCGCAGCGGGCCGGCATGTCGATCTGCTCCCCGCGCACGCGGGGATGGTCCCGTGTTGATGGCGTAGCCGCCGTCGACTGGGATCTGCTCCCCGCGCACGCGGGGATGGTCCCAGCTTGTGCGCGCCCGGCCCCTCGCCGGCGGCCTGCTCCCCGCGCACGCGGGGATGGTCCCCCGCCAGCCGAGGCCGACCGCCAGCCGACCGGCTGCTCCCCGCGCACGCGGGGATGGTCCCGCGCTCGGCATGACCCCCAAGGCGTGGAAGGCCTGCTCCCCGCGCACGCGGGGATGGTCCCAGGGAAGCGATTTTCTCGGGCCAGACGAATGGCTGCTCCCCGCGCACGCGGGGATGGTCCGTCGTTGGCGACCATCGCGGCGTCGTGGCCGATCTGCTCCCCGCGCACGCGGGGATGGTCCCGGGTTGGGTAGGCACCGGGCCACGCGGTCCGGCTGCTCCCCGCGCACGCGGGGATGGTCCCGAGACTGCCAACAACCACCGAGCAAAGCTCGCCTGCTCCCCGCGCACGCGGGGATGGTCCCCGACGTACGAACGGCAGACGGACACTCGGTTTCTGCTCCCCGCGCACGCGGGGATGGTCCCCAGTCGAAGCGGTAGACGTGGTTCATGTCCTCCTGCTCCCCGCGCACGCGGGGATGGTCCGCTGCTCCGGGCCACCTGGGACGCACTCACCGCCTGCTCCCCGCGCACGCGGGGATGGTCCCGGGCTCGCCGTGGACGAGCGCGCCGCCTTCGACTGCTCCCCGCGCACGCGGGGATGGTCCCCGCGCTGCTCGGCTCGCCCAGGCGCTCCGCGACTGCTCCCCGCGCACGCGGGGATGGTCCCCGTCTACAACCACGGCTGGCGGGAGATCGTCACTGCTCCCCGCGCACGCGGGGATGGTCCCGGCTGCCGCAGGTGGACTGCGCAGACGGGTTCCTGCTCCCCGCGCACGCGGGGATGGTCCCTGGTCAACGCGGTGCTCGCGCTGCGCCAGCTCCTGCTCCCCGCGCACGCGGGGATGGTCCCAACGCTGGGAGATGTCTCCAGCAGTTCTTCGCCTGCTCCCCGCGCACGCGGGGATGGTCCCGAGTTCGGGATCCGCTTCTACGAGCGCAACGGCTACTCCCCGCGCACGCGGGGATGGTCCCAGGGAGCTGACCGCCTGGATGCCGGGGAGGACCTGCTCCCCGCGCACGCGGGGATGGTCCCAGCCCGCGCGAATGCCCACTGTGCAGACCCCACTGCTCCCCGCGCACGCGGGGATGGTCCCTGCTCGTCAAGCCCGACTACCGCGTCCAGGCCCTGCTCCCCGCGCACGCGGGGATGGTCCGGAAGCGGCCATCCGGACTCCGGCGATGACGACCTGCTCCCCGCGCACGCGGGGATGGTCCCCCGCACACCAGCAGGAGGTCATCGCCGCTCACCTGCTCCCCGCGCACGCGGGGATGGTCCCTGGCCAGCGTCCGTACCGACCTGGAGGACGCTCTGCTCCCCGCGCACGCGGGGATGGTCCGGTCGCCCCGTCTCGCCGCTGCCGGTCGGCATCCTGCTCCCCGCGCACGCGGGGATGGTCCCAGGGCGGGGCAGGACGGCGGCAGGAGCTTGCGCTGCTCCCCGCGCACGCGGGGATGGTCCCTTGCGCGGATCCACCCAGGCGTCCTCAGCGGCCTGCTCCCCGCGCACGCGGGGATGGTCCCTTGTCGCGGCGGCCAACCACCCCGCCCGCAGACTGCTCCCCGCGCACGCGGGGATGGTCCCGACCGAGCGAATCAGCTAGGCGCGGATCTCTGCTGCTCCCCGCGCACGCGGGGATGATCCCATCAGGTCCCGACTACCTGTAGCCAACTCGTTCTGCTCCCCGCGTACGCGGGGATTGGATCTTTGAAGTCTCCTGGACGCTGGCGGGCTGGTCACATGGCTGGTGTCCTCCAGATGGGTGAGGCGTCCAGTTTGGTGACGATGAGTCCGTCGGTGTTGTCGTAGTGCAGGTCGAAGCCGGCGATCTGGGTGTGGCCGGTGTCGTCGATGTCGAGCACGAGTTCGCCGGCCAGCCAGTGCGACGCGTCCCAGGCCGGGAAGCAGTTGCGGGCCTCCAACTCGTCGATCACCTCGTCGAGTCTGCTGGTCATCAGCTGCGGCAGGGCGAGCGTGCAGCGGGCCACCGACCGGGCCAGCCGGTTGTCCGGTGCCATCTCCGTCGGCACCTCCCGGCCGGGGTCGTCCGGCACCCAGTCCGGGATGTGCAGCCGGCCGTCGCGGCGTACCAGGAGAATCACCTCCAGGCTCTCGGCGGAGTCGGCGCGGACGTGACCACGCCCACGCGCGTCGTCGCCACCCGCGTCGGCGTCGCCGATGTGCGCCACCAGCCAGCCGAGCAGGGCGGCCGGCTGCGCCGCGACCGAGTTCAGCCGGTACGCGTCCGCCCGTACACAATGCTCCTGCTGCTTTTTCGTCGCCGCCTCGTCGGCTTCGCGCATCGCCGGATGCCAGCCGGTCGGGCCGACCAGCGGCACGTCGTACGCGGTCTGCACCAACGTCGGGATGTCCCCGGGCAGCTCGACCGGGACGTCGCCGTCCAGATGCGGCCAGAGAACGCCGGCCGCCCGCCACAGCCCGGCCCGGCCGTACACGATCCGTGAACCCTGCACCGGCTCGGGTGGGTCCGTCGACCAGTCCGCGCCGGTGATCAGGCAGCGCGCCGTCGACAGATGCGCCGGCCGGCTTCGGTGATGCCGGTGCAGCCGGCCCATCCGCTGCAACAGCAGATCGACCGGGGCCAGATCGGTGACCAGCAGATCGAAGTCGACGTCCAGCGACACCTCCGCCACCTGGCTGGCGACCACGACGTACCGCTCCGGGCGGTCCGCGACCCGGCTCGGCGGCCCGAACATGTCCAGCAGCCGCCGGTCGTTCGCGGCCCGGTCCGGTGCCAGGAAACGGGAATGCGCCACGAACACCGGGATGTCCGTGCCGAACCGTCGCCGCAGCACGGCGGCGGTCTCCTGGACCCGTCGGACCGTGTTGCGGACCACCAGCGCGCAGCCGCCCCGGCCGATCTCGTCGGCGAGCAGGTCGGCGAGGCGCTGCGGGTCGTCGTCGAGGCGGCTCACCCGCACCTGCACCGCCCGGCCGGACGAAGCCGTCGTCGTCACCGCCGGCTGCCGGTCCGTCGCACCGGAGCAGGTGATCACCGGGTAGCCGATGTCCCCGGCCAGGTCGGCGTACGGGTCGGCGTTCTTGCCCGGAGCCGCGTCGGATGCCGGCATGCGTCGCCGCCGCGGGCGCTGCGTCGGCTGACCGAACCGGCCGTCGTCGTACGCCATCATCATCTCCCGGCGACGCCGCGCCGGCAGCGTCGCCGACAGCACGATCACCGGTACGCGGTACGCGGCCAGCCACTCCAACGCCCGGTCCAGGTACTGGCTCATGTGCACGTCATAGGCGTGCGCCTCGTCGACCACGACGACCTTGCCGGCGAGCCCGAGGTGACGCAGCACCACGTACCGGGCCTTCAACGCCATGAACAGCAGCTGGTCGACGGTGCCGACGACGAAGTCGGACAGCAGGATCTTCTTGCGCGACGCCAGCCACCGGTGCACGGCGAGCTGCACGCCGTCCTCGTCGACGCCGATCGAGCTGGGACGCCGGTCCATGCGCAGCGTGTCGTACTCGTTGTTGAAGCTCGACTTGCCGTGCGCCAGCGCCACCCCGTAGGCGCCACGGTCGGCGTCGCGGTCCGGCAGCCGCTCCATCCAGGACAGCCCCCGGGACAGCATGGCGTCGCTGGTGGCCCGGGTCGGCAGCGCGACGAAACAGCCGGACAGTCCGAACCGGGCGGCGAGGATCTCGACGGCGGCGAGCGCGGCCTCCGTCTTGCCGTCGCCCATCGGCGCCTCGACGATCATCAGACCGGGTTCGGCCATCCGCCGGGCCTGGTCGATCACCGCCCGCTGCACCGGGTACGCGGTCGCGCCGGCCGGCAGCCCGAACCGGGTGGCGATGATCGCGTCGGGGGAGAGGTCGAGGTCGACGGCCCGCCACGGCGACGGCAGGTCCAGGTCGTCCCAGGCCCGCTCGACCCGGTGCGTGTCGGCTGTGTACGTCGTCGGGAACAGCTCCTGGTTGCTGGCGATCCAGTCGGCGACCACGACGACGCCGGTCAGCAGCGCCTGCACCGGCTGGGGGAGTCGGACGTCACGCCAGGCGGGCAGTCGGTCCCGTACGCCGCACCGGTCGGTCATCCACTCCAGCAGTTCCTGCTGTACGTCGGCCCATGCGTCGTCGCCGAACAGGTAGTCGAGGCTGCGGGCCGCGTACAGCTCCTTGTCCGTCGGCGGTACGCCGTGATGGCCACCGACGACCACGGCGAACGTAGCCGCCGCTCGCGGCACCCAGCCGTGCCCGTCGACCAGCCAGTCCTCCAGCAGGATCTGGCCGGCCAGGGCATGCGGCGCGATACGCCGGTCTGCCTTGACACGGTTGTCGACCGTCAGCCCGCGAGCGTGCATCCGGCTCATCAGATCGTCGCGCTGCACGGCGAACGCCGGTGTCGCCTTGCCGATGTCGTGCACTCCCGCCAGCCAGGTGACCAGGAGTCGCCCGTCGGCGTCACCGCCGGGCAGCGCCGAGCTGATCCGCTGCCGTACGGCGTCGTTGAGCCAGTGCCGCCACAGCCGTTCCGCGACGGCCGCCGCGTCGGCGAGATGCTGCCACAGCGGTAGCCAGCCGGGGCCGTCCTCGCTCGTCTTGCCCCACGCCGACGACGCCGCGTCGCTCAACTCAACCGTCTGTTGCGTAGCCACGGCTGTTGATCCAAGGTGCCAACTTGGCCAGTCGCCATAGCGTGATCGACCGGACAACGTGGCCGAACGGTCGAGGATCTGTCGGCAAGGCGACTGCATTTTTGCCATCTGTGGTCTTGTTCGAGGCCGCCCGGCTCCTTGCCCCGGCCAGAGCTGAGGAGACAATTCCCTGCTCAGGGCAAGGATTGCTAGCGAAATGCGATGTCACCTCGTATCCCAATGATCAAGTTTGGAATGTCGGTGGCCCGCAGTAGGGTCCCGATCCATGTCAGAGCGTCCTGTCTGGCCACGATGGGAAATGCCCAATGTCATTTGATCTTGTTGATCGGCCCTGGCTGCTCGTGCAGCGGCTCGACGGGCAGGTGGAGGAGGTGTCGCTCGCCGACGCCTTCCGCCGGGCCGGCACGCTGCGCCGGATGACCGGCGACGTGCCGACCCAGGAGTTCGCCGTCCTGCGCCTGCTGCTCGCCGTCCTGCACGACACCGTCGGCGGCCCCGGCGAGGACGACTGGGAGCAGCTGTGGGGTGCCGCCGACCTGCCGGTCGACGACATCGTCGACTACCTCGACGAACGCCGGGAGCGGTTCGACCTGCTGCACCCGACCACGCCCTTCTACCAGGTCGCCGACCTGCGGACCAGCAAAGGCGAAGTGTTCGGGCTCGAACGGCTTATCGCCGACGTGCCCAGCGGCGCGCCGCTGTTCACCGCCCGGTCCGGCCCCGCGCTGCGCCGGATCACCCCGGCCGAAGCCGCCCGCTGGCTGGTGCACGCCCAGGCGTACGACGTCTCCGGAATCAAATCCGGCGCGGTCGGCGACAGCCGGGTCAAAGGCGGCAAGGTCTACCCGCTCGGCACCGGCTACGCCGGCTCCCTCGGCGGCGTCTTCGTCGAAGGCGACAACCTGCGCGAGACACTGCTGCTCAACCTGGTGCCACACGACGTGCCGTACCTGCGCCGCGACGACAACGACGCGCCGATCTGGGATCTCGACCCACCCGGCCCCGCCGAGCAGGACGACCTGACACCGTCAGGAGTGCTGCGCCTCTACACCTGGCAGTCGCGGCGGATCCGGCTGCACGGCGACGAGCACGGCATCACCGGCGTGATGCTCGCCTACGGAGACCCGCTCAGCCCTCGCGACCTGCACCAACGAGAGCCACTCACCGCCTGGCGGCGCAGCCCCGCGCAGGAGAAGGCACTCAAGACCACCCCGGTGTACCTGCCGAGGACCCACGCACCCGGCCGGGCGCTGTGGCGCGGCCTCGAAGCGATGCTGCCCGGCACCGCCGGACGCGGCGGCAGCGGCGAACCACCGGCCAACCTCGACCCCGGCGTCCTCGAATGGATCGGGTACGCCGCCAACCGCCGGCTGCTGCGCCGACCCGTCATCCGGCTCCGCGCCGTCGGCGCCGTCTACGGCACCCAACAGTCCGTCCTGGACGAGATCATCGACGACGCGGTCACCATGCCGGTACGGGCCATCACCGACCCGCAGACCGCCATCGAGGTCCAACGCGCCGCCGACGACGCCGACCAGGGCGTACGCGCCCTCGTCAACCTCGGCCGCAACCTGCTGCGCGCCGCCGGCGTCCGCGACGACAAACGCGTCGACGGCGCCCGCGACGAGACGACCGCCGAAGCGTACGCCGCCCTCGACCAGCAGTTCCGCGACTGGCTGCGCGGGCTCGTCGACGGAGTCGACCTCGCCGACGCCCGCGCCGCCTGGCACCGCACCGCAGCGCAGACGCTGCGCAGACTCGGCGACCGCATGGTCGCCGAAGCCGGACCGGTCGCCTGGGCCGGCCGGGAAATCGACAAGACCCTGATCACCAGCGCCCAGGCCGACGCCTGGTTCCGCAACCAACTGTCGAAGGCGCTGCCACTGGCCGGCCCGCTCCGGCCGGCACAGCCAGACACCTCCGACCGTCCCCAGGAGGAAGTGGCCCTGACATGAGCCAGACCAACACCCCGGCCAGGGCGGCGATCCGTCGGCGACGTCCGTTCGGCGACGACGTCGCCAAGGACGTCGCAAAGCTCCAGAGCGCCTTCATCAACGACGCGCCCGCCGCCATCGCCACCCTCGCCCGGCTGCGGGCCGCCGCCGGCACCCTCGCCGGCTCACGCCTGGACATCCTCGGCGTCACCGCCGTACCGACAGAGTTCCTGCCCCGGCGGCTCGCCGACGACCCGGAACCGGTCGAACACGCCCGACACGCCGCGCTCACCCTGTACGCCGTACACCAGCAGTCGTCACACGACCGCGGCATGCACCGCGACGGGTACGGCTTCGGCCAGGCCGTCGCGCTGCTCGCCGCGCAGAGCCCCAGCAAGGAAGCCGTACGGCGACGGTTCGTCGCCATGGGCACCGCCGCGACCTTCGCCGAGGCGCTGCACCACTGCCGGGGCCTGGTCCGGCTGCTGCGCGACAAACGCATCGCCCTCGACTACGGGCTGCTCGCCGACGACCTGCGCGAATTCCAGGCACCCGGCGGCCCGGACAAGATCCGCTCACTGTGGGGCCGCGAATACCACCGCACCACGGACACCACCACCACCGGCACTGACGCCGACGCCGACACCACCGACAGCGACTCCCCGAAGGACCAGCCATGAGCCGAACCGTGATCGACATCCACATCCTGCAGACCGTCCCGCCGAGCAACCTCAACCGGGACGACACCGGCTCACCGAAAACCGCCGTCTACGGCGGCCAACGCCGGGCCCGGGTCTCCAGCCAGGCGTGGAAACGCGCCACCCGGACCGCGTTCGACGCGCTGCTCGACCGCGCCGACCTGGGGGAGCGGACCAAACGGCTCGGCGAATCCCTCGGCGAACTCATCGCCGGGCAGGCACCGGACCTCGCCGACGCGAAAATCGACCTCGCCAACAAGGCACTGACCGCGCTCGGGCTCGCCAAACCCGCCAAGGCCACCAAAGCCGCCAAGAACAAGGCCGACGACGGCGTCACCGCAGCAGAGTCCGACTACCTGGTCTTCCTCAGCCACCACCAGCTCGACGCGATCGCCGCACACGCCATCGCCGCGCACCGCGACGGCAAGGACCCCGACGGCAAACAGCTGAAGAAGCTCGCCAACCAGCGGCACTCCGTCGACATCGCACTGTTCGGCCGGATGCTCGCCGACCTGTCCGACATCAACGTCGACGCCGCCGTCCAGGTCGCCCACGCGATCAGCGTGCACGCCGTCAACAACGAATTCGACTACTACACCGCCGTCGACGACCGCAAGGACGACGCGAAGGAACAAGGCGCCGGCATGATCGGCACCGTCGAATTCAACTCGTCGACCCTGTACCGCTACGCCACCCTCGACGTCGACCGGCTCAACGACAACCTCGGCGACCCGGAAGCCACCCGACGCGCCATCCACGCATTCGTCACCGCGTTCGCCAAGAGCATGCCGACCGGCAAACAGAACACCTTCGCCAACCGCACCCTGCCCGACGCCGTCATCGTCCGGCTGCGCGACACCCAACCGATCAACTTCGTCGGCGCCTACGAAGAGGTCGTCACCTACGACTCGCCGACCGGCCGGGTCCGGGAAGCCGCCGAGCGCCTCGCCTCCTACGCCACCTCCGTCGAAACCACCTACGGTGAGCAGCCCGTCGCCGCCTGGATCAGCCGGGTCGGCGACCACACTGCCGCGCTCGACACCCTCGGCGACGCGCTGCCCTTCGCCGACCTCGTCACCGCAGTCGCCGACGAGGCCGCCGCGCGACTCGGGAAGGAAGAATGAACACCCTGCTGCTGCGGCTCGCCGGACCGCTGCAAGCCTGGGGCGCCAGCAGCCGGTTCGTCTACCGAGGCACCGAAACCGCCCCGACGAAAAGCGGCGTCATCGGCATGCTCGCCGCCGCCAAGGGCATCCGACGCACCGAGCCGCTGACCGAGCTGCTCGGCCTCAGCTTTGCCGTACGCGTCGACCAGCCCGGCACCGTGCTGCGCGACTTCCAGACCGCGCGACGCCTCGACGGCTCCGCACTACCCCTGTCCTACCGGCACTACCTCAGCGACGCCGTCTTCGTCGCCGCCGTCGGCGGCGACAAAGACCTGCTCACCGGCCTGCACGACGCGCTGCACCGACCACAGTTCCCGCTCTACCTCGGCCGCCGCTCCTGCCCGCCGGTGCTGCCCGTCAGCCTCGGCGTGCACCCCGGCACCCCGGTCGAGATGCTGCGCCGGCACCGCTGGGAAGCGTCCACCTGGCACCGGCGCACCAGACGGTCAGCGACCGTGACCATGGAGATGCTGCGCGACGCCGACGACACCGACCCGTTCACCGAGACGATCCGCGACGAACCGGTCAGCTTCGACCCCACCCACCGGCAACACGGGTGGCGGCTCGTCGTGCGCGAACACGTCGAACTGCCCCACCCCGATACACGGGTGGCCACCATCCCCAGCCACGACCCCATGCAAGTCCTCGGAGGCTGACGTGTACCTCACCCGGTTCCGACTCAACAAGGCACGTCGGGACAGCCGACGACTCCTCGGCTCACCGCAGGTCATGCACGCCGCCGTCATGTCCGGCTTCGCCGACGACGCCGACCACACCCGCGACGGCCGGCGCACCCTGTGGCGGCTCGACACCACCGGCAACCAGCCGGTGCTCTACATCGTCAGCCCTGGCCGACCCGACCTGACCCACCTCGTCGAACAGGCCGGCTGGCCGACCACCGGCGAACGGTGGCAGACCCGACCGTACGGCGGCTTCCTCGACCAACTCGCCACCGGACAGCAGTGGGCGTTCCGCCTCACCGCCAACCCGGTCCGCGACGGCCGGCCCAAGGACCCCACCGCCGACACCAAACGGTACGGCCACGTCACTGTCGACCAGCAGACCCAGTGGCTGGTCAAACGCGCCGAACCGAACGGGTTCGAGATCCTGCGCGGCACCGACGACGACCTGAACCTGATCCTGCACAACCAGACCACCCAGAGTTTCGGGCGACGCGGGGGAGACCGCCCGGTCGTCATCCGTACCGTCACGTACGACGGCGTCCTCGCCGTCCGCGACCCGCAGGCGCTGCGTCGCGTGCTCACCGCCGGCATCGGGCACGCCAAGGCGTACGGCTGTGGGTTGATGACCCTGGCCCCCGCCGACGCCGCACGATGAAGATCCCCGGCGTACGGCCCCCGGAACTGCCCGACCTGGTCCGCGCCCAGGACCGGATCAGCTTCATATACCAGGAACGGTGTGTCATCCACCGGGACAGCAACGCCATCACCGCGACCGACGCCAAAGGGACCGTGCATATCGCGGCCGCGAGCCTCGGAGTGCTGCTGCTCGGCCCCGGCACCACCGTCACCCACCAGGCGATGATGCTGCTCGCCGACAACGGAGCCACCGTCGTCTGGGTCGGTGAGCAGGCAGTGCGCTACTACGCCCACGGCCGGTCGCTGGCCCGGTCCAGCCGGCTGCTCGTCGCCCAGGCCGCCGCCGTGTCCCACCGGGACCGGCGGCTCGCCGTCGCCCGCGCCATGTACGACATGCGTTTCCCGGACGAGGACACCGACAAGCTGACCATGCAGCAGTTGCGGGGCAGGGAAGGAGCCCGGGTCAGACGGATCTACCGGGAGCACGCCCGGCGTACCAAGGTGACCTGGACCCACCGGGACTACGACCCGGAGAACTTCGCCGGATCCGACCCGATCAACCAGGCGTTGTCCGCCGCGCACGTCTGCCTGTACGGGGTCGTTCACGCCGTCATCGTCGCCCTCGGCGCGGCACCCGGCCTCGGCTTCATCCATACCGGCCACGAACGGTCCTTCGTCTACGACATCGCCGACCTGTACAAGGCGGAAGTGAGCATCCCGGTCGCGTTCGACGTCGTGGCGAGCGGATCGGTCGACGTACCGGCGGACACCCGCCGTGCCGTCCGCGACAAGCTGTTCGAGCTGAACCTGCTCGACCGGTGCGCCTACGACGTCCGCCGGCTGCTTCTGCCGCCGTCCGCTGGCGACGAGCCGGACGGGCACGCCTTCAGCGAGGACGTCGTCAACCTCTGGGCCGAGTCCGGTGTCGAGATGCCCAGCGGCATCAACTACGCCGACGAGTACGAGGTCGACTTCTGATGGTTGTCATCGTCCTCACCGCCTGCCCGGCGGGCCTACGCGGTCACCTGACACAGTGGCTGCTGGAGATCTCGGCCGGCGTGTACGTCGGTCACGTCACAGCCCGGGTACGCGACCGGCTCTGGGGCAGAGTCGTCGAGCTCGCCGGCCCCGGCCGCGCCCTGATGGTCTACCAGGTACGCGGTGAGCAGCGGCTGTCGTTCAAGGTGCACGACCACCACTGGCACCCGGTCGACTTCGACGGCATCATGTTGATGCGCCGTCCGGCCGATCCCGCCGCGACTGCCGCCGCACCGCAAACGGGGTGGAGCAAAGCGTCCAAGCGGCGCCGATTCGCCCGACGCGCCTCCACCCGATCCACTGATCGACAGGAGTCAAACCAAAGTGAATGAAAACCCGGCCCCGCGCCTCTAAACGCCCAGGTCAACAAGCCTGCTCCCCGCGCACGCGGGGATGGTCCCCAGCAGCAGCCGGCCGCCCCGACGTCGGCGCCCTGCTCCCCGCGCACGCGGGGATGGTCCCGGCTACTGCACCGACGCCCAGCTGCGCGCCCACTGCTCCCCGCGCACGCGGGGATGGTCCCCATCAGCTGGGCTGGCTCTACAACCGGTACGACTGCTCCCCGCGCACGCGGGGATGGTCCCGCCGGCGGCTCCCGCCTCAGCCAGTCCTTGGTCTGCTCCCCGCGCACGCGGGGATGGTCCCGGGCGTACCGGGCACATCTACGTCGGCCGGGGCTGCTCCCCGCGCACGCGGGGATGGTCCCACAACGGCCCGCACCCTGCCAGGGGTGCGGGCCTGCTCCCCGCGCACGCGGGGATGGTCCCCATGCGATTCTGGGGACAGCCCGGTAAGGCCGCTGCTCCCCGCGCACGCGGGGATGGTCCCCAACTATGGGCCGCTGTCGTGGCGGTACGGCGCTGCTCCCCGCGCACGCGGGGATGGTCCCATGCTGCAGGGCGTGCAGGCACAGAATGTCGTCTGCTCCCCGCGCACGCGGGGATGGTCCCATCATCGGGTCGGCAGTGGCTTGCGACCCGATCTGCTCCCCGCGCACGCGGGGATGGTCCCGCAGCAGCCCCGCCGAGAATGGCGGGGCTGAGCTGCTCCCCGCGCACGCGGGGATGGTCCCCGCGACTGGGAAGGCGAAATCGCCGAGGCCGGCCTGCTCCCCGCGCACGCGGGGATGGTCCCTGCAAGAACACGGCGGCCGCCCGGGGAGTGCACTGCTCCCCGCGCACGCGGGGATGGTCCTATTCCGGCTATCAGGTCGGGAATGATGCGCCTCTGCTCCCCGCGCACGCGGGGATGGTCCCTTATGAGGTAACCGTCGGCGTCCACGATCCGACTGCTCCCCGCGCACGCGGGGATGGTCCCGGTCCGTCGATCTGGCCACCGCCCGCTACAACCTGCTCCCCGCGCACGCGGGGATGGTCCCTGTCGCAGGCGAACCGCCACATCCGCGCTCTCCTGCTCCCCGCGCACGCGGGGATGGTCCCAGCCGCCGGGCGGCCGCGGTGCGGTCCAGGACCTGCTCCCCGCGCACGCGGGGATGGTCCTTCGGCGTTGAGCTGATACCAGCTGAGCGAATCCTGCTCCCCGCGCACGCGGGGATGGTCCCTGGATCAAGGATAATTGGCCGCTGCTGATCGGCTGCTCCCCGCGCACGCGGGGATGGTCCCCAGACCGGTATCGGGAGTCTCTACGTCGATTCCTGCTCCCCGCGCACGCGGGGATGGTCCCATTCCCACGCTCGACATGGGCGGTAGCCCGTTCTGCTCCCCGCGCACGCGGGGATGGTCCTGCCGGCAGGGTGCCGGCACGGCCTCTACCCGTCTGCTCCCCGCGCACGCGGGGATGGTCCCGAGTCCGTGTTCCGCCGGGCGCTGTCGGGTCACTGCTCCCCGCGCACGCGGGGATGGTCCCGTTATGGGCGCACATCAAGTTGCAGCCCTGAGCTGCTCCCCGCGCACGCGGGGATGGTCCTACGTCGAGCCGGGAAGCTTCCTGGTCGTGCCGCTGCTCCCCGCGCACGCGGGGATGGTCCCACTTGGGCGAACCTGCAGGCGGCGCTCGTCGACTGCTCCCCGCGCACGCGGGGATGGTCCCACTTGGGCGAACCTGCAGGCGGCGCTCGTCGACTGCTCCCCGCGCACGCGGGGATGGTCCCGCTCGCGCACGTCGAGCGCGGTGACCAACTCCCTGCTCCCCGCGCACGCGGGGATGGTCCCAACACGGTCGGACGCCTGTCGTGGACCGTGCCCTGCTCCCCGCGCACGCGGGGATGGTCCCGGTGCCGACCAGTCGCGGCAGTCCCACTCCCACTGCTCCCCGCGCACGCGGGGATGGTCCTTCATGGACGGAATTTCGGAACACAGTTGGCCTCTGCTCCCCGCGCACGCGGGGATGGTCCCGTCGACTTGGAGACCGGGACTCGCAGCGCTCCCTGCTCCCCGCGCACGCGGGGATGGTCCGTGCCGGCACGAGCGTAAGCCGGGGCACCGTAGCTGCTCCCCGCGCACGCGGGGATGGTCCCAAGGGAGACGCCGCATGAACGTGGACCCGGTCCTGCTCCCCGCGCACGCGGGGGATGGTCCCGCGCAACGCGACGATGAACCTGGTGCCCGGCACTGCTCCCCGCGCACGCGGGGATGGTCCCAGATGTACGACCTGTGGCGGGCGAAGGTCGCGCTGCTCCCCGCGCACGCGGGGATGGTCCCCGGTCCATGGGCGTGTTCAGCAGCGCCGAGCTCTGCTCCCCGCGCACGCGGGGATGGTCCCAACAAGCTGATCCACGCACCCACCTCCGGCAGCTGCTCCCCGCGCACGCGGGGATGGTCCGGAGGGCACGGACTTTGTCGGAGCCAAGCGGGTCTGCTCCCCGCGCACGCGGGGATGGTCCCGGCACCATGCGTGAGGCGATCGACGTCACCGGCTGCTCCCCGCGCACGCGGGGATGGTCCCGCCAAGCGGCAGGAGCGCGCCGGGTTGGCCAACTGCTCCCCGCGCACGCGGGGATGGTCCAGTTGCGATCCTGGCCGGACCCGGATGTCCGGCTTGCTCCCTGCGAATGCGGGGATTGACCCCAGCTCTGCGCTTACCACGAGACCGGCCAAGGTCGCTCGCAGCGTACGCGGGAAGGCTCTTGCAGGTCAGCGTTTGCCCCGTTTGGCGGCCACGAGAAGAGCGGCGATGACTGCTGTGGTACCGCCCACGCACAGTAGACCGGTGAGCAGCAGTACGGCCAGATGCCAGGGCTTCAGCGCGTGCATGGACGTCACCGTACCGGGTGGAGACACGAGACGTGAGCCGCGTCGAGGGGGAGTACTTACTGGGTAACTACTTACTTGGTAGGGTGTCCGCATGCAGCGAACTGCGGTGCGGTGGGGGCTGTTGGCTCTCTTCGCCGACGGCCCCAAGTACGGCTACCAGCTCAGGACCGAGTTTGACGCCCGCACCGGCGGCAGCTGGGCGGTGAACGTCGGACAGATCTACACCACGCTTGACCGTCTCGCCCGGGACGGCGACGTCGCTCCGGTTGGGACCAACGAGGACGGCCGGGAGATGTTCGCGATCACCGAGCAGGGTCGGCGAGCTCTGGAGGGCTGGTACGTCACTCCGATCACCGAGACCGACCGCCCGCGCAGCGAGCTGGCCATCAAGCTGGCGATGGCGGCGGTCGACCCGCATGTCGACATCGCACTCGTGGTGCAGAAGCAGCGAACCGAGTCGATGCGGCAGATGCGTGACTACACCGATCTGCGTCGGCGCGCCGGCGCGGAGGACGATCTTACCTGGACGCTGTTGCTGGACCACCTGATCTTCGGCCTGGAGAGCGAGATCCGGTGGCTCGACCATGCCGAGGCGACGACGCTGCGCCGTCGGCACGACCGGCCACCGCCTGGTCCGAGCCGGGTCGCGACCGAGCAGCCGATGCCCGAGCGGGCGCGGCGATGAGCGGCCCGGTGCTGCGACTCACCGACGTGGAGCGGGTGTATCAGGCCGGCGAGGTGTCCGTACGGGCGTTGGCGGGTGTCAGCCTGTCGGTCAGGCCGGGTGAGCTGGTCGCGGTGATGGGGCCGTCCGGATCCGGCAAGTCGACGCTTCTCGCCGTCGCGGGTGGTCTCGACACGCCCACCGCCGGCTCGGTCGAGGTCGAAGGGGTGCAGCTCGGCGGTCTCGACCCGACAGCGGTTGCGCATCTGCGGCGGGACCGGATCGGGTACGTGTTCCAGGACTACAACCTGGTGACCGACCTGACTGCGGCTGAGAACGTCGCCCTGCCGCTGGAGCTGGCCGGTGCCGGTGTGCGGTCGGCGCGGTCGGCGGCGGTCGCCGCCCTGGAGGAGGTCGGCCTGGCCGCCGAAGCCGACCGGTTCCCTGATCAGCTTTCCGGCGGGCAGCAGCAGCGGGTGGCGATCGCCCGGGCGTTGATCGGCGGGCGGCGGCTGGTGCTGGCGGACGAGCCGACCGGCGCCCTGGACTCGCAGACCAGCATCGCCGTGCTGAAGGTGCTGCGGGCGCGGATCGACGCCGGTGCGGCAGGCGTGCTGGTCACCCACGAGGCGAGGTACGCCGGTTGGGCGGACCGGACCATCTTCGTCCGCGACGGGCGTCTCGTCGACGCGACGCCGGAACGCGACGATCCTCGGCGGCTACTTGGTGAGTCGTCATGATCGGGGCCGCTCTGGTCGGCCCGTCGCGGGTGGCGCTGCGCCTCGCCCGTCGTTCGGCGCTGCGTCACCGGGGGCGCAGCGTACTCGTGCTGCTGATGCTGTTCATCCCCGCGTACGCCGGCACGATCCTGACCGCGAGCTGGAGCAACCTTGGCGGCACGTCGGCGCAGGAGATCACCTTTACGCTGGGCGGTGCGGATCTGATCGTCGGGTCGGGTGACCTCGCGGCGGTCGAAGCCACCCTCCCGCCCGGCAGCGACACCACCGGGTTGATCCAGGCCAGTACGGTGCTGCGGACCCCGGCCGGGCTGCGGGCACAGGAGTACGAAGCGACGGATCCGGCGCATCCGGCCAACGACGGCCGGTACGTGGTGCGGTCCGGGCGGGCACCGGACGGCTCCGCCGAGGTGGCTGTGACCCGGCGGCTGGCGGCGGATCTTGGGCTGTGGCTGGGTGGCTCGGTCACCGCTGGGATGCCGCAGCGGGAGCTCACCGTCGTCGGCGTCGTCGACTGGAGCCGGTCGCTGCGTACGTCGGGGCTGCTCGTCCCGCACGGGTTTCCGCTCTCGTCGGCGCCCGGAAAGCTGATGGTGCGGCTGCCCGACGGCGCCGAATGGATGCCGCCACGAATGGACGCCGGGTCCGGCAACCTCTCGGTGCTGTCCAGGGAGCAGATGGCCCCGACCGCCGGGGAACGCCGGCTCGAGGCTGCGGCGGCGTTGCTCGTGGTGACGTTCGCGGGCGCGCAGGTCGTGCTGCTCGTCGGGGCGGCGTTCCTGGTCGGGGCGGCGCGTCAGCGTCGGGAGCTGGCTCTGGTCTCCGCCGCTGGTGCGACGCCCCGGCAGGTCACCTGGATCGTCGTCGCTGGCGGGCTGCTGCTCGGTGTCGTGGCCGCGTTCGCAGCGGTGCTCCTGGGGCTGGCGACGTTCGCCGCTGCTGCCCCGCTGATCGAACAGGTCGCCAACCATCCCCTGATCGACGTGTCGCTTCCGGCCGGTCGGCTGCTGGGCGTCGTCGGCGTCACGCTGTGCATCGCGATGCTGGCCACGCTGCTGCCGGCCCGCGCCGTCCGGCAAGGCTCGGTCCGTGGTGCCCTCGGCGGCCAGCGGGACACGTCGAAGGTCGATGGCCTCGGCGCGGTGGCGGGGGCGGCGCTCCTTGCCTTGGGGATTGTGGCGTTGCTGGTCTCCGGCAACCCACAAGGGCGGCCGCAGGTGCTTGCCGCTGGCGGCGTCGCGCTGTTGCTCGGCGTGGTCGCCGGCACGCCGGCGCTGGTGCGGATGAGCGGTCGGGTCGCCGGCATGCTTCCCATGCCGTCACGGCTGGCGTTGCGCCATGCTGCCCGGCATCGGCTCCGTACGGCTGCGGCTGTTGCCGCGGTGACCGCCGCGGTCGCCGGCAGCGTCGCACTTGCCCTGGCGGGCGCGGCTCGCGGCGAGGCGACCCCGAGCCGACTCGACGCCCGTCCCGGCCAGGTGCTGGTCTCGGTGGACGCGGCGGAGAAGCTGGGGCCGGACGGTCTGCGACGGGTCGCCGGTGCCCTGCCGAGCCGTGCCACGGTCAGGGTAGTCACCGCTACGGACCTGCAGGCCAACGTTGCCCACCACGATCTGCCGGCCGGCCCGAACGCGACGGTGTCCGTCGCCGCCGAGCAGCGGGACGTGGCCGTCGGCGGGGCGGAGGTCGTCCGGTTGGTGACCGGCCGGCCCGCCACCCGGCCCGAGCAGGAGGCGCTCGACCGAGGTGACGCGGTCGCGTTCAACGACACACTGGTGACGCCCGATGGCCGTATCGCGCTGTCGTCGGACGGCCAAGGGCTCACGCTGTTGCCAGCCGTCGTTGCCAGCCGATCGGAGTACTACACGAGGCTTCCCGGCTTGGTGATCGCGCCGGAGACCGCGCAGCGGATCGGCCTGGACACCAGGGTCCGGCTCGTTGTGGTGGACACGACGCGGATGCCGGATGAGCAGGAGTTGGCTGCGGCGAACTCGATCCTGCTCGCGGCGCAGCTCACCGCCGCCGAACCGCCGGCGTCGCCGGTCACCGTCGACGCCGTGCCGGCGGACGACCAGTCGTCGCGTGAGGTGGGCGTGATGTTCTACCTCCTGGCGACGGTGAGTGTCCTGGTCACCGTCGTGGCGAGCACCGTGGCGGTCGGACTGGCGTCGGTGGAGCTGCGGCCGGACCTGGCGACGATGGCTGCGGTCGGCGCGGCTCCCCGCGTCCGCCGACGCATCACGACAGCTCAGGCGTGGCTTATCGTCGGGGTCGGCACCGTGCTCGGCCTGCTTTCCGGGATCGGCCCGGCGGCGGCTTACGTCAGTTTCAGCACCGAGCTTTATTGGCACGTACCGTGGCTGGCGCTGCTGGCCATCGTGCTCGTGCCGCCTCTGCTTGCCGTGATCATGGCAGGTCGTCTCGTCCTCGGCCAGCAGGTGTCTCTGCTCAGCGGTCGAGATGGCTGGCCGTCTCGTCGATCAGCGCGTCCGTCAGCTCGTGCAGGAGCGTGACCGCCTCTGCGGTGTCCCCGGTGGGGGCCACCGCGCCCGCGTACACCATCAGCACCAGGTTTTCGTGGCGGATGAGATGGGTGACGTCGAGCTGGGAGGCGGCGAAGTCGCCGAGGGTGAAGTCATCGGGATCCAGCACCAGTGCCGTCTGGAGCGATTTGCCGCTGTCGCCCCACCAACCGGTCAGTTCGGCGGTGGCGGGGTTCGGCCCGGTTTCCTCCGGTAGGTCGATGTAGTTTGCGACGTCCTGATCGTAGGCCTGCACCGCGCCCGCCACGCTGTGGTGGACGCGGACCTGTACCGCGCCGGACGGCTGGAATTCGCCGAGTGCGGTGGCGAAGCGTTCGTCGGGTGCGATGGCGCCGAAGTCGCATCGCTCCCGCCAGTAGGTGCGCTCCGTGCGGTAGTCCGAGCCATCCTCATGGGAGGGGGCGAGGTCCAGAACGAACCGACCGAACACGTCATCGAATTCCAGCTGTTCGCACAGGTCTTCAGGGATCTGCCCGTACCGCGGATTCGAGTCGGGCGGTGGTGTCGGGCCGCCGGCACCGCACCCGGCAGCGATGACCACGAGCGCCACCGCGACGATGCCGCGCCGGAGCCGACCGGTACGCAGACGCATGGCAGTCCTCCAGGGTCGTCGTGTCGAATCCCGTCAGGGTAGGTAGAAATCGTTGCCGTCGACGCCGGACGCAATGTTGGGCTCGACCGGGATGAGCCTGCCATCCTCGTCGCCACTTCGGAGCGAGTCGACGCGGTCGAGCGCCTCCTGGGTCACTTCCCGCAGCGCCGCGTGCTGATCGCTGTCGTTCTCGACGATCTGCCCGATCGCGTCCGAGACTGAGTCGAGCAGGTCGGCGGCGGTGCTACCCTGCAGATTGAGCGCCGCCCAGCCGCCGTCCGGGATGGTGGTCGCGGCGATGCTCACACCACCCGCGACAACGCCCGAACTCGCTACCCACAGGCCACCGACGGTCGCCGTCGCACCACCGATGATCCCGCCGAATACCGTCGCTGCACCGCCGGCGATGATCAGAATGTTGCGTAGCGATTCCTGCCGTGCCAGCTCCGCCATGCTCTGGGCAAGTTCCAGCTGTTCACGTAATGCCTCACCGGTGTAGTGCACCACGTTCATGAGGCTGTGCTGAGTGGACGCAGAGTGTGCTCGAACGGGTTGTAGAAGTTGGTGGCGAAGTTGTCGGCCGCCTCGCCCTCCCAGTTTCCGAGGCTGTGGCTCAGCTTGCCGAAGTCGGCGCTGACCTCGTCTGCCAGCGCGTCGTGCGCGCTCAGGATCGGCTCGATGCACTGGCTTTCGTACCAGACGCCAACAGGCCAGGTATATGGTTTGACCCGGGTGGTGATGGCATCGACCTCGGTGGCCGCCCACGTCGCAGCCTCACTGGCCAACGTACGGAGATGTTCCTCGACCTCCTCCTTGCGGCTGTCGTGCCACGGCAGGCGTACGTAGTCCGCCGGCACGTGGTTCGAAGGCTCGCTCATGAAACCTCCGTCACGATCGCGAGTATGCGTCGGAGCGGGGCTCGGTCATCTTAAATACCACCGACGCGTCCGCCATGAGCCGGTCTGCTTGGCGGGGGATCGTGCACCCCGGGCAGTTCAGGGATGTGCGGCGGTGAGGTCCGGTATTCCGGCGTTGTTGTCCAGCAGCCGGGAGAACTCGTCAGCGGCCAACTCGTCGGTGGCGGCGTACGAGTCGGCGATGTCCACGAGCGCCGCGCCGACCTCCTGCATGCGCGGACAGGTCTGACGGAACACGTCGTGCGCCTCGTCCCGCAACTCCAGCAGCCGCAGATGTGCCGGATCCATCCCGAGCCCCGGACGATCGAACTGCGTCTCCAACCCATCGACGATGCTGTGCATCCGCCTAGTCAGCCTGGCGTAGACGGAGGCGATCTCCGGAAGTTCGTTCCGGCCGGCCCGGTGCAGGTAGTACAGGTGCGCTCCGAGGCGGCGACCGGCACCGACATCACCGAGGCTGTTGTCGCCGGTGTAGTTCGGCCGGCAGTCCGGCTCGGTCGGGTCGGGCATCGCGCCTCCGCTCGATCGTTGCAAACAGCGTCGGTCATGCCTATGTGGTCTGTTGAAGCAGTGTCACTCAACCGGGTCGGACGTCCGGCGTCGGCTGGTTCGCGTGGTCCACATACCATCGTCACATGCTCTCCGAGGAATCCGTCGTCACCGTGCCCGTGGATGCCGGTCCGGGGCCGGTGGCCGGGACCGACGTGGTGTTTCTGCCGCAGGCGTTCGACCACGGCACACCGGTCTACCCGGCGCACACGACCCAGTTGGTCGACCAGTTAACCGCGCAGGGGGTCACGGCGCGTACCTGGCATCCGGCGGCGGAGTCCGAGTTCCTGTCCGCCCGAGGGCCGGTGGCCGACACGTTGCTGCAGATCGCGGTCGGCATCGCGTCGTCGGCCGGCTGGTACGCGATCCAGTCGATGCTGCGCGGCCGCTCGGGTCCGCTGCGGGTGATCGCCGTGTTCGAGCAGGACGGTCAGCGGCGACGGGCGGAGCTGGCCGGTGACGCCGACGACGTAGTCCGGGCGTTGGAGACATTGGATCCGTTCGGGCCGGGACGGGCCGATTGATCCGGGCCGGGTCGGCCCGGTGCGGGTGATTGGCCAGTCCGATGTTGGACCCGAGTGACGGCGAGCGGCGTGTGTCGTCCCCGCAGGGGGCGGAGCGTCGCCGGATCATCGCCGAGGTAGCCGGTCTGCTTGAGGAGTCGGACGCGGTCCGGGATCCGAGCAGTCGTCAGGTGCTGCTTCGGGAGATCGGGTACGCCTTCGGCGGGCCGCTGCGGCTGCGTGAGGTGGGGGTGTTGCGGCTGCAGTTGGTGGAGCTGGTGACGGCGTGCATCGACCGTACGGGTGGGCTGCGGCTGCTGGCGGAGTGTCTGGACCTGCTGGAGCCGGACAGTACGCGGACCCTGACGCTGTTTCAGTTGTCCGACGAGTGGCAGGTGTTCGAGCGGTTCGCCGAGCATGATCTGAGTTGGTTGCGTGGCGATCTGTCCCTGTTGGCGGTGACCGCGCGGTGGCGTCGGTTTGTGGTCGAGTGCCGACGGGTGCCGCCGCCGGAGCACTGCACGTCGCTGTGGCATCTGTTCGCCCATCTGGTGGGGGCGCCGCCGGCCGGCGGGGTGCCGCACTGGCTGCTGCTGCTCGGTCGGCTCGACGACAGTGTGCCGGCCGAGTCGCGGCAGCGGCTGCGTGGGCTGGTGCGGGCGCTGGCCGAGGAGTGGGATGTGCCGGAGGACGCCCTCGTCGCGACGGCCGCCACCGCCTCCACCGACGCCCCGGACGAGGCCGCAGGCCTGGCGACGGCCTACCTGATCATCCAGTTCGAGAAGTACGGCGGCGACGACGACACCTTCATCATGTCGCACTGGTACCAGTGGGCGTCGCCGACTTGGTCGCCGGTGCGTGGTGAGCACCGCTATGTGCGCAATGGTGATCTGGAGGCCGCTGTCGACGAGGTGCTGTCGGAGACGGAGCGGCGCTGGGCACACCAGGCGGGGCCGGTGACGATCGAGATCGTCCTGCCGTGGCAGCTGGTCAACGAGCCGGTCGACACCTGGCGCAAGGAACTTCGGTCGTCGGTGCCGAGCCCGTTGGTGGTGGAGTATCCATTGGTGATCCGCTCGTTGGAGCGGCTGCGATCCCCCGAGTGGCATCGGCGTTGGCGGGTGCGTTGGCGTGGCGTTGCTGCGGGCGGTGGGTCTTCTCGGATATTCTGCGCCGCGCCCGATCAGGTTGACGCCCAACTGGAGGCGTTGCTGACGGGTGACGAGGCGGCGGTCGTTCTGGTGTTGAGCGATTCGCCGTTGCCGGACAGCGCGGCCGAGCGGCAACTGCTCGTCGGCGTACGGTCCGGTGTCCCAGCCATCGTCTGGCACCGCGATCCGGTGCTGGCCGTTGAGCTGTGCCGGGTGCTGCGATCGATGGTCGAGTCGGCGAATGGGTTCGCCGGGGGGATGGCGCAGCTGCCCATGCATGCCTCAAAGTTGAGGAAGTCGGCCTGGAGTGAGGATCCGTCTGCCTCGGGTCGGCACGTCGGGCACGGCTTCGTGATCTTGTGGGACGATCCGATGCGGCAGCCCGGACAGCCTGGCTCAGCCGGCGACGACATGGGAGAGGCCCGCGAATGAGCGGAGACGGTCACCGGGGGACGGTTGGCGACACCACTCGCCCTGATGGTGCTCCATGATGGAGTTTTTGTCGTCGCGCGGTTCGGCCTTTGCCGTCCGCCCACACCTGCCCGAGCCGGCCCGGCAGTTGGAGATTGCCGGTCGGCGTGAGGTCCTCGTCGTCATCGACGACGACCCGGTGATGGAGTTCTGGTCCGACGAGTTCGCCGATTTCGTGGCGATGCTGCGCGAGCAGGACTGTTTCACCTCGGTGTCGGTTCGGTCCATGGTGGTCGCCGACGGCGCGGTGCGCTGGCGCGACGACCCGCACGCCCAGCTGACCGTCCCCCCGGGTGACGGCGGTACGCCGGTGGTCTTTCTGGTGACGCACGGCCGGTCGCCGGCCTGGACCACCGGGTTGATCTTCCCGGTGCTGGTCGGCTGGGCAGCGCTGGCGGCGTTGGCCGTGGTCAACGTGTTACCGCAGCAGCACTGGTACGACCGGGGAATGAACACCGCCGAGGTGCTGTGGACCCCGGCCGAGGCCCGGCTGCCGACTGCCGAACGCGCGTGGCGGACCAGCGTGCCGGAGCCGTGGTCGGCGGCGGAGCCGGGCGAGCCGGAGCGGACCGCCGTGCCGGTGATCGAGCGCGGCGGCGACTGGCTGGCGCGGTGGGGCCGGCTGCTGGCCGGGTCGACGGCCGGTACGGTGCGGATGCCGGCGCTGCTGGTGCGCTCGTCGGACCGGGTCCCGGGAGCGGTGCGCGTACCGCGCCTGGTGCCCTCGGGGCTGCGGGCGACGGAGTTGGTCGCCCGGTTCCGGGCCAAGGCGTCGCCCCGGGCGTTCGCGTTGGCGACCCGGCTCGCCGCCGCTCCGTTGACCTCGCGGATCATCCGGGCGGTGCAGCGGACCGCCGGGCGGCTCGGCCCGGCGCATCTCACCGAGGTGCTGACCAGCGACCTGCTGCGGCCGGTCCGGCACGGCGGCGGTACGTCCGGCGGGGACACCCGGCTGCGGTACGAGTTTCGCCACGGGGTCCGGAACCAGCTGCTGGCGTCGAGTTACCGGGACCGCATCGTCGAGGTGCAGTACACCGTGGAAAGTGAGCTCGGCCGGGACATCGAGGCGGTGCGGAACCTGACCCGTCGGGTACGTAGCCCTCGCCAGGCCACGTACCCCCGGGTGACCCCGGCGTCCGAGCCGTACCTGCGGGTCGAGTTGGCGGTGCACCTGGCGTTGGGCGGCCCGAACCTGGTCGCCGCCGAGCGGCTCGGACGGGCGTTGGGATCGCCGGTGCGAGCCCGTAGACCCCGCTATCCGGCGACAAATTCGCAAGCGAGTCATACAGGTATGGAGCGGCCGATGTCTGACATAATGGAGCCACCGGGAGCGTCCATCCCGTTCGGCGCCCGGCAGCCGACGCCCAACCCCGGATCCGACCCAGAAGGGAGTGCGGTGTCTCCGACCGGCAGTGTCGTCCCGCCGACCACCACTGTCCTGCACGCCCAGCGACGCGACCAGCAGCCGGCCGTTGTCGGTAACCTGCCGCCACGCAACGCCAACTTCACCGGGCGGCGGGCGCTGCTCGACACGCTGCACCAGCGGTTGCGCGCCGGCACCACCGCAGTGCTGCCCGAGGCGGTGCACGGTTCCGGCGGCGTCGGCAAGTCCCATCTGGTCATCGAGTACGTCTACCAGCATCAGCAGGACTTCGACCTGGTCTGGTGGATCTCTGCCGAGCGGCCGGCGCAGATCCAGTCCGCGCTCGCCGAGCTCGCCAGCCGACTCGACCTGCAGGTGCCGGCGACGGCGAACACCGCCGTGCCTGCGGTGCTCGACGCGCTGCGCGTCGGTCGCCCGTATGCCAACTGGCTGCTGGTGTTCGACAACGCCGAGGATCCCGAGGTCGTGGAGCGGTTCTTCCCCCGGGGCGGGCCGGGCAGCATCGTGGTCACCTCGCGCGACCCGCGGTGGGGTGAGATCGCCAGCAGCCTGCCGGTCGACGTGTTCGACCGGCAGGAAAGCATCGAGCTGCTCCGCCGGCGCGACCCGGACCTGCTGGTCAGCGACGCCGAGCGGCTCGCTTCCGCGCTGCGTGACCTGCCATTGTCCATCGAGCAGGCGGCGGCCTGGCGCGCGGAGACGGCGATGACCGCCGACGAGTACCTGCAGCTGCTGCACGACAGCCAACCCGACATCGACGACGTGACCGAGGTAGAGCAGGACTACCCGCCGCTGGTCGCCGCCGCCTGGCACATCTCCCTCAACGGGCTGCGGGAGCGGGACCCGTCGGCGCTGCGACTGCTGCAGGTCTGTGCGTTCTTCGCGTCCGAACCGATCGGTCGGTCGCTGCTGTCCAAGCCCCGGTTGCAGATTCATCCCGACCTGGACCCGCTGGTGCGCAGCCCGATCCGGCTCAAGCAGGCGATCCGGACCATTGGCCGGTTGTCGTTGGCCCGCATCGACCACCGGACCAACTCCTTGCAGATGCACCGGCTGGTCCAGCGGGTGCTGATCCACCAGATGAGCGAGCAGGACCGCAAGGACCTGCGGCACAGCGCCCACCTGCTGCTCGCAGGCAATGATCCTGACGAGCCCGACGACGCCGACCACTGGCCCCGCTACGCCGAGCTGTACCCGCACATCGTTGCGTCCGGCGCCGAGACCTGCCGGAATGAGCTGGTCCGGGACATGGTGCTCAACGAGTCGAAGTATCTGTGGCGCTGGGGCGACCACATTGGCGCCCGAGACCTCGCCCAGCGGGCGTACAGCGCGTGGATCGCCAGAGGCGACGAGATCGACCCGGACAGTCTGCGGATGGCGACCTGGCTCGGGTTCATGTACTTCGTCGTCGGCGACTACGCCGCCGCCGCGAAGTTGAACGCCCGGACGTTGCAGCTGTACCGGCAGACGGTCGGCGACACCGAGGAGGAGACGCTCGACGCGCTCGGCGCGGTCGCCGCCGACCATCGCGTCGCCGGCGACTTCGACGGGGCGTTGGAGCGCTCGATCACCGTCTACGAGCAGTCCAGGCGCAGCTTCGGTGACGAGGAGCCGTTCACCCTGCGGGCGGCGCACAACCTTGCGGTCAGTATGCGGTTGTCCGGGTTGTTCGGTCGGGCGCTGCAGCTGGACGAGCAGACCTACGAGCAGTTGGTGCATATCTACGGCACCGACCACCCGGTTAGCCTGAACACCCTCGGCGGCATCAACCTCGACCGGCGTGAGCTGGGTGACTACATCGCGGCGCATACGAGTCAGGAGAATCTGGTCGCGACCGCCCGGCGAGTGTTCAAGTACGACGACCATCCGCACCTGGTCCGGCAAAACCATCGGCTGGCCTGTTTCCGGCGTAAGGCCGGTCAGCACCACGAGGCGTTGGACCTATCTACCGATGCGCTGCGGCGGTTCCGCATTCGCTACGGCGACGACCACCCGGAGAGCGTGCTGGCAGGGTTGACAGTTTCGATCGACCTGCGGGTCACCGGCGACTGGCGGGCCGCGCGGCAGGCTGGTGAGGCAGCCGTGCAGGGCCTGCGGGCGCTGTACGGCGACGACCACCCACACACCGCCGGGGCGCAGGTCGACATGGCGGTGACGTTGCGCCTGCTCGGTGAGCACGAGCAGGCCCGAGAGGTGGCCGAGGAGGCGCTGCGCCGGCTGACGCTGCGGCTCGGGGACGGCCACGCCCTGGTGTTCTCCGCCCGCATCAACCTGGCCAGCGCCTTGTACGAACTCGGTGAGTACGAGGCGGCACGGGCACTCGACGACGAAACGTTCACCAGCTGCGCCGAGCAGCTCGGTGCCGGCCATCCGACCACGTTGGCCTGCGGGGTCAACCTGGCGATGGACCTGCGCGGGCTGGGCCAGGAGTCGCAGGCGAGCCTGCTGTTCGACGACATCGTGGACCGGTACCGGTCCACGTTCGGTGAGCTGCACCCGGCGACCGCCGCAGCGGCGGCCGGGGTGCGGGCCAACTGCGACATCGATCCGCTGCCGCTGTAACTGCCCGGCCGGGTTCGCTCCGGAGCTGCCCGGCCGGCTCCGGGCTCAGCGGTGGGCCTGGTCCAGGACCGGCCAGCCGGCCGCCGGATCCGCCGGCTGATCCGCGTCGGCGGGCAGTCCGGCACCGACCCACGCCGCCAGCTCGACCGGATCGGGTATGTCGACCGGGGTCGCACCGAGTGCGGTCTGCCGCAGCGTTTCCATCACTAGTTCTGGCCGGTGCAGCAGGGCCCGCGCCGCCGGATGCGTCGACTCGTCCGGCCAGGTCAGTCCCAGCCCGACCCAGCTGTGCACGGCCGTTGACCCGGCCGCCAACTCAGCGGTCAGCTGTCGCAGGTAACCAGCGCGGGCCTGCCCGCTGTCGCCGCTGACCAGCGCGACGTCAGCGGCGGTCGCGCCGGTGACCAGATCGGTCACGGCATCCGGGTCAGCGGCCAGCCGGTCGAAGCCGGCCGGGTCGGCCAGCCGGTGGCGGGTCAGTACCGCGCGGGCGTCGAACCAGGCCCGGTCGGGGCGGGGCAGTGCGGCCAGCCGGCCGGGGCGGGCATCTAGCAGCCATGTCGGGAACGGTCGCCGGGCGGCCCAGGCAGCGGCCAGCTCCGCCCGTGCGGCGGCGTCGAGTCGCAGGTTGCGCGCCCGCCACAGCGCGCGGTGGTCGACCGTCATCCGGTCGGCTGCGCGCTGCGGGCCGGTAGGCACCGGCTCCGCCCGGAACCCGGCGACCGTGTCATGCAGGATCTCGACGAACCGGCGTCCGTGGTCGGTCAGTTGGTCCGAGCCGAGTAGCTCCCGCAGTGCGTGCCGGGTCTGCCGGCGCCACAGCGCGAATTCGAAGGCGGCCAGGTCGGCGTCGCCGGCCAGTGCGTGTAGCCGACGGATCCGCCAGAAGTCGGCGACGCCCGCGAATGCGTACGACCCCTGCAGGAGCCCGCCGACCGGTCTCGGATCGTCACGCCACGGAGCGTAGAACCGCCGGTTGGAATCGGCGCGGACCAGCGTGAGCAGGTGTGTCAGCGCGCCGAGTTTGTGGTGCTGCGACTCGTGTACCAACGTCGCCGCCAGCTGGATGGCGTCGTCTGGCTCGGAGAGCAGCGCGCCGCCGAAGGCCTCCGTGCCCGAGGCCGACAACGGGCGGAACCGCTGCCCGGCGGGCAACGGAGCGATGGTACGCAGGGTCGCCGCGATCGACCGGGCGCGTCCCGGCTGTTCCCGTACCAGCAGCTCCCAGGCACGCTGTAGCAGTGCTTCCCAGCGGTGTACCTGGTCGGCGTCGAGCGGTGCCGGCGCGGCTGTTCCGCGTAGATTTCGGTAAACGTCACGGTCGACCACCTCGAGCCGCAGGACGATGCCACCCGAGGCGGCCGTTAGCTGGATCGGACGGTGCCAGCCGGGGTCGCTGGGGCCGGTCCGTTGCCCGATCCCGTAGCTAATCGTGACGATGCCGTCGCGGGCAGCCACCCGGACTCGGTCGTAATGCGGCGGGAACGACGCGCTGCCGACGGTGGGTAGCACGGCAAAGCCGTAGCGGGCCGGGACGTCGAGCTCGAAGCTGAGCCCGGCGCGTACTGCCGCAGCGACAGCCAGGCAGTGCAGGTAGCCGAGATCAGCCCAGAGCGGAGTAGCGGTGCCCGTGTCGGCGGTGGTGTCGTGAACCAGTCGGCGCAGGGTGTGCGAGGCCCAAACTCCGACCTGCGGCTGGTTGAGCACGTCCTCGGTGGTGTCCGGGTTGACCTGGTGCGCCCGGACCAGCAGCTGCCAGGCGGTGTCGACCGACGGTAGGGGACGGACGGCCTCGGGGTGTGGCTTGGCGACGTCTACGATGTTGTGTATCGCCAGCAGTCGCCAGCTCCGCTCCGATCCACACAGTGCGACGACGCCCCGGTGATCCTCCGTGCCGGTGGCCAGGGCCTGGAAGTTGTCTGCAGCGATCGTGTGCCTCGCTGCTGCCCGGCCGGTCAACCGATCGGGTCTTTCGTCTGACGGTCAGCGGCGGGGACCTCGCTGGAGACTGAGCCGCTGTAGTCGCTGATACTGCCTTCGAGATCCGCAAGCCTGTTTCGTACCCGGGCCATCGCGGCGGCCATCGCGACGTCGTCAACCATGCCGAGGGTCGATACATCCACCGTAGAAAGATCGAGCATCTCGGACTCGATACCGGCCGGGGTGCTGTCCATCAGCGGTAGCCCTTCACGAAAGGTGACGGTCGATGTCCTCATCATCGCCTATCCCCGTACGGCAATGGAAGCGCCGAGGCACATGCGTCACAGTGGTCGCGTCGATCGGCGGCACCTACGCGGCGAGCCGTCGGACTGTCTCGGCGAGGTGGTCGACGGCCGGATCGTCGCCGGTGAAGAAGCGGACGGCTGCGACGAGTTCGGACAGTCCGGTGCCGTGACGTAGGCAGCCGCGGACGATGTTGACGGCGTCGATCCGGGTCGCCGGGTTACGCCGGATCGATGCGTACATCGACGGGGGTAGCAGGGACAGGATCTCCTCGCGGTCGTTCGGCCGGAGGAACTCCGGGATCTCCAGCAGCGCGTCCACCACCGCGCCGATCGCCGCCGTCGACGGCCGCACCGGCCTCTCGACGGGCTTGCGCGACCCGCCCGGCTCCGCCGCCAGTAGCAGACCTTCGTCGCCGTAGGCGTTGCGGTACCACAGGTAGGTCGGGGTCTGCCCGGTCAGACCGTCGGCGCGTAGCGCGGTGAACTGGGCCCGCAGCAGCTCCGCGAGCCGCTGCGCGTCGTCGAGCGCCGTCATGCCGTCGGTGTCCATCAGCCGCAGCAGTTCCCGGCTGAACAGCCCGGTCCGCTGCCGGTCCAGGTTGGCGGAGGGTTGGCCGACGGCTGCGGCGAACAGCACGTCCTGGCTGCGTCCGGTGACCGGCCCGCCGCTCGGGAAGGTCTCATGTCCGTCGATGTGGCGCGGCCGGGCCGGGCCGTACGTCTGGCAGACGTCGACCAGCCAGAGCTGCCGGTGCAGCGCCGCGACGAAATCCGAGGCGTACGTCGCCAGCAGCGAGTCCAGGTCGAGGTCGACGGCGTCGGCGTCGGTGGCGTCGGCGTAGTACAGCCGGCGTCGCCGACCGGGGTCGACGAAGCCGTGACCGCCCCAGTAGACGTACAGTTCGCGCGCGGAGCTGGCGGGCAGCTCGCGCAGCAGCAGTTGGCGGACGGTGGCCCGGTCCGCGCGTCGCCGCCGCACCCCGGCCGGCAGGTCGTCAGCCGGCGGCGCCGGGTCGGTCAGCAGGTCCACGTTTCCGGCGGGTACGCCGTGGGCGACGAAGAACCGCGCGAACCGGATGGCGTCGTCGACCGGCCCGGTCAGGGTCCAGTCGTCGCCGGCCTGGTAGGCGCCGACGCCGACGGCGACCACCCGGACGTCGGGGCGCTGCGGCCCGGTCGTGGTCACCGTCCGACGGTACGGGTCGCCGACCCGGCTTGCGTCGTCTGGTCACCGGCTCCGGCTCCGAGGCCGAGGCCCAGGCCCGTTCCCAAGCCTGGGCCGGGGCTGAAACCGGGGCCCGGGCTGTAGCCGGGGCCGGGGCCGGCCGGCTGGACTCCCGCCAACAGGTCGCCGGTGGTGTGGGCCCGCACGTCGTCGGGGGCCGCGTCACCGGCGAAGCGGGTGACGACGGCCCGGACGTGTCGTTCGGCGACGTCGGCGAGACCGTCGTAGACGGCGGCGAAGACCTCCCGGGCGGGATCCCGTAGCCAGTTGGCCGGCAGCAGCTCGACCGGCAACTGCGGATCGAGGGTGGGGAACCGCCGGAAGGTGTCCATCACTTCGGTGCGGGTCCGTACCGCCGCCGGTCCGCTCACCTGACCGGAGCGCACCTGGGGTAGCAGCGCCTGCCACCGGTCGACGAAGTCGCCGTACTGTCCGGCGATGGCCTCGACGTCCCAGGCGTCGAGCGGGTCGCGACCGGTGGTGGCGCCCAGGTCGGCCTGCCGGCCACGGAAGACCGAGATGGTGCCGGGAGTGAGCTGGGCGAGATGGCGCATCGCGGGCCCGGGCAGCGTGCGGGGGGAGATCCACAACCCGTCGTAAAGCGGCGCGAACCCCAGCCACCGGAGCTGGCCGCGCAGCGCCCGCCGTTGCGCACTGTGCTCCTGCGGTAGCGAGAACGCGACCAGGGTCCACTGGCCGTCCCACGGCCGGGTCGTCGCGGTGGCGGTGAGAATCCAGTGTCCGCCGATTGCCAGGCTGGCGGCGGCGGCGTGGGCGAGTCGGTACGAGCTGTGCCGGCCGCGCCGACTGCCTTCGAGTACCCCTCGGCGGGCGAGCCGGCTGATCGCGGTCCGGGCGCCGGCCGGCGTGACGCCGGACTCGGCGAGCAGCGCGACAATGGCGGCCGACGGCAGCCAGGCACGGGTCCGCAGGGTGTAGTCGGCCAGCAGGGTCACCGCGAGGCCCTGCGGCGAGTTGCCGGTCTGCCGTCGGGGCAGGCGTACCGGCCGGCCCGCCTCCTCGGGATAGATCTCCTCGATGCTGAACAGGCTCGTCACGGGCACTCCGGCGTGGCTCGGGGGCAGCGGTACCGACTGTAGACGGCGTGATCTCCGGTTGGCGCAGGTGACCTGGGTTCCTCGGTGCCGCCGCGCCTGCTGATAGAGTCACATCGATTGACACTTGTCGGTCCGGCGGGAACACTAAGTGACACACGTTGCCGTGCGAAGGCCGGGCGGGGCAGGGCCGGACGTCCCGCCGGTCGGCACACGACAGGGGACAGCACACGACAGGAAGGAGTCAGGTGCATGAGAATCAGACGGAAACTGCTGCTCGGCATGGCGATGTCGCTGGTCGCCGCCGGCCTGGTCGTCCCGGCGCTCCGGCCGGCGTACGCGGCGTCGTTGGTCCAGGTGACCAACTTCGGCAACAACCCGGGCGGGATGCAGATGCACGTCTACGTGCCGGACAGCCGTCCGGCGAACCCGGCGATCGTCGTGGCGATGCACGGCTGCGGCGGATCCGGGCCCGGCTTCTACTCCGGCAGCGAGTTCGCCTCACTGTCCGACAGGTACGGCTTCATCGTGATCTACCCGACCGCCACCCAGCAGGCCGGCTTCGGCAACTGCTTCGACGTCTGGTCCGAGGCGGCGAAGCGGCGCGGCGGCGGCAGCGATCCGGTGTCGATCATGTCGATGGTCCAGTACGCCCAGCAGCAGTACGGCGGCGATCCCAACCGGGTGTACGCCACCGGCAGTTCGTCCGGCGGCATGATGACCAACCACATGTTGGCCGTCTACCCGGACGTGTTCAAGGCCGGGTCGGCGTTCATGGGTGTGCCGTACAACTGTTTCGCCAACGCGGCGGACTATCCGCCGTGGAGCAGCCAGTGCACCGGCGGCAACATGAACCGGACCCCGCAGCAGTGGGGTGACGCCGTTCGCCAGGCGTACCCGAGTTACTCCGGCCCGCGGCCGCGGGCGCAGCTGTGGCACGGCACCGCCGATACCCTGGTGCCGTACTCGTTGCTGCAGGAGGCGGTTGACCAGTGGACCAACGTGTTCGGGCTCAGCCAGACGCCGACCCGTACCGACACGCCGCAGCCCAGCTGGAACCGACGTCAGTTCGCTGACAGCTCCGGCACCGTCCAGGTCGAGGCGTACAGCGTCCAGGGTGCCGGTCACAGCCTGCCGGGTGGCGGCATGGCCGCCGTCGCCATCGAGTTCTTCGGGCTGACCTCGACCCCGCCGCCGACGACCGCACCGCCGACCACGGCGCCGCCGACGACCGCACCCCCGACGACCGCGCCGCCGACGACCGCACCCCCGACGACCGCGCCGCCGACGACGCAACCGCCGCCCACCGGCGCCTGCCGGGTCGCGGCCACCATCAACGCCTGGAACAACGGGCTGACCGGGAACTTCCGGATCACCAACACCGGTTCCAGCGCCGTCAACGGCTGGTCGCTGGTCTTCACCCTGCCCGGCGGGCAGACCATCACCGGGGGCTGGAACGCCACCTACTCACCGAATTCGGGGCAGGTGACGGCCCGCAACATGTCCTACAACGCCAGTATCCCGGTCAACGGCTCGGTGGACATCGGCTTCCAGGCCACCCACACCGGCAACTCCGGCGCACCGAGCTCGTTCACCCTCAACGGTGCCGCCTGCACCATCAGCTGACCAGCGGCTGAACCACCGTTCCGGGCAGGCTGGAACACCGGTCCGGGCAGTCAGACAGGGAGGGTCCCCGGGGCCCCGCGATCGGCGGGGCCCCGGGGACCCTGTCCTGCAGTCGTCGACGTCGTCCGCCGGGTCGGTCTACTCGTAGTGGTAGGGCCAGTAGATGTACCGGCCGCTGACCCGCTTCCTGCCGGCCAGCCGGGCGGCCAGGTGACGCAATGTCCGCATGGCTACCTCCTCGCTCGATCGAGGTGAGTAATTCTCATGACCATCGCACACCGGTCGCCTGTACGCAACGAGACGTGATCACGACTTTCCGTCGACGAAGCGGGCCCGTAGGTCGGCCGGTGCGAGCCGGCCGGCGAACCGCAGCCGGGTCGACGCGGCGTTCGACGACTCGACCGAGCCGCGCTGGGCCAGCCGGGAGACGGTGAGGGTGAGCTGGCGCATGGTCAACGCCGTACCGATACAGACCCGGGGCCCGGCGCCGAAGGGCAGGAACGCCGCTCCCGGTGCCGGCCGGCCGGCGGCCCACCGGCCGGGGTCGAACTCGTCAGGCCGCCGCCACCACCGTGGATCCCGGTGGATCAGGTACGCGCCGATCAGCACCTCGTCGCCGGGCCGCAACGTCCACGGACCCAACCCGGTGGCCGTACGGGCGGTCCGGGTCATCAGCCACGCCGGCGGATACAGCCGCAGCGCCTCGTTGACCACGGCCTCGGCCAGCGGTAACCGGGCCGCCGGCGGCGGGTCGCCGGACCCGGCCGGCCCGCCCGCCTCCGCCCGCAGCGCGGCGACAAGCTCCGGCCGCCTGGCGAGTTCCCAGGTCAGCGAGGTCAGCGCGGCAGCCGGCACGCCGTGTCCGCCGAGCAGGACCGGGCGCAGCGTCGACACGACCGCCCGGTCCGGCAGTGCCGGCCGGGCCGCCAGCAGCACGTCCAGCAGGTCCGGGGTGGACGTACCAGCCGAGGACGTACCAGTCGGGGCCGTCCCGGCCCGACGGCGTCGCACCACCGACAGCAGGGCGTCGGTGAACGCGCGGTGCGCGCGGAAGAACCGACGGTTGCGGCGCACCGGCAGCCAGGCCGCGAACCCGTACTTCGCGGTCTCGAACGGCGCGGTGGCGGCGACGCCCTCGGCGAGCAGCTCCGGGACCCCGGCGGCGTCGGCCCCGAAGCAGTAGTCGGCGATCGTCGCGGCGGCGTACCGTCGCATCAACGCCAGCACGTCGGTCTCCCGCCCGGCGGCGGCGTCGAGGGCCGCGTCGAGGATCTCGACGGTACGCCCGTCCGCAGCCGTGCTGGCCTGTCGGTCGAGACCGGCCCATGCGGCCCGGCGGGCCGGCATCCAGGCCTCGGCCCGCTCGGCGGCCCGGTCGAGGTCGGGGCGGGCGTCGAACGGGGCCAGCTCGGGCAGGAACGCGTTGCCCGGCCGGGTGAGCACGTCGTGGGCCAGCTCCGGATCGATCACGAATACCGTGCGGTCGTCGAAGGTGAACACGTCGCCGTACTCGCGGTGATTGCGTTCGATGAAGCCGATCCGGTCGGCCTCGTAGGCCGGGGTGTTGCCGGTGAGCCAGTGCCCGCGCGGCCCCGGTGGCCGGTCGCCCTGCTCCCACCGTGCCATGGCCGTCTCCTGCCCGCGCACGAGACCACTTCCTGAACCGGCCTCGTGCTGATCTCGTCAGGCGAATGTCCACCGTGATCGTTTCACGGCAATGGCGCCGTACACAACGCATCGCACACGGCTCAGACGTCCCGTCGAAGGAAGACCGTCGCCGCCACCGTGCCGATGACCCCGATCCAGCCGAGCAGGACGATCAGCCCGGTCACCAGATCCGGCACGGCGACCGCAGCAGCGTCCGACGCTCCGGCCAGCAGCCGACCGGCCCGCTCCGGCAGGACACCGGCGACGCCGGTGAACCCGGCCAGCACCGGGCAGACCACGAACACCAGCCCGAGCGTCACGGCCAACCCTGGTAGGACTCCGCGCAGCACGACCGCGACGGCGTGGCCGAGCAGCCCGACCAGGACCAGATAGCCGACCGCGCCGACCGACACCTGCACAGCGGCCCACCCGACCGGCCGCACGGCGGCACCGGCGATCCAACCGGTCGTCAGGCCGGCGCCCAGCGCCGCCGTGGCGGTGAGCGCCGAGACGACCAGGTACGCCGCCGCCCGACCGGCGAGCACCGCCCGCCGGTCCGGGCAGGCGACCAGGGTGGTCCGCAGCAGGCCGCCGGCGTACTCGGCCGCGCCACCGAGGACCCCGATGATGATCGGGCCCGCCTGCAGGAAGGGAACCGCCCGGCAGGCCAGGGCCACGGCGTCGACATCCGCTGGCCCGCCCTCGCCGGTCGACCGGGCCGTGGCGACCGTGGCGGCGACGACGGCGACCGCCGTGCCGACCGTACCGCCGAGGGTGGCGACGACACCCGGCAGCGTCCGCAGCTTGACCAGCTCGGCCGCGACGACGTCGCCGAAACCGCCGGTCACACGTCGCGCCGATGGAGTACCCCGGCGGCGACGGCGAGCAGCCCGAACGTCCAGCCGGCCATCACCAGCCCGCCGGCCAGTGGGGCGAGCGCGTCGCCGAAAGCGACGTGTTCGCGGGCGAACAGCCGGATGCCGGCGAGATCCGGCAGGTAGCGGGCCAGCGGGGTGACGTACGACAGCAGCAGTGACAGCGACACCAGCGAGTTGTTGACGATGAGCACGGTCATCGGCACGATCCCGTTGCGGGTCACGACGGTGACCGCCAGTGCGGTGAGCGCGGTCAGCGCCCAGTAGACGGCCGCGCCGACCGCCCGGACCACGGTGTCCGCCGTCGCGGTGGCGCCGGCGACGGTGGCGGCACCGGCGTTGGCGCCCGCCCCGCCGACGACAGCATGGGCCAGGGCCAGCGACGCGGGCACCGCCACCCCGGCCGTCACGGCGACCAGCCCCACCGCGACCAAAGCCTTCGCCGCCAGCACCGGCAGCCGCCGGGGCGCGGCGGTCAGCGTCGTGGTGATCTGCCGGCCACCGCCGCTGTCGCTGCTGTTGGCGGTGTACTCGCTGCCGACCACGACGACGCCGATGACGACCGCGCCGACGGTGCCGAGTGGCACAGCGGCGAAGAACGCCTCCGGTGCGGACGTGTACGCGACCAGTTCGGGACGGCCGGACGCCAACGCGCCGCGTACCGTGACCGAGTTGACCAGGGTGATCGCGACCGATCCGATGACCGCGACGGCCATCGCGACGGCGGTCGCCGGCAGGGTGACGGCCTTGCGCCATTCGGCGGCGACCGTGTCGAATGCCGTCACCGGGCGCCGGGCCGCGCGTCGCTGCCGGTGAGGGCGAAGAACGCCGCCTCGGCAGTGCCGTGTCCGGCGACGACCTCGGCCAGCGGGCCGGCCGCGACGGTCCGGCCGTCGGCGACGACCACCAGGTCGTCGGCGATGCCGGCGAGTTCGCCGATCAGGTGACTGGACAACAGCACCGTCCCGCCGGCGTCGGCGTGGGCCCGCAACAGCCGCCGGACCCACCGGACGCCGTCCGGGTCGAGTCCGTTGACCGGTTCGTCCAGCACCAGCGCCGCCGGCTCACCGAGCAGCGCGGCGGCGAGCCCGAGTCGGCGACCCATCCCGAGGGAGAACCGGCCCGCCCGCTGCCGGGCGGCCTCGGCCAGCCCGACCTGGTCGAGGACCTCGTCGACCCGGCGTCGGGGGATTCCGTTGCTGCGAGCCAACCAGGTCAGATGGCTGCGGGCGGTACGGGACCGGTGCGCGCCGGAGCCGTCGAGCATCGCACCGACCGTGTGCAGCGGCCGGCGCAGCTCTCGGTACGGCCGTCCGGCGACCAGGGCCCGGCCGGCGTCGGCGCGGTCCAGACCGAGCAGGATCCGCAGTACGGAGGACTTCCCGGCCCCGTTGGGGCCGACGAATCCGGTCACCCGACCGGGCACCGCCTCGAAGCTGACGCCCCGCAGCACCTGTCGGGCACCTCGCCGTTTGACGACGTCGTCGATGAGCAGCATGCCTGCCATCCCACCGCCGATCCGTCGCCGTGTCGTCGGGCCGGGGACGGGACCTGCGGACCGGTCCTGCGACCGTGGTCGTGCGACCACGGTCCGATTGTCGGCCCGACCCGGCGGACCTAGACTCGGGCCGGTGGACAGCAGTGGGCGTCCGACCTGGCGTTCCCGGGTGTGGCTGGTCGCCGCCGCGCTGGCCGCCGTCCTTGTCACGCTGGCCCTCGTGACCGGTGCCGAAGGGCCGGCGGCGCTGGTCGTTCCGGCCCTCGCGATCGTCTCGGCGTTCGTCGTGCTGGCCTGGGCCTTGGTCCGCAGCCGCCGGCAGCGCCGCCGCTACGAGGAGCGGCTGACCGCCTGGGCCGCCGAGCGGGCCGGTCAGACCGAACGCCTGCGGATCGCCCGTGACCTACACGACCTCGTCTCACACGGGCTGGGCCTGGTCACGGTGCGGGCGGCGGCCGCCAACCGGGTGGCCGGCGTGGGCGGTGACGCGGAACGTGCCGCCGCACTCGCCGACATCGAGCGGGTGGCCCGCGAGACGACCACCGAACTGCGACGGCTGCTCACCGTCCTGCGTACCTCGGGTGACGGGCCGGCACCGGTGCTGCCGGCGGCGTCGCTGGGCGACCTGCCGGAGATCGTCGACGCGGCCCGGGACAGCGGGCTGCCCGCCGCGCTCGACCTGGCGGAGCTGGGCACGGTCTCGCCCGGGGTGCAGCTGGCGGTGTGCGCGGTGGTCCGGGAAGGACTCCACAACACCGCCCGGCACGCCGGGCCGACCGACGTCCGGGTCAGGGTGCACCGCGACGGGGACGCGGTGGTCGCCAGCGTCCGTGACGGCGGACCCGTTGCCGGATGGTGCCCGCAGCCCGGTGCCGGCCACGGGCTGACCGGGCTACGCGAGCGGGTGGACGCCCTCGGCGGGTCGCTGCACGCCGGTCCGGTCGGTCCCGGGTTCCACCTGGTGGCGCGGCTACCCGAGCCTGGGGCGGCGGGGTGACGTCGCGACCGGCGCGCCGACCCGTGCAGGTCCTGGTCGCCGACGATCAACCGTTGCTGCGGCACAGCCTCGCCATCGTGATCGACAGCGTCGACGACCTGGTGGTGGTCGGTGCGGCCGCCACCGGCGCGGACGCGGTGACCCTCGCACGGCAGCTGCGCCCGGACGTCGTCCTGATGGACATCCGGATGCCCGGCGGGGACGGCATCGCCGCCACCCGCGCGATCACCGGCGACGGCACGCTGCGCGACGTGCGGGTGGTGGTGCTCACCATGTTCGAACTCGACGAGTACGTGTACGGAGCGTTGCGTGCCGGCGCGAGCGGATTCCTGCTCAAGGACACCCACCCGGACCGGCTGCTCGACGCCGTCCGGCGGATCCACGCGGGGGAGTCGTTGTTCGCTCCCAGCGTCTTGGCCCGGATCGTGGAGCACTACGTGGACCGTGCCGACCGGCGCGCCGCGCGTCGCGCGCCCACCCTCGACGGGCTCACCGACCGGGAGAAACAGGTGCTGGTCCAGGTCGCCGGGGGGTTGTCCAATGACGACATCGCGCAGGTACTGACCATTTCGGTGAAGACCGTCAAGACCCACATCGGCAACCTGCTGACCAAGCTGGCCGCCCGGGACCGGGCACAGCTGGTGATCGCGGCGTACGAGAGCGGCCTGGTCCACCCGCGACCCGCCGGCCGGCGGTCCTCCTGAACAGGCTGGACGGCACCAGCCGGTCGATGGGTGGGCAGTGGCCACCCGAACGACGGCGCAACCTTGGCCGGTCACCGGACCGGCCTGTGGTCCGTACCCTGCGAACCTGACGATTCTGCTGGTATGACGAGGAGGGTCCGATGGATTCGGCGATGTCACGCGACGTCGACCGGCGGCGGTGCGGAACCGGCTGCGGCCGGCGGCCGGGGTGGGCGGTGATCAGCCAACCCCGGCCGTCCGGACCGGACGTCCTCAGTGGTGGTGCAGCGGTCGGGTGACCGCGGCGAAGGCGTCGACGATGCCGTGGCCGTAGAAGCCGTTGAAGCTGGTGCCGCCGTCGCAGTAGGCGTCCCATTCGGGGGACCGGCCCTCGTTGGCGTAGGACACCAGGCGCGGCTCGGGGCAGGCCGTGTCGGCGGCGGTCCGGTACAGGTGCCGTTCCACCTTGTCCGGGTTCAGGGTCAGCCCGCCCCGGCGGCCGTCGCGCTTGCCGTACCGGCTGACGATCAGCGCCGCCACGCCGGAGACGTGCGGCGACGCCATCGAGGTGCCCTGCAGGTACGTGTAGTAGCCGCAGGTCCCGGCCGACGTGCACTCCTTGAACACGTACGACTCGGCGTCCGGCACGATGTTGCCGTCGGCGTCGACCGCGCCCTCCTCCTGCAGTACGTGCAGCGGGTACGACGACAGGATGGTGTTGTCGTAGGTCCGGTGGGTCGGGGTGCCGTACCCGTCGCGGAACCAGCCGCCGGGCGCGGCGACCGAGATCTCCTCGGTGCCGTAGTTGGAGTAGTCCGCCTTGGCCTTCGACGGGCCGAGCGCCGACACCCCGATCACGTGTGCGCCTTCGACCGGCAGGTCCCAGCAGGTGTCGTTGTCGATGGTGCGCAGCCGGGGGGTCCCGCCGTAGTTGGGGCTGGACGAGTCCGGGCGGGGGTCGCCCAGGTCCTCGTGGTTGTTGCCGAGCGAGCCGACCAGCGTGACGCCCCGCTTGTGCGCGTACCGCAGCGCCCGGTTGACCGCCTCGATGGTGGCCCGCTGCGACGCCTGCTCCTCGGCGGAGTCGGCCGGGTTGTCCAGACAGTTGTACAGCCACGGGTCGATGTAGAACGACATGTTGACCACATCGATGCCGGCGTCACCGGCGTAGACCAGGGCGTTGACCACCGAGTCGAGGAAGAAGTAGCCGGAGTCCTGGCCACCCTTGAGCGCCACCAGGGTGACGTTGGGGGCGACGCCGGACAGGCCGAAGCGGTTGGCGGCGGCGCCGATGGTGCCGGCGACGTGGGTGCCGTGGCCGCTGTCGTCGCGGTCGACCGGGTCCAGGCAGGACTCCACCTCGCACGTCCCGTCGATGTCGGGGATGTCGGGGGCGAAGTTGCGCGACAGCGAGTAGCTGAAGTTGGGCCTGATGTCCGGGTGCTGCCCGTCGACCCCGGTGTCCAGGATGCCGACGGTGACCCGCCGGTCGCCCGGCTCGACCCGGCGTGACTTGTCCGCCCGCATCATCGGCAGGCCCCAGAGCTTGTCGTCGAGCGGGTCCATCCGGGTGCCGCGTCGCCCGGCCGCCCCGGCGGATGTCGCGCCGGCGATGCGGTGCTCCTGCTCCACCGCGTCGAAGCGCTGGCGTGGCGCGTACCCGATGGCCCGCTTCTCCGCGGCGCCGAGCAGCGCGGGAGCGGCGGCGACCTTGGCGGCGAACTCGGCGTCGTCGGTGACGACCTGGTACATGCCCACGTCGACGGTGCTGCCGGTGACGGTCCCGCCGGCGGCCTCGATGGCCGCTGTCGCCTCGGCGGTGCCGGTGCCGGCCTCGGCGACCACCGTGTACTCGGTGACGTCGCCCGAGGCGCCGGGGGCGGCGGCGGCCGGTCCGGCCGGTACGGCGCCCAGCAGGGCCAGGGTCGTCGCGGTAGCGACGGCACCGGCGGTGAAGCGTCTGCTCACCACATCATCCCTTCGTAGAATGTGCACGGACGAACCGTGATCGGCACCACCGGGGGGCGGTGGCGCTGGGGGGTAATCTACCGCCGCCTCCGGCGCAGAAGGATCCACTGCGGTCTGCGATTCGCCGTTCAGTGCGTCTTGCCGAGCCGCCAGTAGCCGGTGAAGCTGATCCTGCGCTTCGGGACACCGGATTCGACCAGGTGGCGGCGGGCCCCGGCGGGCAGGGCCTGCTCGCCGGCGAAGTAGGCGGACACCGTGGTCGGGCTGTCGGTCGTCCAGGCCTGCACCGCGGCGAGCGCGAGGCTGCCCGGCCGGGCCTCGGCCGGGCGGGGCAACCAACGGACCTCGAACCCGGTGGGCGCGTCGACCGGCTGGGCGTCGGCGGGGTCGGGGATCTCGACCAGGGCCAAACCGGTGGCGTCGCGCGGTAGGTCCCGCAGGATGCCGACGATCGCCGGCAGCGCGGTCTCGTCGCCGGCCAGCAGGTGGAACGTGGTGTCGGGGGCGAATTCGTAGCCGCGGCCCTGGTCGAGCAGGGCGACGGTGTCACCGGCCTTGGTGCGTTGCACCCACCGGCTGGCGACCCCCTCGTCGCCGTGCACGACGAAGTCGATGTCGAGTTCGCGGGCCTGCGGCCGGAACGCGCGGACCGTGTAGTTGCGCAGGTGTGGGCGGGTCGCCGACGGGATCCGCAGGTACTTCAGGTAGCCGATGGTGTCGGCCCGGTTGGGCAGGTCGAAGGTGGTCTCACCGTGTTCCTGCGGCAGGAAGAGCCGGAACCAGTGGTCGAAGCCGTGGTCGGGCAGGCGCTGCAACTGGTCGCCGCCGAGGGTTACCCGGATGAAGTTCGGGCTGATCCGTTCGGTGCCGACGACGTTCACCACACACAGCGTGGTGTGCTTCTTGGCGTCCTTGAAGCTCATCGCTCTCCATAAGGTCGCGCGGGAGCGCGCCCGGCCGAGCGACAGCGGCCGGTGCGGCTGGCGTGGCCACGGACTCCCGGTGTGGTCAGGTTTGCCTAACCTTAGTTGGTGGTGCCGGTGTCCGGAAGGCCGACCCGCAGCGAGCGTCGGGGCACCGCGTTCCGCCGGGTGGCGAACTGCGGGCCGCCCACCCGCCGGGTGGACGGCCCGCAGCGCGCCGAAGCGCGTCCGGTCACTGGGTGAGCTCGGCGACCTCCTCGGCGGTCAACCGGCCCCGCGACGGTGTCGCCGCCGTGGACCGGGCGGCGGCGGTGGACGCGGTCGGCGACGGGCCGACCGCCGGTGGGTCGGCCGGCCGCCGCCAGTGCCAGTCGGTGACCGCCTGGTACGCGGCGGCCACCGACAGCAGACGGTCCTCGGCGTACGGTTGCCCGCCGAGGATGGTGCCGATCGGTACCCCGCCGCCGGAGAAGCCGATCGGGAACGCGATCTCCGGCAGCCCGACGATGTCGAACGGCACCGGGCTGGTCTGCACCACCACGTCGCAGCTACTGAAGATCTGGTCCAGAATCCGGTCCAGCAGCAGCAGCTTGGCGCGCTGGCCGGTGACCCACCCGTTGGCGCCCAGCAACGCACCTTGCAGCCAACTGGTCACCGACACCCCGAAGCCACGCAGGTCACTGCGCAGGTACGGCATGAACGGCTCGCTGCGTTCCGGCAGCCGTACGTTGTTGAACGCGCTTCCGGTGAGCAGGCTCCACTCGTCCGGGAACGGCACCTCGACCAGCTCGCACTCCGGTATGGCGGACATTTCGGCGAGGAACGCCCGGCGGGCCGCCGCCGTCTCCGAGCCGCCGTCGGCATAGCCGGGCAGCACCCCGATCCGGGTCTTCCAGCGCATCCGCAGGTTGTCGCCGTCGTAGCGGGGCGTTGCCGCGTTGATCAGGTTCGGCACCGGCGGCAGGCCCTGGCTGCGCGGGTCGGCCGGGTCCGGGCCGGCCATCGCCATCAGCATGATCGCCGCGTCCTTGGCGTCGCGGGCGAGCGGGCCGGGGTGGTCGCGGGTGTAGGTGAGCGGGACGATCCCGGCCAGCGACACCCGGCCCATCGTCGGTTTGAGGCCGGTGAGGTTCTGGGCGTTGGACGGGGAGGTGATCGAGCCACCGGTCTGGGTGCCGATCCCCGAGCTGGCCAGCCGGCCGGCGACGGCGGTGGCGGTGCCGGTCGACGAGCCGCCCGGGTTGGTCGACGGGTTCGTCGGCGTCCAGGCGTTGACGGTGGTGACCTGACCGTTGGGCAGGGTGGCCCGGGTGGTGGCCAGCGGACCCATCTGGGTCTTGCCGAGTACGATGCCGCCCTGCACGACCAGTTTGGCGACCGAGGTGGCGTCGTACGGTGGGACGAAGTCCTGGAACAGGTACGAGTTCGCGGTGGTTGGCACACCCTCGGTGAAGTAGTTGTCCTTGATGGCCAGCGGGATGCCGTGCAGCGGACCCCGGTGTGGCCGGTTGGCCCACTGTCGGGCGGCCTTGACGGCAGCCTCCGCGAGCACCACGTTGAACGCCTGGTACGTCGACTCGTACGCGGCGATCCGGTCCAGATAGGCCTGGACCAGCTCGACCGGCACGATCTTGTTGTGCCGGATCATCCAGGCGGCTTCCGAGATGGTCCATTCGGTCGGATCGGACATAGCCGACTCGCGCGGTTTGTTGTACGCGGCCCCCCGGTCCAGATCCGGGTTGAATGTGACGGCCGGGGCGCTGGTGCCGCTCGGCGCGGCCGAGGCGAGCCCGGCCAGGCCGGGCAGCGCCACGGTGCCGACAGCGGCGGTGGCGGCCAGCGCGGTGGTGCGGGCCAGGAACGCCCGACGGTCGAGGTGCCGGTCGAGCGGCAGTTGTACGCCTGTCGAAGCGTCTGTCATGGCGTCCTCTGTTGTCATCGGATTCCTTCCGTGGATACTCCGGCCTTCAGGCCGGGGAGGAAACGGAACTCCTGCGGAGCAGGGCAGGGAAAGCCGATCCGCCGCCGGGGCGGATCGGCGTCCACCCCACACGCGACCCC
>Ga0207774_100173_pt1 | contig 51157 bp, 48 predicted proteins | sample TtaePargueraPR_13_FD_187754 | JGI IMG/M metagenome (GOLD analysis project Ga0207774, IMG submission 187754) | Aerobic enrichment media microbial communities from Bioluminiscent Bay, La Parguera, Puerto Rico - Tt and M2 (2) (SPAdes) | ecosystem: Environmental > Aquatic > Marine > Unclassified ... | reverse complement strand
GCCATGTTGGTCGGCGAGCCGCCGATATACTTGTTGAAGGACGCCATGTCCTCCAACCGGCCGCCAACCTGCGCCCCGTATAAATCAACCGATGACCGGCCAATCGTGATGACATCGAGTTTGTTCACGTGCACATTCCGTCAGATCGTTCCGCCGAGAGACCCTTCCAGCTCGGCCAGCTCCTGGCCGCCGGCCATCATGTCCTGAAGTTCCTCCGCCTTTATTTCTCCCCGCTTCGCCGTGCCGAGGGTCTTGCCCCGGTTCAGAACCGTGAACCGGTCGCCGACCGCCATGGCGTGGCGCACATTGTGGGTGATGAAAATGACGCCGATGCCCTTGTTGCGCACCTTGTCGATGGTCGCCAGAACGTTCGAGGTCTGGCGAACGCCGAGCGCGGACGTCGGCTCGTCGAGGATCAGCACCTTGGCGCCGAAATAGACCGCACGGGAGATCGCCACCGTCTGCCGTTCGCCGCCGGACAACGTGCCGACCGCCTGGTCGGGCGAGCGCAGGCGGATGCCCATCCTGGCCATCTCCGTCATGGTGACCTCGTTGGCCTGGGCGAAGTCGAAGAACTTGAACGGGCCGAAGCGCTTCTGCGGCTCGCGGCCCATCCAGAAGTTGCGGGTGACCGACATCAGCGGGATCATCGCAAGGTCCTGGTAGACGGTCGCGATGCCGGCTTCCATGGCGTCGCGCGGGCTGTCGAAGCTGACTTCCCTGCCTTCCACCAGGATCTTGCCCCTGGTCGGCCTGTGAACGCCGGACATGGTCTTGATGAAGGTCGACTTGCCCGCGCCGTTGTCGCCCAGGAGGCAGTGGCATTCGCCGGCATTGACGGAGACGGAAACGCCGTTGAGGGCTATGACCGCACCGAATTGCTTCTCGATATCGACGAGTTCGATCAACGCATCGGACATCTTAGCGCTCCCCCGTGATCATGCGGCGGATATAGGTGTTGAGGATCACGGCAAGCAGCAGGATTACCCCGAGGAAGACACGGAACAGCGAGCTTTCGACGCCGGCGAAGAAAAGGCCCTGCTGGACCACGCCGAAGATCAGGGCGCCGAGCGCCGCGCCGATCACCGAGCCGTAGCCGCCGGTCAGAAGCGCCCCGCCGATGACCACGGAAATGATGGCCTCGAATTCCTTGAGCAGGCCGCGGTCGGCGGCCGCCGAGCCGAATTCCATCACCTGGCACGTCGCGAAGATCGTCGCGCAGAAGGCGGACAACATGAACATCAGGATCTTGACCCGGTTCACCGGCACACCGACATAGCGCGCCGCCTGGGTGTCGCCGCCTGCGGCGAAGATCCAGTTGCCGAAACGGGTACGGGTCAGGAGAACATGGCCGAAGACGATCAGGGCGAGCGCCCAGATCAGCAGCATCGGAATGCCTTCGACGACCGGCAGGCCGGCCTTGGGCCCGGCCACGAACTTGCCGACCACGCCGAGATCGGCGAGCCAGACAAAAAGCCCCGAGAATACCTTGCCGCCGAAGAGCCAGGCGATCGGATCGCCTTCGGCCGCTTCGCGCACGCCGCCGATGATGGTTTTCCGCGTCGTGGCGATGGCGATGAAGATCGTCAGGCCGCGCAGGATGTAGAGAAAGGCGAGGGTGACGATGAAGGAAGGCAGCCCGGTCTTGATCACCAGATAGCCGTTGAGCGCGCCGATGGCGATGGCCAGCGCGAACGCGACCAGGATGGCGAACCAGGCGGGCAGGCCCCATTGCACGGTCAGCAAAGCGATGATGATGCCGGAGAAGCCGATCATCGATCCGACGGACAGGTCGAATTCGCCCGCGATCATCAGCAGGCAGGCGCCGACGGCGATAATGGCGAATTGGGCCGACACCGTTCCCCAGTTGATGATGCCTTCGGGAGCGAACATGCCGCTGTCGCCGGCAATGGCAACGAAGAATACGAAGACGAGGATCGTTCCGCAGATCGCGCCGAGTTCCGGCCGGACCAGCGCCTTGCGCATGGACGACATCTCGCGGATGCGCTCGTCTTTCTGAGAGGCGTCTTTCTGAGGGGCGTCTGCGGTCTGTGTCTCCGCCATAAGTCTCCTCCTGCGTGCCGGCAGGGCCGGCCGCACAAGTCTGTCTCGAAAAGTCGTTCTTAGGAAGCGGGAGGCGGAGGACCGTCTCCCGCGTTATGCCGAAGCGCGAAACCGCTTAGCGGTATTCGCCGGCGTATTTTTCCACCAGGGAGATGTTGTTCTTGGTGACGAAGCCCGGGCCGGAGTTGATGGAGTTGCCCGGAACCACGCCGTAGCGCGTCAGGTTGGTCAGGATGACCACCGGCAGGTAGCCCTGCAGATACGGCTGCTGGTCGATGGCAAAGGCGATCACGTCGGACTTGATGCCTTCGGCGATTTCGCCGGAGAGGTCGAAGGTGCCGAAGTAGATCGAGCCGGACTTGCCCATTTCCTCAAGGGCGGCGAGCGTCGGATGCGCGGAGGTCGGGCCGAGGGTCAGGATGCCGTTGGTATCCGGATTGCTCTGCAGGTAGGCCATGACCTTGGACTTGATTTCCGCCGGATCCTGACCGCTGTCGATCATCTGGCCGCCGAGTTCGACGCCGAGCGCGTCGGCATAGCCCTGGCAGCGTTCGACGGAGGCCGGGTTGGTGATGTAGTGGTTGACGCACAGGAAGCTGGTGACACCGGCCGCCTTGGCTTTTTCGCCCGCGCCCTTGCCGGCGTCGTATTCAGGCTGGCCGACATGCATCAGCGCGCCGAGCTGCTTGGACTGTTCCTCGGTGCCGGAGTTGATGGTGATCACCGGAATGCCCTTGGCGACCGCGTTGGAAAGCGGGCCGGACAGGACGTCGTAGTCGGCGATGGTGGAGATGATGCCGTCCGGGTTGGAGGCGGATGCCTGCTCGATGATGCGGGCCATGTCGGCCAGGTCGCCGGTCGGCGGGTTGCGGTATTCCACCTCGACGCCCATCTGGTCGCCGGCCACCGCGATGGCGTTCTTGATGGTGTTCCACCAGCTGTCGCTGTCCGGTGCGTGGCTGACGAGTACGTAGCGCTCGCCATCCGCGGAAGCCGGAGCCGTGAGGCCGGTGAAGGCGACGGCCGCGGCGGCCATCGCGATAAGTGTCTTCTTCATGCGTTCCTCCCAGAACAAATGCCGCGGGCCAAACACTCCCGCCCGCGCCTTCAGAAGTCTTCGGTGGCTCTGACGTTCACAACCACTTTTGGAATTTAAATTCTATTTTCTTTTTTGTGCAACAGATTTTTTCCAAAAAAGATCACATCCGGTTGCGCTGCGCTCCCACGGAAACGGCCAAAGCGATTGCCAGGGAAAGACTTGCGGAGAGTGCACGGAAGGCGCCGACATCGAGTTCTGAGACCAGAAGCTGGATCGCCTTGAGGCGGGCGAGCGGACTTGTGACCACATCGGTAATCGCGACGATGTCGGCGCCGACGGCTCTCGCCCGGGTCGCCATATCGATGGTCATCTCCGTGTAAGGCGCAAAGGTGACCGCAATCACCGCGTCGTTCGGGCGGATCAGGTGTTCCATGTTGATGTTGGCGATACCTGAATGAAGGACTGCCGGGACGTCCATTTTCTCAAAGGCATAGGCCAGATAGGACGTCACCGGGAACGCCCGGCGGAAGCCGATCATATGGATGGTCTCGGCGCGGGCGAGCACGTCCACGGCCTGCTGAAGTGCTGCCGGGTCGACGGTGGTCAGCAGATTTTCCAGGGATGCCCGGCCGACCTCGACGAATTCCGCCAGAAGGGCGGAGGGGGATTCCGTACCGTGTTCCCGGAGCTTGGCGAGACGGGTGGCGTAATCCGGCCATTTCTGCGAATAATCGGAGCGGAAGAGCTTCTGCATCTGCGAAAAGCCGGAAAAGCCCATCTCCTGACAGAAGCGCATCACCGCGGAGGGCTGGACATCCGCGCCCTCGGCCAGTTCCGCCACGGTGGACACGGCGACGCGGTCCGGGTTGGCGGCGATGAACTGGGCGAACTGCTTCAGCCGCTTGGGAAGCCCATCGGCCGTGTCGCCGAGGCGGTCGAAAAAGGCGTCGATGGTTTCGGGAGCGGCAAGGTTGGGCGGGGTGGCCAGGGGTTCGCCCGGCTTTGCATCAGTCATTGTCTTCTTCTTTTCCGGCTTGACACATTCCGTCGAAAATGATTTTGGAATTTTTATTCTAATTTGGCAAGCCGCCGGAGCGACCGCGCAGGCCTATCGCCATCCGGGAGGAAAATCATGACGGTCAATGTCGCCCTGCTAGGGGCCGGACGTATCGGCAAGGTGCATGCAAAGGCGGTCGGAGCGACGCCGGGCGCCACGCTCGTCGCGGTTGCCGATGCATTTCCGGAAGCGGCGGATGCGCTCGCCCGCAGCTACGGAGCCCGGGTCAGCACGATCGACGAAATCGCCGCGGCCGGGGACATCGATGCGGTGATCATCTGCACCCCGACGGACACCCATGCGGACCTGATCGAGCAGTTCGCCCGCGCCGGAAAGGCGGTCTTCTGCGAAAAGCCGATCGACCTCTCGCTCGAACGGGTGAAATCCTGCCTGAAGACGGTCGAAGACCTCGGCGCCACACTGATGATCGGCTTCAACCGCCGCTTCGATCCGCATTTCAGGGCGGTTCGCGAAGCGATCGACGCCGGACGGATCGGCGACGTGGAAATGGTACAGATCACCTCGCGCGATCCGGGAGCGCCGCCGCCGTCCTACATCACCTCGTCCGGCGGGATTTTCCGTGACATGACCATCCACGATTTCGACATGGCCCGTTTTCTTCTGGGCGAGGAAATCACAACCGTCTATGCGGCGGCTTCGGTTCTGGTCGACCCGGAAATCGGCAAGCTCGGCGACTATGACAGCGCGACGGTGGTGCTGACGACAGCGTCGGGCAAACAATGTTCGATCTCCAATTCCCGCCGGGCGACCTATGGCTACGACCAGCGGATCGAGGTGCATGGCTCGGAAGGCGTGGTAAGCGCGGAAAACCAGCGCGCGGTCTCGATCGAGGTGGCCAATGCGGAAGGTTATACCCGCCCGCCGCTGCACGACTTCTTCATGACCCGCTACACGGACGCCTATGCCGCGGAAATCGCCGCCTTCGTCGACGTCATCGAGGGCGGGCTGGCACCCTCGCCGAGCGGAGAGGACGGGCTGAAAGCACTCGCGCTCGCGGAAGCGGCGCTCAAGTCCGTCGCGGAACGCCGGGCGGTCGGCATGGACGAGATGTGAATTGCGAAGGGCGCGGGGTTTATTTCGCATTCTCTGCTTTTCTTGGTCATTACCGGGTTAAACCATGGGATGACCGTGGATGAAAATTTTGGAACGAGGAGCGCTCCGGTGTGCTCCAGCAGAACTGGCCACAGCGAACTCCTCCTCATCCTGAGGAAGCGCGCCAGCGCTGTCTCGAAGGATGGGCCACTTGCTCGGGAGACTGCCGCCCATCCTTCGAGACGGACCTTGCGGTTCTCCTCATCAGGATGAGGGGAGTGGGATAGGACGCCGGAGCCTGGATCTTTCAGGAAAAGGAACAGCACATGAGCAATCTCGGCATCGGATTGATCGGCACCGGTTTCATGGGCAAGTGCCACGCGCTTGCCTACGGATCGGTCAGGGCCGTGTTCGGCGATGTGCCGGCAACCCGGCTTGAGGTCCTGTGCGATATCCCGTCCGACAAGGCGGAGGCCTTCGCAAGCCAGTTCGGCTTCGCCCGCGCGACGGAGGACTGGAAGGATTTGATCGTCGATCCGAAGGTCGATATCGTCTGCATCACCACGCCGAACAAGGTGCACAGGGAAATGGCGATGGCGGCGCTCGAGGCCGGCAAGCATGTGCATCTCGAAAAGCCCATGGCGCTGACGATGGAGGACGCGAGGGCGATGCAGGCGCTTGCGGAAAAGACCGGCCGGAAGACCATCGTCGGCTACAATTACCTGCACAATCCGGCCGTTTCCCACGCGCGCAAGCTGATCGCGGAGGGAGCCATCGGCCGGATCGTGCATTTCCGGGGCGCGGTGGACGAGGATTACCAGGCCGATCCGGATCTCGCCTGGACATGGCGGGCGACCAAGGCGGACGCCGGGCTGGGCACGCTTGGCGATCTGGGCTGCCACCTGATCTCGCTCGCGGTCGCCCTTGTCGGACCGGTCGAGAGCCTGATCGCAGAGACCAAGACGGTTCATGCGACCCGGCCGATGGGCGAAGGCTCGGACGAACGCCGTCCGGTCGAAAACGAGGACATTGCCTCTGCGCTGCTGACCTTCGAAAACGGCGTTCACGGTGTCATTTCCACCTCGCGCAGCGCCTGGGGACGCAAGAGCTATGTGGCCTTCGAGGTACACGGCACGGAGGGCATGATCACCTTCGACCAGGAGCGGATGAACGAGCTGCGGCTCTACCAGAACCGCGGGCCGCTTGCCGAACAGGGCTTCAAGACCCTGCTCACCGGCCCGGCCCATCCGCCTTACGGCCAGTTCGTGCCGGCCGCCGGCCACCAGCTCGGCTTCAACGATCTCAAGATCATCGAGGCGCACGAGTTCCTGCAAGCGATTGCGGCAGACCGGCCGGCGGTGCCGTCCTTCAAGGACGCGCTGCATTTCGAAGCCGTGATCCACGCGATCGCCGAAGCAGGCGCGCAGCAGAAGCGGGTTTTCATCAAGTAGGCCGGACCTTTCCGCTTGCGGCCGGGCTTCTATATTCCAACCGGAGACGGACACGCAACAGGGCGGCGACCAGCTTCGCGGAAAGGAAATTTCATGACCTCAGATGCAGACGCTGCGGAGCTTGACGGCCTTCTTCAGATCGACATCGTTTCGGATGTGGTCTGCCCGTGGTGCATCGTCGGTTTCAGGCAGCTTGAAAAGGCGATCGAGAGGACCGGGGTTTCGGCGGCCGTCAAATGGCATCCGTTCGAGCTCAACCCGGACATGCCCGAGGAAGGCGAGAACCTGCGCGAGCACATCATGCGCAAATACGGCTCGACCGCCGAACAGTCGCAGGCGGCGCGCGACCGGCTGACCGAATTGGGCGCGGGCCTTGGCTTCGAGTTCCGGTTCACCGACGACATGCGCATGATGAACACGTTCAAGGCGCATCAGCTTCTCCACTGGGCCGGTCCCGAAGGCAAGGAACATCCGCTGAAGATGGCCCTGTTCGAGGCTTATTTCAAAGACCACAAGGATCTCGGCGACCCTCGGATCCTGGCGGACATCGCCGCAACTATCGGTCTCGACCGGGGCGAGGCGCTGGAAGTGCTCGAGGACGGCCGCTTCGCCGACGCGGTCCGGCAGGAGGAAGCCTTCTGGACGCAGAACGGCATTCACGGCGTTCCGGCTGTCATCTTCGAGCGCCGCCACCTGATCAGCGGCGCCCAGGGCGTCGACAATTTCGCAGCGATCATCGCACAATTGATGAAGGGCGAGGCGGCTTGAGGTTTCGTGCGGGCTGTTTGGTTTCAGCGCCGAGTTAGCGGCGCAGTGCCTTCAGACGGGTTTTCCCGTTTGGTCGGGAAACGGCATGGATCCCATGGTCAAGCCATGGGATGACCCGGGAGGGAGGGAGGCACTCGGTAGCTGTTGCTTCGCCTTGCTTGTTTCCACATGTTCCGTCATTGCAGGGCTTGACCCTGCAATCTATGCCGTGACTTATCCGCAGTCTCGAAACGCCGGTATTTTCAAAGCTTTCACGCCTCAAAGAACGACCCGGGGCTCCTTCCGGCCGGCCACGGATGCTTGGGCGCAGTAGGTCTTGCCCTCGCTCTCGCCGGTCAATTTGTCGGCTGCGCTGGTGACGAAGAGGGTCTTCAGGTCCGGGCCGCCGAAGGCCGGGCAGGAGGTCTGCCGGGCGGGGACGGAAATTGCCTCCGCGAAGCTGCCGTCGGGAGCGTAGCGGGCGACGCGGGCAGCACCCCATTGGGCGTTCCACAAGAAACCCTCGCTGTCGATCACCGCACCGTCGGGCGCGATGTTTTCCTCTGTGAAATCCCTGAACAAGACCGGGGACCCGGCTGGCCAGCCCTCGGTGTCGAGCGCGACCTTGAGGATCGTTTTCGCCTTGGAGTCGGCGAAATGGGCGGTTTTTCCGTCCGGCGAGAAGCAGATCGCGTTGGTGATGGTGATGTCCGCAAACAGCTTGCGCAGTTCGCCCTTGTAGTAGCGGTAGATCGACCCGGCGCTCGGTTCCGCCTTCAAGCCCATCGTCCCGATCCAGAAGCCGCCTTGCGGGTCGGCGCGGCCGTCGTTCGACCGGGTCACCGGATTGTCCGCTTCCAGGTCGCAGATCGCGCGGGAGGTCTCGCTGTCCAGATCGAACAGGAACAGCTTGCTGGCGCTGGCGATCAAGAGCTCCGTCCGGCTGACCCAGCCGGCTGCGGAAACATATTCGTCGAACTGCCAGGACATCGGCTCGCCGTCCTTGTTGCTCATCAGCCGCTTGTTGAGGATGTCGAACCAGAAGAGCTGATCGCGTTCCGGGTGCCAGAGCGGGCCTTCGCCGAGCATGCACTGGCGGTTGTCGAATATGGTGGTCATGTCACTCCTCCCCGCCGGTGAGGGCGGTCTCATAGGCGGCAACGATTTTTTCCGCGCGGTCCCTGATCTCGGCGACGGAAAAGTCCGGCTTGAACAGCGCCGTACCGATGCCGAAACCGGTTGCGCCGGCCTTGATCCAGCTTCCGAAATTCTCCGGTCCCGCGCCGCCGACCGCATAGGTCGCCGTTCCCTTCGGCAGGACCGCCAGCATGGCTTTCAGCCCGTCCGGACCGATCAGAGAAGCGGGGAAGAATTTCAGCCCGTCCGCGCCGTTGCGGAGCGCGGTGAAACATTCGCTCGGGGTCATGACACCGGGATAGGACGTCAGGCCTTCCGCCTTGGTGGCGGTGATCACCTGAGGATTGCAGTCCGGCGAGACGATCAGGGTGCCCCCGGCGGATTTCACCTGGCCGACCTGGTCCGGTTCGAGCACGGTGCCCGCGCCGATCTCCGCCTGGGCGGAATAGGCCCTGGCCATCGCCTCGATACTTTTCAGCGGCTCCGGCGAATTGAGCGGCACCTCGATGCGGGTGATGCCGGCCTCGATCAGGCATGCGCCGACGGGCAGGGCTTCGTCCGGGGTCAGCCCCCTCAGGATCGCGATCAGGTTCCGGTTCACGAAGACACTTTCGAATAGGAAGAACGGGCGAGGGCGAGACCCTTCAGCGTGATGGCTCCGGCATCCAGCAGCGTGACCTTATGACCGAGGCATTCCAGCGCTGTCCCGTAGGCCCTGGCAAGGCGGCCGCTGCCGAGAACCGCGACGTCGGTCAGGTCGAATTCATGTTTGACCGCCGCGAGTTCCGCACCGATCAGGAGGCCGGACAGCCGGCCCGTGGCGGCTTCGGGCGAAAGGTTCGCGACGAGACCGGCGGCGCGGATGCCGAACAGTTCCGCAGTCAGGGATTGCGGCGCCATGTCCATGTCGGAGACGGCTTTCAGGAAGGCTTCGCCGTCGATCTCATGCGTGGACAGACCGTGACGCAGCACGGAGCGTTCGGCAAAGAGTGCGAAGGTTTCTCCGGTCATGCAGGTGCGGAACCGGTCGATGCGGCCGTCCAGAAGCGCCACCCACTTGGAATGGGTGCCCGGCAGGCAGAGCGTTCCCGTGAAGTCCGGCTTGTCGGCCAGGAAACCGGCGATCTGGGTTTCTTCCCCGCGCATGACGTCGGGCGGGTGAAGCTGCTTGATGCCGGGCAGGATGCGAGCGTCGAGCCTTGGATCCCCGGCACTGACGACCGTGGCGTCGCGGATATCCGGCGGAGCGCAGGGCACGGTCATGTAGGGCGCTTCCGCCCAGCCCTGGCGCGACCCGGCCATGCCACAGACGATGACCGGGGTCTTCCCGTCACTGGCCAGGAGATCGCCGATCAACTCCAGCAGCGCCGGTTCGAAGCCCTGCGGAGCGAGCTTGCCCATGCCCTTGTCGGAACTTCGATGAGCGATCGTCTTTCCGGAAACGTCCAGGGCCCAGATGCGCAGATTGCTGGTTCCCCAGTCCACCGCAATCCAGGCCGTATTTTCCTCCGTGATCATCCCGTCACCGCGACCCCGGCATCCACGACCATGCACTGGCCGGTCATTGCCTTGCTGGCGCTGGACGCCAGGAACAGGACGGGATCGACCATGTCCTCGGGAACGAGTTCCACCTTGAGGCACTGGCGGTCGATATGGGCGGCGAGCCCTTCCGGTGTCACCCAAAGGTCCTTTTGTCTCTGGGTCAGCACCCAGCCCGGCGCGATGGCGTTGACGCGGATGTTTTCCGGGCCGAACTCGCGTGCCAGGCTGCGGGTCATGCCGTTGATGCCGGAATTGGCGGTGGTGTAGGCGGCGTAGCCGGCAGCCCCCATCATGTAGGAAATGGACGAGAAGTTGACGATCGAGCCGGCGCCTGCGGCGCGCATGCCTGCAATGACATGCTGGCAGGCGAAGAAATAGGATTTCAGGTTGACCGCCTGGGACCAGTCCCAGAAGGCCTCGTCGACATCCTCGGTCTTGTGGCGGGTGTCGTTCGCTGCGTTGTTGACCAGAACCGTGATCGGGCCGTTGGCTTCGACGGCCTTGTCCATGGCGGCCTTCAGGGCGGGAATGTCGGTGATGTCGCAACTCACGAAAAGGGGACGTACCCCGTGCTTCCTTTCCATCTCGTCGCAGAAGGCGGTCGCGTCCGAACGCTGGACGAAGGCGACCTTCGCTCCCTGGCCGAGGAAGCCGTCGGTCAGTGCCGCGCCGATGCCGGACCCTCCGCCGGTGATGAAAACCGAGGCGCCGTTGAGATCCGGGTAGTTCGCGTTCATGAATGCTTCCTTCGTTGGTCGGGCGGCACAGGCCGAATGGTTTCAACGCGAGCGCAGGACGCTCAAAGCCTTCGGCCCTCCAGTACCCAGATCGTTTCCGGGAAGCGCCAGGGCAGGACCAGGCCGCGGGACATGAGATATTGTCCGCTGATTTCCAGATCCTTGCCCTTCAGGAGAGGCGAGCCGCGGGAAAGCCTTGGTGCGTCGCGCCGGTTGGCCAATGTTATCCTGTAAGCCGCTTCGGGGTCCAGCCCGGCGAGGCGCAGCGGATGGGGAAGGATCTGGTCCGAAGTGCGGATCTGTGCCGCGAAAACCGCGAAGCGGCTGCCGTCTTCGGCAAGCTGTTCCTCGGCGATCACGGCCGGGTCGGAACTGGCCAGCCGCAGGATGTCAGCCCGCATCATCCAGCCGCGGTTGGCCTTCCACCAGCCGGTCACCTCGCGAAGGGTATCGGCTTCTTCCTCCGTCAGCTCGCGCGGGTCCATCTCGAAACCCATGTGCCGCTGAGCGGCGGTCCAGGCGCGCAGCCCGATGCCGAGTATCCGGCCGGAGGTATGGCACTTGCGCGGGCCGACATGGGACCCGGTGACGGAGGCCGGCAGGAACAGGGCCGCGTCGTGCTGGATGCGCTGGCGCTCCAGCGCATCGTTGCTGTCGGACAGCCAGACGCGCTGTGTCCGTTCCAGGATGCCGAAATCGATGCGCCCGCCGCCGGACGAGCAGCTCTCGATCTCCACGTGCGGGAAATCGGTGCGCAGCCGGTCGAGCAGGGCGTAGACGCCCTCGGCCTGGGCGGAGTCCACGACCGGCAGGACCCTGTTGTGGTCCCACTTGATATAGCCGATGTCGTTGTTTGCCAGCACGTCGGCGATGCGGCCGTAAAGATAATTCCGGACATCCTCGCGCGACATGCCGAGGACGAGCTGCTGGCGGCCGCGGACCTGCTCCGGCGGGCCGAGCACCCAGTCCGGATGGGCCCGGTAAAGGTCGCTGTCCTCGTTGATCATTTCAGGCTCGAACCAGATGCCGAACTCAAGGCCGAGCGACTTGACGTGATCGATGAGCGGGGTCAGGCCGTCCGGGTATTTGCGTTTGTCGATCACCCAGTCGCCGAGCGACGAGGTGTCGTCGTCCCGGCGGCCGAACCAGCCGTCATCCAGCACGAAGCGCTCGGCCCCCAGGTCCGCTGCCCGGGTCGCGATGGCCTTGAGCTCCCCGATATCGTGCTTGAAATAGACCGCTTCCCAGCAATTGTAATGGACCGGCCGCGGGCTGCGCGCGCCGGTGACGACGTGGTCGCGCAGATGCCGCTGGAACAGGACGGCCGCGCCGTTGAAGCCGGCGGCGGAATAGGCGGCAAAAAGCGGCGCCGTGCGGAACGCGCGGCCGTTCGCGTAGCTGGCGGAGGCATGGCCGAACTGGATCTGCCGGCGACCGTCGGCGAGTTCTTCCGCCACCATCCGGTGCCCGCCCGACCAGCCGTAGTGAAACGCGTAGGCTTCGCCTTGCGTGTTGCCGGTCCCGGGACCGCAGACGATCAGGCCGGGGAAGTGGGCATGATCCGTCCGGCCGGTGCGGTTGTCGCGCGTTCTGGCCCCGGGCGCGAAGGGCAGTCGGCTTGTCAGGAACTCCGCGCACCAGCGGCCGGAGAATTCGATCATCTCGCTCGTGTGGGCGGGCACCGGCAGGACCGGTGCGGCGAGCCAGCCAACCTGGATGTCGTCCGCGCTTTCAAGCAGCGTCTGCAGTTTCAGGAGCGACGTGTCCGGCGTCAGCGTCAGGTCGAAGACCAGGCTGAGGTCGAGGCTCTTGTCGGCAAAGACCAGCGTCAGCCCGTGTTCCGAGGCCGCCTCGCTTTCGAAACGGAAGGAAGGCGCGAGCGGCTTTCCGTCCGCGTTGCGCACGCTCAGTCCCGCCTGCCCGGGAAAGGTCCGCGAGGCCTCCGGGTTCAGGCTGATCGCGGCGTTCTCGTCCACCATGCCACCGGTGACATCCATCAGCGAGGCTTCGGCCAGGGTGATGTGGTCTTCGCCCTTCGGCAGGGCGGAACCCCAGTAGACGGCTTCCGGCAGCCTGCCGCCGAAGCTGGCGAGCACGAGGCTCTGGCGGCTGTCGCCCAGATGCCAGGTCCGGATCATTTCACGGCTCCGAGCGTCAGACCGGCGATAAAGTGCCGCTGCATCAGGAAGAACATGGCGACCGGCGGCAGGGCGGCGACGATGGAACCCGCGGAAACGAGCTGCCAGGAGGCGATCCACTGGCCGTTCAGCGAATAGAGGCCCGCCGTCACCGGCTGGGTTTCGGCCGAGGTGGTCAGAACCGTCGCCCAGAAATAGTCGTTCCAGATGAAGGTGAAGATCAGCACCGAGAGGGCGGCGATCGCCGGGCGCATCAGCGGCAGGACGATGTACCAGTAGATCCGCCATTCTGCGACCCCGTCGACGCGCGCGGCCTCGATCAGCTCGCGCGGCAGGGCGCGGATGAAGTTGCGCATGAAGAGGGTGCAGAAGCCGGTCTGGAAGGCGATGTGGAATAGCACCAGCCCGGTGGTCGTGTTGTAGAGGCCCAGATTGACGGTCATGTCGCGCACCGGAACCATCAGGATCTGGAACGGCACGAAATTGCCGGCGACGAACAGGAAGAAGATCAGCAGATTGCTGCGGAACTTGTAGATGCCGAGGGCGAAGCCGGTCATGGTCGACAGCGCCACGGCTCCGATCACCGTCGGGATGGTCGCCCTGAACGAGTTCAGGATGTACTGGCCGATGGGCGAATTCTGGAAGACGTCCGCATAGTTGGAAAAGGCGATAGTCGACGGCCAGCCGAAATAGTTGCCCGCGGCGAGATCGGAGGCAGGACGGACCGAGGTCATGGCAACGCCGAGCAAGGGCAGCAGCCAGAGGATCAGCGCCAGGGGAAGGGCGGCCTTGTAGGCGATGCGCGCCGGGGGGGAGGCCTGTTCGATCGGGCGGGGAAACATCTCAATACCCTTCCTTCTCGTCGCGGATCATCTTCCAGATGAAGCCGGAGATGAAGACCATCATGATCAGGAACAGGATGACGGCGATGGCCGCGCCATAGCCCATGCGGTAGCCGTATTCGGAAAGCGCCTGCTCGAACATGTAGAAGGAGAGCACCCGGCTGGAGCCGAAGGGGCCGCCGTCGGTCATGATCGAGACGAGGTCGAAGGACCGCAGCGCGCCGATCACCGTCACGACGACGGCGATGAAGGTCGCCGGACGGAGCTGCGGCAGGATCACATACCACAGCATCTTCAGCCCCTTTGCGCCGTCGAGGCGCGCGGCCTCGACCTGATCGGCGGAGACGTTGTTGAGGCCCGTGAGGTAGAGGATCATGCAATAGGCGATCTGTGGCCAGAGACCGGCGGCGATGATCCCGTAGGTGACCAGGTCGGGGTCGGCCAGGATGGCGACGCCCGAGCCGGAGATCCATTCCACCAGCTTGTAGAACAGGCCGAAATTGGGTGCGTAGAACCAGGAGAACATCAGGCCGACGACGACCTGAGAAATCACGAAGGGAAAGAAGAACAGCGACTTGTAGAGCCGGATGCCGAGGACGTTCTGGTTCAGGAAAATCGCGATGGCAAGGCCCGCCGGAACCGCGAGAAGGTAGAGCACCAGCCAGAGAACGTTGTTCCACAGCGAGGTGTAGAAGGCGTCGTCGTCGAAGAGCTCGACATAGTTCGCCCAGCCGAGCCAGACTTTCTGGCCAAGGCCGTCCCAGTCGTAAAAGGACAGCCAGAAACTCTGGAAGATCGGCCAGATGACGTAGACCGCGAACATGAACATGCCGGGAGCCAGGAAAATCCACGGCGTGATGCTCTGCTGGTTCCGGCGCCAAAAGGACTTCTGGGCAATGTGCCCGGTCGACGCGACGGCCATGGCTGGCTGTCCCTCCCGTCAGTATCTTCTTTTGTGGATGCTGCCCGGACGGAGCGCTCGGGCAGGAGGAAGCCACGGCCGGAGGGAACCGGCCATGGGAATTCCGGATCAATAGATGCGCTGGCGGGCCTTTTCGAGACGCTCCAGGATCTTGTCGAGCTGGTCCGGCTGAACCATGAACTGCTGGAAGCCTTCCATGCCGATCTTCGCCATTTCCGCCGGGGCGTCACGGTCGAAGAACTGGGCGATGCCGCCCTTGGTGGTCGACAGCAGTTCGAAGCCCGCCTGGATGTACGGATCGTCCCCGACCGTCGACGCGCCGTTGATCGGCAGCTGACCCATCGCCTCGTTGATCTTGGTCTGGACGTCAGCAGTAGCCAGATAGGCGAGGAACTTCTTCGCGTCTTCCGGGTTCTTGGCGCCAGACGGAATATGGACCGTGTCGGTCGGGGCCTCTTCCGCGCGCACGACGTCCGGATTGATGGTCGGGAAGGGCATGAAGCCGAGGTTGTCGTTGGTCATTCCGCCTTCCTTGAAGACAGCGACCGCGAAATTGCCCATCACGTAGTTGGCGGCCTTGCCCTGAACGAGCAGGGAAGCAGCGTCCTGCCAGTCGAGTGCGGCGTGGTTCTGCGTGACGTAACCCGGTTCCACCAGCTTGCCCCATTCGGCGAAGGTGTTGCGCACGCCTTCGTCGGTCCAGGGAACCTTACCGGCAGTCAGATCCATGTGGTAATCGTAGCCGTTGGTGCGCAGGTTGAGGTAGTCGAAGATCCCGGCTCCGGGCCACAGGGCCTTGGTGCCCGTGGTGACGCAGTCGATGCCCGCGTCCTTGAACTTGGCGCAGTTGGCGATGAATTCGTCCCAGGTCGCGGGGACCTCCACCCCGGCCTTCGCGTAGGCATCCTTGTTATAGTAGATGCCCCACTGGTAGTAGGTGTAGGGCACCCCCCATTTTTTGCCGTCGATGGTCATGGACGCAGCCGCGGACGCCAGGCTGTCGTTCAGTCCGTTTTCCTCCCATACATCGGTCACATCCATGAACTGACCGGAGTTGACGAACGGTGCCATGCGGTTGCCCGCATACCAGTTGGCAAGGTCGGGCGCATCGGCCGACAGGAAGTTGCGGATCGCCGTCTTGTAGCCTTCGTGGTCGAAGTTCTGGAAAACGATGTCGATGTCCGGGTTGGCCGCCTCGAAGTCGGCGATCACCTGTTCCATCGCGGCGAGCGGTGCCGGATCGTAATCCGCATAATATTTGACGGTGCGTTGGTCGGCGGCAGCGGCAGGAGCCGCGGCGAATGCGGCAATCAGCGCCAGCAGCGACGCTTTCGTAGTGACGTTCATCAGTTCCTCCCAAGATCCATTGCAAGTTTCATTATTTGAAACTAAGTTTTGGATATTGATACTTTGCGACTTGCAGGCTAGGTTTGTCAACAGGCCCGGCCAAAGAAACGGGCGAATGGAGGAATGGATGACCAAGCACGCCGCCGGCGACGGAACGGTCGGGAAAGCCCTGGAGGTGCTCGACACGGTCGCGGCCGTGGGGCGGCCGGTGCGGTTCACGGAGCTGCTTTCCGGCAGCCCGCATCCGAAGGCAACGCTCTACCGTCTGCTGCAGACCCTGGTGAGCCAGGGCATGCTGGCCTATGACGATCATCGCCAGACCTACACGCTCGGCATCCGCCTGGTGCGCCTGGCCCATGCGGCCTGGCGGCAAAGCTCCATCGCGCCGATCGCGCGGCCGTTCGTCAATGCGCTGGCGGAGAAGGTCGGCGAGACCGTCCACCTGGCCCAGCTCGACAGCGGGCAGGTGCTCTATGTCGACAAGCGCAACGCGGTCAATCCGATCGACATGTTCTCGCAGGCTGGGAAAGTCGGGCCCGCCTACTGCACCGGTGTCGGCAAGGCGCTGATGGCCTTTCTGGAGCCGGGCGAGCTCGACCACGTCCTCAAGAAACAGTCCTTCTACCGCTATACGCCCGCGACCCTCGTCACGGAGGATGCCCTGCGTGCGGAGCTGGAGGAGATCCGCAAGGACGGCGTGGCCTTCGACAGGGAAGAGCACGAACCCGGCATCATCTGCATTTCCGCGCCCATCCTGTCGTCCAGGGGGCGCCCGGCCGGCGCGCTGTCGATCACCACATCCACACGGCGCAAGACCCTGGAGGAGCTCACGGACTTGCGTCCCGCACTCGTTGAGACCGCGTCCAGCATTGCGGCGGCGGTCGAGGACTGGCAGTTCCCCGCCTGAACAAGAAAATTCCTGGGAGGTAGAAATTCATGTCCGGCGTCACCTTGAACCAAGCCGTCAAGAAATACGGCGACCTGGAGGTCATCCACGGGGTCGACCTGCAGATCGACGACGGCGAATTCTGCGTCTTCGTCGGACCGTCGGGCTGCGGCAAGTCTACGCTGTTGCGCATGATCGCCGGACTGGAGGAAACCACCTCGGGCAGGATCGGCATCGGCAGCCGGGACGTGACCCGGATGGATCCCGCGGAGCGTGGCGTGGCGATGGTGTTCCAGACCTATGCGCTCTATCCGCACATGACGGTCGAGGAGAACATGGGGTTCGGCCTGAAGATGACCGGCCACCCCAAGGCCGAGATCGCTTCCAAGGTCGCCGAAGCCAGCCGGATCCTGCAGCTCGATCCCTATCTGAAGCGCAAGCCCAAGGCCCTTTCCGGCGGACAGCGCCAGCGTGTCGCCATCGGCCGGGCCATCGTGCGCGGGCCGGAGGTGTTCCTGTTCGACGAGCCGCTCTCCAATCTCGATGCGGAGCTGCGGGTCGACATGCGCGTCGAGATCGCCCGCCTGCACAAGGATATCGGTGCGACAATGATCTACGTGACCCACGATCAGGTCGAGGCGATGACGCTGGCCGACAAGATCGTCGTGCTGCGCGGCGGCATCATCGAGCAGATCGGCTCGCCGATGGAGCTCTATTCCAACCCGGACAACAGGTTCGTCGCCGGCTTCATTGGCTCGCCGAGCATGAATTTCGTGGAAGGCATTGCGGAAGACGGCGCGGTCGCCGTTCCGGCCTTCGGCGGCGTCAGCGTGCCGACTCCCGTTGTGCTTCCGGCGAAAGGGGAAAAGGTCCTGGTGGGCCTGCGCCCGCAGCACTTGAGGATCGCGCCAGCCCCGGAGGGCGCGAAGGTGGACCTGTGCGAACAGCTCGGCGGCGTCGCCTATTCCTATCTGGTCTGCCCGACCGGCGAGCGGGTGATCGCCGAGACCAAGGGCGAGGAAGCCCCGGTCTCCGAAGGCACGGTTTCGGTCAGCTTCGATCCTGCCTCGGCGCTGTTCTTCGATGCAGAGACGGAAAAGCGCTTGCGCTGAGGCTGGACGGCACGACGTCAGTTTTCGGGAAAGCCGGAGATCATCCGGCTTTCCCTTCGAGCTAACCTATGCCGTCAGTGCGTTGTGGCCGAAATACATGAACTCGCGGTCCATGCCTGAAACCGTGGCCGCGTCCAGCTTGAGGCTTGCGCTGTCGAGCATCTGGTAGCTCTTCTGGCTTTTCACCCATTCATCGGCCGGCTGAAGCGTGGACAGCGTGTAGGTCGTTGTCTCGTTTAGATAATGGGTCGGAATGATCACCTTCGGTTTGAGCTTCTCGACGATTGCATTGCCCTGCTCGTAAGAGAGGATGTGCTGCGAGCCGTCTACCGGCAGGGTGAGCACGTCGACCTGGCCGATCGACTGCCAGAATTGGGGCGCCGGGTCGGGTCGGTTGTCTCCCCAGATCAGCGTCCGTATTCCGCCGGTTTCGATCAGATAGGTGACCATGTCCATGTGACCGATGTTGTCCGGCGGGCAGGCCTTGGCGCCGAATTCGGCAAGCGCGTTAGTCCATTGGTACCACCCGGGCGCAAGGCAGGCGTGCTTGTCTGCGAACCCGGTGATCTTCAGGTCCGCGAACTCGAAGGTTCCGACCATGCGGTCCAGCACCATGGTCGACTGAGGCCTGTCGATAGCGTCGTGGTCGAAGTGGGTGTGCGTCGAGAGTGTGATGTCGGCCAGCGTCTCTGGAAACTTCTGTTTGAACCAGAGGCCCCAGGCTCCCGAAGGATCGTCCCGCCAGGGATCGACGACAAGGGTCGCGCCGGAGGGTGCAGTGATCTTGAAGGCGCAGTGACCATAGAAATCGATCGCCACCTCTCCTTTGGCGAAAGTCGATGTGTCCTGAAGTTCGATGACGTGGTTGTTGTTGCCCGGCTGTGTCCAGTCAGTGGATTGCGCCCTGGCAGGACTGGAAGCGAGTAGGCTTGCCGCCCCGGCCACCCCTGCTGCCCCGGCCGCAGCAAACAGCGACCGGCGCGAAAGACCCGGTGCGAGTTCGTCCTTGCTGCCGTCCAGAACCGTTGGTTTGAGATCTGTCTTCTTCATTTCCCCTGCTCCCGTTCCCGAAAACCGCGTTGTTGCGGTGCACATCAGGATTGCGGAAAACGCGCGGTGGCGCCCCGCCAGAAAACCAAGGGCAAAACATGGGGGTATTCCCGAGGGTAACCGGGATTTGCGCAAGTATTTTAAGTGGAGGCGCTATGGACGGCCCCAGGGAATGGCCGGCTGCGCTTGCCGGCAAGGTCAGTTCAGGGAGAGAAGAAACTGGCGCAAGCTTTGCCGCTGATTGGTCAGGCCGAGCTTTCGGCGAATATTGTTGCGATGAAATTCCACAGTGCTGGTTTCCCGCGCCAACGTGTTGGCGATCTCCTTGGTGCTGCGTCCATGGATGATCATCTGGACGATTTCGCCTTCTGTCGGTGTCAGGACTTCCATCGTCTCGGCTATTCTCGAGGAAAGGCTGGAGGAAATGTTCCTGAGGTTCGCCTCGACGGCTTCGACGTGAAACCGGGCGCTGGCGTTGTCGGAGAGCAGATGACGCAACTTGCTGACATGCGGCATGATCATGCTCTTGATCTGGCGGATGATGCGATCCTCGGCCGCGCTCTTGGAAGCCTCAACTCCTTCAAGCAACACGCGAAGCGCCGTGTTGACCTCTTCAAGATCCCTGGTGCGGTTCCTGATGACGGTCTCGCGATGGGACAGTTCGTGCTGCAGGGCCGCTTCCGCCTGATTTCGCCGTTCGATCTCCATCAAGAGTGCCAGATCGTCTTCAACGACGCGGCAGAAATCCCGCAGTCCCTCCCGGAATGCCAGGGCACGTTCATTTCTCTGCCTATCAAGAACGCAGATCGTGCCGAAGATATCGCCATTCGGCCACTTCACGGGGAGACCGACATAGAAACTCATGCCGTGCTCCAAATCCTGATTGTCATTCCAGTCCGGATCGCATCGTGCGTCTTCCACGCAGAGTTCGCCATCCTTGCGGAAAACTCCGTAGCAGTAGAGTTTTTCGTTCAGCTCGAACGCGCGGCCGGTTTCATAAGGGTTTCCTTCGCTCCCACTGGTGACGAATACCGAGTGATGCGCTCCTGCGGTATGCATGATCAAGGCTGCCGGAACGTCCGCAAGTTCGGAAATCAGATCGACGATCCGTTGCCATTTGCCGAGCGTGTGTTTCGATATCTCTGGCTTGCCGTTTCGCATCGTAACGTCCCTCAGGCAGGTCATGTCCGGACGAAACACAGCAAGTCCCGGGCCAGAAATATCCTTCTGACGAGCTCAGCCCGTAACCTTGGTGTGAAGGGAACGAGGCGCGATGAGCGCGTGCAGAGCTTTTTTGTTGAGCGTTTGGCTATGTTGCTGCTTTTTCGGTCATGATCTTTTCGGGCAGTTTCCCGGTGCAGAAAGTTCCGCTAGGCTCCGCAACCAGGACAGGTGAGCTGGTGGACCTGTGCGAACAGCTCGGCGGAGTTGCCTATTCCTACCTCGTCTGTCCGACCGGAGAGAGGATCATCGCTGAGACCAAGGGCGAGGAAGCGCCTGTGTCCGAAGGTGCGGTTTCGGTCAGCTTCGATCCTGCCTCGGCGCTGTTCTTCGATGCGGAGACTGAGCAGAGGCTGCGCTAGTCGCGGAGGCTTTTCCGGAAGGGAGGCCTAACATAATTTGCAAGCAGTGAGTTCGCTGCGCTTACTTTGATCCACCGGGTTTCGAACAGGAACGCAGCTTGTGCTGCGCTTGTCCGGAACGATGCGGGCGGTGATCGGGAGGGGGCAGTTGCGCGGTGCCGTCCCGGCCTTGCGCCGGGACCATTTCACGTTCGGTTAGGATGTCCCGGCTCAAGGCCGGGACGGCACGGGGAAGCCTGCCTCCGGGGATGCCCAAGAGCTGCGTTGATGTTAGTATGTGCCTGTGCAGGCCGTTCGGTGATGACGGGTTGCCGGTGGTTGGCCCCTGTCCGCACCGGCCGGTGCAGTCCGAAATCCCTTCGGATTGCAGCTGCTTTCTTCCTTGACATGAATACTGATTCAGGTTTCATATATAACACGGCGTTGGAGAGATTGTCGGCCTTTTTCAAGCTGTTGGAGCAGCCTGTCACGTGTGCCGGATCCGCGCCTATTGGGAGGAGAATTCATGATGAAACGCGTTTTACGCCGGGCCTTGCCGTTCGTAGCAGCGGCCGGCCTCGCGGTGGCTGGCGCCGCAGGCGCCTTGGCCGAGGATATCAAGATCGCTCACGTCTACGGCCAGACCGGCGCGCTGGAGGCCTATGCCAAGCAGTCGCATACCGGGCTGATGATGGGTCTGGAATATGCCACCGACGGCACGATGGAAATCGACGGCCGCAAGATTGTGGTGATCGAGAAGGATACCCAGCTCAAGCCGGATATCGGCAAGGCGGTTCTCGCGGAAGCCTATGGCGACGACGAGGTCGACATCGCCGTCGGTCCGGTCTCCTCCGGCGTGGCGCTCGCCATGCTCCCGGTGGCGGAAGAATATGAGAAGATCCTGCTCGTCGAACCGGCGGTGGCGGATTCCATCACCGGCGAGAACTGGAACCGCTATATTTTCCGCACTTCGCGCAACTCGTCCCAGGATGCCATCTCCAATGCGGTGGCGCTCGGTCAGGAAGGTGTCTCCATCGCGACGCTTGCGCAGGACTACGCCTTCGGTCGCGACGGCGTCGCCGCCTTCAAGGAGGCCCTGGACGGCACCGGCGCCAAGCTCGTCTTCGAGGAATACACGCCGACCGACACCCAGGACTTCACCGCCAGCGCGCAGCGCATCTTCGACGCGCTGAAGGATCAGCCGGGCCGCAAGTTCCTGTTCGTGATCTGGGCCGGCGGCGGCAACCCGATCAGCAAGATCAAGGCGATGGAGCCGGAGCGCTTCGGTATCGAGATCGCCACCGGCGGCAACATCCTGGCGGCCATGAAGGCCTACAAGGACCTGCCGGGCATGGAAGGCGCGACCTATTACTATTACGAGATCCCGAAAAATCCGGTGAACGACTGGCTGGTGACCGAGCACCAGAAGCGTTTCGACGCGCCGCCGGACTTCTTCACCGCGGGTGGCATGTCGGCCGGCATCGCGATCGTCGAAGCGATCCGCAAGGCCGGTTCCACGGATACGGAAGACCTGATCGCCGCGATGGAAGGCATGGAGTTCGAGACGCCGAAGGGCAAGATGATGTTCCGCGCCGAGGACCACCAGGCCCTGCAGTCCATGTATCACTTCAAGATCAAGGTCGACCCGGATGTCGAGTGGGGCATTCCGGAACTGGTGCGCGAACTCAAGATCGAGGACATGAACATCCCGGTCCGCAATCAGTAACAGTCCGCCTGCATTGGCAAGGCAAGCCGTGTAACGGGTGAAAACTCTCTCTCCCATTGGGAGAGGGCTGGGGTGAGCGGGCAGGTCTTTCCGACTGTTTCGGACGTTTGTCCCCTCACCCGGCCGTTCAGGCCGACCTCTCCCAACGGGAGAGATCAACCGGAATGTGCGGTACTGAATTGACCAGCTCTCGCGCTGCCTCAACTTGATCCCCCGGCCGAGCAATGATGAAATCGGCCGGGACCAGTCCAACTGCCTCATCGACCGACCTGGGAACACAATCGTGGCCAAGGAACATCCCATCCTGGAAACCAGAGACCTGACGATCCGCTTCGGCGGGCATGTGGCGGTCGATCACGTGTCCTGCCGGTTCGACCGGGGCACGCTGACGGCGATCGTGGGTCCGAACGGCGCCGGCAAGACCACCTACTTCAACCTGATCTCCGGCCAGCTGACGGCAACGAGCGGGCAGGTGCTCTTGAACGGCGAGGTGATCACCAGGATGTCCGTGCCGGAACGCACCGACCGGGGGATCGGCCGGGCGTTTCAGCTCACCAACCTGTTTCCGACCCTGAGCGTCAGGGAAAATGTCCGGCTCGTGGCGCAGGCCAAGGCCCGCAAGGGCTTCGATCTGTTCTCCATTGCCGAGAGCCATGTGGAGCTTCTGGAGCGTGCCGATCATGTGCTGGCGGAAGTCCGGCTGATCGACCAGGCGGACCAAACCGTCTCCTCGCTGCCCCATGGCGACCAGCGCAAACTGGAAGTGGCGCTGCTGATCGCGCTCGGTCCGCAGGTGCTGATGTTCGACGAGCCGACGGCCGGCATGAGCGTCGACGAGGTGCCGGTCATTCTCGACCTCATCCGGAAGCTGAAGAGCGACATGGACCGAACCATCCTCCTGGTGGAACACAAGATGGACGTGATCCGCAGCCTGGCGGACCGGATCATCGTCCTGCATAACGGCGCCTTGGTCGCCGACGGCGAACCGGCGGAGGTGATCGCCCTTCCGATCGTGCAGGAAGCCTATCTCGGCAAGGCGCCGGAACCGTCCGGGGAGGCGGCGTGATGGCGGACACGCTTCTCTCGCTCTCCGGCGTTCATACCCATATCGGGCCCTATCACATTCTCCAGGGCGTGGACCTTATCGTGCCGGAAGGCGGGGTGACCGTGCTTCTCGGCCGCAACGGGGCAGGCAAGACCACCACCTTGCGGACCATCATGGGGCTCTGGACGGCGAGCCGGGGCGAGATCCATTTCGCCGATCATGACATCACGAAACTGCCGACGCCCGATATCTCCCGGCGGGGCATCGCCTTCGTGCCGGAAGACATGGGCATCTTCACCGACCTGACGGTGGCCGAGAACATGGTCCTGGCGGCGGCGCACGGGCCGATGGACGCGAAACGCCTTGGCTGGATCAAGGAGCTGTTCCCGCCGATCGGCACCTTCTGGAATTCCTCCGCCGGGACGCTGTCGGGCGGACAGAAGCAGATGCTGTCCGTCGCCCGGGCGATCATCGAGCCGCGCCGCCTGATCCTGATCGACGAGCCGACCAAGGGCCTGGCGCCTGCGATCATCAAGGCGATGACCGATGCCCTGCAGGAGCTCAAGGAAACCGACACCACCATCCTGCTGGTGGAACAGAATTTCGCCATGGCATCGAGCATCGGCGACACGGTCGCGGTGATGGATGACGGGCGCATCATCCATTCCGGCCCGATGCAAGAGCTTGCCGGAGATGCCGGCCTGCAGGAAAAACTGATGGGGCTGAGCCTGGAGGCGCATCAATGAGCGAAACGGCCATCAAACCGCGGATCGAGAAGATCCCGCTCAAGGACCAGCTGTTCCAGAAGCTGCCGGTGCTGCTCGTGCCGCTGCTCGCCGTCGCCGGCCTGATCGCCATAGGCAATCCGGCAAGCTGGCTGACCCTGACCGTGGCGGGGCTCGCCATGGGCATGATGATCTTCATCATGGCCTCCGGGCTCACCGTCGTCTTCGGCCTGATGGACGTGATCAATTTCGGTCATGGCGCCTTTGTCGCGGTCGGTGCCTTTGTCGGCTTTACCGTTCTTGCCTGGCTCGCGGGCTGGACCGCCTCGCCGAGCGTGATGCTCAATCTCGCGGCGGTGCTGATCGCGATCCTGGTGGCGATGCTGGTCACGGGCTTGCTGGGGCTCGCCTTCGAACGGGTGATCGTCATGCCGGTCTATGGCGAGCATCTGAAGCAGATCCTGGTGACAATGGGCGGGCTGATCGTCGCCCAGCAGATGATCTACGTGGTGTGGGGGCCAGACGAACTGCATCTTTCGCGGCCGCAGGCCTTCCAGGGCGCGCTGGTGATCGGCGAGGCGGCGATCGAGAAATACCGGCTGGTCGCGGTCGGCATCGGGCTCGCGCTGTTTCTCGCCATGCGGCACATCCTGAAGAACACCAAGATCGGCCTGCTGGTGCGCGCCGGCGTCGAGAACGGCGAGATGGTCGAGGCGCTCGGCTACCGCATCCGCCGCCTGTTCCTGATCGTGTTCATGACCGGATCGGCGCTGGCCGGTCTTGGCGGTGTCATGTGGGGGCTCTATCAGGAGACGATCACCGCGCATATGGGTTCCGAGATCATGGTGCTGGTGTTCATCGTCGTGATCATCGGCGGGTTGGGCTCGGTGGAGGGCTGTTTCATCGGGGCGCTGCTGGTGGGGCTCCTGGCGAATTACACCGCCTTCCTCGCTCCGAAGGTGGCGTTGGTCTCGACCATCGCGCTGATGGTGGTGATCCTGATGTGGCGGCCCCAGGGGCTCTATCCGGTCGTCAAGGCGAAGTGAGGCGGGAAACGTGCTGACCAGACTACTCTCCGGCGACACGCCGCGCAGCGGGCTCCTGACGGTCCTTCTCCTGATCGTCCTGGTCTCGCTGGCCTTCGCACCGTTCCTGTTTCCGGGCACCAAGTCGCTGGAAACGGCGGCACGCATCTGCATCTTCATCGTGCTGGTGGCGAGTTACGACCTCCTGCTCGGCTACGCCGGCATCGTCTCCTTCGCCCACACGATGTTCTTCGGCATCGGCGCTTACGGCACCGCGCTGGCGCTGTCGACGACCGGCCCGAATTACGGCTCGCTGATATGGGGGACGGCGGCGGGGGCCGTGGTCGCCGCGCTGTTCGCGCTGGCCATCGGGCTGTTTTCGCTGCGTGTGAAGGCGATCTTCTTCGCCATGGTGACGCTCGCCGTGGCGAGCGCCTTCGCGGTGCTGGTGTCGCAGATGTCCTGGCTGACCGGCGGCGAGGACGGGCTCAACTACAGGATCCCGCGCGAGCTGACTCCGGCCTTCAAGCTGATCGACGCGAAGATCCTCGACGTGCGCGTCAACGGCAAGCTTCTGGCCTATTACCTGGTGTTCCTCGTCTCGGTGATCCTATTCCTGGTCATGCTCAGGATCGTCAATTCGCCCTTCGGGCGGACGCTGAAAGCCGTGCGGGACAACGCCTTCCGGGCCGAAGCGATCGGCTACCGGGTCGTCTGGTACCGCACGACCGCCACGGTGCTCTCCGCCGTCATGGCGGCTCTCGCCGGGTCCCTGCTCGCCATCTGGCTGCGCTACACGGGACCGGCGACCACGCTTTCCATGGAAATCATGATCGACATTCTGCTCATGGTTGTGATAGGGGGCATGGGCACGCTCTACGGAGCTGTCCTCGGGGCGACCCTGTTCATTCTGGCGCAGACCTATCTGCAGACCCTCATGGGTGTGGCGGCGGACGCGACGAGCGCGGTCCCGTTGCTCCCGATCCTGGTTGCGCCTGAACGCTGGCTGCTCTGGCTGGGTGTGCTGTTTATTTTGTCGGTTTATTTCTTTCCGTCCGGCATCGTCGGGCGGCTCAGGGCAGGGCGGGCGTGAGCGAACAATCGATGTTTATCCGGGATGAGGGAGCGGGGCGGCCCCTCGTGATGATCCACGGCTGGTCCTGTCCGGGCCGGTTCTTTCAAGGTCAGGTCGAGGCGTTCAGGTCCAGGGCGCGGTGCATCGTGCCGGACCTGCCGGGACACGGGGAAACCGGAGACCGGTTGCCCAGATCCATCGAAGCCGGCGCGGACGCGATCCAGGCCTATCTTGAGGCGCACGACCTGACGGACGTCGTCCTGTGCGGCTGGTCCATGGGCGCTTCCACCGCCTATTCGCTGGTGGAGCGACACGGGGCGGAGCGGATTTCGAGCGTCGTAGCCATCGACATGACGCCGAAGGTCCTGAACGGCGACGCCTGGACCAACGGCATGCTCAACGGTCTCACGGCCGAGTACAACGTCAATGCGCTGGAAGCCATCGTCACCGAATGGGCCAGCGCCCCGGGCCGGATCGCCGCCCAGCTATTTGCCGCGGACCTGCCGGTGGACCCGGAGCTGATGGCTTTCGCGGTCAAGGAGATCGGAAAACAGGATCCGGTGTTCCTGAAAGCCATGTGGGCGTCGCTCACCAATCAGGATTTCCGGTCCTTCCTCCCGGAATTTCCGGTTCCGCTGCATCTGGCGGCCGGGCTCAGGAGCCAGCTCTACGGTCCGGGCGTTCACCGCTGGTATGAGGAAAACGTGCCGGGTGTCCATCTGCACCCGTTCGAAAACTCGGGCCATTCCCCGCATCTGGAGGAGCCGGAGAAATTCAACGGGTTGTTGATGGAGCTTGTCGGCCGTTAGGGGGCATACGCCCGACTGGCTGCCCCTGCGCAGACAGGGGCCCAGTATTCAGCAGGGTTTCCGGTGGATTATTGGACCCCGGGTCTCCCTTCGGTCGCCCGGGGAGGCAAATGAGGTAATCTCCTGCCATACCCCCATGGTACTGCTGATGGACGTTTCCAAACATTATCAACTCCCTGTCCAGAAATTGGCTGAACAGCAGTGGGGCAAGCCATGGGATGACGATGGAGGGAACGATGCCAAGCTCCCCCGGTTGTCATCCCGGACGCAGCGAAGCGGAGATCCGGGACCCAGGACTCCCGGGCAGGACAGTTTGGACACCGGCGAACGATGAAGTTTCCTGGGTCCCCGCTTTCGCGGGGATGACAGCCTGTGAGTAACGTCAGTGCAGTGGTGACCCTCAGCTCAATGCCCATCCCCCAACTTCGTCCTCACGAAGCCGATGATCCGGTCGAGGATCGTCAGTGCCAGGAACACCGCCAGCAGGCCGACGAAGAAGCGCAGGTCGGTCAGCAGCGTGCCGCCCGCGAATGTCCGGGCGCCGGTGTTGGCGTATTTCCAGACATACCAGGCAACGGCCACGAGGGCGGCCGTCACGACGAGCGAGGTCAGGATCGTCCGCCAGGCCGGCTTGTCCGGGGCGCCGCTCATTTCAGGACCCTTGCCGTCGACAAATCCGCCTTGAAGACCATCAGGTCGTCCAGCTTTTCCACGTCGCCCTCCACCTCGATGTAAAGCGCTAGCAGCGGATCGATCTCGTCGCCGAGAAGATTGCCTTCCTTGTCCGCCATCAGGAAGAAGTTGCGGCCCTCCACCGGGCCGAAGGAGACGAAGACCGGCGGAATGCCTCCGGTGAGACAAAGCTCCGCGCACGCCTTGTGAGCGAGCCCCCGGCCCGGGCGCATGGCACCGGAATAGCACTTGCCGTCGCAGATCTCGCCGGCGAGTTTCCACCGGCCGAGCGGCACGGGGTCCGACGGCGAGAAGCCTCCGGTGCCGTCCGCTGCGGCTTCCACCTTGCCGACCTGGATCATGGTGAGATCGCCGCGCTTGAGCGGCACACCGCCCAGGGTGACGCTGCCTTCCAGGTTGCTTTCCGCCTGATCGAACACCCCGCGTTTTCCCTGGCCGGAAAGCATGTAGGTGCGCGCCGGAGCATCACCTTCGGCCGCGACCCGGAAGACGGGGTAGGGCCGCAATTCCAGAAGGCCGGTCTGCTCGAAACGGTTGTTCCACTGGAAGCCGCCGCTGCCAGGGTCGTTCTGTGTGGAGGACAGCGCGAGCGCCGCGAGGCCAAGCCCGCCGACGAAGCAGAGCGAAAAGACGCTCACGAAAACCACCAGTGGCCTCGGAACCTTGTTGAGATAGCCGACGAAGAAAGGCGCATCCTTTGCCTGTTTCCAGCTCATTTGGGGTCTCCGATCACGACAGGGTCGACATGAGTTCCCGGCGGCAGGGCCTTCGGGTCGAGCAGGACAGTCGAGCCGACCAGCTTCAGCCGGTAGGTGGCGATCTTTTCGGTGAAGGGCGCAGGGGCGCGGCCGTCGGCGAGATTGTACTGGTAGCCGTGCCAGGGGCAGGTGATACAGCCCCACAGCACCTTGCCCTCGCCGAGCGGGCCGTTCTGGTGGGCGCAAACATTGACGACGGCGGAAAGCTTGCCGTCATACTTGAAGATCGCGACGCGTTCGTCTTCCGAAAGCGTGACGACCTTGGCGCAGTTCTCGTCGATGTCCCCGATCTCGCCGGCAACCACCCAGCCGGCCTCCTCAAGAGAGGCTTGCGCGGTCTGCTTGCCGCAGTCCTTTCGCGCTTCGATGCGGCCCGTCGCGAAGTGCAGGCCGCAGACCAGGGTAACGCTGGCGGCGACCACGGCGGTGAAGACGGGATCGCCCGGCCCCTGCAGAGCGCCGAGCGCCACATGCAGAACCACGAAGGCGTAAGCCGCGTAGATGAACATGTGCAGCGCCTTCCAGATCGGCGCACCCAGAAAGCTCAGCCAGAAATCGTGGCTGGTCGCCGCCAGGACGAACAGGATCAGAAGGGCGGCGATGCCGAAGGCCTCGAAGGGAAAGCCGAGGATCTGCCCATAGCTGGTGTTCGACGCGAGCAGCGCCACGTATTTGTCCGTCGGCGAGAAGGCGAAATACCAGCCGAGCACGTAATTGGCGTGGACCGCGGCGATACCGGCCGTCATCACGCCGAAATGGCGGCGGTTGTAGAGCAGCGGCAGGAAACGGCGGTCGAGCCGGGCGAGCGGGCCGATGCACAGGATCACGGTCAGCATCAGGAAGGCGCAGCTCCCGAAGGCCCGCATCCTCAGGATCGCGCCGTCGATCGGCTTGGTGACATCCTCGTAGGCCGGGGCGACGCGGATGAAGACATAGAGATAGAGCGCGACCGCGATCAGCAGCACGGCATCGTAGACGATCTTGTTCCGGTTCCAGATGACCGGGGTGTATTGCACGCTCATTGACCGGCCTCCGAGCTCTCAGCGCCGGGGGCGGATATGAGTTGCGCAGGCCGGTCCGCCGGGGGCGACTGGCGCAGGGCGAGAACCGCGAAGAGGGCAAGCGGCAGGGCGATGCCGAGAACCGTCCAGATGCGGGCATGGGCGGTGCGGTGCGCGCGCTTCATCGCCGGGCCTCCCCGTGTTTCTCGAGCACGAACCAGCGGTAGAGCACCAGCGGCCAGATCAGGCAGATGCCGGGAACGAGCAGGGGCCGGAAGGCGTAGGAGCCGCGCGCGGAGGGCTCCACCCGGTCGATGCCGATCACCAGGAACAGGACGGCGACCAGCCCGCCGGCTATCAGGTAGTATTTGCCGATTTCGATCAGAATTGCTGCTGTCTGCACCGCTGTCCCCCTGTTTCCCGGTCGTTTCCCTGAGCCGTCAGCTTAGCTGAAAATAACCGCGCGCCAATGAGCGGATGTGAGTGAATCGCATCCGGCATTGCAGGGCTTGACCCTGCAATCCATGCCGCTCCGCTGCCACTGGCGAGGTCCGTCGCGTGGACGCGTAACGGTATGGATCCCATGGTCAAGCCATGGGATGACGAAGGGTTGGGTAACCATCTCTCCGATGTCATCCCCGCGAAAGCGGGGACCCAGGAGGCTTCATGGTTTCCTGCGTCGCACAAACCGGACCGCCTGGGAGTTCTGGGTCCCGGCTCTTCGCTCCGCTCCGGCCGGGATGACAACCTCATTTCCGCAACCGCCATCACACCAGATCCGCATCCGTAACGATCTCCACCAGAGACGGGCCGTCATGGGCGATCGCGGCGGAGAGGGCGTCCTTCAGTTCGGCGGTATCTGCGACCCGGTGGCCGTGGCCGCCGCACAGGCGGGCGAAGGCGGCGAAGGAGGGGTTGGTGAGGTTCGTCTCCCAGACCGGCCATTCGCCGGAGCGCTGCTCCTTGGAGATCTTGCCAAGTTCTGAGTTGTTCAGAAGGATGTGGGTGATGTCCATGCCGTATTTGACGGCGGTGGTGAATTCCATGGCGTATTGGCCGAAGCCGCCGTCGCCGGAAATCGAGATCACCTTGCGGCCCCTGAACTCCTCGAAATCCTGTGTTGCGCTCCAGGCGCCCAGGGCCGCCGGCAGGCTGAAGCCGATGGAGCCGAGATAACCGGACATCAGGATGCGCTGGCCGCAGGGCTCGAAATAGCGGCCGAAGGAATAGGTGTTGTTGCCAACGTCGACGGGCAGGATCGCGTCAGCCGGGCAGACTTCGGTGAGCGCCTTGAAGACGGCGGCCGAATGGATGCCTGTGCCGCGATCTTCGGCGAGCCGCTGTTCCTTTTCCTGCCGCCAGATCGACCAGCGTTCGGCGAGTTCCGCAATCTGGTCTGGAGCGTCCGGGGCCTTGTGGACCCTGTCGAGGACGATTGTGCAGAAGGTGCCGATCTCGCCCCAGACGGGCAGGGTGACGGGATGAAACTTGCCGAGCTGCATGCGCTCGAAATCGACCTGGATGATCGGCTTGTAGGGCGCGATGCCGGTGTGGTTGGCAAAGGAGGAGCCGAGCGTGATCATCAGGTCGGCCTCGTTCATGAACCAGCTTGCGACCGGCGTGCCGGAGCGGCCGAGCACGCCGGCGGCCAGCGGATGGGTGTCGGGAATGAGACCCTTGCCCTTGAAGGTGGTCAGCACCGGCGCGCCGATCTTTTCCGCCAGCGCGACGACCTTGTTCCGCACGTCTTTCGCACCGTAACCGAGCACGATGACCGGCCGCTTCGCTGCGTTGATCATTTCGACGGCCTTGCCGGTGTCGGCGGTGGACGGGGTGATCTCCGTGCTGCCCATGCGGCCGTCCGGACTACCCGGGTCCCTGCCGCTCGGGAGCGTCTGGACGTCGTCCGGGAAGATCAGGTTGGCGACGTCGCGTTCCACCAGCGCGGTTTTCAGCGCGAGCGACATCAGCTCCGCGTGGTTGGAGCTGCCGAGCACCGGCTGGGAGAATTTCGACACCGCCTCGAAGGCGGATTTCAGGTCGATGTCCTGGAAAGCACCCGGGCCGAAGACCTGGGTCTGCACCTGCCCGGTCAGGGCGAGTACGGGGGACCTGTCCACCTTGGCGTCCCACAGGCCGGTCAGGAGGTTCGTTGCGCCAGGGCCGGCGATTGTCAGGCAGGCCGCGGGCCTGCCGGTCAGCTTGCCATAGGCGGATGCGGCGAAGGCGGCAGCACCTTCGTGGCGGATGCCGACATAGCCGAGCGTGCCCTTGTTCACCTGCCTGCGGATGGCGTCCGCCAGGCCGAGATTGGAATGGCCGACCATGCCGAAGACGCGCTTGACGCCCCAATTGACCATGGTCTCGGCCATGACGTCGGTCACCGTGCGCTCGTGCTCGGGTTCCGCCTCCAGTCCGACGAAGATCTCGCCGTCCTCGATCTTCAGCGGATAGAGCGTCTGGCCGCTGTCCTCGTGCCCGCCGGGGGGCTTGCCGGTGAGCGGATCGAAGTCCCAGCCGTGCCAGGGGCAGCGGATCCAGCACTTGCCGTCCGTGCCCTTTTCGATGGAGCCCTCGCCGAGAGGCCCTTTCTGGTGCGGGCAGTGATTGTCCATCGCCGCCCATTGCCCGTCGAAATGCGACAGGCAGATCGAGGTGGTGCGGGCGGTGACGGTCTTCACCCGGCCTTCGGGAAGATCGCCGACATGGCCGACGCTAACCCAGTCCAGTGCTTGAGCGTTCATGCTGTCCTCCTCCTCGTCCGGTTCAGGCGACGCCGCCATAAGCGACGCCGGACAGGTCCGCCATGTCGCGTTTCCAGGTGGTGAGGTCGTCCGGATTGAACCGGTTGAGGTGAGAATGGCCGCAGGCGCGGGCCATGACCTGCATCAGTTCCGTCGAGGCCTCGAAGAAATTGGCGAGCTGGCGGGCGGATTTCTCTATCTGCAGGCGGCTCACCAAGTGCGGTTTCTGGGTGGCAATGCCGACAGGGCAGTTGTTGGTGTGGCAGGCGCGCATGGCGATGCAGCCGATGGCCTGCATGGCGGCGTTGGAGACGGCGACGGCGTCCGCGCCGAGCGCGAGCGCCTTGACGAAGTCCGGCGCGGTGCGCAGACCGCCGGTGATGATCAGGGTGATGTCCTTGCGGTCGAGACCGTCCAGATGCCGCCGGGCGCGGGCAAGGGCTGGAATGGTCGGCACGGAGATGTTGTCGCGGAAGATGATCGGGGCGGCGCCTGTGCCGCCGCCGCGGCCATCGAGGATGATGTAGTCGACACCCACTTCCAGCGCTGCGTCGATGTCCTTCTCGATGTGCTGGGCGGAGAGCTTGTAGCCGATCGGGACGCCGCCCGTGCGGTTGCGCACCTCATCGGCGAAGTCCCGGATCTGGCCGATCTCCGTCCAGTCGGGAAAGCGCGGCGGCGAGATCGCGTCCTCGCCTTCCTTAAGGCCGCGCACCTCGGCGATCCGGCCCCTGACCTTGGCGCCGGGCAGGTGACCGCCGGTTCCGGTCTTGGCGCCTTGACCTCCCTTGAAGTGGAACGCCTGAACCTTGTCGAGTTTATCCCAGGAAAAGCCGAACCGGGCGGAGGCGAGTTCGTAGAAATAGCGGGAATTGGCTTCCTGTTCTTCAGCCAGCATGCCGCCTTCGCCGGAGCAGATGCCGGTGCCCGCGAGTTCCGCGCCGCGCGCCATGGCGACCTTTGCGGGCTCGGAAAGGGCGCCGAAGCTCATGTCGGAGACGAAGAGCGGGATCTCCAGTCTGAGCGGCTTTTGCGCGTTCGGTCCGATGACGACATCGGTTCCCACAGGCTCGTCCTCCAGCAGCGGCATGCGGCTGAGCTGGGCGGTGAGGATCTGGATGTCGTCCCAGTCGGGAAGCTGCGCGCGGGGCACGCCCATGGCGTCGACGCGGCCGTGATGCCCGGTCTTCGATAGGTCGTCGCGGGCATATTGCTGGATCAGGCCGTTAACGGGCTCTTCCTCGGTGCCGTGGCTGGTGTCTGCGTAAAGTCCCAGATAGCGCTTGCGGTTGAACGGTTGCGGGTTTTCAAACGCCCAGGCGGCGATTTCGTCCTCGTCGACCAGAACGTCATCGCCTTCGATCCAGCTTGCGAATTTCGGCAGGGCCTCGGAGTTGTTATATTCGGAGACACCGCTGTCGAGCCGATAGTCCCAGTAATGCAGACCGCAGATCAGGTTGTGGCCCTGGACATAGCCGTCCGACATCAGTGCGCCGCGATGCAAGCAACGGCCGTAGAAGACGGACACTTCGGCGTCGAAGCGCACGACCACCAGATCGACCTCGGCGACAAGCGCATATTGGGGTTTGCGGTCCGGCAAGGCGCTCAAACTGGCGACAACCTGTTTTTTCATATCTTCCCCCCGGCTAACGATCCGCTTGGTTCTCGGGATCCTGGCAATAGGCTTGTCTGAAATTCACATTGCGCCGCCCGGTAAATCGGGCGGTCCGGAATCCGGTCTCCCTGGACATTTCATTAGGTCAGGCTCATGCGCCCGCTCAAATCATAACCCGATGACACTCACGTGTGGCGCCTGTGATTTTCCGCCAGCGTATTTTCGGGTTCCGGCGGGCTGCGCCTGTTTCGCCGGCGCCGGCTCCGGTCTCAACGGAATTGCGCCAGGCGCTCCAGAATGATGCCGGCGTCTTCGGGCCGGGCGGCGATTTCCAGGATCAGTTTCTTGCGCACGGCATCGGCGAAGGTCGCCTCGCTGTCCGCCGTGACGACAAAGGCGGCGGGTCCGCCGATGATCTCCCGGTAGAAGCGGTCTTCCAGGTCGTAGGCGACCGGACGCCCGGAACAGTGGCGGCACAGGACCGCGAGGCCGTTGATGACGATACCGGAGGAAACGACGGTTTCCCGGGCTTCGGCGATGGTCGGCCCATTCCAGTTGTTGGCGCTGTCGGCGGAAAGATCGATGACCCGGCGCAGACCCTGGTGCTCGTTGGTGTCGATCAGCTCCTTGCCTTTCAGCAGTGCGGCACCGATGGCGTTGCGTCCATAGGCGCGGCGCGGGGCTTCCATCAGCTTCGTCGCGAAGTCTTGCGCCGACGCCATGCCGTCGATCACCGTCCAGCCGACCACGACGTCCTGGGAGAACATGTCGGCCCATTCGACATAGGTGACGGCGATCTTGCCGTGGATGTTGCTGGCGATGGCATCGAGCACTGACGGATCCGTGATCGCCTCGGCATAACCCGAGCGCTGGAAGCGGATTTCGGCTTCGTCGATCGATCCGGTCGCATCCGCCAGGAGGACGAGTTCGAGGTCGAGGTCTTCGGAATGGCTGGGCGTGACGGAAATCAGGAACCAGGCAATAACGACAAACACACACCGCATCACGATCCGCTCCCGGCTGTTGGCACTGTCAACTAGCTAGGGCGGAGGAGGTGAAAAGGCGAAGGTTTGGAACGTTGCTTTTTTTGCGTCGTCATTCCAGACAAGCGTAGCGAAGCTGCGCGCCGATCCGGAATGACGGGTGGGGGGAAGAAATGCCCAAAAGAAAAACCCGCCCTCGATGAGGGCGGGTCTTAACACTCTGCCGATCTCAAGCGATCAGGCGACGGCCCGGGCCAGCGCGCATTGCGACCAGAGGTCGTTGATCGCGTTGGCGAGGTGTTCGATGTCCTCAGCCGTGTGCAGCGGGGTCGGGGTGAAGCGCAGGCGCTCTGTGCCGACCGGGACGGTCGGGTAGTTGATCGGCTGCACGTAGATGCCGTAGGTGTCGAGCAGGATGTCGGAGATCCACTTGCACTTCTTGGCGTCGCCCACCATCACCGGAACGATGTGGCTCGGGTTTTCCATATGCGGGATGCCGCGCTTGTCGAGGGCGGCGCGTACCTGGGCGACCCGGTCCTTGTGCGCCTTGCGCTCGAACGGGCTGTCCTTCAGGTGACGGATGGAGGCCGCGGCCCCGGCGGCCAGCGCCGGCGGCAGGGCCGTGGTGAAGATGAAGCCGGACGCGAAGGAGCGGATGAAGTCGACAACCGTCTTCGAGCCGGTGATGTAGCCGCCCATGACGCCGAAGGCCTTGCCGAGCGTGCCTTCGATGATGGTCAGCCGGTCCATCAGGCCTTCGCGTTCGGCGACGCCGCCGCCGCGCGGGCCGTACATGCCGACGGCATGAACCTCATCGAGGTAGGTCAGCGCGCCGTATTTGTCGGCGACATCGCAGATGTCCTTGATCGGCGAGATGTCGCCGTCCATGGAATAGACGCTCTCGAACGCCACCAGCTTCGGTGCGTCCGGATCGTCGGCGGCCATCAGGCGCTCCAGATCGGCGACGTCGTTGTGCTTGAAGATGCGCTTGTGGCAGCGGGCGTGGCGGATGCCTTCGATCATGGACGCGTGATTGAGAGCGTCGGAATAAACGATCAGGCCCGGGATCTGGGACGCCAGGGTGCCGAGAGCCGCCCAGTTGGACACGTAACCGGAGGTGAAGATAAGCGCGGCTTCCTTGGCATGCAGATCGGCCAATTCCTGCTCCAGAACCACATGATAATGGTTGGTGCCGGAAATATTGCGCGTACCGCCCGCGCCGGCGCCGCATTTGGCGATGACGTCCTGCATGGCGCCGACCACCTTCGGGTTCTGGCCCATGCCGAGATAATCGTTGGAGCACCAGACAGTCACGTCCTGGACCGAGCCATCCTCCCGGTAACGCATGGCGCGGGGGAATTCTCCGGACTTGCGTTCAAGATCGGCGAATACCCGGTAGTTGCCATTGTCATGCAGTTGATTCAGGCGTTCTTCCAGATACGCATTCACGTCCATGCTTCCGGTCCTCCTTGTCGCCGCGCTTATGGCGCGGCGCCTCTTTTGTTGTGCCGCGCCGTGTTGCGTCCACGCGGCTTGTTGGTTTCCCGAGACCTGATCTTTCAATTCCAGCCTAGCAGGTAACTTATAGCTATTCAAAACTGGATTACCAAACTTTTGTCCTTGATCAAGGTCAATAGGCTTAGGTGCGTCCATACGTCATAGATCGTGAATTTTGCGGTATTTGCCCGATTCACGCACAGAAATCGTCTAAAATTAGCCAACAAGTTTTAAGAAAAGGAAACGGGGGAAGAAGATGCTTGCTTTCATGCGGTAAACATGAATACTGATTCATGTTTCATGAGTTTGGGAGGATCCGGACGTGGCGAAATCGGCCGGAGAAGCAGACGCCCCGCAAAGGGCTCCAGGCAATCTGCCGAAAACAGCGCGTGGAGAGGCCACGCGGAAGGCCATTCTTTCTGCTGCGGAACGGGTCATTGGCGCGAAGGGTTACAACGACGCGTCTATTGGCCATATTACCAGCGAAGCCGGCGTTGCCCAAGGCACATTCTACATTTATTTCACCACCAAGGAGCAGGTCTTTTCCGAGCTGGTTCTGGAAATGGGCCGCCTCGTGCGCCACACGATCGCGGAGGCGACTCAGGGCATTCGGGACCGGCTGGAAGCCGAAAGAGCCGGCCTGACGGCGTTTCTGGAATTCGTCCGGGCCCACCCGGACCTCTACCGCATCGTCCAGGAAGCGCTGTTCGTCGATCCCAAGGCCTACCGGGAATACTACATGACCTTCGCCGCCGGTTACCGCGCCGGCCTGGAGGCGGCACAGGAGGCCGGCCAGATCTCGGAAGGCGATGCCGAAACCCGGGCCTGGGCCCTGATGGGGATCGGCCGCGCGCTCGGGGAGCGGCTGGTCGTCTTCGAGACGGACAAGCCGATCTCCGATCTTGTCGCCACGGCCTATGACCTGATCGCCAACGGGATGAAGCCGTGAGGCCGCCGCGATGAGCCTGGTGGAAACAGACTTCAGGGAAGGTGCGCTCTGGCTCTGGCTGAACCGGCCGGAACGGCATAATGCCCTGATCCCGGCTTTGGTGGCCGAACTGCGGGCCGCCATCGCGGAGGCCGCCCGGCAGGCGCCCCTGGCACTTGTCCTGTCGGGACGGGGACGCAGCTTCTCCACCGGTGGCGATGTTACGGGATTTCTGGAGCATTCCGGTTCGCTCGAAGCGTTGAAGGCCTATTCGGAGCAACTGGTCGGTGCGCTGCACGAGACGATCCTCGACCTGCTGGCGTTTCCGGCGCCTGTCTTTGCCGCGGTCAACGGCCCGGTGACCGGAGGCTCGACGGGGCTGATGCTTGCCGCCGATCTCGTGGTCATGTCGGAAGACGCCTTCGTGCAGCCTTATTATTCTGAGGTCGGTTTCGGCCCGGACGGCGGCTGGACAGCGCTGCTGCCCGATCGTGTCGGCACGTCGAAAGCGCTTCAGATCCAGTACCGGAACGAGCGGATCTGCGCGGCCGAAGCCCTGGTCCTCGGCCTGGCGACGAGCATCCGGCCCCGGGAGGAGCTGGAGACGCAAATCCGGGACTGGACGGCGGACCTCGCCAGAGGTTTCGCCCAGACTCACAGGGCGACCCGAGAAAAGATCTGGGACGATCAGCGCCGTGCTGAGGTGCGCAGCCGGCTCGATCAGGAGAAAGCCCGGTTTCTTGAACTCGTTACCCGGGCGGAAACGCTCGAGGGCATGCGGGATTTCAGAAAAGAGCGTGCCTGAAACCCAAGTCGCATCAGCGAACACCAGGTGTTGGGAGGACACATGGAGTTTTTGACCGATATGGCCGCCAAGCGGGCCGAGCTGACGCCCGACGCGGCCGCTTTCATAGACCGTGACACCGGCCGCAGCTTCACGTTCTGCGAGATCAACAGCCGTGCCACAAGGCTCGGCAACCTGCTTCTGGAGCGGGGTTTGGAAAAAGGCGACCGCTTGGCGGTCCTGTGCCTCAATCATCCGGATTTTTTCGTTCTCCTGTTCGCCGCCCAGAAGACCGGCCTGCTGCTGGTGCCGCTCAACTGGCGCCAGCCGGTCGCAGAGCTGAAGCCGATTCTCGAAACTTCCAGGGCGAAGCTGCTGTTCCATGACGCCGCCTTTGCGGAGACCGCCTGTGAACTCACCGCGGAAACCGGCATCGGGCTGCTGCCGCTCGGGGCGTCGGAAGAAGAGAGCAGCGCGCTGGACGGCTTGCTCAAGGACGCCAGCCCGGCGGCCATCGGCTGCGGCCGGATCAAGTCCGCGGCACCCTGGTATCTGCTCTTCACCTCCGGCACCACGGGCCTGCCCAAGGCGGTTATCCAGACGGCCGGCATGGCCTATGCCAACATGATCAACTATTGCCAGGCGGCGAGCCTCACGGCCGGTGATAAGGGCATCAACTACCTGCCGCTGTTCCACACGGCCGGCATCAACCTGCCGACCCTGCCGATCTTCCTGAACGGCGGAACGTCGACGGTGTTGCGCAAGTTCGATGCCGGCTCGGTTCTCGACCTGATCGACGCGGGGGACGTGACGAGCTTCTTTGCCGTGCCTGCCGTCTACCAGGCGCTCGCCCTGTCGGCGAAGATCGGCAGAACGGATTTTTCCAGACTGAAGTTTCTGGGATGCGGCGGGGCGCCGGTTCCCCAACATCTGCTCCTCGATTTCCAGAAGCGCGGGGTCACCATCTGCAACGGCATGGGCATGACCGAGACCGGGCCGACCGTATTCCTGATGGATCACGCCCATGCGGCTTCGAAGATCGGCTCGGTCGGCAAGCCGCAGATCCTGACGGACGTCCGGCTGTCTGATGGCGACGGCGGGGTCGTCGAGGGACCGGGAGAGGGTGAGGTCCAGTTCCGCGGGCCGAACATCACGCCGGGCTACATGGACAATGGCGAAGCGACCGCGGCTGCCTTCACGGTCGACGGCTGGCTGAAGTCCGGCGACGTCGCCCGCCGGGACGAGGACGGCTACTATTATATCGTCGACCGGATCAAGGACATGTACATATCCGGCGGCGAGAACGTCTATCCGGCGGAAGTGGAAAAGGTGCTGGTCGGCCATCCGGCCATCCTGGAAGCGGTGGTGATCGGCGTGCCGGACGAAAAATGGGGCGAGGTCGGCGCGGCCTTCCTGATCGTCCGTCCGGACGAGAAACTGGAGGCCGGCGACCTTCCGGCCTGGTGCCGCACGCAGCTTGCGGCCTACAAGATCCCGAAAAGCTTTGCCGTCGTGGACGATCTGCCCCGCACCGCATCGGGCAAGGTCCGCAAGAACATTCTCAAGGACACGATCCTGGCTGAAAAGACACCGGAGGACGCCTGATCCATGACGCTTGCCGCCGATGCGCCGACGGGCGCGACAGTCACCTGGACGCCCCGACAGGCCGATTTCGATGCCTTTGCCCGGTTGTCGGGCGACGACAACCCGATCCATGTGGACCCGGCGTTTTCCGCCCGCACACGGTTCGGCCGCACGGTGTCCCACGGCATGCTGCTCTATACGAAGGTCTTCGCCCGGCTTCAGGCGCTCTATCCCGGAAGGGCGCACAACCTGCAGACCCTGATGTTTCCGAACCCGGCCTATGCGGACGAGGAGCTGACGATTTCGCTTGCCGAAAATCCGGTGCAGGCGGGCCAGATCCTGATCGAGGTCACGCGCAGTGCCGACGGCGCCGTGACGCTTTCCGGCACATGTGATCTTGGAGACCGCCGATGACACCGGAACCCGAATTCAAATTGGGCCAGCGGGCGGAACTCACCCGCAGATACACGGGTCAGGACATGCGCGATTTCGCGTTGCTGGCCGGGGACGGCGCGGATATCCCGCAGGCGGTTCCGGGTCCGCTCATCGGCGGGCTGTTTTCCTATCTTCTCGGGGTCGAGCTTCCCGGGCGCGGAACGAACTACCTGAAACAGAGCCTCGAGTTTCTTGCCGATGCGCCGGTCGGAGAGGACCTGACGGCGTCCGTGACCATCACGCGCCTCCGGCCGGAAAAGCATCTGGTCGATCTGGAAACCGTCTGCGAGACCGCGGACGGCACACGGGTGTGCCAGGGACGGGCGCTGGTCTATGTCGAGGATGTCGGCAAGGGCTGACCTCATTCTGGAAAATGCTCTAAGTTCCTGAGCGCGTTACTCTCCTTCGACCACACGCACCTTCGCGGGCCAGAAGGCGTAATGGCCGGCGAGCCTTTCGGCCATGTCTATCGGCGTCTTGTAGGCCCAGCCGATTTCCTCTCCACCGAGCGAAATGTAGCTGGCATCGCCCTTGATCGGACAGTGGGTGGATTTTTCCACCCGATCGAATTCGGCGCTGAGATCGGCTTCGGGCACATAGATCACCGGGTCGTAGACCGATTTGCCGATCTCCATCACCCGGAGCGCATGCGTGCTGTCGGCGAGCTGCATGTCGCCCGCATAGACGCGGATGCGGCGCGGGATATCCTTGATCACCATGAGATGGGCCGGGTTCGCAGGGTTGCGGATGGCAGTGTCGAAGGCCGTGCTTGCGGGAATGGTCATCGGACCCTCCTTTCCTCTTCGTTCAAAGGTGATGCTGCGTGTCGGAAAAGGCAAAAGCAAAGATCTGACATTGCCGTGATCCGCGTGGGGCCGCATGTTTCAGCGGGTTTTAATGCGCAAGGCGTGCCAGCGAACCGAAAGGGGCTGGCTGTGCCTTGAAAATTCTGCTGAAACTGCGCTCAAACGGCGTAACGCAAGAATAACGAGAGGCAGGCCCGATGGGTGGAGCGGTTGAGGATATTTTGCGGCGGCTATTCGAAAAGGCCGTCGAAGTGGCGGACCCGATGAAAAGCCTGGCCGCGTTTGTTCCCGAAAAGCCCGAGGGCCGCGTTGTCGTGGTCGGCGCAGGCAAGGCATCCGCCAGGATGGCGGAGGCGGTCGAGGCGGAGTGGGGTCCCTGCGAAGGCCTCGTCATCACGCGCTACGGCTATGCCCGTCCGTGCGAGGGCATCGAGATTGTCGAGGCTGCCCATCCCGTTCCCGACGAGATCGGTTTTTCCGCCACTGAGCGCATGCTCGAATTTCTGGAAGGCGTCGGCGAAGGGGATTTTGTGCTGGCGCTGATTTCCGGCGGCGCGTCCGCCCTGCTGACCGCGCCGGCCGGTGACATCACGCTGGCGGAGAAGCAGGACGTCAACCAGAAGCTCCTGGTTTCGGGCGCGGCCATCGGCCAGATGAACGTGGTGCGCAAGCATCTGAGCCGGGTGAAGGGCGGGCAGCTCGCTGCCGCCGCCTATCCGGCGGAGATGCTTGCCCTGCTCATGTCCGATGTGCCCGGCGACGATCCGGCGGAAATCGGTTCCGGCCCGACGGTCGGCGATACCAGCACGGCCGAGGATGCGAAAGCCATTCTGGAGCAGTGGAAGATCGATGTGCCGGACAGCGTCAAAAAGGTTCTCGCAGAGCCGACGGGTGTGCTCGCGCCGGGGGATGAAAAGCTCCGCCGGGTTACAAACAGGATCTTCGCGGCCCCGTCGCAGTCACTCGAGGCAGCGAAAGAACTGGCCGCGGCAGAGGGGTGCGACGTCGAAATCCTCGGCGACGCGCTGGAAGGGGAGGCGCGCGATGTCGCAAGGGAGCATGCAGAGCTTGCCTTGCGCCTTCAGAAGGAACGATCGGGAGCCGGCCGGCCGCTGATCCTTCTGTCCGGCGGGGAATTGACGGTGACAAGGCGCGGAGACGGGATCGGCGGACCGAACGCGGAATATGCGCTGACCCTGGCGCTTGCGCTGCAGGGGGCTCCGGATATTCACGCGATTGCCTGCGATACCGACGGTGTGGACGGGGCGGCCGATGTCGCGGGCGCCGTCATTGGGCCGGATACGCTGGAAAAGGCACGGGCTTCCGCGGTTTCGGCCGAAAAAGCGCTGAACAACAACGATGCTCACAGATTTTTCGGAGTGCTCGGTGATCAGGTCGTCACAGGGCCGACACTCACCAATGTGAATGATTTCCGCGCGATCCGGATCGGTTAAGGGGAACCGGATTTCGCGCTGGCTTGCCAGCGGGCAGGAAAGGGTTGGACGTGTCTGAAATCACCATCACGCGCGCCGTGCGCATGCCCGACCCGTTCCGGATCGAACGCTTTCTGTCCAACCCGAAGCTCGGCCCGAGGCTGCTGTTCTTCAGCGGCGGATCCGCGCTCAACGGTGTGGCGCAGAGCCTGAAGCGCTATACGCACAATTCCATCCATCTTGTCACGCCGTTCGACAGCGGCGGCAGCTCGCAGGGGCTGCGGGTCGCTTTCGACATGCCGGCGATCGGCGATCTCAGAAGCCGGCTGATGGCGCTTGCCGACGAAACGGTCCTCGGTCATCCGGACGTCTTCCGCCTGTTCACCCACCGGTTTGCCAAGTCTGCGAAACAGGCGGATCTGACCGGCGAGCTCGATGCCATGATCGCCGGAAGCCATCCGCTGGTGGAGGCCATCGAGCAGCCCATGCGGGTGCTGATCCAGAACCAGCTCGGCACCTTCCGTGCGGCCCGCCCGGAGAGCTTCGACCTGCGCGGCGCGAGCATCGGCAACCTGATCCTGGCAGGCGGCTATCTCAACCAGAACCAGCAGCTCGAGCCGATCATCTTCCTGGTGTCGAAGCTGGTCGGTGTCCAGGGAACCGTGCGGGCCGTCACGGATGACAACCTGCATCTCGGCGCTGAACTGGCCAACGGCGAAACGGTCATCGGCCAGCATCTCCTGACGGGCAAGGAGCACCCGCCCCTGGCCTCGCCGATCAAGGACTTCTTCCTGAACCGCAGCCTTACGGGCAGGGACCCGGCTACGGCAGGATTTCCGGAGCGCAACCACACGCTGATGCAATCCGCAGACCTGATCTGCTATGCGCCGGGAAGCTTCTATACCAGCCTGATCGCCAATCTGCTGCCGGAAGGTGTCGGCCGGTCTGTCGCTTCGCGCACCGTCCCGAAGGTCTATGTGCCGAGCCTCGGCAGGGACCCGGAAACCGGCAGCATGAAGCTTGCCGACAAGGTGCACACCCTGCTCGCCTACCTGCATCAGGATACCGGGGCGGACTGTCCGGTCAGCCGGCTGCTCAATCTGGTTATCGTCGACCGCAGCGTTCCCGATGCGGAGGCCGCCGAGGTCGGCGCGCGCGGGATCGACGTCTTGAAGTTCGACCTTATCAGCAAGACCTCCGCCCCCTATTACGACCCCAAGCCGTTGTGCGAGGCGCTGGTCTCGCTGACCTGAAGGGGCTTCCTCTCCCGTTTCCCGAAATTTCAATAACTTGCGTAGTTGCTCTTACCGGATCTTCGCTTCGCTGCGTCCGGGAAGACAAAGCTGGAGGGTTTTAAAGACTTGATGGGTCTCGGAGAGAAATCGTGGACAGTTTTGATCAAATACGATTGCCCTGCCCCTGGAGGGAGGAGAGTGGCGCCAGGCACGGGAACTGAGACTTTGACCAAGGTCGTTCTTTTGTTCGGCACCAGTGGGCTTGGCCATGGGGTCGGAAGCTCCTCTGTCCGAAACCGACCGCCTGAATGTTTTGCTTTAAAGACAGTGTCTTCCCGCTGTGCGCAAAAATTATTGCAGAGCACCGAAACCGATTTTGTTGACTTCCAAAATCGGTTTTGTAACTCTTTTTGACAACAAAATGCGGTTTTGGAGTCCAATTGCCCAAAGCCCGCGAAAAGCAGAATGAGGGCGGGCAGGCCCTTGGGAGGATACATGTCGCGGATACCCGGATCCGTCACGATCGACGACGTGGCCCGCCATGTCGGTGTCGCCAAGGGCACCGTTTCGCGCGTCCTCAACAACTACACCGACATTTCCGACGAGACCCGCAAGCGCATCCTGAAGGCCGTGCAGGATCTCGGCTATCAACCCTCGGCGACCGCCCGCAACCTGAAGCGCGGCCGGCAGGACACACTCGGCATCGTCATCCCCGTCGGGCACGGTAGCGGGGCGGATCCGTTCCTGGCCGAGTTCATCGACGGGATCGCCCGCGCGCTGGACGAACTGGGCCTCGATCTCCTGGTGACGACGGCTCACTCGCGCGACCACATGATCGAATCCCTGCAGCGGCTGATCGCCCGGCGGAAAGTGGACGGTTTCATCGTCACCCGCACGGAGGTCAACGATCCGCGCATTGCCTATCTGAGCGAGAAGAAATTCCCCTTCGTCGCGCACGGACGGACCGGCGACCCGTCCGGCTTCGCCTGGTTCGACATCGACAACGAGGCTGCCTTTGCCGACGGCGTGCGCCATCTCTACAGCCTTGGCCACGAACGCATCGGGCTGATCGGCGGTTCGCTGGACCTGAATTTCGCCCTGCAGCGCCGGGAAGGCTACCGGCAGGGACTTGCCGCGCTGGGCGTCGCCCACGATCCGAGCCTGGAAAGCCTTCAGGAGCTGAGCGAGAGGGGCGGTTTCTCCGGAGCGAAGGCACTCCTGTCGCTGGACGTGCCGCCGACCGCGCTCTTGTGCGTGACCGACGCGCTTGCCATCGGTGCTGTCCAGTTCTGCCGCAAGTTCGGGCTGAAAGCCGGCTCCGACGTCACGGTGATCGGCTATGACGGCCTGCCGGTGGGCGAGTATCTGGACCCGCCGCTGACCACGTTTTCCCAGAGCGCGCAGGAGGCGGGGGGACGGGTCGCCCGCATGCTGATCGACGTTCTGGACGGCAAGGATCCGAAGAGTTTGCAGGCGCTTGCAGAAGCGGCCCTGATCCGGCGCGCCTCCGACGGCGCGCCGTCCATGACACCGGAGGCGCTGTCGAAGCTGCTCCGGGACCGGCTGAACCACCAGCCACAATCTGGCAGTAAGGGAGAATAAGATGATTGGGAGGACGACATTACTGGCCTCGACCATCGCCGGCGCGCTCGTGCTCGGCCTGACGGTGGCCCAGGCCGAAACGCTGCGCTTCTGGACGACGGAAGAGCAGCCGGAGCGCCTGGCCAAGCAGGAAGAGATGGCCGCCGCGTTCAAGGAACAAACCGGTATCGACGTGGAAATCATTCCGGTGACCGAAACGGATATGGGGACGCGCGCGACCGCTGCCTTCGCGGCGGGCGATCTGCCCGATGTGATCTATCACCCGCTTCAATACGCTCTGCCCTGGGCGGAAGCCGGCATTCTGGACACCGAAGCGGCCACCGAGGTCTTTGAAAATCTCGGCGCCGACACGTTTGCACCCGGCGCTGTCGCGATGGCCTCCGTCGAGGACGGTGTCGCCTCGGTTCCGGTCGACGGCTGGACGCAGATGGTGGTCTATCGCAAGGACCTGTTCGAGGAAAACGGCCTTGCGGCGCCCGACAGCTACGAGCACATCCTGGCAGCGGTCGAAAAACTGCACAATCCGCCGGAGATGTTCGGCTTCGTGGCCGCGACCAAGGTCGACGAGAACTTCATGAGCCAGGTGCTGGAACATGTGTTCCTGGCGAACGGCATCAGCCCGGTCGATGAAAACGGCTTCAAGCCGCTGGACGAGAAAAAGACCGTCGAGGCGCTGGAATTCTACAAGGCCATCGCCGAAGCCTCGCCTCCGGGCGACCTGTTCTGGAAACAGTCGCGCGAACTTTATTTTGCCGGTAAAGCAGCGATGATTATCTGGTCGCCGTTTATCCTGGACGAGCTCGCCGGCCTGCGCGACAGTGCGCCGCCGACCATCACCGACGATCCCACCTCCAAGGAACTGGCCTCCAAGACCGGCGTCGTCACGACCCTGAGCGGTCCGTCCAATCCGGACGGCGCGGCCTGGGCGGACATGCGCTACTTCGGCATCACCAACGATGCGGATACGGAAGCTGCGATGAAGTTCGTCGAGTTCTCCATGGACGACGGCTACCTGTCGACCCTGTCGATCGCTCCGGAAGGCAAGTTCCCGACCCGCCGTGGCACCAAGGACAACCCGACCGAATTCGTCGACGGCTGGGCGAAGCTGCCGGTGGGTGTCGACCGCAAGGCACCGCTGACGGATCTCTATGACGCCGAGACGATCAACACGGTTGTTTCGGGTCTCGACACCGCCAGCCGCTGGGGTGTCAAGGAAAACCAGCTCTCGCTCGCTTCCAAGATGATCAACAGCCAGGTGATCAACCGCCTCGTGCGCGAATATATCGACGGCGAGCGCGATGCGGCTGCGACCGTCGCGAAGCTCAACGAGGAACTGGCCAAGATCCAGTGATGACAACTCCCTGAAAGCCGGGCCGCCTGACCCGGGATGTTCCCTCCTCACCCCAACCCTCTCCCAGCGGGAGAGGAGGCCGGGACATAGCTGAGGCGTGACAAGCGCGGCGGCGGCCTGAACGGGGTGCAACAGAGCTACCTCCCAAGAAAGGGCCGGGCGTTCCCTGCCATTCAGAGAATGCCCGGCCCACCTCCCGGTCCGCGCTTTGCGCGGACGGAGGGCGGAGAATTTGCCCAAAGGCCGTGGCCCCATCTTCCGCTGAGGGCAATTGAGCAGAGCTGGAACAATGAGCGCACACCAAAATCAGCCTGTTTCGGAAGGTCCGCCCAAAGGGATCGGACCGATGCAGCGCCGCGAAATGTGGCTGGCCTATCTGATGCTGGCGCCGACCTTCGCCATCATCCTGATGATCGTCGCCGGGCCGTTGCTCGCCAATTTCTGGATCAGCGTGAAGCCGGTCCAGCTCGGCGACCTGCGCCCGCCCACCGTGCTGGTCAACGAGCGGCTGCGCGGAAGCCCGAAAGCCGCCGGCGACGGCGCAACGCTGGAATACCGGCTGCGCAATTCCTCCCAGGACGAGGAAATCCGCGACGTGATCCTGAAGGACGAGATCCCGGACGGGTTCGAGGTGACCGGCCTGCCTGACGGGTGCACCCTGGAGGGCGGCGCCCTGAGCTGCACGCTTGGAACCGTGGAGCCCGGCTGGCGTGACCGGCTCCAGGTGGAAGGCACCGTCTCGGACGCCTATCTGTCCGCCGACCGCCCGGAGCGGGCGAGCGAGCCGGTGATCTCGGGCGAAGCCAACAACGTGCTCACCAATTTCGACTTCACCTTCGAGAATTTCTCGCGGATCTTCAGCGCCGACGAGTTCTGGTCCGTTCTGCGGGTGACGTTCTACTACACGATCTTCGGCACCGGGGGTGCGCTGGTGCTCGGCCTGTTCGCCGCCCAGCTCCTCAATACCGCGTTCCCCGGGCGAGGCGTGCTGCGCGGCCTGTTCCTGTTTCCCTATGTGTCGCCGGTGATCGCGGTCGCTTTCACCTGGGTCGTGCTGTTCGATCCGTTCTCAGGCACCTTGAACGCGCTGCTGACCAAGATGGGCGTCGTTGCCGATCCGATCAATTTCTTCGGCCAGCGGGCGATCGAGTTTTCCCTCTTCGGCCTGCCGATCGAGTTTCCGCTGGCACTGACCACGGTGATCGCCTTCGAGGCCTGGCGCTATTTCCCGCTCTCCTTCCTGTTCATCCTGGCGCGCATGCAGTCGATCAACACCGATATCTACGAGGCCGCCGAAATGGACGGCGCCACGCCGCTACAGCAGTTCTGGTACCTGTCCCTGCCGCAGCTCATGGGCATCCTGTCGGTGCTGTTCCTGCTGCGCTTCATCTGGACCTTCAACAAGTTCGACGACATCTTCCTGCTGACGGGCGGCAATGCCGGCACGCGCACGCTGACGGTCGATGTCTACGAACAGGGCTTCGCGCTTTCCAATCTGGGGGCCGGCGCGGCGGTCGCCGTGGTGGTCTTCGTGGTGCTGGTCACCTTCGCCACCCTGTTCATCCGCTTCTCGCCGAAGGAGGAAGGGCTATGAAACCCGGCAGCCTTCTGCTCACCGCCGTCACGGGCCTGATCTGGGGTGTCGTCGCCATGGTGGTTCTCGGCGTCGGCCTGACCCTGATCACAGGCGAGGTCGCCTTGCCGCAGGCAACGGCTGCCGGCCTGGCCGGTCTCCTCAGCGCGTTCGTTTTTGTCTGGCGGCAATCGTCGAAAACCGCGGGCGGACTGCCTGCCTGGGCGCTTTCGGCGGTTACGGCGTTCCTCGTGCTCATGGTGGCGAGTTTCGCCACGCCCTTCGGCCTGTCCCTCGGGACGGCGCCGGTCTGGCAGGGGCTGGCACTGATCGTCTTCCTCGCCGGGGTGACGGCGGCCAATGCGCTCTGCCTGAGCGATGCCCGGCTCGGCGCGATGAGCCGCTATGAGCGCGAGATCGTCTATATCCGTATGGCCAAGGGCATCGGCTTCGTCGTCTTCACCATCATCGTGGCGTTGCCCTTCTATGTGATGGTGATGACCTCGCTGAAGAGCCAGCAGGCGCTGCTTGCCAATCCGCTGGATCTCTCCATCGATTTCTCGCAAGGGCTGGACGGTCTGCTGCGTTCCTACGTGGAGCTGTTCACCCAGTTCAATTTCGGCCGCTACCTGCTCGTGTCCGCCTTCGTCTCCGTGGCGACCGTCGTGCTGACGCTGCTGTTCTCCGTGCCTGGCGCCTACGCGGTGTCGCGGCTCCGGTTTCCGGGGCAGGCGATGCTGGCGCGTTCCGTGTTGCTGATCTACATGGTTCCGGCGATCGTCCTCGTGATCCCGCTCTATGCGGTCTTCTCGCAGCTCGGGTTGCGCAACACGCTGACCGGTCTTCTGATCGTCTATCCGGCGACCACCATTCCCGTCGCGCTCTACATGCTGCAGGGCTATTTCCGTGGCCTGCCGTCGGAGCTGGAGGAAGCCGGGCTGATGGACGGGCTCGGGCGGATCGGCGTGATCCTGAAGATCACCCTGCCGCTGTCGCTTCCGGCACTTGCGTCGGTCTCGCTCTATGTCTTCATGATCGCCTGGAACGAATTCCTGTTCGCCTTCATGTTCCTGGACGATCCGGACATCTTCACCCTGTCGCGCGGGGTCGTGTCGCTCAATTCCTCCGAGGTGCCGCGTCAGCACCTGATGGCGGGCGCGGTGGTCGCCACCGTGCCTGTCCTTGTCATCTTTTTGTGGTTCGAACGTTTCCTTGTCCAGGGCCTGACGGCCGGCAGCGTCAAGGGATAGGTCAACTGGGCTTGCAAGAGGCCCAAGGGAGTTACCTGTGTCATCTACGGATCTAGACAACAAAGCCAAATCCATCCTGATCGAGAACGACCAGGGCGGCTACACGATACCGACCAAGGGGCTTTATCCCTATCAGTGGAACTGGGATTCGGTGTTCGTCGCACTCGGCTTCGACACCTTCGATCAGAACCGCGCCTGGCGGGAAATCGAGATGCTGTTCGAAGGCCAGTGGCGGGACGGCATGGTGCCGCATATCCTTTTCCGCAAGGACGACCCGAGCTATTTCCCGGGCCCGTCGGTCTGGGGCACGGATGGCGGACCGATCCCGAGTTCCGGCCATTCCCAGCCGCCGGTCGCCGCATCGGTCGTTCAGACGCTCGTCGAGCACGACCGGACCGGAACCGCACAGGAGCGCGCCGCGGCCCTGTTGCCCAAGCTGATGGACTGGCACCGCTGGTATCTCGCCTACCGCGACCCGAAGAACCTGGGCGTCATCGCGGTCATCCATCCGTGGGAATCCGGCCGGGACAACCTGCCGGACTGGGATGACGCGCTGCGGGCCGTCGAGGTCAAGGACATCGCGCCCTATGAGCGCAAGGATACCTCTCATGTCGATCCGGCCATGCGTCCGCACAAGGAGGATTACGACCGCTACCTGAGCATCGTCGCGGCCTGCAGGAATGTCGGCTGGGACCCGGCCAGGGTTGCCGAAACCTGCCCGTTTTTCGTCGCCGATCCGGGCGTCACGTTCATCTTCCTGCGCGCCAACCGGGATCTTCTGAAACTCGCCGAACGGCTCGGCCGGAACCGGGAAGCCGAGGAGATCCGCGGCTGGATCGCAAGGATGGAGAAGGGGGCGAAGACCCTCTGGCACGAGGGCCTGAAAGCCCACGTCGCCTTCGACGAGCGCTCTGGTAAACTGTCCGACGGCATTTCGAGCGCGTCGTTCCTGGCGCCCTATGCGGGGATTGCCGACGATACGACACTCTCCGCGCTGCAGGCGCATTTCGACCGGATCGCCTCGAAGGTGCGCTACCTGATGCCGTCCTACGATCCGGACCATAAGGGCTATGAGCCGCTGCGCTACTGGCGCGGGCCTGTCTGGGCGATGATCAACTACATGATTGCCCAGGGCTTTGCCGAAGCCGGCGACACGGCGCGGGCGGAACGGCTCCGGGCGGATACCGCGCGTCTGATCGAGACCGGCGGTTTCGCGGAATATTTCAGCCCCGAAACCGGGGCCGGTGCCGGCGGCGGCGCATTCTCCTGGACATCCGCCATCTGGCTGTCCTGGGCATCGCCTTCGCACGCCAAACAGGCAGCTTAAGGGTAGGGGACCGTCTCATGGGTGCGATCCAGCTCAACAAGGTCGAAAAATGGTTCGGCACGCTCCAGGTGATCAAGGGGATCGACCTGGACATCAAGGACGGGGAGTTCGTGATCTTCGTCGGCCCGTCGGGCTGCGGAAAATCCACCCTGCTTCGGCTGATCTCCGGTCTGGAGGAAACCAGCCGTGGCTCCATCGAGATCGATGCCAGGGACGTCACCGCCTTGCCGCCCTCGGGCCGGGGGCTTTCCATGGTGTTCCAGTCCTACGCGCTCTATCCGCATATGTCGGTGCGCGAGAATGTCGGTTTCGGCCTGAAGACGGCGGGCGTGCCGAAGGTCGAGATCGACCGCAAAGTAAAGGCTGCCGCCGATGTGCTGAAGCTGGACGAATATCTGGACCGGCGGCCGAAGGCCCTTTCCGGCGGCCAGCGCCAGCGGGTCGCCATCGGCCGCGCCATCGTGCGC
>Ga0207774_100150_pt1 | contig 59361 bp, 51 predicted proteins | sample TtaePargueraPR_13_FD_187754 | JGI IMG/M metagenome (GOLD analysis project Ga0207774, IMG submission 187754) | Aerobic enrichment media microbial communities from Bioluminiscent Bay, La Parguera, Puerto Rico - Tt and M2 (2) (SPAdes) | ecosystem: Environmental > Aquatic > Marine > Unclassified ... | reverse complement strand
CTCGCCCCCCTCTCCCCCCTTGAGGGGGAGATGTCAGCAGAGCTGACAGAGGGGTGTGAAGCGCTTCCGCGAGTTGGGAAGATCCGTGTCTGCCGGGCCGCTGCCACCCCCCTTTGTCTCCTGCCGGAGACATCTCCCCCTCAAGGGGGGAGAGGGGGAGCGTGTGGCAAACGCAATCACTCCGCCGCCCCGGCCCTGAGCCGGGGCCCGTTTTCTTCAAGTCGGAAGCGCTGTTTCCACCCGGTGTCATCCCGGCCAAGCGCAGCGCGAGCCGGGACCCAGGACTCCCGGGTCGAGGAATTGTGCACAAACGCAGCCTATGAAGCCTCCCGGGTCCCCGCTTTCGCGGGGATGACAACAGGGGGTGGGGAAATGCCGTTTGCACCCCTCTCCCCCCTTGAGGGGGAGATGTCGGCGAAGCTGACAGAGGGGGGTGAAGCGCTTCCGCGAGTTGGGAAGATCCGTGTCTGCCGGGCCGCTGGCACCCCCCTCTGTCTCCTGCCGGAGAAATCTCCCCCTCAAGGGGGGAGAGGGGGAGCGTGTGGCGAGCGTCTGCACTCCGCCGCCCTGGCCCTGAGCCGGGACCTTTGCTTCGTTGGTCCGAGATCGGATCCGGGGCGGCACGGAGTGTGTGTGTCCGCATCACCTTGCCCTCCTCAGCCACGCAATGCGTCTCCGTTCGGGTCGAAGAGATGGCAGTTGGCCGGGTCGGCGCTGAGCGGCAGGGTCTCGCCGCTGGTGACCTTGAGCTGGCCCGGCGCCACGACGGTGAGATCCGGCCCGGCTGCCAGAGTGACGTGGAGGACGGTGCTGCCGCCGAGATGTTCCACCAGATGGACTTTTGCTTCGCCGAGCGGCTGGCCGGTGCCGTTGCCCGGCGTGATGTGCTCCGGGCGGATGCCGAAGGTGAGCTGTGCTCCGGCTGCTCCGGTTTGCGCGCCGTTCAGCTCGAAGCGCCCGCCCGCGAGCGCGACCGCGCCGCCGTCGAGCGCCTGTGCCTCGAGGAAATTCATCTTCGGCGAGCCGATGAAGCCGGCGACGAAGCGGTTGGCGGGGGTGTTGTAGAGATCGAGCGGCGAACCGGTCTGCATCACCCTTCCGTCCTTCAGCACCACGATCCGGTCGGCCATGGTCATCGCCTCCACCTGGTCGTGGGTGACGTAGATCATGGTGTTGCCGAGTCGCTCGTGCAGCTTGGAGATCTCCACCCGCATCTGAACCCTGAGTTCCGCGTCGAGATTGGAGAGCGGCTCGTCGAACAGGAAGATGTTGGGATCGCGGACGATGGACCGGCCGATCGCCACCCGCTGGCGCTGGCCGCCGGAGAGGGCCTTGGGCCGGCGGCCGAGATAGGGCGTGATCTGCAGCGTCTCGGCGGCGGTTTTCACCCGCCGGTCGATCTCGTCGCGCCTGTAGCCGGCGGTCTCCAGCCCGAAGGCGAGGTTCTTGTAGACGGTCATGTGCGGGTAGAGCGCATAGGACTGGAACACCATGGCGATGCCGCGCTTCGACGCCGCGACGTCGTTCATGCGCGCGCCGCCGATCATCAGGTCGCCGCCGGTGATCGTCTCAAGACCTGCGATCATCCTCAAAAGCGTGGACTTGCCGCAACCGGACGGACCGACGAAGACGGTGAAGGCGCCGGGCGTGATGTCGAGGTCGATCCCGCGGATCACCTCCAGGGAGCCGTAGCGCTTCACCACCTGTTTCAACTGAATGCTGGTCGACATTCACACTCTCTTTTTCTGAACCGTGTCGCGCATGGTCACCGCTTCAGCCCGGTGGTCGCGATGCCCTCGATGAGCAGGCGCTGGAAGAACAGGAAGATCAGGAAGATCGGCACGAGCGACAGGATGGACATGGCGAAGAGCTCGTTCCAGCTCGACGTGCCGCTGGAATCCACGAAGGACCGCAGCCCGAGCTGTACCGTGTACATCTTCATGTTGGAGATGTAGATCAGCGGCCCGAAGAAATCCTCCCAGGTCCAGATGAACGAGAAGATCGCCGCCGTCGCCAGCACCGGCATGGAAAGCGGCAGGATCACCTTTCTGTAGATCCGCCAAGCGCTGCAGCCGTCCATGCGTGCCGCCTCGTCCAGCTCGCGCGGGATGCCGCGGAAGAACTGCACCATCAGGAAGATGAAGAAGGCATCGACGGCGAAATATTTCGGCACGATCAGCGGCAGCCACGTGTTCACCCAGCCGAGCTTGAGGAAGAGCACGTATTGCGGGATCAGCGTGACGTGATAGGGCAGCATCAGGGTGCCGAGCATCAGCGCGAACCAGAAACGGCGGCCGAAAAAGGTCAGCCGCGCGAAGGCGAAGGCGACCAGCGAGGCGGCGAAGACATTGCCGAGCGTCGCCAGCACCGAAATCGCCAGAGAGTTCAGGAAAAAGCGCCCGAAATTCACCTGCAGCCCGAACCAGCCGTCCGCATAGGCCTTGAGCGTCACCTGCGAGGGGATCAGCCCGGCATCGCCGCCGAAGAGCTCCGAGGCCGGCCGGAGAGAACCCGCCAGCATCCACAGGATCGGGTAGAGCATGACGAAGGAGGCGGCCATCAGGAGCGCGTGCAGCAGTCCCGAGCGCAGGTAGGGATGGCTGCCGGTGCGCCCCGGCATGTCGTGATGCGCGGCCTCAGTCATCGTAATGCACCCAGTAGCGCGTCGTCAGGAAGGCAAACGCCGTGAAGAGGGCGATGATCACCACCAGCACCCAGGCGAGTGCGGATGCGTAGCCCATGCGGAAATAGCCGAAGGCCTCCTGGTAGAGATAGAGCGTGTAGAACAGCGTGGAATCGATCGGTCCGCCCGAACCGCCGGAGATGATGAAGGCAGGCGTGAAGGCCTTGAACGCCTCGATGGTCTGGATGACGAAGTTGAAGAAGACGACCGGCGAGAGCAGCGGCAGCGTGATGCGCACGAACTGGCGTAAGGGCGAGGCGCCGTCGAGGCTCGCCGCCTCGTACATGTCGGACGGGATCTGCCTCAAGCCCGCCAGGAAGATGATCATCGGCGAGCCGAATTGCCAGACCGACAGCGCCACCAGCGTATAGAGCGAATAATGCGGGTTGGAGATCCAGCTCGGGCCGTCGATGCCGAACAGCGACAGCACGGCATTCACCATGCCGTCGGAGGCGAAGAGCTGACGCCACAACACCGCGATGGCGACCGAGGCGCCGAGCAGCGAGGGCAGGTAGAACACCGCCCGGTAGACCGTCAGCCCGCGAAGCCCCCGGTTGAGCGCCACGGCGATCGCCAGCGCGAAGGCGAGTTTCAGAGGCACGGAAAGCGCCACATAGACGAAGGTCACGCGGATGGCGGCATCGAACTTGGTGTCCGCGGTGACCATGCGCACGTAATTCACCGCACCGATGAATTTCGGCGAGGTGAGCAGGTCGAAATCGGTGAAGGACAGATAGAACGACGCCAGCGCCGGACCGAGCGTCAGGCCGAAAAAGCCGATCAGCCAGGGCGCCAGGAACAGGTATCCGGCGGCATTGCGCCGGATGAAACCCGAAGGACGGCTGCCGGACACCGCGTGTCCGGCAGCCGGAAGGCCGGCCGGCGATGCATCGCCCACCACCATGCCGGTTTAGCCTCTCTTCAGGACGTTGGCCGCTTCGTCGACCAGCTTGGCGCCGCCCTGTTCCGGCGTTGCCGCCTCGAAGCCGACTTCCTGACTGATGCGGATCAGGACCGCGTTCATCTCGCCGGCACCCTGCGGCGGGGCCGGCGGCAGCGGGCCGACATAGGGCGTCAGCGAGGCGATATATTCGACCGCCTTGCGGCTCGGCTCGTCGAGCTGCGGGATCAGGAGGTCGCGGACTTCCGGCGAGGCCGGCACGCCGCGTTCCACGCCCAGGATCAGGGCTCCGGCCGGATCGCGGATCAGGAAGTTGATCAGCATGGCCGTTTCCGCCGGGTATTCGGAATTGGCGGAGATCGAGAACATCTGCGAGGGCTTCAGGTACTGGCCCGGCTGACCGCCCGTCTTCACCGGTTCGCCGGTGATCGCCAGCGTCGCCTCATTGAGTTTCTGGAAGCCGACGAACTGGTTGGAATAGGCGAAGTCCGTCGCCGCATGCCCGGTGGACAGCGGTGCGGTCTCGATGGTGTTCTTGTAGAGCGCCTGGATGTCCGGCGCCACGCAGCCGCCGCTTGCGCGGATGTCGGCCCAGTAGCGGAACCATTCGGCGGCGTCGTCAGCGGTGTAGGCGAGCTCGCCCTCGTCGGTGTAGAGCGCCTTGCCATGGCTGCGCAGCCAGCCCTCGAACAGGCTTTCGCTGCCCGAACCGTCCGCACTGGCATGGAATTTCGGCTTGGAATTGCCCTTGGCGAAGGCGGCGCATTTCTCCGCGAACTCTTCCCAGCTGATGCCGAGGGCGGGGGCTTCGACGCCGGCGGCTTCCCAGGCGGCGGGATCGTAGATCGTGCCGAAGGAATTGACGCCCACATTGCCGCCGTAGAGCTTGCCGTCGACCGAGCAACTCGCCAGGTTGACCTTGCCGAAATCCTCGATCTTCAGTTCCTTGCCGAGATACTCGTCCAGCGGCCGGATGGCGCCGCGCCGCGCGTATTCGAACATGTAGCGGTAGTCCATCTGGATGAAATCGGGCGCGTTGCCGCCGGCCACCTGGGTGGCGAGGCGGGCCCAGTAATCGTCCCAGCCCATGGATTCAGGCTCGACGGTGATGCCCGGATTGGCGGCCATGAAGGCCTTGACCGCTTCGTTGGTGCGTCGTGCGCGCTCGTCGCCGCCCCACCAGACCATGCGGATGGTGGCGTCCGCGGCGAAGGCCTTGCCCGCGCCCAGGAGCGGCAGGCATAAAGCTCCCGTTCCGGCACCGAGGAACCGGCGCCGGTCCATGACGAAATTGCTCATGATGTTACTCCTCCCACGACATTGACTGTCACGTGCCGGCTGGTGATCGCGCCGGCCTGCGCTCCTCCTGAACCGGTTTCCCCGGCTTCTGTTCTGCCTGGCCGCCTCTTGCCCCTCCAGGCAGCGGACCTGGCCCGATGAAGGAATGGTACACATGCTCCAATATAGAGGACAAATACAAATTTTGACCTTTTCTATAAAGGCTCTTTATAACAAGCGAAGCGGCTTTTCTGCCTGGGAGGAGGGGCAGGGCGATCGATCGCGAGCGGCTGCAACAGTGTTGTTAACCTCTCCCATAGGGAGAGGTCGGACCGCAGGTCCGGGTGAGGGGCCAGATCTCTCCGTATCCACGAGAGGTTTGCTCCCTCACCCCAGCCCTCTCCCGTTGGGAGAGGGAGCAGGGCCTCAATCAATTGCGGCGCCCGTGCGTCTGGAGAGCGCAACAAAACGGGACAGTGGAAGAGGGAGGAGCGGCATGGACAAGGCGCTGGAACAGTTTCTGGCCGTGACGGAGGCGGGCTCGTTCATGGCCGCCGCGGAGCAGCTTCTCGTGTCGCAGCCGGCGCTCACCTACAATCTGAAGAAGCTGGAGCAGAGCCTGGGCGTGCGGCTGTTCGAGCGCTCGTCGCGCGGTGTGCGCCTCACCCATTACGGCGAGACGCTTTACAAGAACGCGCTCTTGATGCGCCGCCTCTACACCAATGCGCTCGACACGATCGGACGCCAGCGCGCCGAGCTGGAACACGGCATCAGCATCGGTACCGGCTATTCCACCTGGATCCTGTTCCTGAAGGATTATGTCGGCGAGCATTTCCGCGCCTATCCAAACGCGCCGATCAATGTCAGCATCGGCAATGCGATGCGCTGCATGGACCAGCTGCTGGCGGGCGACATCTCGCTGTTCGTCGGCCACAAGATCCCCAATCTCGTCGGCGACGTGGAAATCGATTTCATCCCGCTCGGCATGGCGACCGACGGCTATTTCGTTCATCCCGGACATCCGCTGCTGGAAGCGCCGCGCCGTCTTGCGGAGGTTTTCTCCTGGCCGACGACCATGGCGTTTCCGCCCGAGACCCGGCAACGGCGCCTGCAGAAAAACGACATGGAAGCCCAGCCCGACCGGCTGGGTCATGCCTTCACCTCGAATTCCCTGGAAGCCTGCCTGGATTTCGTCCGTTCGACGGATGCGGTGCTGATCCACAGCAACCTTCTTGCCGATTTCTTCCGCTCTCAGGGGCTGGAACAGGTCGAAACCCAGCCCGACGAACTGCTGCCGAACTGGTTGCTCGGCATCTACGTGCTGCCCGAGCGCCGTTCGGATCCCCATGTCGTGAAGATCATCCGCCTGATCCGCGAACGCGCCGGTGAGCTGAACCTCACTCCGCCGCCCGGGTGAGCCGCAATGGCTTCTGTTTCGCGGAGTGTTCTGCCCGCACTTTCAGGCACTACCTATCAGGAGGCCGTTGGTCACACATAGACTGAAAATGTCTTTTGTAACCTCTCCCATGGGGAGAGGTCGGCGCGCAGCGCCGGGTGAGGGGTTGGAACTTTCCGTCAGTTTCCGACGATTTATCCCCTCACCCCAGCCCTCTCCCGACGGGAGAGGGAGTTAGGCTTTGCCAAACGCAATGCCTTGGGATCAAGTCGGGAGTTGTCAGCTCTCGACCGGCGTTCCGCGGATTACGCTGACTTCGTGATAAAGCGGTGCATCCGGATCCTGGTCGAGAAGCGCCTGCGCCTGGCAGGCCGAAAGATGCTTCTCGCCGTCCTTGTCGGCGAAGAAGGCGCAGACGAAGTCCTTTTCGAGCCCGGTCCCAGCCAAGGCCTTTTCAAGCATGACGAAAAAGGAAATGTCGGTGCCAGCGTCCTGGCGGACGATCTGGGAGTAGAGTTTTTCAGGGCGGTAGCCGTTGGCCTCGAAGAGCTCGAAAATGATGCCGGTGCCGATCCGGCAGCCGAAATTCATGACCACCTGGGCCTGTGGCGCATGTTCGCGCAGGCGCTGCAGCAGCGCTTCGTTCAGCCCGAGGCCGACGGAATTGAACGGATATGTGTCGAAGGCTTCCCACGGGTAATAATGGGCGATGTGGTCGTCCGCCTTGACGTCAGCGCCTTCCGCAAGCTCCACCGACTGGGCTTCGCGGAAGGCCGCAAGACGCTTGTCTCCGGGATCTCCCACCTGTGGCAGGCAGCCGATGACGACGTCGGTCTGCGCGATCCGCGCGCGCGCCTCGTTCGTGTCGATCAGGCTGACGGCGCCCTTGATGGGATGAAACTGGCCGGCTTCGTCCGGGGCCAGGCTGCGGACATTGCGTTCGGCAAGCTCGACGAGCCGAGGGTCCAGATCGCTGCCGGAGACGATCTCGGCTTTGCACATGCGCAACAGGAAGGCGACATTGATCCCCGTGCCGATACCGACTTCGTAGATCCGCTTGCCGGTGAGCCCGGCACGTTCGAGGCCTTTCTGGAAGGTTTCCGTCCACGGATCGGTCGGATCGAAGGCGAAGCTCGGCGTTTCGGGCGTCAACACGTAAGGATCCGTGTCGCCGCCGGAAGAGCCGGTTTCGGGTTCGAGGGTTGCAACCATCCTGTGTCCTTCTGTTTCGGGGAGGGGCATCCGGCTTGGGGCTCTCAGACCGCGCCGCTTAAATCAAGGCATGCCGGCAGGGTGGCCGCCCGCCGGTTCTTCATGCGCATTTTTTGAGAATTCAGTAGTCGGTTTTCCGCAGTCAGTCGGACCTGGTGACCAGACGCACATCGCCTGCAAGGTCTCCGAGGGAGACCGTCAGATGGTCGCGATCGAAATCTGCGCCGACCAGGATGTTCAGCGGCAGACCCTTGCCGGACCGCCCGATCAGCGCCTGCTTGATCCGAAGGACGGTCGGGGCCACGGACAGCCCGTTACAATCAATTGCGTTTGAAACCTGCATTCGTTCGCTCCTTGGCTCGCTCGGATATGTTCGTCGCTTGCTGCCGGTGGTTCTTCAATCTGACGCCTCGTGACCGCGATTTCCGGCTGAACCCGGCCGGACACATGAATCCGCAGCCAGGCTCATCTCGGCCAGCTTTAAGTATCCGGTGAATGGACGCCCAACTCCCTGGACCTTTCACCGAAGAAAAACGTGTTTATCTGACAAAGCCAGTCGGCAACGGGTGCAACCGGCCGGTTGGAACGCGATAAGGGGTTCACGCCGCGCACCGCCGGCAACGCGGCGACACATCCAACCTGTATCATCGACCGGTGGACGCCCTCGGGAGGCCTCTCTGCCGGAGCTTTGATCTGCCAAAGGTGCGCTTCCGAAGCGGAAACTCACCTGCCTGCCGAATGTCCAGCAAGCTCAAAGTTGCTAGAAGGCTATGCAGGCATCGCTCCTAAGTCAAGAACCGGAGCGCTTATTTATTGGGCAGGAGCAACAATTAATCAGCATTTTGGATGCTGCTCTGCAGCAAGAAGAGAGGCTTAATCAACTGATTGAAATGCCTGAATGGGCGCCGGAGAACCGGCGCTTGGAGAGAGGGTTATCTGGCAGTGCAAAAATGCCCGCAGCCCCTTCGCGGCGATGCGCGGGTCAGTCCCGGAAGCTCGGATCGAGTCGGTCCAGGAGACGCATCTGCGCCTCCCATTCAAGCACCAGGTCGCCGTCGTCGAAGGCCATCTGGTCATATTGCCGGGTCACATGCCTGGCCTTGGCGTCGTCGATCGTCACAAGTGGCAGTCCCATTGCCAGGGTCGATTCCTGGATCTCGCAGGCGCGGTTCAGATAGAACATGTTGGAGAACATCTGCCCGGCGCTCTCGCCCACGGTCAGCAGGCCGTGGTTCCGGAGCACCAATGCGGGATGGCTGCCGAGGTTCTTGGTGATCCGCTCCCGTTCATCGAGATCGAGCGCGATCCCCTCATAGTCGTGATAGCCGATCCGGCCGTAGAACTGCAGCGCGATCTGGTTGAGCGGCAGCAGCCCGTCGGCCACCGAGGCGACCGCCACGCCGGCGCGGGTATGAGTGTGCATCACCCAGGCGGCATCGTGGCGGTGCATGTGCACCGCGCTGTGGATGGTGAAGCCCGCCGGGTTCACCCGGTTGGGGCTGTCGTCGATCTTGTTGCCGTCGACATCGATCTTCACCAGCGACGTTGCCGTGATCTCTTCCCACAGATAACCGTAGGGATTGATCAGGAAATGCGTCGGCTCCCCCGGCACCCTTGCCGTGATGTGGGTGTAGATCAGGTCGGTCATCTTGTAATAGGCGGCAAGCCGGTAGCAGGCGGCAAGTTCGACCCGGGTTTCGTACTCGGCCTGGCTCATCTCGGCAGATCTGCTGGTGTCTAGCATCGGTCTTCCTTTCTGGAGCGTCCCGGTCGAACGCGGATGGCAGGCCTCAAGAGCCTGATACCGGTCCCGCCCGGCGTCTTCGTCTTGCAACGCGCCGGTTCTGCCCGGCCAAGCGGTCATAGAGTGTCAAAGCCGGAGGGAATTTGCCAGTCCGGATCCCGGCGGTCCGTCCCGTTTCCACGTCCCGCAGCTTTACTCCCTGATATACATTTGTATAACTAAACCGGAAGGGTGAGGTCAAATCCTCGGTCAGCGGCGCAATGTCACTGCGCCTTCAGGCCGGAACAACGTCATGGGCATATTGGTCCCGGGAGAACGGTATATGGCGCAGGCAGGAACGATCAGCGGCGTTCTGTTGAGCAGCAATCTGGATTTGAAATCGGTCTACGGCCTGGATTTCGGCGGCGGTGTGCGCCTTTTCAATCCCGACGAGGTGACGGATCCCGGAACGATCCGCTTTGCCGTCTGCTGGTTGCCGGAAGCGGATGCCTTTGCTCCCTATCCGAACCTTGAGATGGCCATGTCCGTCGGTGCGGGCGTGGATGCGCTGCTCAAGCATCCGGGACTTGGCGAGGAGGTCATGATCTGCCGGGTGCGCGATCCTCACCAGGCCGACCTGATGGCGGGCTACGCAACCCATGAGGTGCTGCATTTCGAGCGAGAATTCGCACAGATGAAGGAAAACCAGAGCGCCCGGAATTGGGATCCGCTGCCCATGCGTCCGCCCAAGGAGATCGGGATCACGGTTCTCGGTAACGGCACCATGGGGGCGGCTGTGACACGCGCCTTGTCGGCGCTGGGCTTTTCCGTGTCCGTCGCCTGCCGCAGCGACCCGGGCGACCCGCTCCCGGACGTTACCTACTACTCCGGCGAAGGCGCCGTGGAGAAGGCGTCGGAGGACGCGAAGATCCTGGTCAACGTGCTGCCGCTGACGGCGGAAACGGAGAATGTCCTGAACGGTGCCCTGTTCGAAAAGCTCGCGCCCGGCGCCTGGCTGATCCAGATCGGCCGGGGCGAGCATCTCCATGAAGACGATCTGCTTCACGCCCTGGAAAGCGGCCGGCTCGCCGGTGCCAGCCTCGATGTCTTCCGCGAGGAACCGCTGCCCGCGGATCATCCTTTCTGGCGCGACGCCCGCCTCAGGATCACGCCGCATATCGCCAGCGATTCCACCCCCAGCGTCGTCGCCGGCCAGATCCTGGCCTCGGCGCAGGAGCTCCTGGCAGGCGAGCGTCCCAACCTCGCCATCAACCGGTTCCAGGGCTACTGACCCCACAAGGCGAGCCGGGGCAAGACGATTGCACCACTGCGCCGCCCCGGCCCTGAGCCGGGGCCTCTCTCGGCAGGTCCCGGATCAAGTCCGGGACGGCAACCAGTGTGTTGTCGGCCTTTGGCCCGTTGAGCCGTGGCACGGAGGTCTCTGCTTTCGAGGGCGATGGCTTGCCGGATAATTATTCATTTGTATAATAAGAGGCTTGAAACGGTCGATCCCGAAGAAAGCCGATGAGCCGAAAAGCCTTTCAACGCCTGTCGCTCGATGCGCGCCGGAGGAGCCTCATGGAGGCGACGCTCGTTTGTGTCGCGCGCTACGGGCTGAAAGGAGCAACCGTCAGGCGGATCACCGAAGAAGCAGGCGTGTCGGGGGGGCTTGTCCGGCATTATTTCGGCAGCAAGAACGAGCTGATCACCAATGCCTATGCCTATCTCGCCGGCCAGCTGACGGCGGAAGCCGGCAACCGGGCCCGGCAGGCGGAAGGGGATGCGGGCGCGCAGCTCCGGCAATTCCTGATCGCCAACATGACCACGCCGAACCTGTCGGAGGAGAAGGTGTCGCTGTGGGCGACTTTCATCGGCCGGGTCAGGTCCGAACGGGAATTCGCCGATATTCACCGGGAGGGCTACCGGGACTTTCTCAACCTGCTCGAGGCGTTGATCGAGCCGGTTCTGGCCGAACACGGCCTGCCGCACGGCTCGGCGGTCTGCCGCCGCCATGCGATCGCGCTCAACGGGCTGATCGACGGGCTCTGGATGGAGGGCTCCCTCAATTCGGGGCTCTACAACCGCGCCATTCTGCCGGACCTGATCGTCGAGGCCGGCGAACGCCTGCTGGGACTGCCGCCGGGAAGCCTGGAGCATCCTGGGTTCGATGATCTGGCCGAGCCGGAACGCGAAACACTTGAAACCATAGGGACGACCTGATGCGCTATGCCGGAATTACCGAACGCCTCGCCGACCTGGGTGGCGAAAAATGGGCCATCCACTACGCCGGCCGGAAAAAGAGCGCCGCCGGCGATAACGTCATCGAACTGACCATCGGCGAGCCGGACATTCCGGTCGACCCGGCTTTGATCGAGGTCTGCCACGCCTCCATGCTGCGCGGCCGGACGCACTATTCCAACGGCAGGGGCGAGCAGGGGCTGCTGGAAGCTCTGGTCGAGAAATACAGGCCCCGCTATCCCGAAATCACCACGCAGAACATCCTCTGCTTTCCGGGCACCCAAACGGCACTCTATGCCGTCATCATCGCCCTGACCGATGCGGGGCAGGGCGTTCTTGTCGGCGATCCCTATTACGCAACTTACGAAGGTGTCATCCGTTCGTCCGGCGCGGTTCTCCAGCCCGTGCCTTTGAGCATCGAAAACGGCTTCATCATGCGGCCGGAGGACCTGAAAGCCGCCGTCACCGAGGACAGCCGCGTTCTCCTGCTCAACACGCCACACAATCCGACCGGGTCGCTTCTCGACCGGCAGACACTCGCCGAACTCGGCGAAATCGCGCGGGAGCACGATCTCTGGCTCGTCTGCGACGAGGTCTACGAGGATCTGATCTTCGAGGGCGAATTCGCTTCGCCGCTGGAAATTGACTCCTTGCGCGAACGCACGATCGTCACCTCCTCGATTTCCAAGACCTTCGCCGCGACCGGTTTCCGGAGCGGCTGGGCGGTCGGGCCGGAGGACTTCTGCACGAAACTCCTGCCGATTTCGGAAACGATCCTGTTCGGCAACCAGCCCTTCATCGCCGACATGACCGAGGCCGCCCTGCGCGGCACGTTCGACACGGCTGAGCGCATGTGCCGGAGCTACGCGGCGCGCGTCGACATGATCGCGGCCGAACTCGCGACCTGTCCAAGCCTCAAGGCCGGCAAGGCGTCGGGGGGCATGTTCGTCATGATCGATGTGTCCGCGACCGGTCTCGACGGCGAGCAGTTCGCCTGGAAGCTGCTGGAAGACCAGGATGTTGCCGTCATGCCCGGCAGCTCCTTCGGCGAAAACGCCAGGGATCTGATCCGCGTCGCGCTGACGGTACCCGACGAGGACTTGCGCGAGGCCATGCGGCGCATCCACGCCTTCGCGGAGAAACGCGCCGCCGCCTGATGCGCGGGGGCTCCCCCTGTCCTATTCTGAAATCTGGCGCTCGGTGAGAATGCGGTCTATCAGGCCCCATTCAAGTGCCTCTTCCGCCGTCATGAAGCGGTCGCGGTCCATAGCCTGTTCGAATTCCTGATAGGTTCGTTTGCAGTGCTCGGCGTAGAGCCGTGTCATCCGGTCCTTGGTGCGCAAAATTTCCTCCGCATGGATGAGCATGTCCGAGGCCTGCCCCTGAAAGCCGCCCGACGGCTGGTGAATGAGAATGTTGGCATTGGGCAGGGCCGAGCGCTCGCCCGGCGCACCCGCCATCAGCAGGAAGGAACCCATCGAGCGGGCGGTCCCCATGCACAGCGTATGAACCGGCGCGCGGATATATTGCATGGTGTCATACATCGCCAGGCCGCTGGTCACGATTCCGCCTGGCGAATTGATGTAGAGCTGGATCGGTTTGTCCGGGCTTTCGGCCTCCAGAAACAGGAGCTGCGCGCAGACCAGAGCGGACACGGCGTCATTCACCTCACCGTTCAGGAAGATGATCCGCTCGCGCAGCAGGCGGGAATAGATATCGAAGGAACGTTCCCCGCGGCTGGACTGTTCGACGACCATCGGGACGAGTTGCATCGCTTCGCGCATGGGCGAACTCCTTTCCTGGAAGTGCTGTTTGCAGGCTGACGGCTAGGCAGCGCACATGAGCGCGGGCTGGTTTGAGTTTGCCGCCGGTGTCCGTTCGGGACGCTGCCGCGTGTCCGTCAGCTGATGAACGATCCGCAGGATCGTGCCGCCATTCAGGTCTCGCCTGATCTGGAACGCGACGAGGCTTTCCAGAAACGGCGGTTGCTCTTCCCGCATCCGGTAGCGGATTTCTTCACCCGGCACGGTGGAGACAGGCTCGGCATTCGCCAAATCCCCTCCGGGCAGCCATTTCTCCCGGAAAGCCGGAAGACTGATCGCCCGCCACACCGTTTCGGGCGGCGCGTCGAGTTCGAATTCGAGCACCAGCTCCTTATCCTGCCGGTCGGTCTCCTGATCGCTCATGGGTCCATGTCCTTCAGCAAAGTCTTCAGTGCGTCGATGCGCGCCGGCCAGTAGGCGCGGTATTTCGCAAGCCATCCGGCGATAAGCTCCAGCCCCTCCGGGTCGACCTCGTAGTTCACGAACCGGCCCTGGCGTTCTTCCCGGACAAGCCTTGCATTGCGCAGGACCGCGAGGTGCTGGGACATGGCCGGCTGGCTGATGGTCATGCCCTGCCGCAAGGCGCTGGCATTCATGCTGCCATTGGCGAGCTTGTCGAAGATCGCCCGGCGCGTCGGGTCGGCCAGAGCCTTGAAGATGTCGTTCTCGATCATGAGAATATATAAGCATTCACTTATGTGATTCGCAACACCAAAGTGAATTGGGGTTTGCGGTGCGCGAGTTCCGACCGCGGGCGGCCATCTGCGATCAGGGCCGGTCGGCCCAAGTTCCCCTCTCCCCCGCGAGGGGGGACGAGTGTCAGACCCGACAGCTGAGACTTTGTCCAAGGTTTCTGCTTAACCGAACACCAATGCAAGTTCCTCAAGAAACCCGATGAGTGTCTCGTTCAGGGCTTCCGGCGCCTCGAGTTGCGGCCAATGACCGGTACCCTCGAGGACAGTGAAGCCCACGAGACCGGGAAGAACGGCGCGAAGGCCGGCTTCGGTCGGCTGGCGCACCGCGTTGAGGCCGTCCAGCGCGCCGGTCAGGAACCACGAGGGCTGGCGGATAACGGCCCCCGCATAGAGCCCGGACGCGGCCGCGAAGAACGGGTCGATCGCACGATAGTAGTTCAGCGGGCCGTGGAAGCCGTTTCGGGAAAAACTTCCGATGGCTTCGTCGAGATAATCCGGATCCAGCCAAGAAAGCGCTTCGGCGGCAGGGGCAGGGCGCAGCAGGCTGCGGTGCGGATCGAAGGGGTCCCACCGAAGCGCTTCCGGCGCATGTCCGGAGGTCCAGTAAAGCATGCCGGGGACCGTTTCGTGCGCATCGGCCCAGTCCGCATCCGCTTCGGGGCGCATCTGCCGGAACATGTAGAAATCCGCCCGGCCCTCCGCGCGCAGCCTGTCGAGGAAGCTCGGCCCGCCGGGCTGGACGAAAGGCACGCTGATGCCGAAAACCGCGCTGAACCGGTCGGGGCGCATCATCGCGGCGTTCCAGGCGATGCTTGCACCGAAGTCGTGTCCGGCGATCACCGCGGTCTCCAGGCCGAAATGGTCGAGCAGGCCGACAAGATCTCCAACGGTGTAAAAGGGCGAATAGAGTTCGGCGGCTTGCGGCGCGTCCGAACCGCCATAGCCCCGCATGTCGGGCGCGAGAGCCCGCCAGCCGGCGGTGGCCACGGCTTCCATCTGCGCCCGCCAGGACGATCCAAGCGCCGGAAACCCGTGGCAGAACAGCACCGCCGGGCCGGACCCCAGCTCCGCGACATGAAGAGTGATGCCGTTTGTCGTAATATGATGATGCCGCAAGGCCGCAGCTCCTTGGGTGAGGTCAATAATAATACAGCTGTATTATCTTGTTTGTGTTGAGGCGGCAATACGACTGTATTAGGATCGTGGCATGAAGACGGGCATGCAAAGAGAACGCCTCCTGGAGGCGGGCCTGAAACTGATCCACGAACGCGGCTACGCGAGCGTCGGGGTGCGCGAGATTGCCAAGGCCGCCGGGGTGCCGGAGGGGTCTTTCACCAATCATTTCCGCTCCAAGGAGGTTTTCGGCAGGCTGGTTCTCGACCGGTATTTCTCTGAGCTCGAAACCGTGATGTCGGAAACGCTGGAACGTGCCGATCTGAACCCGCGCGAACGCCTGGAAGCCTATGTCGACCGGATCGGTGGGGAACTTGCCGCCGGAGGGTGGCGGAAGGGCTGTCTTGTCGTCGATCTGTGCGCCGAAGTTCCGCCCCGCAGCGAGGTGTTCCGGCAGAGGCTGTGCGAGGTCGTTGCCCGCCAAAGCGCCGGTTTCGCCGCAGCGCTACGCACGGCCGCTTCCGATGCCCCGGACCGGCCGGATGTCGAAACCATCGAGGATCGTGCGGGCTTTCTGCTTGCCGCCTGGCAGGGCAGCCTCCTGCGCATGAAAGCCGAGCAGGACCCGGACGCCATCGCCCGGTTCAAAAAGATGCTGCCGCGGTTTTTGTGACCTTCAATCGCGCACCGACAAGTCTCCTGACAGGTTTGGACATCCTGCTGCGATAGATTTGCGTCAGGATATCGGAAACGGGAGGCTGCCTTGCATATCATTCTCGGAGGAACGGGCCGTGTCGGCTCCGCGACCGCGCGGGCTCTGCTTGACCGGGGCGAGAGCGTCACGATCGTGACGCGCGACGAAGCTCACGGCAGGGAGCTGAAACGCCTTGGTGCGCGTCTTGCCCTTGCCGATATCCGCGACGTTGCCGCCTTGCGCGATGTGTTTCGCGGCGGCAGGCGCGCCTTCCTGCTCAATCCGCCGGCCGATCCCTCACAGGATACGGATGCCGAGGAAAGGGCGAATGTCGCGGCGATCATCGAGGCGCTGGACGGATCCGGACTTGAAAAGGTCGTGGTACAATCGACCTACGGGGCGCGACCGGGAGAGCGCTGCGGGGACCTGACGGTGCTGCACGAAATGGAGCAGAGACTGAAGGCGCAATCGATCCCGGCGGCGATCAACCGCGGAGCCTACTACATGAGCAATTGGGCAGGCTTTCTGGACATGGCACGCGACACCGGAATGCTGCCGAGTTTCTTTCCCGCCATGCTTCGCCTGCCGATGGTGTCTCCCGGAGATCTCGGCCGCGTGGCCGCCCGCCGCCTGACGGGGCCTGTCGGTGACACCGCAACGCTCCATATCGAGGGGCCGGAGCGCTACACGCCGGCCGATGTTGCCGAGGCCTTTCAGGACGTTCTCGGCCGTCCGGTCGTGCTTCAGGAAATACCGCGCAGCGGATTGCGGGAAACCTTCCTCCAATTCGGCTTTTCAGAGGAAGCGGCCGCGTCTTACGCCTGCATGACGGAAGCCGTCATCGACGGAGAGACGGACATCGCCGAGGCTTCGGAACGCTGCGGAACGACCCTGCGCGCGTATATCAGCGCGCTGCCCTAGGGTCTGTGGGGAATAAGGTTTCGGCCGTGGCGCGTGTCGGATTTCGGTCCCGAGGGCGTCGGAAAGTCCTTGTGGTGGGAGATGCCCGGTCAAGCGCGCTGACACAGCGAGGTGAAGCCAATTCCATTGCTATTTCATCCTCATTTATGAGTCCGTGACCTGGGCCTTCAGGCGTTTCCTGCCTCCGCCCGGGCAAAATGCGTCGGCGGAAGCCCGACGAAGCGGGTGAAGGCGACGCTGAACGTGCTGGCGGAGCTGTAGCCGACGCGCTCGGCGATTTCCGCGATGCCGCCTTCCTTGCGGCGCAGGAGATTTTTGGCGAGCGCCATGCGCCAGGAGAGCAGATATTCCATCGGCGCGACCCCCAGGGCGCGCCGGAAGCGCTCGAAGAACGCCGACCGGGACAGGGCGGCTTCCTTGGCCAGAAGAGCGATGGACCAGTCATGCGCCGGGTCCTCATGCATCCTGCGGATGGCCACGGCAAGCCGCGGATCGGCGAGGCCGCGCAGCAATCCCGTGGCGGCAATGGTCCCCGCCGTCGACCTGAGCGCTTCGATCAGCAGCACTTCCAGCAGGCGTTCCAGGATGACGGTGCGGGCGGGCCGTGTCTCGCGGGCTTCCTGGCTGACAAGCTGAACGATCGTGGAAAGCCGGGGCTCGCCGCGGATGTGGATCAGTTTCGGCAAGAGGGATACCAGCAGGGCGGCGTCCGGAGAGCCGAACACGAAGTGGCCGGCCAGAAACCGGGCATTGGGCGTTCCGAACGGGTCGCCGTGCCGGATTTCGCCGTCGATCCTGGTAACGGTCGCGGGATCGATGTCCACGGTGCGGGCCGGTTCGTGGCTCGAATTCACGAAGCCCGAGTTGGACGGGATCAGGAGGAAATCGCCTTTCTGGAGGCCGATCGGTTCGTATCCGTCGACCGCCATCCGGGATGTTCCATCCAGGATCACGCAGTAGAACGGTTCTCCCGTTCCCGCACGGCGGACGCTCCAGGCTCCGGATCCGGAAATGACTTTCGCGAGCGGCGCCCCGGGCTGCAGCAGCGCGACCACTTCGGCGAGCGGGTCGATCATGAACAGGACTTTCACAAACGTTATATGGACTTTCAAACATACAAAGTCCTGTTTGGCTTGGCTAGGGTAGCGCCTCAACCCAAACGATGGAGACGATATGAAAACCATCCTGATCACCGGCTGCTCGTCCGGCTTCGGCCTCGAAACCGCCCGTTATTTTCTCGAACGGGACTGGAACGTGATCGCGACGATGCGCAGGCCGAGCGCGGATATCCTTGCCCCTTCGGAGCGTCTACGCGTTCTTGCGCTCGATGTCGCCGATCCGGACAGCATTCAGGAAGCGGCGGAAGCCGCGGGACAGATCGATGCGCTGGTCAACAACGCGGGCGTCGGCATGCTCGGCATCCTGGAAGCCACGCCCATGGAAACCGTCCGTTCGGTCTTCGAAACGAATACCTTCGGGACGATTGCCGTGACCCGGGCGTTCCTGCCCCGGCTCAGGGAGCAGGGTTCGGGCGCGATCGTCAACGTCACCTCGAGCACGACGCTGAAGCCGCTGCCGATGCTGCCGGTCTATACGGCCAGCAAGGCGGCGGTCGAGGCCTTCACCGAATCCCTGGCGCTGGAGCTCGAGCCGTTCAATATCCGGGCGCGCCTGGTGATCCCGGGACGGTCCCCCGAGACGAGCTTCCGGCAAAATGCCCAGAGCCGGCTGCAGGAGGCCCCCGAAGCCTATGCCGGCTTTGCCAAAGCCGTGTTAACGGCCATGTCCCAGCCTTCGGAAACAACGACACCCCAGGATGTCGCCGAGGCGGTCTGGCGCGCGGTCACTGATCCCGCGTCGCCCACACGCATTCCTGCAGGCGCCGATGCCATCGCCCTGGCCGGAGCCGCCTGAGCAGGCCGCCGCCGGGGGCACTTCACGATCGTTCCGATTGAACCTATCGCTCCTCCGGACGTTTTCCTGAAAAGGAAAATCGATGGAGGACACGATGTACCGGACCGGAAACATCCGAAAGGGCGGAATATCCGCCCTTTTCAGGATCGCCGCGGTTGCGGCCGGGATGACGTTCCTCGGTGCGCAGGCTCGTGCTGAGGAAACCGCACAGGACTGCGTCGTTGATCCCGACAAGCCGGACAACGCGCAGGCATTGACAGCCGGCAGGATCGCCGATTGCGACGGAGTTCTTAGACCGGCTCCGACCGGCGACCGGGAGCTTGTGGAACCTGCGCCGGAAGCCGGTGAGACGCCGGTCATTCCACCCGAAAAGCTGCCGAACCAGCAGCCGGGAGAATGAGTTTTCTGGTTTTTCCAGTAAAAGGCTCCAAGCCTGCCGTTCGGCCAAAGATGCACTTTTCCTGTTGCTTGCAGTATGGCTGCATCACAGACCGTTCAATTCCTTTGCACCTGATCAACGAGGGGTTTGCGTTCCCGGTCGAGAGCCGGAAACTTTCTGGCGGAAAGCGTGGTGAACATGTCGGGCGGATTCACATAGAACATCTTGTGGTGAACGTGCGGTTTGACATCGCGTTTTTCGTGCTCCGCCAGACCCTGTGTTGTCGTTTCGGAAAAGTTGTACGATCCCTGCAATATCGGATCGGAAATGGTTAATGCTTTAACGGCAGCGGGTTTATTGACCTCGCCTATGGTTTCGCTTCGCTTGTTACGGGAACAGCCCTTTATCTTCGGGTTGGCGATGATCACCTCGTGCGACCCGCCGTTATCGTCCGGAGAGATAAGCTTGAAAACGGGCGTATCGTTCTGTCCCCTTATGAGGTCCTGATAGATCGCATCGAGCGTTGGCGTTTCAGGGTGATCTCCCCAGTGGTAGATCGTGGAACCGGCGGCCATCTGAAACCAGGGGCGATTGAGATTGTCCAGATAAACGTCGCCGGAGAGTGCCTTCAACTGAGCGATCGCCTCCGTGTTCGACATCTTCATGATATGTCTTGGGATTTTGGCCGGAGCCCGGGGGTGGGGCTTGAACGGCAGGGGATCGTATCCCCAAGGCTTCTTTCTGTAGTCCCGATAAGTTCTGTTTGCCCAGAAAGTGTTCCTTGCCCGGATCATAAACGGCAGGAATTTCGTCCGCTCCAGCAGGTGCTTGGCATTGCTCTCAGGCAGCCGCGTCAGACTTGTCGGCAGGATGTTGAAGTAGTTTCTGATTTTACTGGCCCAAACCGGAAACGGTTTGCTCGCCGGAAAGACGGTTTTCCAGCCTCCAAGTGCCTTGGTTGCGAAGAATATTTCATGTGGAGTCTTGTTTATCCAACATTCGTAATTCTGTAATTCATTAATATTCATTTTAATTTCCTGACTATGAAAAAAATTCACTCAATACGCGCATATCTGGGGGCTCGTTGGCCCTTTGTCCAGGCACTTCGGTCCGACGGGCGTCCGGCTAAAATCAACCTTCAATAACCGTTGGGATCCGGGTCTGGCGCCTGTCTCCCCCTAAATTTGGGCAGGCTATCGCAAGTAATCGAAGAGACCTGTGACGACCGTCTCTTGCCTCTCCGATTGGAAGAGGCACCCACGTTGACAATCGTCACGGCAGAAGCCCTCGTCGGATCTTGTCGCTCCAGAGCATCCTGCGTTCAGGCGAACGCAGACAAGATGCTCTAACACTTTAAGATCGATCAGCTTTTGGACGGTCAATCGATTCCGGTTAAACGTCTGTTGATCTAGTGAAGAGCCGGCATCAGGATGAGGGGAGCGGACGCTTCGGTTTCGAAGAACAACTTGTGGAGTCTCCACACCGGCGACTTGCCGTGCGATGGTCATCAGGCAAGGCTCTTCCAAACCAAGCTCGAAAAATTCAAAACCGCCTTCAGTTCGCTTCGATCAGTTTCAGTGCTGTTTCGCGGGCAGAGGTCAGGTAGCGCGTGTCGCTGTGAACCAGGGTGAGCACCGTCGCGCCTTCGATCAGGAGGCACAGCATCCTGGCCTGCCCGGCCGGGTTCACGCTGTTCAGGCGCTCCAGCTCTTTCCGGATCCAGTCTTCGATATCGGCCTTGTGCCGGGAAGCGGCTTTGCGCGCGGGATGTCCCGGCAGGTCGGCAAGTTCTACGGTCAGGCGGGTAAAGCCGGATCCGGTCCAGTTCGGGCTCTGCGCCCAGCGGGCAAGCTGATCGAAGATGCTGTCCACGAAGTCCCGTGCCGTATCGAGCGGAGGCTCCCCCCACTTCCGGATCGTCCGCAGCGACTGTTCCAGTTGCTGGTTCAGCACCGCTCCGACCAGGGCGTCCTTGCTGTCATAGTGATAGTAGAGGCTTCGCTTGGTTACGCCCGCCGCCGCCGCGATGTCGTCCATGCTGACACGGGCATAGCCGCGCTTGTGAAACAGGTCGAACCCGGCCCGATGAATGGCGGCAAGGGTTTTGGCGGACGATCTTGGCATGAAATCGTTTTTATACCGACTAGTGTATATTGGGAAGCGCGGACAGGTGATAGGCCACTCCCTCATCAAAGGGAGTGTTTTATGAAACCGATTTCCATTACCGGATTGCGGGCACGGGCCGTTCTGGCCCCCTTGGCGACCCCCATCACGACAGCGCATGCAACCATCCCCGAAGCACCGCTGGCGCTTGTCGATCTGGAAACCGACCAGGGCATTGTCGGCCGCAGCTATCTGTTCACCTACACGCCTCTGGTGCTGAAGCCGCTCTGCGAGCTGTTGAACAATCTGGCGGAGGGCCTAAAGGGGAAATCCGTCGATCCCGTCGCGCGGTTTGCGGATATGGAAGGTCTTTTCCGGCTTTTGGGGCGGCAGGGACTGACCGGCATGGCCATGGCCGGTGTGGACATGGCGCTTTGGGATGCCCATGCCCGCGCGCATGATCAAAGCGTGGCGGCCATGCTGGGCGCGGGTCACGATCCCGTTCCGTGTTACGAAAGCTTTGGCGTGTTCGATGCCGTCCGCGATCGCGACGCGATCGAAAGCGCCAAGGCACGCGGGTTCGAAGCCTTGAAAATCAAGGTCGGCGGGACCCGTCAGGCCGACCGGGAAGCTCTGCGTGACCTGCGCTACATCATCGGCGACGATATGGGTCTGATGATCGACTACAATCAATCGCTGACGGTTCCCGAGGCGATCCTGCGGATCAATGACCTCGGCCCCCGGTTCGATCTGACCTGGGTCGAGGAACCCGTTGGCGCCGAAAACCTGTCCGGGCACCGTGCCGTCCGCACAAAGGTGAACACACCGATCCAGACCGGGGAAAACTGGTGGCTGCCGGACGATGCGGCCCGGGCGATTGAGGCGCAAGCCAGCGATCACGCGATGCTGGACATCATGAAGATCGGCGGCGTAACGGGCTGGATGCGTGCCTCGGCCATGGCCCAGGCCGCATCTCTTCCTGTCTCTAGCCATCTTTTTATCGAAGCTACGGCACATGTCATGGCCGCCACCCCGAACCGTTACCTGTTGGAACATCTCGATCTGGCGAGCTCCATCCTGCGCAAACCTTATGAAGTAACGGATGGCACGATCACGCCGATGGGCCCCGGACTGGGAATCGAGTGGGATGAGAGAAAGGTCGCACAATATTCCGTCTAGAAAGCACGGCCTGGGCGACACCTGCTGCCGTGCTCAGATCTGGTAGCTCTGATGAAGGGTCGGCATTTGCACCTGGGTGTTCTTGAGCGCCGTTGCAAAGCTCTTCTTTGCGTCTTCTTCTCCATGCACCAGGAAGGTCGTTTCCGGCTTGCCGGTCTGGCCGTGCCATTCCAGCAGCTCCGAGCGGCCCGCATGGGCGGAAAAGCCGTTGATCGTATGGATCTTCGCCTTCACCGGGATCGTATCGCCCCACAGGTTGATCGAATGGGCACCGTCGACGATGCGCCGGGCGAGTGTGCCTTGGGCGGCATAGCCGACGAAGATGACGGAGCAATCCGAACGTCCGAGATTGTGTCGCAGGTGATGGCGGACACGGCCGCCGGTGCACATGCCCGAACCCGCCATGATGACAGCACCGGAGCGGATCCGGTTGAGCGCGATCGACTCCGCCGTTTCGCGGGTAAAGAGCAGGTTCGGCAGGCGGAAGGGGTCCTGGCCGCTGTTCAGCCTGCGGGCGATGTCGGCGCGCATGGCTTCCGGATGGCGGCGGAAGATCTGGGTGGCGGAAATCGCCATCGGCGAATCCAGAAAGACATGCAGCGGTTCGCCGATTTCCTGTTTGCTCAGGCCTTCATGAAGGAAAAACAGCAGCTCCTGCGCCCGTTCCAGGGCGAAGGTCGGAATGACGACGTTGCCGCCGCGCGCCTGGGCATCGCGGACGGCCGCGTAGAATTCGGCGACCGAAGCATCCAGCGTGCGGTGGTCGCGGTCGCCATAGGTCGTTTCCATCACCACGATGTCGACATTCGTCGGCGGCTCGTTGTCGATCAGCAGGGGCCTCTTGTTCGGGCCGAGATCGCCTGAAAACAGCACGCACCGGTGATGCTCGTCTTCCTGGAGTTCCAGAAGGATGCTCGCCGATCCGAGAATGTGCCCGGCATCGGTGAAGGTCGCCGTGATGCCGTCGGCAAGGCGCATCGGCCTGCCGTAGTTGGCGCTGCGTCCGAAGCGGTCGAAGCTGTCGAAGGCGTCCATGGTGTCGTAGAGCGGCTCGTCATTGTCGCCGTTGCGGCGGTGGCGCTTGCGCCGGCGTGCATCCTCTTCATGCAGATGGGCGGAATCGAGCATCACCAGGCGGGCAAGCTCCCGGGTCGCGTCCGTGCAGATGATTTCGCCGCGAAAACCCCGTTTGACCAGCAGCGGAATCCGTCCGCAGTGGTCTAGATGGGCATGGGTCAGGAGCAGGATGTCGATCATCTCCGGATCGAAGCCGAAGGGGGCGGCGTTTTCCTCCTTCAGGTCGTGACTGCCCTGGAACATGCCGCAATCGACGAGAATCCGCTTTCCCGCGCAAGTGACCAGATGGCAGGAACCGGTGACACCGTCCGCCGCACCATGAAAGGATATCTTCATCTTGGGTGTTTTCCGCCAGATTTATCGTTGTCAGGTTTATCGTTTTTTGTGCGAAGGCTAATCGGCCAGAGATTTTCCGGCAAGCTCATACCAGTGCAGGATGTCGTGCCAGATTTCCTCCGCGGTTTCGGCGAACCAGAACAGCTCGCGGTCTTCCGGATCGATCACACCCTCGGCCACCAGAAAATCCGGATCGAAGACTTTCCGCCAGTAGTCCTCGCCCACCAGAATGACCGGAACCGGGGCGATCTTGCGGGTCTGGATCAGCGTGAGCGTTTCGAACAGCTCGTCCAGCGTGCCGAATCCGCCGGGAAAGACCACCAGCGCGCGGGCCCTTTTCAGGAAATGCAGCTTGCGCATGCCGAAATAATGAAAGCGGAAACACAGGCCCGGGGTCACGTAAGGGTTGGGATATTGTTCGTGCGGCAGCGTGATGTTCAGGCCCACGGTCCGGGCACCGACATCGGACGAGCCGCGGTTGGCCGCCTCCATGATGCCGGGTCCGCCGCCGGTCACGATCGCAAGGTGATCGCCGAGATCGTTTTCCGCGATGCCGACCAGGCGGCCGAATTCGCGGGCAATGTCGTAATACCGGCTCTTTTTCAGAAGCCGCTCCGCGATCCTGAGGCTCTGCGCCAGCGCCGGGTCGCCGGGGCTGCGCTCAAGATCCGCCCGCGCGGCCTCGACCTTCGCCCGGGCGGCGCGCGGCTCGCAGACGCGGGTGCTGCCGAAGACCACGATCGTGTGGGAAATGCCGTATTCCTGAAGCAGGGTCTCGGCCTTCATGAAATCGAGCTGCAGGCGGACGCCGCGCGTTTCGTTCCTTTTGAGAAAGGCCGGATCCCGGTCGGCCTGGATGTAGTTCTCATTGTCGATGATGGCGGCAACGAGTTCCGAAGCGCGCGGGTCCTCAAGGTCCGGTTTCGGGCTTTTCCAGGGCAGGTCGCTGCTCCGGTATTCGGGATGAGCGGGGACGGGTTTTTCGCTGGGCGTTTCCTGATGGTCGGACATGTCTTCGGCTTACCGGTTTTGGCTTTGCTTCGTGACTTGCGGAACCAGTCGTGCAGACGGGGTCCGGGGGCGGACAGGTCCGTACCCTAGAACCTTTCCTCATCCGATTGAAGCGTTGTCGCCGGCGGCATCTCTTCAGCGGCGTGTTGGCGCAGGGGTTGCGACAACACGTCCGCGTTTCCTGCTGCGTTCGGCATCCTATCTTACTTTCGCAAGTATGAAAGTACCATTCCCCCCAACTGGGAGACGCATCATGAAGAAAGCCCTTTTAGCCCTCGCATTCGCCGTCACCGCCGCGTTACCGGCCGCGGCCGACAGCCCGCGCAAGCTCGTGACCATCCTGACGGCCCCAGAGCCCCAGACCCAGCTCATGGCGATGGTGCTCACCATGAACGCCGTGGCGAAAGGGGCCGAGGCCAAGATCCTGCTGTGCGGGCCCGCGGCTGATATCGCGTTGAAGGACGCGCCGGAAACCGCCACCGCCGGCCAGCCGCCGAAAGGCGCCAGCCCGCAGGGGCTTCTGAAGATGATGATGGAGAAGAACAACGTGAACACGCAGGTCTGCGCCATCTATCTGCCCGGCAAGGGGGCGGGTCCTGAGGTTCTGATCGACGGCGTCACGCCGGCCAAACCCGACGCCATGGCCGCCGAACTGATCGCCGAAGACACCACGGTGATGAGCTTCTGATCGAAGCGGCACCCGCGCCCCGGTTCTCCGCCGGGGCGGCCATTGACGAATGTGCGGACCTACATAGGCCCGGCTCGCCAGCGAGAGAGAGGTCGGAAGAGGCAACGAACAGGGTTTGAGGGTTTTCCTCCAATCCGCCTTTACGCCGGCACTTCGAACACCATCTCCCATGGACCGATGGTGCCTGCCTTCACGGCGCGGACGAAGTTGCCGTAACGCTCCCTGGCCGTTTCGCCCATGATCAGGTGCAGACCGATGTGGGGAGGCCCGCCGGCCTCGGCCTGGGCGGCCATCACCCGGTCGAAGAAGCCGACCGCATAGCCGTGGCGGTCGCGTTCGGCGGCGAGCCGCATGCCGGCAGCCTCCGCGGCGGCGCGGTAGGCTTCCGGCGGCGACAGGTGAGAGGAGACCGGCTCGGAAGCCCAGGGCACCGGAAAGTCATGGGCGCCGCCGTCGCGGATCATCAGGTCGAACAGTGCGAAGCGGCCGCCCGGCACCAGGATGCGGGCCGCCTCGCGGAAGATCCCTTCCTTGTCCTCGATATTCATGCCGACGTGAAACATCGTCGCCAGGTCGAAACTGTTGTCGGCGGCTGGCAGGTCGAGCACGCTGGCGGTCTCGAATGCGGTCAGGCGTTCGATGCCTGCCATCGCGCTCAGCGCCCTGGCGGTTTCGACGAAGGCCTCGGTCAGATCGTAGCCGGTGACGGACGCCCCGTAGCGGGAGGCGATGAAGCGGGCCGTGCCGCCGATCCCCGAGCCCAGATCCGCGACCCGGTGCGCGGGACCGATCCCGAGGGGGGCGAGAAGCGCTTCGGTCGCCTCAACACCGCCGGTATGGAACTCGTCGACGGCCTTCAGGTCGTCGGGCGAGGGGGCATCCGGATCGATCCCGGCCGCCCTCAATCCGGCCTTGATTCGCTCAAGCATCCGGCCGGTGTCGTAATGATTGGTGACGATCGTCTTGGTGTCGCTCATCGAAAACCTCGTAAAAATGTCAATATCACTCTTAAATTAATGGCGGAAACCATAGCATCGAACGGCCCGCATGTCTTTGCCGGTGGTGCAAGCGAAACCGCTCGTCTAACATGCCGCGAGGTGCCGCCTGCGACACTCTGCACATGCCGTGCGACATTCTGCACTGAGCCAACTGGCCGCCGAGCTCATACCATGTTGATATGAATCAACGCGGCTCCGGGAGAGTCGTGTGCATGGTCGTGCCATCGTTGGCACCTTGTAACGATTTTAAAGAACTGGGGCGCGAAAATGGCACAAAACAAGGCCAAAATGATTTCGCTCGAGGAAGGTGGGTTCGCTCTCTTCCTTGTGCTGCTCGCATTTGCCTGCATCATCGTGGCGGGCAAGACCTTTGATCAGGTCATGGCTTTTCATGCTGGAATCGGCGCGCTGATCGCCGCGGTCAGCGTGTTTATCATCTTCAAGAAATACTTCGATGACGGCGGGGAACCGATCCCTCAGGAAATCGACGGCAAACCAAACTACAATATCGGGCCGGTCAAGTTCGGTTCGGTCGCTGCGATGTTCTGGGGCATCGCCGGTTTCACGGTTGGTCTGGTGATCGCTCTGCAGCTTGCCTTTCCGGCGCTGAACTTCGATCTGCCCTGGACCAATTTCGGCCGCTTGCGCCCCCTGCATACCTCCGCGGTGATCTTCGCCTTCGGCGGCAACGTGCTGCTCGCCACCTCCATGTATGTGGTCCAGCGCACAAGCCGGGTGCGCATGCCGGGCAAGATCCTGCCCTGGTTCGTGATCGTCGGCTACAACGCCTTCATCCTGATCGCCGGCACCGGTTATCTGCTGGGTGCCACGCAGAGCAAGGAATATGCGGAACCGGAATGGTATGCCGACCTGTGGCTGACCATTGTCTGGGTCTGCTACCTGCTGCTCTTCCTGGGCACCCTGTGGAAGCGCAAGGAGCCGCATATCTACGTGGCCAACTGGTTCTATCTGGCGTTCATCGTCACGATCGCCATGCTGCACATCACCAACAACCTGACGATCCCGGTCTCGATCTATTCGACCAAGTCCTACATCGTCTGGTCGGGCGTGCAGGATGCGATGGTGCAGTGGTGGTATGGCCATAACGCGGTGGGCTTCTTCCTGACCGCCGGCTTCCTGGCCATCATGTATTACTTCATCCCCAAGCGTGCCGACCGGCCGGTCTATTCCTACCGCCTGTCCATCGTGCACTTCTGGGCGCTGATCTTCATCTACATCTGGGCCGGCCCGCACCACCTGCACTACACGGCTCTGCCGCAATGGGCCTCGACGCTCGGCGCGACCTTCTCCATCATCCTGTGGATGCCCTCCTGGGGCGGCATGATCAACGGCCTGATGACGCTGTCGGGTGCCTGGGACAAGCTCAGGACCGATCCGGTGCTGCGCATGATGGTGGTCTCCGTCGCCTTCTACGGCATGTCGACCTTCGAAGGCCCGCTGATGTCGCTGCGCGCGGTCAACTCCCTGTCGCATTACACCGACTGGACGATCGGCCACGTGCACTCCGGCGCGCTCGGCTGGGTGGGCTACATCTCCTTCGGCGCACTCTACTGCCTCATTCCGTGGCTGTGGAACAAGAAGAGCCTCTATTCGCTGAAACTGGTGAACTGGCACTTCTGGCTGTCGACCCTCGGGATCGTTCTCTACATCACCTCGATGTGGGTCTCCGGCATCATGCAGGGTCTGATGTGGCGTGCATACGACACCCTCGGCTTCCTGGAATACTCGTTCGTGGAAACCGTCGAGGCGATGCATCCCTTCTACATCATCCGTGCAATGGGCGGTGCGCTCTTCGTGATCGGTGCCCTGATCATGGCCTACAATCTTTGGATGACTGTCCGTCATGGCGAGGCTGAAGAAGCCGGAACCACGCCGGCCGGCTCCCTGGCTGCGGCCGAGTGAGGGAGGACAAAATGTCTGCTTGGAAAAAACACGAAGTCTTTGAAAAGAACTCCCTCGTTCTTCTCGTCGGTATCCTGATCATGGTCGCCATCGGCGGCCTGGTCGAGATCGCGCCGCTGTTCTACCTGAAAAGCACGATCGAGAAGGCTGAAGGCATGCGGCCCTATACGCCGCTGGAACTCGCCGGGCGCAACATCTACATCCGCGAGGGCTGCTATGTCTGCCACTCGCAGATGGTCCGCCCGATGCGCGACGAACTGGAGCGCTACGGCCACTACTCGCTGGCGGCCGAAAGCATGTACGACCATCCCTTCCAATGGGGTTCCAAGCGTACGGGCCCGGATCTTGCCCGCGTCGGCAACAAATATTCCGACGACTGGCATGTGGAGCACCTGAAGGATCCGCGCTCCGTGGTTCCGGCCTCCATCATGCCCGGTTATCCGTTCCTGGCGGAAAACAAGCTGAACGTGCGGGATATCTCCGAACATCTGACGGTCAACACCGTCGTCGGCGTGCCTTACACCGAAGAACAGATCGCCAATGCCCAGGCGGATGTCCTCGGACAGGCGTCTCCCGACACGGATGCGGCCTATGCCTTCGAGGAGCGGTATCCGAATTCCGTGATCCGCGACTTCGACAGCAATCCGGGTGAAGTGACCGAGATGGACGCGCTCGTCGCCTATCTTCAGGTCCTCGGCACGATGGTCGACTTCTCCATCTATGACGATCAGGCAAACGCGAGGTAACGGCGATGAACGAGACCTATTCCGCTTTCGCAAGCTTCGCGCAGACCTGGGGCCTGCTTTACTTCATGGTCCTGTTTGGCATCGTTCTGGCCTACGTCCTGTGGCCGAAGAACCGCAAGAAATTCGACGATGCTTCTCAAATCCCGTTCCGGGAGGATTGATCCATGGCAGATACACATAACAAGGAAATCGACCAGATCTCCGGGGTCGAGACGACCGGTCACGAATGGGATGGCCTGAAGGAACTGAACAACCCCCTGCCGAGATGGTGGCTGTATCTTTTCTATGCTTCCATCGCATGGGCGGTGGTTTACTGGGTGCTCTATCCGTCTTGGCCGCTGATCACCAGCTACAGTGCCGGTGTTCTGGGGGCCAACCAGCGGACCGAAGCGATTGCCGCCTTCGAGGCTGGTGTCGCAGGACGGTCGGAGTTCGCCGACAAGATCGTTGCGACCTCCCTGGACGACATTGCGCAGGATCAGGAACTGCTGCAGTTCGCGCTGGCGAACGGCCAGGCCGCGTTCGGCGACAACTGCGCGCCCTGCCATGGATCCGGCGGTACCGGGGCCGAGGGCTATCCGAACCTGCAGGACGACACATGGCTGTGGGGCGGCACGCTGGATGAGATCCACACCACGCTGCTCTACGGCGCGCGGTCGGGCAATGACGATGGCCATATCGGCGACATGCCGGCCTTCGGGCGCGACGAACTGCTGACCCGCGAGGAAATCGACCAGGTCGCCAACTTCGTGGCCTCGAAAGCCGGTCTGGAAACCGAGGACGGCGTCGATCTGGCAGCCGGGCAAACGCTCTATGAGGACAATTGCGCGGCCTGCCACGGCGACGTGCTGGAAGGCATCCAGGAAGTCGGCGCGCCGAGCCTGATGTCGGCCAACTACCTCTATGGCAAGTCTCTCGACCGCATCAAGGCTCAGGTCACCAATCCGCGCAACGGCGTCATGCCGGCCTGGGTCGACCGCCTGGACCCGGCGACGATCAAGTCGCTGACGGTCTACGTCCACTCCTTCGGGGGCGGTCAATAAGCCGCAGGACTGCGGCAAGGCGCGCAATGGGCGCGTGAGTCGATCCGGCGCAATGTCATTCCACTTGCGCCGGATTGAAGCGTGACAGGGCGTTAGGGCCCGTCAGCAATACAGCCGATCCTAATTGGGGCAGGATCGTTTTCGAGAGAGGGACGGACGGTATGTCTACGGACACCGACACGCATGAGGACGCGCATGCGGACGCACACACCGACGAATGGTTTGCCTCCGCCAAGAAAATCTATCCCATGGCCACCCATGGCCTGTTCCGCAGGATCAAGTGGACGCTGCTTTTCATAACGCTCGGCATCTACTACTTCCTGCCCTTCATCCGCTTCGACCGTGGCCCGAACGCCCCAAGCCAGGCCGTTCTGATCGACATGGATGCAAGGCGGGCCTATTTCTTCTTCATCGAGATCTGGCCGCAGGAAGTCTATTACCTGACGGGACTGCTGATCATCGCGGCCGTGACCCTTTTCCTGATGAACGCGGTCGCGGGCCGGATCTGGTGCGGCTATCTCTGCCCGCAGACCGTCTGGACGGACCTATTCCTGTGGGTCGAGCGCAAGGTCGAGGGCGACCGCCGGCACCGCATCGCGCTCGACAAGGATCCCTGGACCTTCGACAAGGTCCGCAAACGGGCCACCAAGCACTTCCTCTGGCTGATGATCGCCTGGTGGACGGGCGGGGCCTGGGTGCTCTATTTCAACGACGCGCCGACGCTGGTCTGGGAGCTGCTGACCTTCCAGGCGCCGTGGGCGGCCTATATCTGGATCGCCATCCTGACGGCGACCACCTATCTGCTGGCCGGCTTCATGCGCGAGCAGGTGTGCATCTACATGTGCCCCTGGCCGCGCATTCAGGCCGCGCTGACCGATGAGAAGGCCCTCAACGTCACCTATAAATGGGACCGTGGCGAACCGCGCGGCTCCCTGAAGCAGAACAAGAAGCTGGTGGAGCAGGGCCTTCCGGCCGGCGACTGCATCGACTGCTATCAGTGTTTCCAAGTCTGCCCGACCGGCGTCGACATCCGCAAGGGGCTGCAGCTCGACTGCATCCAGTGCGGCCTGTGCATCGATGCCTGCGACAACATCATGAAGAAGGTCGGCAAGCCGACCGGCCTGATCGGCTACGACACGGACGAGAACATCCAGCGCCGGATTGACGGCAAGGAGCCGGTATATGAGATTGTCCGCGTCCGCACGGTCGTCTATGCAGCGGTCATCGCATTGGTCGGGGCGATCATGCTGTTCGCGCTCGTGAACCGGGATTTCGCCGATATCAGCGTGCTGCATGACCGCAACCCGGTCTTTGTGCAGCAGTCGGACGGGACGGTCCGCAACGGCTATACGGTGCGTCTTGCCAACAAGCGCAGCCATCCGCGCAGCTTCATGCTGCACGTGGAAGGCATGCCGCCGAATACCGAAGTGGAAGCCGTCGGCGTGGACTCGACCTTCGCGGGCCGCCCGATCGTCGAGGTCGGACCGGACACGACGCGGGAGGTACGCGTCCTGGTAACATCGCCCTCGGGCGTTAAGATGTCGCATTCGACGCCCGTGACCTTCCGCATCACCGAAAGCGTGATGGGGGAAGTGGTCACCGCGAAAGACACGTTCAAGGCGCCGGGCGAACCTTGAGGAGAAGAGAATGGCTATGGTTCATTCCAGCATGAAAGATCCAAGGGCAATCACCGGAAGAACGGTCCTTCTCTGGCTGTTCGCCTTCTTCGGTATCATCTTCGCGGCGAACGGGGTGTTCATCTATCTCGCGCTCGGGTCCTTCCCGGGCGTGGTGGAGGAGCGCCCCTACGAGGCCGGACAGGCCTATAACGAGGAAATCGCCGCCGCCAGGGCGCAGGTGGAACGGCACTGGCAGGTGTCGGGCGAGATCGTCCGCACCGGTGGGGAAGCCGCAAGACTGGTCGTTACCGCCGCCGATGCCCAAGGCACGCCGCTTTACGGGGTCGGTGTCCACGCCCTCCTGCGCAATCCCGTGCGGGAAGCCGCCGATATCGAAGCTTTCCTGCACGCGGACGGTGGCGGGCGCTACATCGCCGACCTGGAAGCCCTTCCGGCCGGCAACTGGACCCTGATCCTGGAGATCGAAGAAGACGGAGCCCGGAAATTCAAATCCGAAAACCGGATTTTCGTGAAGGAATAAGGCAAGCAAGGTGACGGTTCATCAGCGTGACTGGCAGGCCTTCGTAACGCCCGGCAAGGACGGCGCGCTCCACATGGATCTCGCCGTCGACGGCATCACCTGTGCCGCCTGCATGGGGGAAATCGAGCGCGGGCTGAAACGGCTGCCGGGCATTCGCAATGCCCGCGTCAACCTGACCAGCCAGCGTCTTGCGGTCGACTGGGCGGAAGATCAGACCGGTGCCGATGAAATCGTCGCGGAGCTGGCACGGCTCGGCTACACCGCCCATCCGTTCGATCCGGCGAGTCAGAAGGAGCGTCAGGACAAGACCGGCAAGGAGCTGCTGCGCTGTCTCGCCGTGGCGGGCTTTGCGGGCATGAACATCATGCTCCTCTCCGTGTCCGTCTGGTCGGGCAATGCGACGGGCATCGCGCCGGAAACCCGCGACTTCTTCCACTGGCTGTCTGCCCTGATCGCCCTGCCGACGGTGGCCTATGCCGGGCGGCCCTTTTTCAGGAGCGCCTTCAACGCGCTGGCCTCCGGACGCCTGAATATGGACGTGCCGATCATGATCGGTGTGGTTCTCGCGGTGGCGTTGTCGGTAATCCAGACGATGCAGCATCAGCATCACGCCTATTTCGAATCCGCCGTCATGCTGCTGTTCTTCCTGCTGGTCGGCCGGTATCTCGATCACAACATGCGCGGGCGCACACGTTCCTTTGCCGAGAATATCGCGGCGCTCAAGGCCGAAGTCGCAGCCCGGATCAATCCGGACGGCAGCGTGCGCGAAGTTCCGCTGTCCAAGGTCGCCGCCGGCGATCTCGTTCTGGTGTCCGGCGGCGAACGGGTCCCGGTGGATGGGGTGGTCGAGACGGGCACATCCGAGATCGATCAGAGCCTCGTCACCGGCGAGAGCGTCCTTGTACCCGTCAGGGCGGGGCAGCGCGTCTATGCGGGAACGCTCAACGGAGCGGGCGCACTTCAGGTTCGTGTCGAGGCGGCGTCCGGCGCGACGCTGCTCGACGAGGTGAACCGGCTTCTGGAAGCCGCCTCGCAGGCGAAATCGAAATATGTCCGCATCGCCGACCGGGCTGCGCGGCTTTACGCGCCGCTCGTGCATGGGGCGGCCGGACTGACCTTTCTCGGCTGGCTGATCGGCGGTCTGGAGTGGCAGCCGGCTCTGGTGATCGCCATCTCGGTCCTGATCATCACGTGTCCCTGCGCACTCGGCCTGGCCGTCCCGGCCGTCCAGGTCGTGGCCTCCGGACAGCTGTTCCGCCGTGGCGTGCTCTTGAATTCCGGCGATGCCATCGAGCGCATGGCCGATATCGACACCATCCTCTTCGACAAGACCGGCACCCTGACGCTGGCCGAACCGGAACTCTGCGGTCCGGTCGATCCCGGGGACCGCACGATCGCCCTGGCGGGCCGTCTGGCACTCTCCAGCCGTCATCCCCTGTCGATGGCGCTGGTCAGGGCGACGGGGTCTCTGACGCCGCTGCCCGAGGTGACGGAGGTTTCCGGAGCCGGGCTGGAAGCGGAGGTCGACGGCGAGGTTCTACGTCTCGGCAGCCCGCATTTTTGCGGTGCCACGCTCCAGCAGATCGAGCAGATCCTGAACGAGGTTCCCGGCGCATCGCTGCTGGCCATCCGCTTCGGCGGGGAGCCGGTCCGGCTGCTGCCTTTCCGCCAGAGCCTGCGGCCGGATGCCCGTGCCGTGGTGGATCACCTGAAGGCGCAAGGCTACGCACTTGAGATCCTTTCCGGCGACACGCAGCCCGCGGTCGCCGATTGCGCGGCGGCGCTCGGCATCCCGGACTGGCAGGCCGCCATGAAACCGGCGCAGAAGATCGCCCGCCTGGAAGAGCTGCAGCGGGCCGGCCGCAAGGTACTGATGGTGGGCGACGGCCTGAACGACGCACCGGCACTCGCGGGCGCTCATGTCTCCCTGTCGCCCGTCTCCGCCGTTCATCTCAGCCAGGCTGCCGCGGATGCGGTTTTCCTGGGCAACAAGCTGCAGCCCGTTGCCGATGCGCTGCGGCTGTCGAAGAAAGCCCGGGCAGCCATCGAACAGAATCTCTGGATCTCCGGGCTCTATAACATCATTGCGGTTCCGATCGCCGTTGCCGGCTTCGTTACCCCGCTGATGGCCGCCGTGGCGATGTCCGCCTCGTCGCTGGCCGTCACCGCCAATGCCCTCCGGCTGCGCTGGGGGGAGGCCGGCCGTGAGGCCCGACCGGTTCCGGACCCCGCGATTGAGGCGAAGGCGTAAGGATAACCCGGTCATGGACGTGCTGATCTACCTGATCCCGATAGCGCTTTTTCTGGGCGGGCTCGGTCTGGGCGCTTTCCTGTGGTCGCTCAAGAGCGGCCAGTTCGACGATCTGGAAGGCGCCAAGTGGCGCATCCTGGAGGATGACGATCTGCCGGACGACAAATAGAGCACATCCTTGACAACCCTGCCGCACAGCCATAGCGGTGTGCACTCGGTAAAATTGTCGAGGACAGAGGCATGGAGCGGTTCCCTGAGGCGCACAAGGCGGGCTATGCGGTCTATTCGAAGACCTCGCTTGCCCTTTACGACGCTGTGGTGCTCGGGATCTCCAACCGGTTCATCTGGCGGTGCCCGAGCCGTCACATGATCGACCTCTACGACAGGCATCTCGCGGCCGACCATCTCGATATCGGCGTCGGCACCGGCTATTTCCTGGACAAGGCGTCCTTTCCCTCATCCGCTCCCAAGGTGACGCTCTTCGATCCGAACAGGGAATGCCTCGACAAGGCCGCCGCCCGGGTCGGCCGCTACGGGCCGAAGGCAATCCAGGCCGATGCTCTTGTCCCCTGGCCGCGGGAACTCGGCACCTTCGGCTCCGTGGGGCTCAATTACCTCCTGCATTGCCTGCCGGGAACCATGCGTGAGAAAGCGGTGCTGTTCGACCACTTGAAGCCGCACCTGGAGAGGGAAGCGGTCGTATTCGGCGCAACGATCCTGCAGGGCGGTGCTCCGCGCTCAGCCGCCGCCCGCAAACTCATGCGGATCTACAACAAAAAAGGCGTCTTCTCCAACAAGGAAGACACGGAAGAGGCTCTGGAAGCGGAGCTTTCGCGCCGGTTCAGCCTTGTCGATATCAAGATGGTCGGATGCGTCGCGCTGTTTACGGCCAGGGCGCCGAAAGCGTTTTAGGAAAGGAGGTTGGACAGAACCATACCGGTGGCCAGGAGCAGAAGTCCGAGACCGGAAAGCAGCAGCAGGTTTTCCCGGAGCTTTTCTCCGGATACGGGCTCAGGCGTTTCCTGCTCGAGTGGGAGAGGATCGTCTTGCTCGAAGATTTCAGGATCCCGGGACATGGTTCTTACAATCGTTGTCAAAGGTGTCTCGCCTGCTGCGTTGCCTGAAGCTTATGTTGCCTTGGCTGCAGGATGGTGGCTGAGCCTTGAAAGTCCCGTTAACGTCATCTCCACAAAAGGATTAATTCGGCGCAACATTACCAAGCTGTGAAAGCAGCGGTTTTGTCTCAATCTTTATCGGTATGCTTGGAAGTCGATACACGGGCATCAACAGAGCTTTCCAACTCTTTGGAAGACATGGCTCTCATCCGGAAATCCCGGCTAACCCATTCTTCAGACTTTCATGTCAAACAATTGACTGAAACAAGGAGAACCTGGTGAGCCTGGATCTTGCCTCACTGACATTCTTGCTGGTCGAGGACAGTGCCTATATGCGCACGATCCTGCGCACGATGCTGCAGGGCTTTGGCGCGCGCCGCATTGTCGAGGCCGAGGACGGAGCTTCCGGCCTCGAGGCGATGGATCGTGCAAACCCGGATATCCTTATTCTGGATTGGGTCATGCCCATTCTGGACGGGGCCGATATGGTGCGCATGATCCGCAGCCCCAACAATCCGTTCGCCTATATCCCGATCATCATGGTCACGGCCCATACCGAACGCAGCCGGATCGTGGAGGCCCGCCGCTTGGGGGTGCACGAGCTGCTGTCCAAGCCGATCTCGGCCAAGTCGCTTTATCAGCGCGTTTCGAGCGTCATTCTGCATCCGCGCGATTTCATCAAGACGGCGACCTATTTCGGTCCGGCCCCGCGGGAAATCCGCAACCGCCAGAAAATCTGGCAGGGCGGGCCGGGTCAGCCGCCCAGCCAAGCCGAAAGCGAAGGCAACACCGCTTCCATCGGATAATCAGGAGAAATTCAAGGCGGTCCGACGCGGGATCTCTCAGGCCGCGGACTGCGCGCTCGTTCCGGCGTCGGTCACGGCATAGGCGCTTCTCGGGGCGTCACCGGCTCTCGCTTCCACCGCATCGGCGAATTGCGCGAGCACATCGAGATCCACGGTGTAATGATCCAGCAGAAATTGGGAAAGCACGTCGATCGGAAGGTGCTGATAGCCGTCGATTGCGGCCATCAGGGCTTCGAGAGTGTCCAGCCGTTCGCGCAACTTGATCATGGGAGTCCGTCGAGCCGTTTTATTTCAAACTGGAGTTATATGGTTAATAATGCGTAAACCATGTTTAAGCAAGTCTGGTTGTCGGCATGAGCGTTGCATCGGGGGATCGTCCACAATCTTTTAGGGCATTTCTTGAGTTCGACTGGAAAAAATCACCATCAAACGACATTCTGCCGGCGTATATCAGGGGGCATTTCAAATGGCAAAGGTCATCTACGTTCTGAACGGGCCGAATCTCAATCTTCTCGGAAAACGGGAGCCTGAGATCTACGGGTCCCGGACGCTGGATGATGTCCGCGCGCTTTGCGAAGCCGAGGCGGAAAAGTCCGGCCTTCAGGTCGCCTTCCGGCAGAGCAACGCGGAACACGAGCTGATCGGCTGGATCCACGACGCCCGCGAGGCCGCGGCGGGCATCATCATCAACCCGGCCGCCTACACCCACACTTCGATCGCGCTTCTGGACGCGCTCTCCGCCTGCACTTTCCCGGTGATCGAGGTGCATATCTCGAACATCCACAAGCGGGAGAGCTTCCGGCATCACTCCTATGTTTCGGCGCGGGCGGATGCGGTGATCGCAGGCTGCGGCGTGGAGGGCTATCAGCTTGCCATGCAGCACATGGCGACGCTGGTGCCGGCCGCCTGACCCTGGCAGGCAAACAGGAAAAGGGAAAGAGGGTGGGCCCTCTTCCCCCGTTTCGTTCAGGCTGTGCGCCTCGTTTTCCCTACTGGGCCGGCTGCATGAGCTCCGGCTTCGGCGTGGTGCTGGTGCTGACCGGCAGGATCGGATAATCCACGCTCGGCCGCTCGCCTGTCAGGGTGCGCAGGAAGGCCACGATCGCATCGACCTGCTCGTCGGTAAGATCGGCGCCCAACTGGGAGGAGGCCATGATGCCGACGGCCTGTTTCAGCTCCCACACCTTGCCCGAATGGAAATAAGGTGCGGTCAGTTCGATGTTGCGCAGCGGCGCGGCGCGGAACACATATTCCTCGTCGGCGGTCTGGGTCACCGCGAAGCGCCCCTTGTCTTCCGTCGGCAGGATTTCCGAGCCGGGCTTTTCGATGACACCGAACGGATAGTAGCCCTCGCCGCCGACATTGACGCCGCCGTGGCAGCTTGAACAGCCGGTTTCCATGAACAGCGCCAGCCCTTCCTTCTCCTGATCGTTCAAGGCCGCTTCATTGCCCTCCAGGAAGAGGTCGAACTTGGACGCGGGAGTGATCAGGGTCGCTTCGTAAGCTTCGATGGCCCGGGCCATCTTGTCGAAGCTCACGGCGGCTCCGTCGTTATCCGGGAAGGCCCGCGTAAAGCGCTCGACATATTCCGGCATGCTGTTCAGCGTCGCTTCCACGCGTTCGGGCGTGCTGGCCATTTCGACGCCGGCCTGGACGGGGCCCTTGGCCTGCGCCTTCAAGTCCGCGGCCCGGCCGTCCCAGAACTGGGCTTCGTTGAAAATGGCGTTCAGAACGGTCGGCGCGTTCCGCGGACCTTTCTGCCAGCCATGACCGATCGACGTCTCAAGGTTATCGTCCCCGCCCATGCCGAGGTTGTGGCAGGTGTTGCAGGAAAGAAGACCCGAACTCGAGATCCGCGGATCGAAGAACAGCATCCGGCCCAGCTCGATCTTTTCCTGCGTCACCGGATTGTCCGGCAACGAGGGAACGGCGTGGGGAACCGGTTCGAAATAGTCACGTGCGTCTTTCAGCAGGTCGGATTCGGCATGGGCAGCCGAAACGGAAAGTGCGAAAACGGAAAGCGTGGCTAGGAGAAATCTGGCTCGCTTCATCAAAACCTCCATCATGTTGAACCCGCCAGAGCCTGATCCAGCCGGTCGGCCCGAGTTGGTTCTCATCCGGAGCATGGGACGAAGGCACCGAAAAATCGGCTGTCCGCCGGATGGGACCTGAAGGGCGGGCGGGTTCAACCGGATCCCTTCAGAAACATTGCTAGTTTAGAGTATGTCTAAACTGAAAGCATTGACCCACATGATTGACAAGAAATTGATAGTTTATTTGCTATTGCGTAAAATTTATTATCGATCAATATTATCCCATTGAAGTTATTATAATAATTTAATTTTCTGATATGTAGGTTTTCTTATTTATATAACGTGGACGAGCAAGAATTAAATTGGAACGAAAACCATATGAAGTGGTATAACTTGTAAGAATTCCGGATGATATGTGAAATAGTCAGCCGGGATGCAGAACGATCAAGAAGTTTCTAAAATTCGAAAATTACCTTTAGGGAAGTTTCGCCAGGCGAAAAGACCGTGAAAATTTCCGGAGCTGCGGCGGATTGTCCCGAGCGACGCATATGCACCAAATTTCGGTTTGAGCGCAAAGATGTACGCCACACCCGGGACTTGAGTGCGGATTGGCCCGGGGCTCGACCCTGGAGGGTGTCTTGGTCAAATGACACCATATTGACGAGACACGCCCTAGGGTCTGTGGGGAATTAGGATTTGGCCGTGGTTTGTAGAAAGTCGCTGAGATCAAGAAGCAAAGTCGCGGGAAGGGTGAACCCTTTCAAGACTTTGCGACGCCGAGGTGAGCGACTTTCTACAAATCTCTTCGAGACACGGCGGATTTCGGTCCCGAGCGCGTCGGAAAGTCCTTGTGGTGGGAGACACCACCGCGGACTTCCCTCCTTCTCGGAGACCGAAATCCGACACGCGCCACGGCCGAAACCTAATTCCCCACAGACCCTAGTAGCCGTTGCCTTTGAAGAATTCCCGTACAATGGTGCCGGCGATGATCTTCACGTCGAACAGAAACGACTGTTTCTTGATGTACTTAAGATCGTGTTCCAGGCGCATGCGGGCTGCATGCCTGTCCCTGGTTTCGCCTCTGAAACCGCTGACCTGGGCAAGCCCGGTTATGCCGGGACGGACCTGATGGCGGTCCATGTAGCGGTTGTCGAAGTCTTCGTAGGGCACTCCCGCCGCGAGCATGCCGGGCACGTGCGGGCGCGGACCGACGAGGGACATATCGCCTTTCAGGACGTTGATGAGTTGCGGCAGTTCGTCGAAGTTGCTTCTGCGCAAAAAATCGCCGATCCAGGTCACGCGCGGGTCGTTCCGGACCGTCTGCGAGACGCCGGATGAATCGCACAGATGGCTGTGCATGGTGCGAAATTTGAAGACGGAGAAGGGGATGCCGTTCAGGCCGTACCGTTGCTGACGGAAAAACACCGGACCGCGGCTTGTCGATTTGATGGCAATCGCGATCAGAGCGAACAGTGGAACCAGCAGAACCAGCCCGACGGAGGCTCCGGCCATATCGACGCTTCGCTTGAGCGTGCTCTGCGGCAAGGCGGTCGGTTTTACACGTCCGGCAAAAAGCGGGTTGTATCCCTTCCGCCGCCTTTTCAGCGGGAGCCCGATGACCTCGTAGCGGGCGAATTCAATCGCGCGCTGATGGCGGTCCTGTCCGTCATATGAAGCAGTTTCGTCTGCCAACCTAGCCAGCCTTAACCCATTGCGAGGGGACTAAAAGAGGTCCGAAATCTTCGTATCCTGTTGCTTTTGCTTACGCTACGGCATTGTTAATAATTGGTTAACAAGGTGCGTAAAATTTTTAGTCCGTTAAGGTTTTGGTTACCATGGGTAAGCGGGCGGAGCAATATTGAGAAGGCGATTCTTCCATGAAATATTGGTAACATTTCACGCGCGTATGAAGTAGAATTTGCAACCAGTAATTTAAGGTGCGGTGGCGCGTGGTTGCATAAGGCGTGAAGAGGTCCTGCCGCGTTCAGACCGGAGCCCCGGCAGGCTCCGGCGGATCCGGGATAGGGCAGGTCGCTGGCGGCATGTGAGCCCGCCCGAAAGCGGGCTCATCCCGGCTCAATAGGCGCGGCCGACGCTCGTGTACTCGAACCCATGGGCGCTCATGTAGTCCGGCGTGTAGATGTTGCGCAGATCGACCACTTTCGGCGCGTTCAGGAGCGATTTGACCCGTTCCAGATCCAGCGCGCGGAACTGGTCCCATTCGGTCACGATCACTACCACATCCGCATTTTCGATGGCGTGATAGGGACCGTCGCAGAACAGGACGCCGGACATCAGTTTGCCGGCTTCCTCCATGCTGGCCGGATCGTAGGCGCGGACCCTGGCACCGGCCGCCTGCAGCTTTTCGACGATGTCGATGCTCGGGGCTTCCCGCATGTCGTCGGTGTTGGGTTTGAAGGCGAGGCCGAGCAGCGCGACGGTCTTGCCGTTGACGTCGCCGCCCATGAAGTCGATCACCTTGTCCGCCATCCGCTTCTTGCGGGCGGCGTTCACCTCGATCACCGAATCCACGATCTTGAGCCCGGAGAGCGCGTCCGCGGCAATCTTGGAGAGTGCCAGCGTGTCCTTGGGAAAGCACGAACCGCCATAGCCCGGCCCGGCATGCAGGAACTTGGAGCCGATGCGGTTGTCGAGGCCGATGCCCCGGGAAACCTCCTGCACATTCGCGCCGACTTTTTCGCACAGATCGGCGATTTCGTTGATGAACGTGATCTTGACTGCCAGGAACGCGTTGGCGGCGTATTTGATCAGCTCCGACGTCCGGCGTTTGGTGACGATGATCGGCGTTTCGTTGAGATAGAGCGGGCGGTAAAGCTCTTTCATCACGCCGACGGCTTCTTCGCTGTCCGTTCCGACGACGACCCGGTCCGGCCGTTTGAAATCGTTGATCGCCGCGCCCTCGCGCAGGAATTCCGGATTGGAGACGACGGCGAAGCTGGCGTCCGGATTGGTCTTGCGGACGATCGCTTCCACTTCGTCGCCCGTTCCGACCGGCACCGTCGATTTGGTCACGATCACGGTGAAGCCGTCGATCAGGCCGGCGATTTCCTCGGCCGCCGCATAGACATAGGAGAGGTCCGCGTGCCCGTCGCCGCGGCGGGTCGGCGTGCCGACGGCAATGAAAACCGCATCCGCCTGTCTGACCGCCTCGGCGGTTTCCGTGGTGAAGAAGAGGCGTTCTTCGGCAACGTTCTTGGCAACGAGTTCCTGGAGCCCCGGTTCGTAGATCGGGATCTGGCCATCGTTGAGAGCGTCGATCTTGCCGGCGTCCTTGTCGATACAGGTGACGACATGACCGAAATCGGCAAAACAGGTTCCGGAAACCAGACCGACATAACCGGTCCCAATCATTGCAACGCGCATGGCTTGTCCTAAAGTTATTAAGTGTCGTGCATAGCACCGGCGCCGTGCGGTGCAACGCTGTTCCGCCGGACCCGGGCTGTGCAATTCGAGCGCTTGGTACCGGCTTTCGGCGCTGTAATCAATCTACTTGAATTCATATCACGGTAGCCGTGTTCATCTAGGCAAAATTCCGCACCATTGTGCGGCAAAGAGCGCAATCGTCTTGGTCACCCGTTTCAGGGAGGGAAGGTTCACGCATTCGTCGATGCCGTGGATGTTCCTGCTGAGCGGGCCATAGGTGAGGGCGGGTATCCGCGTGTGGTTCATGTAGAGCGCGCCATCCAGATAACAGGCCATGATCGACCTGCCCAGGGTCTTCCCCGTGGCGCTTTCGTGGGCGGCGGCAAGCATGTTTTCGGCTTCGGTACCCGGTTCCAGCCTGTAGCCGGCCTGACAGGTGCCGACCCATTCAAGCTGCGGGTTCGCCTTTTCAAGGCGCCGGTCTTCGGCTCCGAGGTTTTGCAGAAGCCGCTCGATTTCCACCATCCTCGCCGCCGGCGCCTCTCCCGGATAAAAGCCGATACGGCCTTCGAACACGCATTCAAACGGGATCGAGGACGCCCATTCGCCTCCCTGAAGCGTGCCGATATTGAGGCTCGCCGGATTGCCGAGCCGTTCAAATCCGGGATGCCGGCCCTTTTCGCTGTTCCAGCGCGTTTCCAGCTTCTTCAATTCGCCGATGACGAGGAACGCCGCCTCGATCGCGCTCAGGCCCGATTCCGGTTCGCGTGGATGGGCGGGCACGCCCTGAACCGAAATCCGGAATTTGATGACCCCGGAATTGGCGAAAATGACGTCCTCGTCCGTGGGTTCGGGAATGAGGACCGCATCGGCGGCCGCCCCGCGCAAGATGGCCGCCGCCGTTCCGTTGCCGGTCACTTCCTCGTCGATCACGGACTGGATTTCCAGTGGTGCCTGAAGCGTGAAGCCTGCGGCTTCGATCGCATCGACCGCGAAGAGATTGGCCGAGGTTCCGGCTTTCATGTCGCCGGCGCCACGGCCGTAAAGCCAGTCGCCGTCACGCTCGGCCGCGAAAGGCGGATGGGACCAGAAAGCCGGGTTGGCGGTCGGAACCACGTCGACGTGAGCGTTCAGGATCAGCGACCGACCGGTTGCCTTTTCAGGACGTTTCCAGCCACTGACATTGAACGTTTCCGCATAGTCGATGGTTGCCGGCGAATAGGCGGGGTGGTCTTTCAGGACGGCCACGTCGACCGGATAGGTTTCGACGTCGTAATCCCTTTTCTTCAGCGCTTCGGCGATCGCTCTCTGGACGCCGGCCTCCTCTCCGCGCAGCGAGGGCGCGCGGACGATTTCCTGCAGAAAGGCGATCTGGTGCTCGAAAGCGTCATCGACCGCTTTTGAAATGGCGTCGACGGCATCTTGGGAAAGGGAGGCGGGCATGGCGGTCCGTTCGGAACTTCAAAGGAGGTGTGCTTTGTGCGCACCCTAACGATCAAGCTTCGTTCGTCAAATCCGGCCGACACTTCGAATCGCGGCCTTCTGCGAAAAAAGACCTCATCCCTGGAAAAGGGCTGTCAGCCTTTCCGGGATGAGGCCTTTTTGCGCTGCAGTCCAAGAGCTAGTGGGAAACCCCCCGAAAATGCAGGCGCAGGTCCGATCGCTCAAACCGTCAGATACCGCCGGACTTCCGTTTCCGACAGGTCCGCCCCGGTCCCGGACAGCACGATTTCGCCGCGGTCCATGACCGCATAATCGTCGGCGAGATCCCGGGCGAATTCGAAATATTGTTCCACCAGCACGATCGCCATGGTGCCCTGGTCGCGCAGCCACGAGATCGCCCTGCCGATATCCTTGATGATGGAGGGCTGGATGCCTTCGGTCGGCTCGTCCAGGACCAGCAGTTTCGGCCGTGTGACCAGGGCGCGCGCGATGGCGAGCTGCTGCTGCTGTCCGCCGGACAGGTCGCCGCCGCGCCGGCCGAGCATGTCCTTGAGCACCGGAAACAGCTCGAAGATCGTGTCCGGGATGAAGCGTTCCTTGCGGGCGATCGGTGCGTAACCCGTTTCCAGGTTTTCCTTCACCGACAGCAGTGGAAAGATTTCCCGGCCCTGCGGCACGATGGCGATGCCCTTTTTGGCGCGGGCATGGGCGGGAAGGGAGGAGATGTCCTGCCCGTCCCAGAGGATCCTGCCGGAACTGATGCCGTGCTGTCCGGCGACAGCGCGCAACGTCGATGTCTTGCCGACCCCGTTGCGGCCCATCAGGCAGGTGACCTTGCCGATCTCCGCGTTGAGCGAAACGCCTTTCAGCGCCTGGGCGGCACCGTAATGGAGATTGATGTTTTCAACTTGCAGCATGGTTTCCAGCCTTACCGGCGCAGCTCCGTGAGCATGCTCCGCTTTTGCATTCCGGTTTCGTCATTGTCTTGCTTGACCGCAGAGAATTCCGCAGCGCCGTCCTCACCGTCCCAGATAAACTTCGACGACCCGATCGTCGGCTGAGACGTGGTCGAGGGAGCCTTCAGCCAGGACGGAACCCTCGTGTAGGACCGTGACTTTGACGCCGAGCGAGCGCACAAACACCATGTCGTGTTCGACCACGACGACCGAGTGATCATTGGCAATATCCTTCAAGAGTTCCGCTGTTTCGGCTGTTTCCGCATCGGTCATGCCGGCGGCAGGTTCGTCGACAAGGAGCAGTTTCGGGTCCTGGGCCAGAAGCATGCCGATTTCCAGCCATTGCTTCTGTCCGTGACTGAGATTGGCGGCGAGTTCGGCGCGCTTGTCCCCGAGCCGGATCAGATCGAGAAGATATTCGATACGCTTCTTCTCGCCGCCGGTGATGACATGAAACAGGGTGGCGAACGGGCCGCGCGGTGCCTTCAGTGCCAGTTCCAGATTGTCCCAGACCGTATGGCTTTCGAAGACCGTCGGTTTCTGGAATTTGCGGCCGATGCCGAGTTCGGCGATGGAGGCTTCGTCCTCGCCGGTCAGATCGACGGTGCCGTTGAAATAGACGTCGCCGCTGTCCGGCCGGGTCTTGCCGGTGATCACGTCCATCATGGTGGTCTTGCCGGCGCCGTTCGGCCCGATGATGGCGCGCATTTCACCCGGCGCGATGGTTAGCGACAGCTCGTTCAAGGCCTTGAAGCCGTCGAAGGAGACCGACACGCCGTCGAGATAAAGCAGGCTGTTTGATCTGGTCATGCACTTACTCCGCAGGCTGGGGCTCGGCCGAGCCACGCGTGTCGGACGCCTGATCCGAGGAGGCTACGTTGGACGGCGACCCGGGCGATTGAGGGGCCGGTCCGGGAGGTTCGTCGGACCCTTCCTCATAGGCCTCGGACACCTTGCGCTGGCGCAGGGCGGTCCAGCCCTGGCTGATCGTGCCGACGATGCCCTTGGGCAGGAACAGGGTGACGATCACGAACAGGCCGCCGAGGGCGAACAGCCAGATGTCCGGCAGGGCCGCGGTAAACCAGGTCTTGGCGAAATTCACCAGAACCGCGCCGAGCACAGCGCCGACCAGCGTTCCGCGTCCGCCGACGGCAACCCAGATCACCACCTCGATGGAGTTGGCCGGAGCGAACTCGCCCGGATTGATGATGCCGACCTGGGGCACGTAAAGCGCACCGGCGACGCCCGCCATCATGGCCGACAGCGTCCAGACGAACAGCTTGTAGTGCTCCACCCGGTAACCGAGGAAGCGCGTCCGGCTTTCCGCGTCGCGCACGGCGACCAGCACCTTGCCGAGCTTGGAGCGGGTCAGCGCCCTGCAGATGAGGAAGCTCAGCGCCACCGCAATGCCTGAGGCTGCGAACAGTCCGGCGCGGGTGGTGTCCGCCTGAATGTCGAAGCCGAGGATGTCCTTGAAGTCGGTCAGGCCGTTGTTGCCGCCGAAACCCATGTCGTTGCGGAAGAAGGCGAGCAGCAGCGCATAGGTGAGCGCCTGGGTGATGATCGACAGATAGACGCCGGTAACGCGTGAGCGGAAGGCGAACCAGCCGAACACGAAGGCCAGAATCCCGGGCACCAGCAGCACCATCAGCGCGGCGAACCAGAACATGTCGAAGCCGTACCAGTACCAGGGCAGCTCCTTCCAGTTCAGGAACACCATGAAGTCCGGCAGGATCGGATCGCCGTAAACGCCGCGCGTGCCGATCTGGCGCATCAGGTACATGCCCATGGCATAGCCGCCGAGCGCGAAGAAGGCCGCGTGACCGAGCGAGAGAATGCCGCAATAGCCCCAGACCAGATCCACCGCCAGGGCGAGAAGGGCATAGGTCAGGTATTTGCCCATCAGCGTGACGGCGTAGGTCGGCACGTGGAAGGGAGAGCCTTCCGGGACCAGCAGGTTACCGGCGGGAACCAGCACGATCACGGCGACGAGAATGGCCAGGAAGACACCCGCCCGGGCATCCATGGCGCGGAACAGGAAGGAGGACATCATGCTTCCACCGCCCGGCCCTTGAGGGCGAAGAGGCCCCGCGGACGCTTTTGAATAAACAGAATGATGAAGACGAGCACGAAGATCTTGCCGAGCACCGCGCCTGCGTAAGGCTCCAGGAACTTGTTGACGACACCGAGCGTCATGGCGCCCACCAGCGTGCCCCAGAGATTGCCGACGCCGCCGAACACCACAACCATGAAGCTGTCGATGATGTAGCCCTGGCCGAGGTTCGGCGAGACGTTGTCGATCTGGGAGAGCGCCACGCCGGCGATCCCGGCGATGCCGGATCCGAGCCCGAAGGTGAAGGCGTCGATCCACGGCGTGCGGATGCCCATGGAGGCCGCCATGCGCCGGTTCTGCGTGACGGCGCGGGTGTAGAGCCCGAACGGCGTCTTTTTCAGGACCAGCATCAGCCCGGCGAAAACCAGCATCGCGAAGACGATGATCCACATGCGGTTATAGGTGATGGTCAACTGGCCGATCTCGAAGGCACCGGACATCCAGTCCGGGTTGCCGACCTCGCGATTGGTCGGGCCGAAGATCGACCGCACCGCCTGCTGCAGGATCAGCGATATCCCCCAGGTGGCAAGCAGGGTTTCCAGCGGACGGCCGTAAAGCCAGCGGATGACCCCGCGCTCGATGGCGACGCCGACGGCACCGGACGCCAGGAAGGCGAGCGGCAGGGCGATGAACAGCGAATACTCGAACAGCCCGGGGGCGGACGTCCGGATGAATTCCTGAACCACGAAAGTGACATAAGCACCGATCATCACCATTTCGCCGTGGGCCATGTTGATGACGCCCATGACGCCGAAGGTGATGGCAAGACCGATGGCCGCCAGAAGCAGGACCGAGCCGAGCGACAGGCCGTACCAGACATTCTGCGCCGCGTCCCAGGCGGCGAGAGACTTTTCGATCCTTGTAATGGCCGTCGTCGCCGCGTCCCGCACGGCGCCGCTGGCGGAGGACTGGAGGCCGATCAGCAGCGAAAGGGCATCCCTGTTGCCCATTTCGGAAAGCGTCTGAATGGCGTCCAGCTTCTCCGTTTCGTCCAGGCCGGAATTCAGGACCGCCGCGGCGCGGGCTTCCTCCATGGCCCGGCGGACACCGTCGTCGGTCTCCGCGGCAAGCGCCGCATCGAGCGCCTCGATGCTGTCGGGATCCTTGGCCTTGAAGATCGCTTCGGCCGCCGCCATGCGCACGGACGGATCCTGCGCCATCAGGGTGAGGGAGCCGAGCGCGGAGCGGATCACCCGCCGCAGCTTGTTGTTGACCTTGATCTTGGAGACTTCCCTTCTGCCGGCTTCCCCGGCCGCTTCCAGCGTCAGCGGATCGGTGAGCGCGTAGTCCTTGCCGGCTTTCCTGGTGATGAACACCTCGCCGTCCGACTTGCGGAAATACAGGTCGCCGTTGCCGAGCGCTTCGAGCGCCGGTGCGACCGCGGGATCGCCGGTCGCGGCCAGGGCGCCGATCTGTTTCTCGGTCTGCTCGTATTTGCCCTTCGCCAGCTCGTTGATCAGCGGACGCAGGGCGTCCGGATCGCTCTGGGCGAGGGCCTGGCCGCAGGTGAAGCCGGTAATCAGGCAGATGCACAGAAGAAAGGTTCTCACCAAGGACATATTGTTTGCCTTGCAGGTTCGAATTGGGGCCGCTCCGCGGCTTCAGCGGGCTTTGACCCCCACCCCTAACCCCTCCCCACAAGGGGGAGGGGGATTGCGCCTCAGTTGCCTATGTTTCGCACGATTTACATTGCGTCTGTTCAGAGACACCTGGCGGGTCCGGTTGGTCCGGGTCTTGTTCCCCTCCCCCTTGTGGGGAGGGGTTAGGGGTGGGGGTTTAACCGGCATGGGCCGGAAAGAGGGACGGGCTCGCAAGCCCGTCCCGTTCAGATCCTCCCTTAGGACCCGGAGCCGCCGCACTTGCCGGTTGCGGTGTTGAAGTTGCCGCAGGACAGGGGCGCGCGCCAGTCGGAGATCAGATCCTTGGAGCCTTCCAGGTAATCGGACCATGCATCGCCGACCACCAGGCCGGAGGTTTCCCAGACGGTTTCGAACTGGCCGTCTTCCTGGATTTCACCGATCAGCACCGGCTTGGTGATGTGGTGGTTCGGCATCATGGCGGAGTAGCCGCCGGTCAGGTTCGGCACGGAAACGCCGACGATGGCGTCGATCACGGCATCCGGATCGGTGGTGCCGGCCTTCTCGACCGCTTCGACCCACATGTTGAAGCCGATGAAGTGGGCTTCCATCGGGTCGTTGGTCACGCGGCCGTCGTCGCCGATGAAGGCATGCCATGCATCGATGAACTCGGCATTGGCGTCGGTGTCGGCGGACTGGAAGTAGTTCCAGGCGGCCAGGTGGCCGACGAGCGGCGCGGTGTCGAGGCCGGCGAGTTCTTCTTCACCGACGGAGAAGGCAACGACCGGAATGTCTTCGGCCTTGATGCCGGCATTGCCGAGTTCCTTGTAGAACGGAACGTTCGCGTCGCCGTTGATGGTGGAGACCACGGCGGTCTTCTTGCCGGCCGAGCCGAAGGTCTTGATGTCGGACACGATCGTCTGCCAGTCGGAATGACCGAACGGCGTGTAGTTGATCATGATGTCTTCTTCAGCCACGCCCTTGGACTTCAGATAGGCTTCGAGGATCTTGTTGGTCGTGCGCGGATAGACGTAGTCGGTACCGGCCAGGACCCAGCGTTCGACGCCTTCCTCGTTCATCAGGTAGTCGACGGCCGGAATGGCCTGCTGGTTCGGGGCAGCGCCGGTGTAGAAGACGTTGCGCTGGGATTCTTCGCCTTCGTACTGGACCGGGTAGAAGAGCAGGGAATTCAGCTCTTCGAAAACCGGCAGAACGGATTTGCGCGACACGGAGGTCCAGCAGCCGAACACGGCGTCGACGTCGTTCACTTCGATCAGTTCGCGCGCCTTTTCGGCAAACAGCGGCCAGTCGGAAGCCGGGTCGACGACGACGGCTTCGAGCTTCTTGCCGAGCAGGCCGCCCTTCTTGTTCTGCTCGTCGATGAGCATCAGCATGGCGTCTTTCAGCGTGGTTTCGGAAATCGCCATCGTGCCGGACAGCGAGTGCAGGATGCCGACCTTGATCGTGTCTTCCTGAGCGAATGCGCCACCGGCAATGGTGGTGGTCATCAGGCCTGCAAGTGCGAGTTTGGTGAATGTGTTTTTCATGGAAAGTTCCCCTCTTGAATGACGCCACCGGTTCCCGGCCGATGGTTGGCGGCAGAAAGCTGTGCCGCTGTCGGGGAAGGATCGTGCGCCGGAACCGCCGCAGCGCAACATACGTCGTTTGACGTAATTGTGGCGGCCGCCCCCTTGGCAGGCTAAGGAGTCGATCCGGCACGAAATGTGCTCTATGGATTGGACAAGCTGAAAACCGGGGCGGAAAATCGGGCAATGGACAGAAGCATTTGCCGAAAAAATAGGCAAGTGATGAAAAATTTAGCTGTTCAACACGTGGTCTTCGACACGGAAGACAGGTCCCGAGAGTCCGAATTGCACGGTGCGGAGAGACATTCATGACCGCCCGTCAGCGAATCCTGCCGGTCCGCCGCCAGTACAACAAATGGGTCAACAACCAGACCCTGGAGGACTACGCTCTCCGTTTCACGGCCAAAAGCGCCCGCAGGTTTTCCTCCCGCGCGATTTCGCAGACGGCGATCGGCGCCATTTCCTTCCTGGCGCTCGAAGCGATCGGCGGCGCGATCACCCTGTCGCACGGCACCGCGAACGCCTTTCTCGCCATCCTGGTCGGCAGCGTGGTGCTTTTGATCGTCGGCCTGCCGATCAGCCGCTACGCCATGCGCTACGGCGTCGACATCGACCTTCTGACCCGCGGCGCCGGGTTCGGCTATATCGGCTCGACGATCACCTCGCTGATCTATGCCAGTTTCACCTTCATCCTGTTCGCCATCGAAGCCTCGATCATGTCGAGCGCGCTGGAATTCGCCTTTGGCGTGCCGCTCTGGCTCGGCTACATCGTCAGCGCGGTCGCCGTCATCCCGCTGGTGACCCACGGGATCACCTGGATCAGCCGTTTCCAGCTCGCCACCCAGCCCTTCTGGATCGTGCTGAACATCCTGCCCTTCGTCTTCATCGCCTTTACCGACTGGCAGGCGGTGGGCGAGTGGCTGTCCTTTTCCGGCATCGATCCGCTGACCCAGGCCCCCAAGGAGACCGCAGGCGGCTGGGCGAGCGTCAATCTGGTGAGCTTTGGCGCCGCCTCAGCCGTCATTCTCGCGCTCATGGCGCAGATCGGCGAACAGGTCGATTTCCTGCGCTTTCTGCCGGCACAGGATTTCGCCCGCCGCCGCCACCGCCTCGCGCTGTTCCTGGCCGGGCCGGGCTGGGTGGTGCTCGGAGCACCCAAGATGATGGCCGGGTCGTTCCTGGCCGTGCTCGTCCTCTCCCACGGGGTGCCGGTCGAGCATGCGGACGAGCCGTCGCGCATGTATGCGGTCGCCTTCGGCTACATGATCCCGAACGAAACCGTGGTGCTGTTGCTGATGGCCGCCTTCGTTGTGGTGGCCCAGCTCAAGATCAACGTGATGAACGCCTATGCCGGTTCGCTCGCCTGGTCGAACTTCTTTTCCCGCCTGACCCATTCCCACCCCGGACGGGTGGTCTGGCTGGTGTTCAATGTCGGCATCGCGCTGCTTTTGATGGAACTCGGCATCTACCGGCTACTGGAGGAAACGCTCGGCGTCTTCTCCATCATCGCCATGGCCTGGCTTTCCGCCATCTCGGCCGATCTGTTCATCAACAAACCGCTCGGCCTGTCGCCACCCGGTATCGAGTTCAAGCGCGCCCATCTCTACGACATCAACCCGGTCGGCACCGGTTCGATGCTGCTTGCCGCGGGGATTGCGCTCGCCGCCCATTTCGGCGAGTTCGGGCCTGTCGCGGCCGCCCTCGGGACTTTCCTGGCGATGGTCGTCGCCTTCGTCGCGGCGCCGGTCATCGCGATTGCCACGCAAGGCCGGTTCTATCTGGCGCGCAAGCCGCGCAAGAGCTGGCAGGAGAAGGAACAGATCGCCTGTTCCATCTGCGAGAACCCCTTCGAGCCGGAGGACATGGCCTATTGCCCGGCCTATCAGGCGCCGATCTGCTCGCTCTGCTGTTCGCTCGACGCCCGCTGCCACGATTCCTGCAAGCCCAAGGCACGCTTCGCCCATCAGGTGGGCACGGTGGCGGGCTATGTCCTGCCCGAGCCGGTGCTGGTCTATTTCCGTACCCGTCTGGGGCGCTACGCGCTGACGTCGGTCCTGTCGATTGCCGGGATCGGCGCGGTTCTCTGGATCATCTACGCCCAGGCGGCCAGCCGTCTGGGCGACCCGACCGGTATCATCGGCCAGACGGTCCTGCTGATCTTCTTCGTCTTCGCCATCGTGGCGGGCATCGCCTGCTGGTTCCTGGTGCTGGCGAACGACACGCGGCGGGTCGCGGAGGAGGAATCGGTCCGCCAGAACGCGCTCCTGCAGAAGGAAATCGATGCCCACAGCGTCACCGACGCGGCCCTGCAGAAGGCCAAGGAGGACGCCGAGGCCGCCAACCTGGCGAAGAGCCGCTACGTGGTCGGGCTCAGCCATGAACTCAGGACCCCGCTCAACGCGGTGATGGGTTATGCGCAGGTGCTCGAGCGCGATGAAAGCCTGCCGGAAGCGCGTAAGCCAGCGGTCAGCACGATCCGGCGCAGCGCGGAGCATCTTTCCGGCCTGATCGACGGTCTGCTCGACATTTCCCGCATCGAGGCGGGTCGGCTGCAGATCTATTCCAACGAGATCAACATCCACGAGTTCCTCGACCAGATCGTCGACATGTTCCGCATGCAGGCGGCTGCCAAGGGGCTCGGCTTCGACTATGTCCGCGCGGCGAACCTGCCGGTCTTCGTGCGCACCGACGAAAAGCGCCTGCGCCAGATCCTGGTCAACCTCCTGTCCAACGCCATCAAGTTCACCGACAAGGGCAAGGTCTCCCTGTCGGTCAGTTACCGCTCGCAGGTCGCGAGCTTCGTCGTGGCCGACAGCGGGCCCGGGATCGCGCTGGACGAACAGACAAAGATCTTCGAGCCATTCGGGCGCGGCAAGTCCGTCAACGGCGCCCGCACGCCCGGCCTTGGCCTGGGACTGACGATCACCAAGCTTCTGAGCGAAACGATGGGCGGGGCGATTGCCCTTTCCAGCGAACTGGACAAGGGGGCCTCCTTCGAGGTCCGCCTGATGCTGGCCGCGGTGGACCGGCCGGTGGACACGATCCGGCTCGAGCGCCAGATACGCGGCTATGAAGGTCCGCGCCGGACGATTGCGGTGATCGACGACAATACCGATCACCGCGCGCTGGTAAGCGACATCCTGAAGCCCATCGGCTTCACGGTGCTGGAAGCGGACAACGGCGCAGGCTGCCTGGAGACGGTCCAGGACCTGAAACCGGATCTCTACCTGGTCGATATCCTGATGCCGGGCATGAACGGCTGGGAACTGGCGGAAATCCTGCGCGCCAGGGGAGAAACCGCCCCGATTATCATGCTTTCGGCGAATATCGGCGATCAAGCCTTGCGCCCGGACGGTCCCGCAAACCACAATGCCACGCTGGCGAAACCCTTCGGCATCGGCCAGCTTCTCGATCTTCTGCAAAAACATCTCGGTGTCGTCTGGACGGAAAAGCCGCAAAGCGGCGACACGGAGCGAAAGGCGGAAGGGCCGCTTCGGTCCCCCGGCGCGGACCACGTGGCGGACCTGATTTCGCTGGCCGAGATCGGCTACGTCGAGGGAATTGAAGCCAAACTGACCGAACTTGCCGAGAAACCGGAGAACAGGCCGCTGATCGACACCCTGCACGGACATCTCAACCGTTTCGACTTCGAAGCTTACAAGGAAGTGCTCAACGGATTGGAAGCCCATGACGGATGAGCGCCGCGATACGGTTCTGGTGGTCGACGACAGTCCGGAAACGCTCGGTTTCGTCACCGAAGCGCTGAAGAAGACCGGCATCGCCGTGCTGGTGGCGACCAGCGGCGAGGCCGCACTCGCCGTCTGCGCGCGGGTTACCCCGGACACGATCCTGATGGACGCGGTGATGCCGGGGCTGGACGGTTTCGACACCTGCCGGCAGATCAAGGACAATCCGGCGCTGAAGCACGTCCCGGTGATCTTCATGACCGGGCTTTCGGAAACCGAACATATCGTCAAGGCGCTGGAATCCGGTGGCGTTGATTTTCTCACCAAGCCGATCGACGTCGACGAGCTGAAGGCGCGGATCAAGGTGCACCTGAAAAACGCGAGATCCGTGCAGAGCGCCCATGTGGCCCTCGACGCAGCGGGCCGCCATCTCGTCGCCATTTCCTCCGAAGGGGCCGTGCTCTGGTCGACGCCGCAGATTCAGAGCCTGCTGGCCCGCACCGGCGCCGCGGAGGCGAGCCTCTTCCGTCTGGGCCAGGCGCTGGGCGACTGGCTGGATCATTCCGAGCTCTCGCACGACCGGCGCAAGAGCTTCATGCTCGGCCTGTCGGAGGACCTGGCCGTCCAGCTTCACCCGCTCGGCCGGGTCGGGCCCGACGAGAACCTCTTCCGGGTGACGGCCGAGGACGAGGCGGGCCAGATCAATGCCCTCCAGCAGCGTTTCGAGCTGACCCAGCGCGAGGCCGAGGTGCTGATCTGGATCGCCAAGGGCAAGTCCAACAAGGATATCGGCGAAATTCTGGGCCTGTCGCCGCGCACGGTGAACAAGCATCTGGAACAGATCTTCATCAAGCTCGGCGTCGAAAACCGGGCGTCCGCGGCGGTCCGGGCCGCGGAAGTGATTTTCGCTCTCTGACCGGCAGTTTCCTCAAAGTCAGCCCGGATTATCGGTCCTCCGGCGGTATCCGCCTGAAGCAGGGACGGCAATTGCGATCCGCACATTTTAACCCTTTTGTTAAAAATACTAATGACTTTTTGTGATCAGTTAAAAAACCGTAAAGGAGGCTCCGTAATTTGAATCTGATTTCAAATTCTGCGTCGAGAGCCTTTCATGAATTCCAGTATCCGGACTGCCCAGCTTGTCACGACCGGCAGTCCTGAAGCGCCAGGCCGCCTGCCGCCGGTCATGACGTTCGCGCCGCCTGCGGAGGGGCAAAGCGCTGTTATGCTGCGCCAGGCCGGCCAGCTCATGGATTTCCGGCAGATCGCCGATGCCGACATTTCCTATTTCCGCATCGGCGGAGACCTGCAGATGATCTTTGCCAATGGCGGCATGACCATCGTGCGGGATTTCTTTGCAGGCGACACAAACGCGCCGGTCATTCTTGCCGGTGGCGACCAGTCTATTTCGATCAGTCAGTTGAACGCGCTCGTTCCCGTTCAGGACGCGGAGGCCATTCAGACCGCCGCGGGGGAGGCCGGCAATCTGGCGACCGCCCTGGGTGCGCCGACCGGATCCGGGCAGAATTTTCAGGACATCGAAATCGACGCGCTCGGCGATGGCCTCGCACCCTCCGACCTGCTGAATTCCGTGCCTTCCGTTCCAGAGGAACGCAGCGGCACCGACTATTCGGAGTCGGAGATCGATACGGTGCCCGAAGTGATCGCTTCCGCCGATGCCGGGTCCCTGGAAGAGAACGATCTCGCGGATGGGACGGACGGGACGGGGCCGACGTCGGCGGCCGGGAGCCTCGGGATCGATTTCGGCGGCAATGCGGGGACGGACCTCAGCCTGACCTTCGACACCTCGGGCGGCGTTCCGCTGGATAGCAGCGGAACGCTGCTGGATCTCAGTTCGGACGGGGTCGCCCTGACCTACACGATCATCGACAACTCCAATGGCGGGCAGACGCTCACCGCCGCAAAGGCCGGAACCGGAGAAACCGTCTTCACGGTCGTGATCGAGATCCTGCCCGGCACCAATCCGGGCGGCTCCGCGGGGGCAGCCTATACGTTCGAACTGTTCGGCAATCTGGACCATCTGACGGATGCCACGGCCAGCGAAATTCCGGTTTCGTTCAGCGTCACGGCGATGGACACGGACGGCGACAGCATCACTTCCTCCTTCACGGTGTCGATCGCCGACGATGAGCCTGTGACCGGAACCGCGGACACGACTTTCGTCGACGAGGAAGGCCTTGCAGCCGGTAATGCCGACAGCGGTTACGATGGCGACCTGGCCGGAACGGCCCTGACCTCCAGTGGCGATCTCGCGATCGACTGGGGCGCAGATGAAGCAAATCGGTCCGTGGGTTTTTCGGACGCTCAGCCCGGACTGACGGGTCTCACATCGAACGGAGAAACGGTCTCCATCGCGCTGCTCGGCGACGGCACGCTTGTCGGCTATGCCGGCGGCACGGTGCCGGCAAGCACGGGCGCCGCCGCCGTCGTCTTCTACGCCAGCCTGTCGGAGGCCGGCAGCGGCAGCTACGCGTTCACACTGGCTGGCAATCTTGATCACCCCGTCGCGGACATTGAAGACGACCTCGAACTGACCTTCGCCTTCACGGCAACGGACGGCGATGGCGATGAGGTCGAGGCCACCTTTACCGTAACAGTGGACGATGATGCGCCGGTGATCGGCTCCGCGGATGCGCTGTCCGTCGACGAGGAAGGCCTGTCGGGCAATGCCGGCGACAGCTATCCGGCGGATCTCGACGGGAACGGGCTGGCGGATGACGGAACCGCGGACGATCTCGCCGGAACGTCGGTAAGCGGGAGCGGCAGCCTTGGAATTCTTTGGGGCGCGGACGACGCCGATACGGCGGACACGGGTGCTCTCCAGGACACGCCCTCTGCCGCAGGTGTTCCCGGCAACCGCTCGGTGGTCTTCGCCGGCTCCCTTGCCGGCGAGTCCGGGCTGACCTCCGACGGGCAGACGGTCTATTACGTGCTGTCGGATGACGGCACGCGGCTGATCGCCCACACCGGGGCGTCGGACACCGCTTTTGCGTCGGTTGCCGCCGCCGACCAGGTGTTCACGGTGGGCCTGTTCGACGATGCGGCCGGGACCTACAGTTTCACGCTGCTGCGCAATCTGGACCATGCGACGGCAAACGCGGAAGACGACGTCGAATTGACCTTCGCCTTTGTCGCGACGGATGGCGACGGGGATACGGCCACGTCCAGCTTCATGGTGACGGTCGACGACGATGCGCCGGTGATCGGCACGGCGGATGCGGTGTCGGTCGACGAAGAAGGGCTTTCGGGCAACGCGGGCGACAGCTATCCGACGGATCTCGACGGAGACGGACTGGCCGATGACGGAACCGCGGACGATCTCGCCGGTGCCTCTGTCAGCCAGAGCGGCGGCCTTGGTATCGTCTGGGGATCGGATGCCGCCAACACGAGCGCGGATACCGGCGCAAGCGCGGGAAAGGGAGACCGCGCGGTCACCTTCCTTCACACGGACAGCACGGCGGCGGCAGCCAACGTGACGGTCGGCGGGGTGACGGCGCTGACTTCCCGGGGCGACGCCGTGGTGTTCCGTCTGAGCAATTCCGGTGCGACGCTCGAAGGTTATGTCGACGGTTCGCCGGAACGCGTGGTCTTCACGGTGACGCTGCAGGACAGCGACGCGAACGGATCCTACACCTTCACCCTGTCGGATGTCCTCGATCATGCGACGGCGAACGAGGAAGACGACATCGAGCTGACCTTCGCCTTCAAGGCGACGGACAGCGACGGCGACACGGCCGCGTCGAGCTTCACGGTGACGGTCGACGACGACGCGCCGGTTGTCGACAGCACACAGAATGCGACGGTCCAACTGGACGACGACGACGTGTCGAGTTCGGGCAACGCCGGCTTCGGGCTCGACACGACGGACGGCGCGGACAGCGACGATGAGGCCCCAGCGAACGCAAGCGGGACGCTGGACCACAGCTATGGCGCGGACGGTGCGGGCTCGCTGGTTCTTCTCGACACGGGCACGCTGCCGAGCGGCTGTTCCGCAACGCTGTCGAGCGACCGGCTGACACTGACGATCAGCCAGAACGGCACGGCGGTCCTGCAGATCGTCCTGAGCAATGCGACCTCGGGCGAGTACACGGTGACGCAGCTCGGCGCCATCAGCCACTCCGGCGACGACACGGAGGACAATCTTGAGTTCATCGTCGCCTACCGGGTGACGGACGGCGACGGCGACACGTCGGACGGTACCCTGACCATCAATGTCGACGATGACACGCCAGTGGTGGACACGACCCGGAACGCCACGGTTCAGCTGGACGACGATGATCTGACCGGGGCGAGTGGAAATGCGGGTTTCGGGCTGGACGCGACGGACGGGGCGGACAGCGACGATGAGGCCCCGGCGAATGCAAGCGGGACGCTGGACCACAGCTATGGCGCGGATGGCGCGGGCTCGCTGGTTCTTCTCGACACGGGCACGCTGCCGAGCGGCTGTTCGGCCGCGCTGTCCAGCGACGGCCTGACACTGACGATCAGCCAGAACGGCACGGCAGTCCTGCAGGTCGTCCTGAGCGACGACACATTGGGCGAGTACACGGTGACGCAGCTCGGCGCCATCACCCATTCCGGCGACGACACGGAGGACAATCTGGAGTTCATCGTCGCCTACCGTGTCACCGACGGAGACGGCGATACCTCCGACGGCACCCTGACCATCAATGTCGACGACGACACACCGGTGGTGGATTCTACAGCCAACGATACCGTCCAGCTCGACGATGACGATCTGAACGGTAATGCCGGCTTTGGGCTAGACGCGACGGACGGGGCGGACAGCGACGATGAAGCTCCGGCGAATGCAAGCGGGACGCTGGACCACAGCTTCGGCGCAGACGGCGCTGGATCGCTGGTGCTTCTCGACACGGGCACGCTGCCGAGCGGCTGTTCCGCCGCGCTGTCCAGCGACGGCCTGACGCTGACGATCAGCCAGAACGGTACGGCAGTCCTGCAGGCCGTCCTGAGCAATGCGACCTCGGGCGAATACACGGTGACCCAGCTCGGCGCCATCAGCCATTCCGGCGACGACACGGAGGATAATCTGGAGTTCGTCGTCGCCTACCGGGTGACGGACGGCGATGGGGACACGTCGGACGGCACGCTGACCATCAATGTCGACGACGACACGCCGGTGGTGGATTCTACAGCCAACGATACGGTCCAGCTCGACGATGACGATCTGAACGGTAATGCCGGCTTTGGGCTAGACGCGACGGACGGGGTGGACAGCGACGAGAGTGCACCGTTGAATGCGACGGGAACGCTGGACCACAGCTACGGTGCGGATGGCGCTGGATCGCTGGTGCTTCTCGACACGGGCACGCTGCCGAGCGGCTGTTCCGCCGCGCTGTCGAGCGACGGGCTGACGCTGACGATCAGCCAGAACGGTACGGCAGTCCTGCAGGTCGTCCTGAGCAATGCGACCTCTGGCGAATACACAGTGACGCAGCTCGGCGCCATCAGCCACTCCGGGGATGACGCAGAGGACAATCTTGAGTTCATCGTCGCCTACCGGGTGACGGACGGCGACGGCGACACGTCGGACGGCACCCTGACCATCAATGTCGATGATGACACGCCGGTGGTGGATTCTTCGCAGAACGCCACGGTTCAACTGGACGATGACGATCTGACCGGGGCGAGCGGAAATGCGGGATTCGGATTGGACGCGACGGACGGCGCGGACAGCGACGATGCGGCACCTTTGAATGCAATGGGAGTACTGGACCACAGCTACGGCACGGACGGTGCAGGCACGCTGGTGCTTCTCGACACGGGTACGCTGCCGAGCGGCTGTTCGGCCGCGCTGTCCAGCGACGGCCTGACGCTGACGATCAGCCAGGGCACGACAGCAGTTCTTCAGATCGACCTGAGCGATGGCACATCCGGCACCTATACGGTGACGCAACTCAGCGCCATCACCCATTCCGGCGACGATACCGAAGACAATCTGGAGTTTATCGTCGCCTATCGTGTTACCGATGGGGATGGGGACACGTCGGAAGGCACGCTGACCATCAATGTCGACGACGACACACCGGTGGTGGATGCCAGCCAGAACGCCACGGTTCAACTGGACGACGACGATCTGACCGGGGCGAGTGGAAATGCGGGTTTCGGCCTCGATGGCACGGACGGCGCGGACAG